>Ga0070665_100000029_pt1 | contig 342699 bp, 264 predicted proteins | sample KBSS13metaG_FD_65862 | JGI IMG/M metagenome (GOLD analysis project Ga0070665, IMG submission 65862) | Switchgrass rhizosphere microbial communities from Kellogg Biological Station, Michigan, USA - KBS S1-3 metaG | ecosystem: Host-associated > Plants > Roots > Rhizosphere > Soil ... | reverse complement strand
GTTCGGCGCCCGATCGCGGGGCCCGAGCACACGCACGCAATTCCATGCGGAAGTTTTCGACTGGAAGTCATGCGCAACTCATCCAAGGCCCGGATGTGAAAGGGAGGGTCGGAGTTCGGTTCCAGTCGGACGGTAAGTGATGCGTTTGTCTTTTTTTGAAGACGAGCTCACGCTTCCGTGCAAATCCGCGACGGAAAAGCAGAAGGGGGCCTGAGCATGCGAACGAAACTGGCGACGGCATTCACCTGCGGAGCGCTGGCAATCGGATTGATTGCCCGTCCAGCCCAGTCCGCAGTGCAGTACTACGACATCTATTACAACTTGTTTTACAGCCAGACCACTGCTGCGCCACCACTTGGCTATTTCTCCGCCAACTTCACCGCTCGCATCATTGCTCAGCCGGGGGACATTTTGACGGCGGCCTTCAGTCCGCTTGGCGCTGATCCGATCGCACTCTCTGAACTCTCGCCCGCCTATTTCGCGTTTCAAGACAACTTTGTCACCGACGCACAACTGCTGAATCGATACACCCCCGGCCCGTACACGTTCTTTGTCACCGGGGGATTTCTGGGCAACCAAAATGGGCAGATCTCGCGGCTCGGCGCACCGTTCTGGTGTGAGGCGATTCCTGCTTTCACTCCCGAATCCTTCGGGGCGATGCAGAATGTGGACGCTTCGCGGGATTTCTCGGCGGGGTTCAATACGTTTGTTGCGCCCGCTCCGGCCAACGTCGGTCTGACTGTTTTTGCGGTATTCGACGGATCGAACGCGGTTGCGTACATCGCGCCGCTCCCTCCGGATTTCGGTAGCGTGACCATTCCCGCCGGCACACTTGCCCGAGGCCACAACTATGTCGCGGTGCTTTACTTTTCGAGCCGTATCCAAACGGCCACGCCCGAGTTCAACGGCACGACAGAGATCATCGGCTTTGATCGCATCACCTCGGCGCCGCTCATCACGCGAAGGGCCTGCGTCGGGGATCTCAATAGCGACGGACTCGTGGATGACTCAGACTTCGTGTTGTTTGTCGTGGGCTACAACCTGCTCGACTGCGCGGATCCGGCAATGCCGGCCGGTTGCCTCGCCGATCTGAATGTCGACGGCTCGGTTGACGATGCCGACTTTGTGATTTTCGTTCCCGCGTACAACGACCTCGTTTGCCCCTGAATGGGCGAGTCTGGTTCGACGCAAATTCCGGAACTCGGGCTTTGTACGGACCGTGGAACACGGTCCTTTTTGTGTTCTCGGTGAAAATGTCGGTTTTGACGAAAACGAAAGCACCTTGCGTCGTTTTAATGGTCTGGTCCGAACAGTTTTCTAGTTCCAAGGTTCTTTGGAGATGGTCGCAATGCAATCAAATGGACGTTTTGTCGGCGGCATCCTTGCTGCCGGTGTGTGGTCGACTCTTTCGCTCTTCGCGCTCGCGGGTCAGAACCCAGGAGAGGTCAAGGCGGATAAGCCGCTCTTTGTCGAGCGGGCAAACAGCCAGCAATTCACGGGGCGGTTGATCGTCCGTCCGGGGGGCACAATCAATGCCGCGAGTTCGGTCCCTGGCGCCGCGGCAATCCGGTCCGCGATTGCGCGAGCCCGCCTGAGCGAGGATGGTCTCCGCGTCGTCAAGTACTACCCGGAAACGGATGAGTACCTCGTCGAAGCGACACCGGCAGTTGCCGTTGCGCAGATGCTTCCGGGCGCACGCGGACAGGATGAAAACGTTCGCGCCAAGGCGCTCCTTTCCACCGGCGACTACGACTACGTCGAGCCGGACTGGCTCTGCTGGCCGGTCGCGCTGCCGAACGACCAGTTCATCAACAGCATGTGGCATGTCAACACGATGAAGATGCCCCAGGCGTGGGACATCAGCACGGGCCTGAGCACGATCACCGTTTCGACGGTTGATACCGGCGTTGACAAGACACACCCGGATCTCGCTCCGAAGCTTCTTCCCGGATACGTCTCTAGCTCCGGCAAGACCGAAGCCCAAGGCGGCGACGTGCAGGACGTGAACGGTCACGGCACTGCCACGCTCGGCAGCGCGGGCGCGATCGGCAACAACGGCCAGGGTGTCACCGGCATGGGCTGGAATTACAAGCTTCTTCCCGTGCGCTGCTCGGACAATGCCGATGGCACTGCGGCGCAAAGCGCGATCCTGGATGGCGCGCGCTGGGCGGCAAACAACGGTGCGAAGGTCGTCAGCGCCAGCTTCTCCGGCGTTGACAGCACCGCAGTGAACTCGACAGGCACCTACATCAAGAGCAAGGGCTCGCTCTTTCTGTATGCCGCGGGCAACGACAGCGTCAACTGGACCAATTTCTCCTGGCCCGACACGGTTGTCGTCGGCGCGACCAATCCGGGTGATACTCGTGCAGGTTTCTCGGGTTACGGCAACGGCGTCTCGGTCTTCGCGCCCGGCGTGAACATTTTGACGACGATGGACGGCGGCTGGTACGGGTATGAGTCCGGCACGAGCTTCTCCACGCCGCTCACCAACGGTGTGTGCGGATTGATCTGGTCGGTGAATCCCGGGCTCACGCCCGATCAGGTCCAGACCATTCTGTACAGCACGTGCGATCGCCTCGGCAATCTCGCGCTGACCTATCCGGCAAAGGATGCGGTGTTTTCCTACGGGCGCGTGAATGCGTTCAAAGCGCTTCAGGCGGCACAGGCCAGCATCGGCGCTCCGACCGCCGTTTCCGACAACACGGCCATCTTCCTGCCGACTACGAAGAACATGGACGTGCTGCTGAACGACGTCGACGGCAGCCAGCTCGGTCTGACCATTTTGTCGTTCAACGCGACAACGACGCTCGGAGGCACGGTCACGCGTCTTGTCGGCGCCGGGCCCGGCGGCCGCGATCTGCTGAAGTACACGCCCCCCGTCACCATTCCGCCGGGCTCGCCGGTTCCGCCCGTCGATTCCTATACCTACACGATCAAGAACACGGTGAATGCTGTCTCGACAGTGACCAATACGGTCACGCTGTTCGCCAGCGGAGATCTGAATCCGGCCAAGACGCCTTCGAGCATTCAGGCGAAGGTCCGCGCCTCGTACTTCAATCTCGCCGACATTACCCCATTGAACGCGTTGCCGGTCTTCGGCGAGACGCCGATGGTCGTCACCCGTCTTGATTCAGTTGTTGTCGCCAACCCCGGTTCGACCAGCCTTGGCGGACTCGGCATCGCAGCCAAGGGCGGCATCGTGTATCGCGGCTACGTGAATATCACCAGCGACGACATCTACCGCTTCTATCTGAAATCCGACGACGGCGCCCGCATGTACGTCGATGGCCAGCTTGTCGTCGAAAACGATGGCCTGCACGCGCTGTTCGAGGACTCGGGCTTCCTTCCGCTCAAGGCCGGATATCACAGCTTCCGCATCGAGTACTTCCAGGGTGACGATGCCACCGCTTCCCTGGTCTTCAGCTACGAGTCCTACGGCGCGCTCGGTGGCAGCGTCATTACCAAGCGCACGATCCCGGCCACTGCAATCAAGCATTCGGACTGCCCGGCAGACTTGAACTTGGATGGCATGGTGGACGACAGCGACTTTGTCATGTTCGCCAGCGCGTACGACGCATTCCTGACGTTCGATGGAGACCTCGATTTCGACGCCAAGACCGATGACGCCGACTTCGTCCTCTTCGCCAGCGCTTACGACGAGCTGGTCTGCCCCTGAGTTTCGCTTCGCAATCCAGCACTTCGCACCGGCCGACCCCTTCGGGTCGGCCGGTTTTGCAATGCGGGCGACAGGACTTGAACCTGCAAGGCCTTGCGGCCACGGGAACCTAAATCCCGCGCGTCTGCCAGTTTCGCCACGCCCGCTTCGAATCGCCTTTCGGGCCATCAAATGGTACGGCGGAGCCTGTTTCGCCCCAAAACCCCCCAATCTTGCAGCAGTCTGGAAACCAACGCCGACGAATCGGAACAAGTTCTCAGCTTTCTCGACCTCTCCGGGGTTCTTTCAATGACTTCGCGCGAACACATGGCCGTTTCGATCGCCCCGCTTTTCCTGCGGATGGCTCTCAGCATCACGTTCATATGGGCGGGCTTGGGCAAACTGCTCGCCGACATGCCCGTCCGTGGCGACAGCGCTGCCGTCCTGGCCAATATGGGAGTCGGAGGCCTGCAGCGAGTTGCCCAGCCTTCGACGGTCGCGCCGTCTCCTGCACCAGCCCCAGCTCCCGCCCCCGTTCACACGCCTCCGCCCGCCAAGGAACAAAAGAAGGAGCCTGTAAAGGCACCCGCTTCCGGTCCGCCGGCCTTGATGGTCGTTCTCGCCCAGCAGCCCTCTTCGTCTACCACCGCCGGCACGTTCACTGCGGCCGATTTCCCCAACGAAGTCAAGGTCTCACGCCTCTACGGCATCGCATTGATGCTGCACGATGCGGTGCAGACCACAGACCGCGAAGGGAAGCCGCTGCGCTTCCCCCTCGCGCCGTCCATCATCACGACCGGCGCTTGGCCGGTTTGGCTCGCCTGGGCCGCAGCCCTCACCGAACTTCTCGGGGGGCTGCTCGTGCTCTTTGGGCTCTTCACCCGCCTTGCCGCGCTGTCCCTTGGAGGCGTGATGCTGGTCGCGATCTGGCTGACGCAGATCGGTCCCGCAATCCAGTCGGGCAACGCGACACTTGGTTTCCTGCCCCCTCACCCGCCCTACGACGTTGCCGCCTGGCAGACGCTGCTTTGGCAGTTCTGCCTTCTGTGTGCCGCGGCAAGTCTGTTTTTCGCCGGTCCCGGCGGTCTTTCGATGGATCGAGCCATCAGCGGTCGACCAGTCGTAAACAAGGCCAAGCCGGCAGCACCCGCCAAGTAGTGGAAGAGCAAAGCGCAAGTTCCGCCCGGTGCATGACTTGAGAGAAATGCTCAGCCAGCCCCCCTTTGGCGGCCGAAATACCATTCTTTCCGGACCTTCCCGTTCGCCATGTCAAAACGTCGCAAACAAGTCAAGGCCTTTGCCGCCGCCGCGCTTTTTCCCGCGTGGCTCAAGCCGCTCGCTGCACCGCTGATCGTTTCCGCGATCATTCACGTCGCGGTCGTGGTGACCTTCGTGGCGATGGACATCATTCCTGGCCCGGGCGGACCAGTCGCGGCCCACGTCTCTGACGACGTTTCGACATCAATCCAGCTTGCGCCGACTTCGACAGCGCCGGCGAATCCAGAACCTGAAGCTCAAACGCCGCCTCCGCCGCCTGTCGCGGAAGTGACTCCACCAGAGCCGGTCAAGGCGATCGAGGTTGCCGAAGAGGCGAGCGCGTTCGAGTCAATTCCCGCGCCGCCACCGGCCCCTGTGCATATTCCTGTTCAGCCACCGGTAGCCGTCCCTCCGCCTGCGACTGCTCCGGTTCCGATGGTTCCTGTCGTCGCGCCGAAGTCCGATGCGCCGGCTGCGGGGTTTGCGGGTGTGCAGGTGCGCAAGGCGCGTCGGATTGTCTATGCAGTCGATGTTTCGGGGGCGATGGCGGCGTGTCTTGATAGCGTGCTGCTCGAACTGCGGCGCTCGATTGGGCGATTGGATGCGGAACAGCAGTTCCAGATCGTCTTCTTCCGCCAGGAATTGAACGGCGAACAGCGGGCGGTCGCGATCGATGATCGTGGTGGAAAAGCGTCGATGCTTTCAGCGTCGGCAGAGAACAAGCGCCGGGTGGATCAGTTGCTTCGTTCGGCCCGGCCTCTCGGCCGCTCGGCTCCGCTCGCGGGGTTGAAGCGTTCCTTGGAACTTGCTCCGGATGTCGTGTTCCTGCTCACCAGCAACATTCGACGCAGCGACCAAGGCGCCTCGAGCGACGCGATGATCATGCACGAACTCGACGATTTGAACCCGATCAGCCGCGTGAGCGGGCGGCGAGCGGTTGTGATCAAGACCCTTCAGTTCGTCGAGGACGACCCGACGGGGCTGATGCAGTCGATCGCGGAAACGCACGGCGACGGCCCGGGTTCGTACGTTCAACTGAAGGTGGCGGACATCGAAAGACCGGATCGATAGTCAGGCCGAGCCGCCCTCGCGGTTCCTAGAGTTTGCCCCTATGCCACACGTGATCGCCGAACCCTGCCTCGGAACCAAGGACACTTCCTGTGTGGAAGTATGCCCGGTTGACTGCATCCACCCGACCAAGGCCGAGGCCGAGTTTGGGAAGTCGGATCAACTCTACATCGACCCGGACACCTGCATCGACTGCGGCCTCTGCGTTGACGAATGCCCTGTGAAGGCGATCTTCCCGCAGGAGGATCTGCCGGCGGAATGGAACAAGTACGTGCAGGTCAACTTGGATTACTACAAAGCCAAGGGTTGACGCGCGGACGCTCGCGACGCTCATGACCATTTCGATCGAAAGGGAGCCGTCGAGCGACGGCGAATTACGCTGCGCCGCTTTCACGGCGCTGCGGGGGCGGGCTGAGCAACCGGCATGGGCGCGGGAGCAGGCTGCTGCTTGCGGGCTGTGCGGCTTCGCTGAAGCCAAATGCCGACCAAGGTCAGGAAAGCCCAAGGACCAAGCAGACGGGCGGGCTCGGCCGCGGCGTGTGATGCGCCGGGCGTTTGCATGATGATCGCGATTGTGAGTCCGCCGACGAGCAGTCCGGCTGCGCCGAGTCCGGCAGTTGAAAGTGACGCGATTCCCCGCGGGAAGAGCAGCCCCATCAGAATTCCAGTCATCGCGCCAACCGCAGTCGCGGCAGAGACAAAGACCTTGCTCTTCTCGGGAAGCGATTCGTAGCGGGCCTTCACGCCGTCGCGAAAAACCGCGGCAGCGCCGCCCTCGAGCATCGACTGCGATTCGCTCTTGACTTCTGCCGCGGCAACTTCGCCCTTGAGCGTGCGCCGCCAAAGTTCGGACGCATCGCTCAGGACTGCTTCCTCACTGGTGTTGAGAGCCTTGGCTTTGATCGGAATCGAGTGTTCATGTCGGTCCAGATACACAACCGAACCCGCGAGCGCAATGGAGGCCGCGGCAACCCCGGCAACTCCGGCCGTCACGATGCGAAAGCTGAGATAACCGGCAAAGGCGCCCACAACCGAACCGACCAGCACGCCCACCACCGTCGAGGCAATTGGCGTGGCCAAGGCCCCGCCTGCAGCGGCACCGAGCAGGGCTCCGGTCAGCGTCAACGCGGGACGAACCAGGCACGAGCCTTTCAGCCAGAGCAGGAATGCCACAGCGGTCCCGAAAGCGAGCATCCACGGCGTGAGGGGCGTCACGCCTTCAAAGAAGTGGCTGAACGAATCGTGCGCGTTCGAGAGCCACTCGGCGTGCGAAGATGTGTGGTCGATGGCGTTCATGGAAGCAGCAAGTTCTTAGGACCTTGCGTCGGCCAGTTTTGGGTTTGCAGGGGATATTTGCCGGAAAGGGACCGCATTGGGCCGTCGTGGGACCGGTTCTGCGGAACCGGCATGGGGCGTGAGCCGATAATTGCGGGTCCGGCGGCGGCTTGCGCGGTCGGGTTTCAGTCGCCCTTTGCTCCAGGATTGGGGTCGGGGCCTTTCCACAGAGAGACCGATGGCAAAGCGCGGGAAGAAGACCAAATCGCCCAAGACAGCAAAGCCGGCCAAGGCGGTTACCAAGACCAACAAGGCTTCCAAGGGCAAGCTGTCCGCCTCGGCGCAGAAACACCTCTCCGAGGTGCGGGTCAAGATCGACGCGATCGATAAGAAGCTCGTCCACCTTCTGAACGAGCGGGCGGCGCTGGTGGTGAACGTGGGCAAGTTCAAGCGCGCCGCGGGGTTGCCGATTTACGCGCCGCATCGCGAAGCGGAAGTTCTGGACAAGGTGATCCACGCCAACAGCGGTCCGCTTCAGGATCGCACGCTCGAAGGCGTGTATCGCGAACTGATGTCGGGCAGTTTCCAGTTGCAGCAGCCGCTACGGATTGGATTTCTGGGGCCGCAGGGAAGCTACTCGCACGTCGCGGCGGTTCGCCACTTTGGTTCGTCGGTGGCGTTTGAAGATCTGCACGAGATCGGCGGCGTGTTCACCGAGGTCGCACGCGGGCACGTGAACTACGGGCTGGTTCCGATCGAAAATTCAACCGGCGGCGGCATCGTCGAGACGCTCGATGCGCTGACCAAGATGCACTCGTCGTGTCACGTGTACGCGGAAGTGCAATTGGAAGTGCATCACGCGCTGCTGGCGAATTGCGAGCCGAAGGATGTGCGTCGGATTCACAGCAAGCCGGAAGTGTTCAGCCAGTGCCGCCAGTGGCTGGCGACGCAATATCCCAAGGCAGAGTTGATTCCCGCGGCAAGTTCGAGCCGCGCCGCGCAGATTGCCGCGGATGAATGCAAGAAGGCGCTCGAGATTGGTGCGATCCCCGGAACTGCCGCGATCGGCAGCGACTTGGCTGGCCAGATTTATGGACTGAAGACACTCTTCTCCAAGATCGAAGACAAGCTGAACAACATCACGCGGTTCTTTGTCATCACGCGGGCCAAGGCGGTCCGCAGCGGTGACGACAAGACGAGCATGATGTTCATCACCGAAGACAAGCCCGGCGCGCTGGTGGATGTGCTCGCGGTCTTCCGCGATCGCGGAGTGAATCTCTCGCACATCGATAAGCGCCCCAGCGGCAGAACGAACTGGAGCTACACGTTCTTTATCGATGCAGTCGGGCATCGTGACGACCCGGCAGTGGCGGGGGCGATCGAAGAAGCGAGCGAGCATTGTCAGGAGATGATCGTGCTGGGGAGTTATCCGCGGGCGCGGCGCATCCTGTGACTGGCGAGCCATCAAGAATCCGAACAGCGCGTCAAATTGAGCGAATTAGGCGCGAAGAGCACTCGACTTCGGCATGCTCTCGATGACCGGCGTCCCGCACTCGGGGCATCGATCGGACTTCAGATCAAGCAGGTTGTACTCGCACTTGATGCAGCGTGGCTCCGCGAGATCCAGCAGGAAGATCAACCCGCAGCCGGTACAACGCGAAGCGCCCACGTGTGCATCACACTTGGTTGCGCAGCGCGGGCAGGTGATGCGCACCGCTTTGATTTCTTTGATCGCGCCCGAATGCGTCACGAGCGCCCGCCGATTCGCGGCAAGGAAGATGACGATTGCGAGCAGGCCGCAGACGGAGATGATGCAACTTGCCGCGAGCAGGCGTGCCGCGAAATCCTGCTCGAAGTCGGCTCCTCTGAATCCGACGGTGGTGATATTGAGGTAGGTCGCGAAGGCAAATGATGCGAGCACCATCGCCATCGTGCCAAGCGCGACGTATCGCTGGAAGCCCTTGAAATCGAGCGTGTTCAGGACGTTGCAGACGCCGACCGCGATGCCTACAAAAAGCGCCTGCAGGAACCACATGGGCGGATCGCTCAGTTTGTTCCAGATTCCCCAGAGACCCATTGCCAGTGCGAGGAGAGAGGCGACTACGCCAAGCCAGCGCCAAGGCGCGGCATGCTTGCCAAGGCCGAAGAGGCATGCCGCGATGATGATGCCGCACCAGAAGATGAGCCAGGCGGTGCCCCAGAGCTGCGCCAGGATGTCAAAGCCGGTGATCCCCAAGACCTCGACCCAGATTCCGAGCACGCCGAAGCCAAAGCAGAGCGCGGCGGACAACAACGCAACGCCGCCGGCGAGCCGGTTGTCGGGCTTGCGTGCGAGCGAGAGGGCGGCAAGCGCCGCGCCGGCGCAGACGACATAGTGCCCGGCTGTTCCGGCGAAATACCACTCCCATCTGCTGAAGCCGAAAAGCCCGACCCAAATCGCGAGCAGAATGAGCAGGAAAGCGGGCACAACCGCCCCAAGCAACGCGAGTCCGGCGGGGCGGGTGCGTTCATGATCGAGGCGCGAGGAAGCGGGCAGCGCGACCGCGATTGCGATCGCTGCGGCAACGAGCGTGAGGGCGATGCGCCCCATGAAATCGGTGGCGGGGACGAAGATCGTTGCAACGCCGGCGAGTGCGGCGAGGGCGATGAGCGCGAGCATCGCGCGGAGGAGTTTGCGTTGGAGGGTCATTCTGGGAACTCCGTGCGATGGCTGGCAAGCGAGAAGCTAGTTTTTTTCAGCCCGCCATCTTGGGGTGCTGCGATGTCGCGTTCTTCGCGACGTGATCCAGCGCCCGGATCGTCGCGCCCGCCTTGTCGAGCAGGTCGCGAAGGTCTTCGGCTGCCTGCATGCTCTGCTGGAGCAGCGGTTCACTGAGTGCAGCGGGTTTGCCATCAGGGCCAAACTTCACGCCGAGTTCTGCCGCGAGCGTCTGAGCGTTTTCGTTCAAGCGCAGCAGATGCTCGCCCAGTCGGGTCGTGTATTGGTGGAAGGCTTGCGAATCGGCACGCAACTGATCAATGCGGCCTTCGACGATGTGCTCGATCTCTCGCGCGGCATCCTTGCTCTTGCCGATCGTGTCTACGAGCTCGTCGGTCTGCTTGAATAGCGCGTCGATCTTGTCGGCGCCTTCCAGGATCGCTTTGTCCATGCCGCGGCGGGCGATATCGACCTGCTGTTCGAGGGTGCCGAATTCCCCGGCTTTGGCGATCAGCCGCTGGTGGATGCGTGAAGCGTCTTCGACCACATCGGCGAGACTCTTGCCCGAAGTGCTCTGTGCAGCAGCGGTGTGGATTGCAGGGAGTCCGACTTCGGCGGCATGGTGGGGGCCGAGCAGATTGGCCGCGGCGCGGCAGAGTTGTTCAAGCCGCTGCATGCCCGGGCCGCTGGCGACTTCGACTTCGAGCCTGGCACGCCTGATTCGCTTGTCGAGTTCGCGGACATCGTGCTCGACCTGCTCGTGCAAGGGGGCGAGACGATCTTCCATTCCCCGCACCATGTCGTCGAGCTGGCGCTGGACCGCTGCTTCGCGTTCAAGGATTGCGGATTCGCGTGCGGTCGCGTCGGTGTGGCGGGCTTGTGCGCGCCGTTCGATCTCGGACGCTTGCTCGACCATGTCGTCGAGGCGTTGGCGCACGATTGTTTCAACTGCCGCGGCACGGGCTTCGATCGACAGCAGGGCATCGGTCTGTGCACGCTCAAGTTCTGCGTGCTTGGCGTTGAACAGGCGTTCGAACTCGGCGGTCGAACGGGCGAGGTGTTCCTCGCGCTCATTGATTCGCGCGATCGCGTGCTGAACCGTGCGTTCGCACGCTGCCTCGAACTCCGTGCCCTGCGCCCGGACGAGAGCCGCGAGATTTTCCTTGATCAGCGATTCGAGCCGGGCAGGATCGCTCGTTAATCGCGCGACAGAGTCGGCGATCTGTTCGGCGCGGCTGATGCGCTGCTCGAGAGAAGGAAGAACCTTGCCGGCCGCATCGAGCCGGATCTGCAGGTCGCGAGCGAGCGTCTGCACAGTTTCGCGAAGCGTTCGAACCTCGGTGCTCGTGACTTCGAGCGTCCGACCGTGTCCACTTGCCTCGCGTATGAGCTGCTGAAGTGTGAGCGAGTATTCCTCGAAGGTGCGCCGATCGACCACGCGGGGGGAAACGAAGACTTCAGAGAGCGTTTTCTCAGGGCCCGGCAACGTGCGCGCGGTCGCTCCTGTGGGTGAAGGGGAAGCAAACGGGCTGGCGTTTTGCGCAGGCATGGACAACAGAGGATCGGCAATGCGTGCGCGTTTTCTGGTGTTTTTCGGACGTGAAAGCAGCATCGGATGCCGAGACGTCCGTGGCAAGGGCTGGGCTCCATGAAAAGGGGCGTGCAGTCGCGGCTCTCTACACTGCGTGCATGAGTGCCGGCCGATCGAAATCTGGTGGGGGTAAGCGTGACGGGGGCGGAAACGGGAGCGACGGGGAAAGCGGGGGCAAGGTCCGCCTTCAGCGGGTGCTGGCCGAGGCCGGGGTGGCGGCACGCAAACAGTGCGAACGGCTGATCGAAACCGGGCACGTCGAGGTGAATGGCGAACGGGTCGAAAAATTACCGGTCTTCGTCGATCCCAAAGAAGACGACATTCGGGTTGATGGCAAGCGGATCAAGCCCACGACGCGGCATGTCTATCTGATGTGGCACAAGCCGGCGCGGGTCTTGGCGACTCCCCCAATCGACGAGATGGAGACTCGGCCAAGCGTTTCGGATTATGTGGATCACCCGACCGCACCCCGCCTGTTCCCGGTCGGGACGCTGGGGTTTGAATCGTCTGGCCTGATGATTCTGACGAGCAACACCAAGGCCGCGACTCTCCTTTCGCACCCAAGGTCAAAGGTGGAGCGGATTTACAGCGCGCGGGTGAAGGGCACTCCAACGGGCGCCGCACGCGCCAAACTGAATAAGGGTGTGCAGGTCCTGATGCCGGAGCGCGGTCGCGAAGGACCGGATGGGTCTTTCGGGCGCGGGAAGAAGCCCGAAGCTGCCGCCAAGCCGAAACACAAAAGCATGGATCGCGGGTTTGATCGGAATGAGCGGAAGAAGGACGGGCCGAAGATGCGGCGGGTCCGGCTGGAGATTCGCTCGCTCGACCCAGTCAAGCGAGGCGCCCCGGTCGCGCCGGAAGATTCGATGGCGGGTAATTCGAGCATCGAGATTCTGACCACCGAGCCCCGCGATGAATATGTGGCGCAGGCGCTGCACCTGGTTGGGCATCCGGTGCGCAAGCTTTCCAGGCAGACGATCGGCCCGCTGACATTGCGGGAAGTCGGCCCTGGTGCGTGGCGCGAATTGAATCGAGATGAGATGAAGGCGCTGCGGGTGTTCTTGGATGGGCTTGCCGCGGCGAGTGGTGGGGGACGAGTGAATCCGAGATCGACCGCAACCGGAAAGGGTGGAGGCGGGTTGGGTGCGTCGCGAGGACCCGGAAAGCGCAAGCCCCGGGTGGTCGGCGGTCGACCGAGCGAAGGGATTGCGAGGCCTGCGGCGAACGCGGCACCGGCAAAATCCGAGCAACAATTGGATAGTGCTCCGGATTTCGACCCGGAAGAGTTTGAGGATTGAAGAACAGGACTGAATGACGCAAGCGAACGGCAACAACGGGAAGTCCTGGCAGAAGCCGTCCCAGGCGATACGGCGCCATTGGGCTCTGGACTATGTGATCAGCACGATCGGATGGCCGACCGATGAGGACGACCGTCCGGACCTGACGGCGATTCAGGCGCTGAATCTGCCGCCGGGCACGAAACCCAGCACGCTGCACTTGCTGGGAGTTTCGGTTTCGGGTTTCTACAAAGCGCAGATGCCGCTGATGGCCGCGGCGCTCGCGTACCGAACGATTTTCGGGCTGGTGCCGCTGCTGATCATTTTCCTGTCGGTCCTCGGTGCCATCGCCCAAGAGCGCGACATCAAGTCGGCCATCGATAGCGCGCTGCGGTACACCGGCCTCAGCGAGGTGTTTCAGATCCGCGAGTCCGAAAAAACGCCGGAGATCACGGCAACGCCGACCCCGAAGGACCTTCATCCGACGCCGGACACGAAGCCCGATCCGACCGGCGCGGTGCCGGTTGGAATTCTGCCCGAAGATACAAATGTGTCCTCGACAAAGCCCGTTGTTTCGCGCGAGTGGGTGGACGAGTGGATCAAGTCGCTCTCGAGCGGTGTGAAATCCATCAGCTTTACCGGCGTCGGTCTCGCCGCATTGTTGTTGCTTGTGTATGCAGCGGTTTCGATGGTGGTCGAAGTCGAGTACGCGTTCAACCGCATTTACGAAGCGCAGGCCGGTAAAAGCTGGGCGCGTCGGATCATGCAGTATTGGACGCTGATGACGCTCGGCGTCGTCTTTCTGCTCGGCACATTCCTCATCGGGAACAAGATCGACGCGAAGATGCAGGCGTTCATCACGAGCAATGTGCAAGGCCAGGTCGCCACGTTCCTGTTGCTCATGCTCAGCAACGTGATACAGATTTGCATCACAGGGCTGATTCTGCTTGTTGTTTATTTCACTGTCCCCAATGCGCGGGTGCGGATGATTCCGGCGGCGGCGGGGGCGTTCTTTGCGGCGGTCAGCTGGGAAATTCTCAAGTACGCATTCCGGGAATACGTGCGGTTTGCGATGCAGCCGACAAGTTCGTACTCGCGGTTTTACGGGTCGCTGGCGCTGCTGCCTTTGTTCTTATTTTGGATCTACTGCACGTGGTTGATCGTGCTGTTTGGGCTGCAGATCGCGAGGTCGATCCAGTTGTTTTCCAGACTGCGCTCGCTCGGACCGAATCTGTTTGCGCTTGCCGCGGCACGGGGTCCGGCGGAGCCGGCGATCATCGATTCGGGCATCATCGTTCCGATCATGATCGGGGTGGCGAAGAACTTTGATATCGGCAAGCCCTCGTCAGCGTCGACGCTGAAGAGTGATGTCCATCTCAATGAAGCAGTCCTGGGCGAAGTGCTAAGACAACTGGCGCGCGTCGGACTGCTGCTGCCGGTGCAGGTTCCTTCACCGGATCGACGCGGGGCGATTCTGCTGCCGAGCGCGGTTTCGCACGAGGAAGAGTTCTTTACGTTGGCGAGATCGCCGACGCAGATTCCGGTCGAGCAATTGCTGACGCTCGGGTACTCGCTGAGCGACGGCGTGAATGCGCTCGGACCGGACGCTGAAAAATCGCTTCCTCCGGCGCTGGCGCGGCTGCGCATCGCGCAGAAGGACGCGGCAAAGGGGATGACTTTGGCGGATCTGCTCGTTCCGGGAACGCCAACGGCGGCAGTTCCGACGATCGTGGAGCCGACCGGAATTTCGGGAGTTGCACCGGCATGAAACGTCGTTTGAGATTTCGGCGGAAAAATTTGGTTGTGATTCCCGCCTTGAGCCTCGTTGTGCTTGGATGTGCCGCGGGCTGCTACGAGCGCGTGGTGCGTGCCGAGGGATTGGGCGCACAGAGCGTCTCGGTCCAGAAGCCGTACCGAAGCGAAACTTCACTCGACCGGGCGTTTGACGGAAATTCGAGCGACGGTGGATCGTCCAGTTCTGTCAGCACGCCCACAGCGCCCCGGGCCCCTCGCTAGACCCTGTGCGCAAGCTACGATGAGCCGAGGAACCGACGCATGGGAATCGAATCTGCACTTCCGAATGACTGGGTCATGACCACGCAGTTCAAGCGCGTGATCAACTGGGCGCGGCGCAACAGCATGTGGCCGATGCCTTTCGCGACCGCCTGCTGCGGCATCGAGCTGATGGCGACGGCCTCGAGCCGGTACGACGTGGCCCGGTTTGGAATGGAGCGGATGGGATTTTCGCCCCGGCAAGCCGATCTGATGATCGTGGCCGGGCGCGTGGGCATCAAGATGCTCCCGGTTCTCCAGCGAATTTACATGCAGATGACCGAGCCCAAGTGGGTGATCAGCATGGGCGCGTGCGCTTCAACCGGCGGGGTGTTCGACACGTATGCAACGGTGCAGGGATGTGACCAGTTCATTCCGGTGGATGTGTACGTGCCGGGTTGCCCTCCCCGCCCGGAACAGCTGCTTGAAGGCATCATGGCGATTCAGCGGCACATCGATCAGGAGGGAATGCCCCCGACCGATGGCAGCGGAAGGCGCATCGGACTTGGGATCATGGTGCAGCCCAATCAGCAGTTGAGGCCGCAGCCGGTTGGGCTGACGATCTCGTAAGCGCGTTTCATCGGAATGCTCCATTGTTAGAATCTGCGCAATTGGCCTCCGGAGCCCGCGTGCAGCGGGGTTGTTTCATGGCGCGAATTGCAGATGTGTTCCTGGTGTTCGCAACTTCTTGCTCGCTGGCGCTGGGAAGCGTGGTTCAGCAGCCTGCAACGGACACGAAAAAAAACGTAAAGCCGGCGGCGAAGACGCCGGCAGCGAAGCCCGCCGGCAAGGCGCCCGCGAAAGCGGCGGGCAATTCGACGGTCGCCAAGAAGTTCGCGGCTGACAGCATGGCGGCGCTGCTGAAGGGTGACGACGCCAAAGAGATCGAGACGGAGCTCGATGCGGAACTGGTTCGTCTCGCGGAGGAAGCGGATCCGGTCGCGGACGTAGAAGCGTTTTACGCAATTTCGAATGCCAGCCGCTCGGCCGCGCTGCTTTCGCGCACAACGGATGCGACAGTCCGGGAGAACCTGATCGCGGCGCTCAAGAAATCTCCGCGTTTTATGAACGAGCTCGCGATGGCTCTTGATCCGAAGGACGACGTTGAAAAAGTCGCTGCGATGGCGTCAAAGCTCTGGAAAGCAGAATCGGCACGTCTCAATGAATATGCGACGCTGGGTGCCGCGATTTGTGTCGTGCACGATCGGGAGGTTTTTGAGCAGGCGAATGAGAACAGGGTGACCTCGGACGATCCGCTGAAACTGTTTGCGTATTTCGCTGACAATGAATCGCGGCTCCCCCTGGGCCTGAAGAACGTGCCGGTTCAGTTGCTTGTGCTGGTGGTGGACGCGACCGCCAAGGTTTCGGAACTGCAGTGGGCGCTCGATCGCTATCGCGGGGATCGCGCGATCGGGGCGCGTTTCTTTGAGATCCAGTACGACGTGGCTCACTTCCAGAGTGGCGCGAAGAAGAAGATTTCGACCGAGGGCTTCACGCTTCAGAACATCGCGAAGTATGGAGGCGTGTGCATCGATCAGGCATACTTCGCGGCGAACGTGGGCAAAGCGTGCGGTATTCCAACGGAGATCATGAGAGGGCGGAGCGCGGAAGTTGGCCACGCCTGGGTCTCCTATCTCGTATGGAACGGCCAGACTGCGCTGTTCGATAGCCGCCAGGGGCGCTATCCGGATTACCGCTCCGTTGTCGGCTTCATCACGGACCCTCAGACCGGTGAAAAAGTGATTGAATCGGAGTTGTCACTCCGGGCGTGGCTGTCGCTAACTCCGTCTGACAAGCGGCAGCGGGCGACCGCCCTTGAAGACGCGGGCTACGCGCTTGCCGACAAGTTGTTGCCTCGCGACGAAGCGCTGGGAATGGATGCCAGCGGCCACGTGATCCACGAGAAACTGACGCCCGAGATGGCGACGCGGGTTCTCGCGATTTCGGAGGCCGCGGCAAATCTCAGTCCGGGCTCGGCGCGGGCGTGGCGTCTGGGCGTCCGGATTGGCGTGACGGGAATTTGGACGGTCGAGCAGCGCAATCGGTGGGGTCAGGCAATTTTCAAGACGTTGGGTAATGGTTATGCGCCGTTTGCGACGGATTGTCTGATCGACGTCATCAACTCGGTGGACAATATCGACGAACAGAACAAGCTCTGGAACTGGCTCTTCGAAGCGACGAGCCGAAGCGGCGATCTGGCCTCGATCGTTCGATTTAATCAGGCCGCTATGTTCGAGCGCGAACACTCGCCGGAAAAGGCGTGGGAGTGTTACGAGTGGATTCTGGCTCTGTACGCCGACACCAGTCCGATGGCCGTCGGCGCGGCAAAACGCATCCTGTTGCTGCTGAAAGAGAACGGCAAGACGATCGGTGAAGGCGCCGCGATCCTCGGTAAGGCCTGGGCGCGAACGACCCCTCCGAGTTCGATGAACCCGGAGTTCGCGAGTCAATCAAATTGGTTCCGACTCGGCGCGCTGTATCGAGCGGCGCTGAAAGATGCAGGGCAAACCGTCGAATACACAAGGGTCAGCGCCCAACTGGGCGTGAAGCCGTAGCGGATCCGGCCTTGGCGAATCGGGGCCAGCGACTACTTGTCGGCGACGTTCAGGCTGCGACCGACCTTGCGCTTGCGATTCATCATCTTGCGACCGTGCGTGGTCTGCATGCGGGCGCGGAATCCGATGGCGCGCTTGCGCTTGAGGCGGCTTATGCGATGGGGGTAATGCATGGCGAAACCTTCCAGCTCTTCATCCGTCCGTGACCGGGACGGCCTGAGCGAGCGTTTTTTCAGGGCCAAGACGATAGACCGACAATTCCCAACGCTCCACCCCATGGGCCGCCATGTTTGAACTTTGTTCGGATGTCCGTCGCTTTTTTCTTTGCGTGGGGATTCCATTCCGATAGGATCAATGTGGCCCCGAGGAGAGGGGCCGCTGGTCGTGCGCCCGGGGTTTCCCGGGCAATCGGGAGCGACCGGCTCGCTGGCCGTCAAGCAGACTCCGTGCCTCGTGAGGGGGCAAAGGAGGGTTGCGACGACCGTCGAGCCATCGCTGCCGAACGCGTTTTGTGAGAGAGATCGCCGGGCATTCGCCTGTGCGTTCTCAATGCTGGGCTTTCATGCCCGGAGCGTTTGCGAATGGCGCCGATGGACGACAACACACGAAACAGGCTGGAGCAGCGCATTGGGCATCAATTTGCGGACCCGATGCTGATTGCGCGGGCATTGATGCATGCTTCGCTGGTTGATGCCCGGGTCGAATCAAACGAACGTATGGAGTTCCTTGGAGACGCCGTGCTCGGCATGGTCGTGTGCGAGCGGGTTTTCACCGCTTTCCCGGCGATGCTGGAAGGCGAGATGACCAAGATCAAGTCGATGGTGGTGAGCCGCCAGAGCTGCGCCGCGATCGCAAAGGAAATGGGATTGCCGTCGTATCTCAGGCTCGGCAAGGGAATGAAGGGGGGCGAGCAACCGTCTTCCCTCGCGGCAGCGGCATTTGAAGCCGTGATCGCGGCGGTTTTTCTCGATGGCGGGCTCGATGCCGCAAACAAGTTTCTTGCTCCGCTGGTTGATCCGCTCATACAGCGTGCCGCGGCGAGCAGTCACCAGCAGAATTTCAAGAGCTTCCTGCAGCAGCACGCCCAGGCGATCGGTTCGGGATTGCCTTCGTATCCGGTCTTGGACGAGAAGGGACCCGACCACAGCAAGTGCTTCAAGGTGTGCGTGGATATTGGTGGCAGGCGTTTTCCCGAGGCGTGGGGGCAGAGCAAGAAGCGGGCAGAGCAGCTTGCAGCGCTGACCGCCCTGGTCGAACTCGGGGCCATGACCCGCGAGGCAGCGGAAGAGGCGGCACGCCAGGCGGGGCTGGTCGATCTCAAGCAAGATGCAGTGCCGGTGAAGTGAAACGAGTGAGACGGCCGATCAGCGACGGGGCGCGGAATGGATGCGCCGGCGCTGCGGCTGGCGTTGGATCATTTCTGCCGCGAAACAACGATTCCTACCTGAAGAATGCCGTAGGCTCTGCCGCTTGCCCCGAACCCTGAACCAGATCGTGCTCGCTGGATCGCCCTCGCGTGCAGGGGCGTGGGATGCATTTAAGGCGGTGGTTCGGCCCACAAACCCGGCGTGGCTGACCGTCTTGAGTTCGATCGCGCTCTCCCTGCTGGGCGTGTATGGGATCGATCTTGCGCGCCAGCTTCGCGGAGATCCCGCAGCGCTTTCCGGCCTCGATCCGGTCGCGATCAAGCAGGTGATACTGCTTGGGGTTGGAATCGCGAGCGCGATATTGATTGCGCTCCCCGACTATCGCTGGCTGAGTTACGTCGCCATGGCCATTTCGGTCCTAGTGCTCGGTCTGCTTGTGTTCCTGCTCGTGCCCGGCGTGCCCGAGTCGATCGTGCGCCCTCGCAACGGCGCTCGCGGATGGATCAATCTTGGCGTGTTTGACATCCAACCGAGCGAACTGGCGAAAATCGCGTTCGTGCTGGTGCTGGCAAACTACCTGCGCTTTCGGAGCAATCACCGAAGGCCGGGCGGGCTGATTCCGCCAGCGATCATCGCGGGGATTCCGATCGGGCTCATCACGCTCCAGCCGGATCTCGGAAGCGCGATGATGTTCGTGCCGGCGCTTTTCGCGATGTTGCTCGCGGCAGGTGCGAAGAAGCGGCACCTGATCCTGATCGTGATTGCCGCGACGATGGCGGCACCACTCAGCTATCCACTGCTCAAACCTCACCAGAAACAACGCATCAACGGCCTTCTTGCGCAGATCAAGGGCGACAAGCAGCTGGACCAGGACATCAACTTCCAGCCGATCACGGCACAGTCGCTGGTGGGGGCGGGCGGGATTTCCGGGACGGTGGACGAACGATCAAGGGCGCTCGTGCATTTCAGTCGCCTTCCCGAGCGTCACACCGACATGATCTATTCGGTGCTGGTGAATCGGTTCGGGCTCTTCGGAGGCGCCGTGATCATCGGGCTCTACGGCGTGTGGATGATGGGGGCGTTGCTGACGGCCGCGATCGCGAAGGAACCCTTCGGGCGATTGATTGTCGTCGGGCTCGCCACGTTTGTGGCCACCCAGGCGGTGGTCAATATCTCCATGAATGTGGGACTTCTGCCGATCGTCGGAATCACGCTGCCGTTCATGTCGTACGGCGGTTCGAGCCTGATCGCGAGCTGGTTGATGGTGGGACTGGTGTTTTCCGTGAGTGTCCGCCAGTCGAGGCTGCCTCAGCGCAAGAGCTTTGAATACTCTGACGACGAGTGAAGCCCGAGCGATCCATCCAGAATCGTGAAAAGCTCGACGTGAGCAAGGCCGAAGTGTCGGCGCTCGCGCCGCCGGCGGAGTTCCTTGCCGCGACAAAGGTGCTCGGAATCGAGTTCGAGCCGGGCGAGGTCGAGAACCTCGGCCTCTACCTCGCGCTGCTGATGAAGGCGAATGAGTCGCAGAATTTGACAGCGGTGCGCGACGCGAGCGAGGCCTGGCGCCGGCACATTTTGGATTCATTGACGTTGCTCCCGGCGATCGCGGAGTTTCCCGAAGGCGCAAAGGTCATCGATGTCGGTAGTGGAGGTGGTCTGCCGGGCATGCCGTTGGCGATCGCGATGCCTCACGTCAAATTCACGCTGCTCGAAGCAACGGCGAAGAAATGCGATTTCCTAACGCAGGTTGTCACGCGTCTCGGGCTTCAAAACGTGACCGTGCTTCCGGGACGTTCAGAACGCATCGCCCACGATCGCGGAGCACGGACGGACAAATTCGGCACGGTGACGCATTCGGGCGGACATCGCGAGGCGTACGACGTCGTCGTGGCTCGCGCCGTGGGGCGGCTCGCGACACTTCTCGAACTCACCGCGCCGCTGTGCAAAATCGGTGGAAGCGTTCTGCTCATCAAGGGCGAGAAAGCCGACGAGGAACTCAGAGAAGCCGAGCGGGCGATGCACCTCTTGAAAGTCGTGCATGTCGAAACTCTGCCAACGCCGACTGGACGAATTGTGATCCTTGAAAAGCGCAGCGCAACTCCTCGCGACTATCCGCGCGCAGACGGAGAGCCGGCTCGCGCTCCTCTCAGCGGCAAAGTCGAATCGCGAGACTGAATTCACGGACAAACGAAGTTGTCGTAGGCGTTTGCGAAGAGCACAAAATCCGCGTCGTCGACGTATCCGTCTCCGTTCATGTCGGCCGGGCACCCCGGAGGCATCAGCGGATCGGCGCAATCGAACAGGTTGTACGCGCCCGCGAAATCAACGAAGTCGCCGTCTTCAACCACCCCGTCGCAGTTGGTATCGCCGATGCAGATCGCAAGCACGCCCGGCGGGCTGTCGGTGAAGCCGCACGTGTTCGACACGCGGCAGCGATACCGCGTGGAATGCGCCGCTTTCAGGGTCATGTTGGGAGCGGCGATGATGCTGAACGACGAAGTCGCAGCGCCACTGACGATTCCGCCCGCGACACCGAACGACAACACCGTCGGGCCGTCAACGAGAGGCAGCCAGTTGTTGCTGTTGACCGGGCTTTCGAAATACCACTGATGCGAATACGGACCGTTCGAAGGAACCTGACCCGTGACCACCCAGCCGCCTCCGCCTGGCGGGCAGATTGAGAGCGGGAGCGGATTGGGCCAGGGTATCGGGGTGCCGGTGTGAACCGTCACGCTCCAGATGGGTGTTGCCGCGTCCATGCATCCGCCGCTGACGATGCAGAAGTAGTTTCCAGCGACGTCAGGGAATCCGGGGTTGAACGTCATGAACGGAGACTGCGCGCCGGAAATAAACGATCCGCCGCCGGTCAAGCCGTTGAAGATGGGAACCGACGTATGTCCAACCTTCTTGTACCACTGGTAATGGAGGCTGATCGAAATATGGGGCGCCAGCGCGGTGACGCTCAAGAACCCAAATCCTCCCGCGCAGAACTCCGCCGGTGCGGACGAATTCTGGAAGAGCATCGGTCCGCACACCGAGGGAATATCTCGCACGATCCAGCCACGCTCTTGCCCCAGGAACGCACCATTGCCGCACAGGACGGTTCCGTCCGCGCTGACGCCGGTCGTTTCCCAGAGACTCCATCCCGTGAGATTGACGCCGACCGTGGGGAGATAGTCGTTGAGGTTCAAAAGGCCCGAACCGCTGGAGACCATTGCGGCGCGGTTGGAGAGAGTGAGATCCATCGAGCCCGCGCCGACGACGGTGATGCCGTCCGGCGTCATGGCGTGTGTGCGCGACCACCCGGTGAGAGGCTGGGTGTTGGGGAGCGTCCCGAGGTCCTCGATACCCGCCCCGGTCCATCGGTAAGCACGCTGGCTGGCGACGCCGTTATCGCCGGTGCCCGCGACTACCTGCCCGTTGTCACTGATCGCAAGGCCGGTGGACCAAGTGCCGCCGGGAAGCGTACCGACGGTAAACCACGTTGTCGGATTCGTCCAGACCCGAGCGATGGGGTTGTAGTTGTTGCCAAGCATGCCAACGCCGGGGCCGAAATCGCCGACGATGTACTGTCCGTCGGGTGTGATCCTGCTGGCAACCGAGGCGATGGAGCCGGCTTGGGCCGAGAGCGTGGTGAGGGTTGCGCCGGTCCACAACGCGGCACGCGCATAAATCCCGAAGCCGCCGAGTACGTTGTAGGTCCCGACATATTTCGCGCCTGCCGCGTCGACACCGGTTGCGGCATTAAGTTGGATGATGGAGGGTGCTGCGGCAAGCCCGACCATCGGCCCCGGACTCGCCCACTTGAACGCCATGTTGCCATTGACATTGTCGTTGCTCATGCCCGCGACAAAGAGTCCGTTGGGCGATACTCCGTAAGCCTCCGAGTTCGTGCCCGCGCCGAGATAGCCGAGGCTCGAAAGCACGCCAGCGTTCCAGCGGACTGCGGTGCCATTGGTCGAAGCTGTGCGGCTCAAGCCGACAACGGTCGTGCCGTTGGCGCTGAGCGACCAGGCCTTGGAAATCGTGTCGCCCGGTAGAACCCCGATACTTGTGATGTTCTGGGCGGAAGCGACGCTCGCGAACAGCCCCGCAACGCTGACCCGGATCAGGCGCGTAAACATCGAATGCTCCTTCGAGACAGCCGTGCCTCTTTTTGGACTTCGCCATTCTCTCAGCTTTCTTGCCGCGGCTCAAACGAAAAGTCCTTCGAATCTGATTTGTTCGTATTCTGTCTGAAGATCGGTTCTTTCGCATGGACGTCAGGAGGGGTTATTCTGTCGATCCCGCGGCATGCGTCCGCCGCGGCTTTTGTGGCACCTTTGCTGATGAGCCTTTATGAGCGAAAACGTCCAGACGTTGTTGAAAGAGACCCGCAAGTTCCAGCCTCCAATCGCGGAGAGCGTGGGCTTCGAGAAATGGCATGTTGAGTCGCTGGACGAGTACAAGAAACTTCACGCGCGGTCGATCCAACATCCCGACGCGTTCTGGGCCGAAGAAGCTCAGCGCCTCTCGTGGTTCAAGCATTGGGATCATGTTCTCGATTGGACTCCTCCGGATGCGAAGTGGTTTGTCGGCGGCAAGCTGAATGCCTGCTACAACTGCGTCGATCGGCACGTGCAATCGGGGCACGGAGACGAGTGCGCGCTGGTCTGGGAAGGCGAACCGGTCAATCCGCGTACGAACCACCCTGCGCCGGGCAGCGCGTATGCGCACGAGCCGGAAATCCGAAGAGTGACGTATCGCGAGTTGGAGGAGCAGACGAGCCGCGTCGGCAATGCGCTGAAGGAACTCGGAGTTCAAAAGGGCGATGTTGTCACGGTGTACATGCCGATGGTTCCGGAGCTGGCGATCGCGCTGCTCGCGTGCGCCCGCATCGGCGCGGCACACTCCGTCATTTTCGGCGGCTTTGCACCGCACGCCATCAGCGAACGCGCGATCGATGCGAACTCGAAGGTGATCATCACTGCCGACGGTGGCTATCGGCGGGGCGAAGTCGTGCCGCTTCAGAAGAATGTGGAAGAAGCGGTGAACCAGTTGTCGGAAAAGGGACACCACGTCAATCACGTGCTGGTGCTGAAGCGCACCGGGCACGAGCAGCCCGGCAATCGCTTCGTGTCCGGGACCGTGCCGGCCTCGATCAAGGCTGCCGATCCAAAGGCAACAACCAAGTTCCACTGGTGGCACGAAATCGCCGAGCGCGTCTCGAGCGCCTGCCCTTGCGAATCGATGGACAGCGAGGACATGCTCTTCCTCCTCTACACGAGCGGAAGCACGGGCAAGCCAAAGGGCATCGTGCACACCACCGGTGGCTACCTCACCTTTGTGAACACCACGGCGAGACTGACGTTTAACCTCGTGCCGGATACTTCCCAGCTCTTCTGGTGCAGCGCGGACATCGGTTGGGTCACCGGCCATTCGTATGTGTTGTACGGTCTGCTCTCGAACCGCATTCCCACGCTGCTCTATGAAGGCGCACCGAATTTCCCCGATAACGGCCGATTCTGGGACATCATCTCTCGCCACAAGGTCACGCAGTTTTACACCGCGCCGACGGCCATCCGCACCTTTATGAAGTGGGGCACCGAATGGCCAGACAAGTACGACATGTCGAGCCTGAGCGTGCTTGGCAGTGTTGGTGAACCGATCAATCCGGAGGCGTGGATCTGGTATCACGAGACGATCGGCAAGAAGCGTTGTCCGATCGTGGACACGTACTGGCAAACCGAAACAGGCGGTCATGTGGTCACGCCGCTGCCCGGCGCGACGCCGACCAAGCCGGGCTCGTGCACACTGCCGATGGTGGGAATCGATGCCGCGATCGTGAACGAAGCGGGTGAGGAACTCGGCGCGAATAAAGGCGGGCTCTTTGTGATTCGCCGCCCCTGGCCGGGCATGTTGCGAGGCGTCTACGGCAATCGCGAGCGGTTCATCAGCAACTACTGGGGACGCATCAAGGATCCGAAGACGGGCACTCCGTACTACTTCAGCGCAGACGGTGCAAGACGCGACGAAGATGGCTATTTCTGGGTGCAGGGTCGCGTGGACGACGTGATCAAGGTCAGCGGGCATTTGCTCGGCACGATGGAAGTCGAGAGTGCTCTCGTGAGTCATCCGGCGGTTGCCGAGGCGGCGGTTGTCGGAGTGCCTCATGAAATCAAGGGCAGCGGAATCGTGGCGTTTGTCACGCTCAAGTCGGCGTGGGCAAAGGACAATCCGGGCCGGCAGCCTGACGACAAGCTTCGGGCCGAATTGACATCGCATGTCGCGAAAGAAGTCGGGGCGCTCGCCAAGCCCGATCAGATCCGGTTTGCCGATGGCCTGCCCAAGACCCGCAGCGGCAAGATCATGCGTCGATTGCTGCGCGATGTTGCCGCGGGAGTCGAAAAGATCACGCAGGACACGACCACGCTGGAGGATTTCTCAGTCGTAGCCAAGCTGCGGGCCGACGAAGAATGAAGCGTGTTCAATCGGGTCTCCCAATTTCCGCGTCTTGCAGGTCTGCTGCTCGCGGTGATCGCATCGCCGGGATGCGTGACGCCCTTTGACTTTGCCGCGAACGCCGGCTTGGGCGTCGCGCAGGCAGGGACCAGCAGCTTTATCCAGGGAACTCTCCAGGCGGCGTTCGACAAGCCGATCGAGAAAGTGTTGGAGGCGTCGCGTCGCGCGTTGACGGATCTCGGCTACGAGATTACTCGAGAAGATTCCGGAAGCCACTATGCGCAGTTGCAGGGAGCGCAGGCGGACGACAGCAGCATCGTTCTCAAACTCCGAAAGAGCAGCGAGACGGTTACCGGGCTTTCGATCCGTGTGGGTCTCTGGGGCGACAACGCCGTGAGCAGGCTCATCCTGCATGAGATCGAGAAAGAACTCGGGGAACACGCGCCGGGAGAAGCGCAACCCGCAGGCTCGGGCTCATCCAAAGTGCAGGCTCACTGATTCCTACAATGAATGCGGCTCGCCTGACGTTCGCGACGCCCTCGATAAGGAACGCTCGTTTTGTCGGCAACTCCGCACAGCCCCTTTGATTCCACCGACGCCGTGAGCGAGGTTCGAGAGGAATTGATCGAGGTGATCCAAAACGGGGAGGGGGTCGGAGACGACGAATCGGACGTCGCGCCGGGTTCGATCGAAGGATCCGATGCGCCGCTTCCTCAGCTTTTCAATGGACCTCGCGTCTGCGTCGCGCTGCCGCTCTACAACGCCGGGCCGGATGCTGCCCGCGTATTGGATGAGCTGGTCGTGTTCGCGCCGCGGGTGCCTACATGGGAATTCCTGTTCGTTGACGATGGATCCACCGATGGCACGGCGACGATTCTCCGCAAGCGCCTCGCGGCGATCGATGTCGTCGAGCCCGAACTTGCCAAGCGATTTGGCGTCCTGAGTTACGCGCCAAATGCGGGCAAGGGTCACGCGGTCCGCGTCGCGGCACTCGAGAGCGACGCCGAGTACTTTCTCTTTACCGACGGCGATCTTGCCTACTCGCCCGATCACCTGCTCCGGCTCTTCGAACGATTGCAATCCGCAGATGTGGTGATCGGCTCGCGCCTCGAGCACGACGAGGGTTACGGCGCTCGCCCGCTTCGCAACGTCATGGGACGAGTATTCAACTACATCGCCGGGCTGGTGCTCAGCATCCGATACCGCGACACGCAGGCTGGGCTGAAGGGGTTCCGGTCTCGGGCGGCACACGACATTTTTTCCCGCATCCGTATCCAGGATTTCTCGTTTGATGTCGAGGTGCTGTATGTTGCGCGGAAGCTGGGGTATTCGATCACCGAAATACCGGCGTTCGTCGATCCCGTGCACCGGCGAAACTCGTCGACTGTGAATCTGGTTCGAGATCCGATCCGGATGTTCTGGAGTCTTTGCCGCATCCGGTTGAACAAAATTCTTGGGCTTTACCGCCTCGATGAGCGCGATGTGGGTGAAGTCGGCACACGCACGGATGCGACGGCACGCACCTCGGGGATGCCGGGCAGCCTGCACCGGCGCGGTGCGTGACCGTGCCGGAATCTGAATCGAAGCGGCCCTGCCTGCTCCTCAGTTTCGATGCTGAAGAGTTCGATATTCCGCTTGAGTACGGACACGCATTGCCCGAGACCGAGCAGTTTCGAATCGGTGCCGACGGCTTTGAGCGGACATTGGCGCTTCTGTCTGATCTGCAATTGCAGGCAACATTTTTCACAACCGCCGCGCTCGCGCTTCGGCGCCCCGATCTCGTTCGACGCGCCGCGGCAGCGGGCCATGAGATCGCGAGCCACGCTTATTTCCATTCGCGATTCGAGCCCGCGCACATAGCGGCGAGCCGCGAAATCCTCCAGCAAATCAGCGGCACTCCGGTCGTCGGATTTCGAATGCCCCGTATGGCTCCCGTCGAGCCGGCGCTGTTGCGGAAAGCGGGCTACCTCTATGACTCTTCCATCAACCCGATCTGGTTGCCCGGGCGGTACAACAAATTCTTCGCCCCCCGCCGCGTGACCCGAGTAGATGGTCTCGTCCGGATGCCCTTGAGCGCGGTCCCTCTGGTGCGGTGGCCGCTCTTCTGGCTCGCGTTCAAGAATCAGCCCCAGTGGCTCACGAGGTTGACGACGAGCGCTGTGCTCCGAGCGGACGGATACGCGGCTCTCTACTTCCATCCATGGGAGCTGATGGACAATTCCGGCTTCGGTCTGCCGCGCGTCATCGCCAAAACGAGCGGGCAGAGAATGTACGAGTCACTTCGAGAGCATCTGCTCTGGTTGCGCGGGCGCTGCCGCTTCATGACATACGCCGACTTTGCCCGTGAACGCTTTCCTTCATAAGCACGCGGATCAATTTCAAACTATCCTGTTCGGCGCGTGACGACAAACACTCTCCCGAAGCCTCTGTCCGTCGAAGCCGATCCGCGGCACTGGATTTTCGCGCCGTTCAGCCGGAACTTCGTCGGCATCGCCTGGATTGTGTGGGTGATTTTCGCGTGCGTTGTGGCGATCCGTACCGGGCTTCACCCCGAGAAAAACTCAGTCTCCGCCTGCTATCGCGTCGCCTGCGAATGCTGGTGGAGTGGCCGCGGAATGTACGAAAATGTCTACGACGACAAGTTCAACGACATCTACAACGGCTTTGTCTACCTGCCCCACGCCGCGATTTTCTATTCGCCGTTTTACGCGCTGCCTCTGTGGCTTGGAGAGAGCCTCAATCGCATCGTCATCATCGCGATCATGGCATGGGCCGCTTGGCGCATTACGAAGCTGACGAGCTCGCGCCCGTGGAATGAATACTTCTTCTCTGTGAGCGCGATCACGATCGGCGTCGGTGCCGGCAACGCGATCAACGGGCAGTACAACCTGCCTCTCGCCGCGACTCTCATCCTTGCGACCTCCGCGCTGATCGAGAAGCGGTGGTGGTGGGCTTCGATCTGGCTCGTCGTATCGATTCTGCTCAAGCCGATCGCCGTCGCGCCCGCGCTGCTCGCGTTTGCGCTGTTTCCAGGGCTCTGGTGGCGATTGCCGCTGGTTGTCATTGCAGCCTTTGTGATGCCGCTTGTGTGTTCGGCCCATGGACCGGGATATGCGTGGGACGAGTACGAGAATTTCTGGACGAAGGTTGTGCGGGCGGCGCAGCCCCTGCCTCGGCGATTTGCGGAGTTCTCAACCGTGCTGTGGTGGTTCGGTTTGGATTTGAGCAACGCTCAACGGACGATCTGCCGCGCGATCGCAGCAGTTGTCACGCTCGGCCTCGGTTTTGCCGCGCTGCGACGTCGGGGCCCGCGCTGCGGCACGCTCATCCTGTGGGGACTCGGCGCTTCGTACATCGTGATCTTCAATCCGCGCACCGAAGGACTGACATACGTTGTTGTTGCGCCCGCGCTCGCGCTCTTCGGGGCGATCGAGTTCACGGAAAGCCGTTCACCTTCATGGCGTAGAGGCGTCGGGCTGTTCCTGCTGGCGATGGGCGTCGTGATGATTTTCGTGCACGAATTGATGCCGCGATCCGGCGCTTACTTCGCCGTCGCGCAGGGCAGCAAGGACCTTCTGGTACGGCCGATCATGGCGATGGCGTTTTACGCCTGGCTCGCGTGGCTTGCGCTTCTCGACCAAACCGAACCGGTTCCCGCGTTCACTCCAGTCGTTCAAGCTTCTCGCTGACCGTGCTGGTAATGGTGGCCGGAGCACCCTGCCACGAATAGTCGGCCGAGTAAACGTGCTTGATCGTGCCCTCGCGGATTTTCGCGGAAGCTGTGTTCACTTTGTAGTTCGCGTCGTACCTACTGCTCTTAAAGACCTGACCGCGCTTCGCCGAATCCGGCGCGGCCTTGCCCACGCCCGACACCGCGATATCCATCGTGACGCCGTCGTTTCCGGCGAGCGAGAACGTGCGCTCGGTGACGATCGGATACCCGCTGTTGACGCGGATCGGCAGAGCGTCGATCCATTCCTGGCCGACAGTGGCCGAATCCGCTCGCCAGCCGAACAAAATGCCGAACCGCGCCGGGAATGCGTCATCTCCGAACGTGTTGTCGAGCAGATTCACACCGTCTTCGTACCAGGACCGAAGCCTCGGGTGTTCCTTGCGGAAGAACGACATTGTCTGCCCCGAGATTCCAAACTCGATTGGCTTCTTCATCAGAATGCGAGCAGGGCTGGCGAAAACCGATTCGGCCGTCTTCGGATCGGCGCTGTCGTATCGCTCGATGCCGGCCATGGTCGGAGCTTCAATGACCACCCGATCCATCGTGACGGAACAGCGGTAGACGCGATCGGGAAAAACCTCTTCGATTTTGAGCGTAAACGTCAGTTCGGTGTGGCTTGTGCTGCGTTTCTGCTGGTCAGCGATTTTTTCACCTTCGCGGACATCGACATTGTCGGTGGTCCACCGAAGCTTCATGGTGTCCCCTGCCTGATAGACAGGGCGAAGATCGGCCGCTTCAGACACCGCGGACTTCGCCCCCGAAGATTCCGTCCTTGCAGGGCGCGTGGACGGAACGGGAACCGGGCTGGCCGGCGGCGCGCCAGGGGGCCCGGCCGGGTCAGACAAGAGCAACGCGGCCATCAGTGGAATCCAAGCGGGCATGGTCTTTCGCTCCGGTGAACTGAAAATCGTCTCTGGCGGCAATCGGCCCGATCGGGGCGGCGATCTTGAAAGAGTATTGGAACTCCTGAAGCGGGCTGGGGCTGCGCAAGGATCGCGCAATTTTACGGAAGGCGGGCAGAAGCGGCCGATATCAAGCCGACGCGGCCAACGCCGCGACAACAGAATCCAGACGGCTCGGAAGCCCCGACGGTTCGGGGAAACAAGAGCAGTCGAAGGGTGGATTCGGGACGGCGGAGCACGACCCATGGCAGATGAAGGTCAGATTACGATTATCGGCAAAGACGCCAAGATCAAGGGCGAGCTCTCGTTCGAGAACTCGGCCAAAATTCTGGGCGGATTTGAGGGCAAAATCATGGCCAAAGGCGAGGTGATCATCGGCGAGACCGCCAATTGCCGCGCCACGGTCGAAGCCGGGACCGTGATTGTGGATGGTCCGATCGAAGGCGACATCATCGCCCGCGACCGCATCCAGCTTTCGCCCAAGGCCAAGGTGAAGGGCGACATCATCGCCGCCAGCCTCACCGTCAGCGAAGGCGCCAGCTTCGTCGGCCACTGCAAGGTTGGCCCCGACGCTGTCAAGCTCTCTGAAGAGCCGAATGCCGAACTCGAGCTGAAGTCCGCACGTGCCGCTCGCAGCGCCGCCTTGAATGGCACGGCGAATGCGAATAACGGTGCGTCGTGGCTTGCCGGCACGCGTGCGGAGTAGCACCAGTCGAACGAGCGCCCGGAGATGGAATCTCCCGGGACACACGACAACCAGAGTCGACGACGGCGGAGTCCGCGCGTCGGCTTGCCAAACGGCGTTCTCGCGGAGCGAGGGCGGCGTGAGAGGTGTCGTGCGTCATGATTGGCCATCGAGCTGATGCCGCATTGTCGGGAGCTTCCAGTGGGTCCACGCGCGGGGTGCTCTGCATCCACTGCCGCACGACCATGCATGTCGCTCAAAAAGCCGAGTCAATGACCTGCCCGAGTTGCTACAAGCGGCAAACCGTGCGCGACGTGGTGGTCGATACCGATCGCAGCGGCGGGCGGGTTGAGACGACCGGCATCCTGTTCATCAAGCGAAAGGGCCGCGTCTGGGCCCCCGGAGTCCGCGCGGGCGATGCGGTTGAAGTCCTGGGAGAACTCAAAGCAGATGTCGTCACACATGGCCATGTTGTGATTGGCGAGACCGCTCGCTGGCGGGGCGACTGCACGGCCAAGATTCTGATCGTGGAGGATGGGGCCCGAATCGACGGGGGCTATTTCTGTATTGACCCGCGGGGCGAATTGCAGGGTTGGCCCGAAGCGATTCCTGAGGCGGTCGTCGAGGAAGTGAAGCCGGAAGTGATCGAGCCGGAACCGATCATGGCGGATTTGCCCCCCGCCGAGCCGCCGTCATGGGCCGGCGCTGCGATCTGATCAATTCACTACAAGATTCCCGACGGAACAATGACGTAGTCTCCTCCATGGCGGATCCATCAACCGGCGGCGAGTATGTTCACGGAACCGATCAGACCGAGCAGGCTCGTCTCGCGCTCATGAATGGAATTCTCAACGCGCGAACGCTCGCGGAGATCCCTATCCGCGCCGGAGACCGCATCCTCGACATTGGGTCGGGTCTTGGGCAGATGTCGATTGCGATGGCAAAGGTCTCCGGCAGGTCCGGGCGCGTGCTCGGAATCGAGCGCAGCACCGAGCAGATCGCCAAAGCCGCGGCGAGCCGTGACGAAGCCGGATTGACGGCTGAGCAGGTCGAATTTCGCCAAGGGGATGCGCTCCGTCCGCCGTTTCAGGAGGGCGAGCGGAACACATTCGATCTGGCGTTCACACGCTTCCTGCTTGAGCATGTGCCCGAACCGCTCGCGGTCGTCAAACAGATGGTGCAGGCGGTCCGGCCGGGGGGAAAGATCGTTCTTGCGGATGATGATCACGAGGTCTTGAGGCTCCATCCCGAACCGGCCGGAATGCGCCGCGTTTGGAACGCGTACATGTCGCTGTACGAACGTGTGGGCAATGACCCGCTGGTGGGTCGGCGTGTTGTGCAACTGCTGCACGAAGCCGGCGCGAAGCCCGTCCGCAACACCTGGGTGTGGTTCGGAGCTTGCAGCGGCAATGAGTTGTTCGAGCCGACCGTGCTCAATCTGATCGGTGTGCTGCGCGGCGCAAGCGAACGGATGATCGCGGAAAAACTGATAACAGCGCCTGAAATGGACGCGTTTTTCGCTTCGATGCAGGAGTTCGCGCAACGCCCCGATGCGGCAGTCTGGTTCTCAATGGCGCTGGCCGAAGGCGTTCGTCCGGCCTGAATTTCAGCGGCTTTCCTGCGCGGCCTTCGCGGCTTCTTCCGCGACTCCCATCGGAGGCGGGTTCACGGCGCCGGGAGTCGCCGTGCTGATTGTCGTCATGTCCATTCCGGGGAGCGGCTGAAAAGTGCCGTCGGAAGCGACGCGTAACTGATCGGACTCGAGCAGGTAATTCAGAATCGAGTTGCGCAGATCGGTCTTCGCCTGGTCGCGCCGGTTCTCGGCGAGGAGCAGCGCATTTTGCGAATCAACGACCTGTTTCGCATCGACCTCGTCAATCTTCAGAAGCTGTTCTTCCAATCGACGCTTGTTAATTTCCACCTGCTGCTCCGCGAGCTTCAGGCTGAACGCGGCAAGGTCGATGTTGCGGAGCGCGCTCCGAACGCCGACGATCACATTGTCGCGGGCCTGGCTGAGCCCGCGTTCGCGCTGCTGGAGAGCGATGGTTGCCGAACGCACGTTGAGCCGTTCGATCTCGTTGTCGAGCGGGAGCGAGAGCGTGGCGTTTCCTGTGACGGTCGAATCCTGGGGGCTGAAATTCACGCCGCCGATCTCGGTACGCGGATCGGTGATGACGAGGGCCGTTGCGCCGATGTTCAAGGAAGGCAACGTTTCGTTCTGTGCGTTTGCCACACCCCGTCGTGCATCATCCACGCGATCGCGGGTGTTCTGGAGATCGAGCCGGAACTCGAGCGCGGAGCGCGTGGCCTGGTCGAGCGTGGCGTCCGGCATCGGGATCTCGAGCGCGAGCGGCTTGATGATCACGCGCTCGGAGACTTCCAGGCCCAGTCGCACCTTGAATCGATCGAGCTGCAGGATGTACTGCTCGCGCAGGTTCGCAACGGCGGATTCGGCGTTCAGCACGTCGTTCGCCGCGATGTTCACTTCGAACGCTCGGATCCGTCCGGCGTCGACTCGAGCCTGCGTCGCCTGCTGGAACGTGCGCAGACTCTCGAGCGAACGCATCTGATTGGCGATCTGCGACTGAATCTGTACAAGCTGGAAGTAGTCGCCGGCGATGTTGACCAGCAACTGGCGCCGGAATCGCTCGAATGTTCTGGCGCGATAGATGACGTCGCGCTCCGCCTGGATCAGCGGCTCGCGAGCGACTTCGCCCGCTCCCCGGAGGAGCGGAATATTCGCCGAAAGCTGGAGCGCCGAAGCCTGTATGTACCCATTGGAAACCTGACCAACAAGCTGCTGGCTCATGTTGGCGACCCACGCCGCCTGGACTTGGCCGCCATACGGAAGTTTCTGTTGCACCCGCAGCGTGTTGATCGCATTGAGCGCGGTGCCCGCGTCGCCGTTGGTCCAGCCGTTGGTTGCGCCAAGGGTGGTGTCGTTGAAGAAGCGCGGCTCCCACCGGTGCTGTTCGGCAAGCAGCGTGATGACCGCCAGCAGGTAGTCTTCTTCCGCAGTCAGAAACTCCCGGGAGCTCTTTTGAGCGATCTGCCAAGAGGATGTCAGGTTGAGCTGGCGGGCATCTTTCAATCCGCCGCCGGATGTCGTGTTGCCATAGGCATCGACTGCGTACGAGCTGAGCCGCTCCGAGACATTCTGCGCTTCGTCCGCCGGTGTGTAGTGCAGTTCGTCGGCGACCGGGTTGTTGGTTTTGGGGTCCGTCGCGAGCGAGTGGTCGCGGATCTTCTTGTCGCCCGTCTGAGCTTCTTCCGTCTTGTAGTCGTTCGCGGGGACCTTGTTGGAACGAAGCTCGTTGGAGCGGTTTTCCAGCATCGCGTTGATGCGGCGATCAATCGAATCCATCCCCGAATTGCAGCCGCCACAGGCGACTGCCAGTCCTAACAAAATCCAGGTATTTAACACCCCGCGCGGGGTCGAACTTCTGGCCGGAGTTGGAAACGGAGGGCAATTCACGCGCTGTTATTCGGACTTTGATCGGAAAAGGAAAGGCGGACCCGAAGGCGAAGTGTACCTCTGAAACCGGCTCCATGTTGCGAATCAACCCCGGCGCGCATACAGTCAGCCATCGTCGATCGGACGACCCATCTCGTTAGGGATTTGGACGGATGTGAGGGTGGACCTCTCCGTGGCCTCCGGGTCGTCAGCGTTCCCAAAGCCTTTGCCGCAATGAACTTGCGGCATAGTCAAAGGTGAACGCGGTAGGTAGCTCCTTCCCGTCTGGGAAGGGCAGCGCCCGCCGTCGAGGCCTGTGAGCTTGGACGCTCAAACTTGTGCCGCGAGCCGTGCAGCGTTGTGCGCTGTGCTATTTGCTTCGCGGTTGGTCTTCGCTCCGGGAAATCCGGGGAAGGGACCCGATGGCTTCGATCACCTACGACGGGCGCAGTCTACTCATTGACGGCAAGCGCATCTGGCTGGTTTCAGGGACGGTTCAGTACACGCGCGTGCCGCGGGAGTATTGGGCGGATCGGATCCACGCCGCGAAGCTGGCGGGCCTGAACACGATCGACACGAGCATTGTCTGGTCTCGCCACGAGCCCCGTCCGGGCCATTTCGATTTCAAGGGCGACAACGACCTGAAGCACTTTGTCGACCTCGTCGGCAAAGCGGGCATGTACTGCACCGTGCGGCTCGGACCCCACGTTGCCAACGGCTATGACATGGGTGGCATGCCGGTCTGGCTGGTTGCGAATAAGAGCGCCGAAGCGAAGGCCGCGGAAGCCAAAGTCGCCGAAGGCAAGCTCCCGACCAAGCCCGACGGCGACGACAACGCCGAAACTCGCGCGATCAAAGCGAAAGTGATGCGACTTCGTGCGCCGAGCCAGCCTTTCTTGGAAGCAGCTTCTCGCTTCATCAACGCCGTATCGAATCAGATCCGCACATTGCAGGTAACCGCGACCGCCAAGGGTGGTCCGCTGGTGATGATCCACAACGAAGCAGGCTGGACCTGCGGCGATCAGGAAATTGCCGACCACTACCTCGGCGAACTGATGCGCTACATCCGCGAGTCGGGCTTCGATGTGCCGATCGCCAACAGCAACAACCTCTGGTCGGGGGTCGAAGGCGAAATCGATGGCTGGACCGGCGGCGACGAAATGCTCAGCGCCATGCGTCAATTCGCGATGGTGCGTTCGCTTCAGCCGCGCTTCGTGGTTGATTTCGATACCGCTCCGCGCGATTCGTGGGGCAAGGCTCCAGAAGCCGCGCGTCCGGCCTGGCTGCTTCAGCGCCAGATCGCCGAGATCATGGCGGGCGCGGGCCAGTACAACCTTTCGCCTTTCCATGCGGGCACGAACTGGGGCATTTCGGGCGGACGACTCTCGGATTCGCCGGAAGTCTTCAGCGCGACCAACGTTTCGGCCCACGCGCCGCTGACGCAGACAGGCTCTGCGAGCGAAACGCATGCTTTCCTGCGTCGAATCAACACGTTCGCTTCCCGTTTCGGCCGCGTGCTGAGCGGCTTTGACCCAACCTTCCATCCCGTCATGGTCGCGCCGCGCCTTGCGCTCGCTCACACCAAGAAGGGCAAGCACGATCCGCACGAGCCGCCAGCGACGGTAGTGCATGCCTCGGGCAGCCAGGGCGGCGTTGCGTTTGTGTTCACTCCCGGTCCGGCGGACAAAGGCGAAGTGCGCACGGTTGAACTGATGATGCACGACGGCACGGCGCTGCCGGTGCACCTGACGAATCAGTCGGTCGCGTGGTGTCTGATCAATGCGAGCGTCGGCGGCCGCGCCAATGTCGATTACTGCACGCTCTGCGCGCTCGGAGCGGTGGGGCGGACGCTGGTGGTCTTTGGACCAGTCGGCACGCGTGGCACGATTTCAATCAACGGCTCGCCTCTCGAAGTCGAAGTTCCGGCTGCGGGTGTGCGAAACCCCGAAGTCATCGAGCACGAGAACATGTTCCTGGTCGTCGTCAGCGAAGAACTCGCGGACTCGACGTTCTTCTCGGATGATGCCGTGTATGTCAACGCCTCCGGTCTCACGACTGACGGGCGTCCGATGCCGATCGAAGGCCAGCGTCAGATCACCCGCATCGATGGTGAAGGCGATGTGCGCACAGTCGACACGGCGAAACTCTCGCTCACAAAGAAAGCCGAGAAGGCCCCGGAAAAGATCGCTCTGCACAATTGGACGTGCGCGCCACTCGATGAATACATCTCCGGCGAGAGCGCGCGGTTCGCGGCAGTCGATGGCCCGGCGGACCTTTCCACGCTCGGCTCGACCACCAGCTACGGCTGGTATCGCGTCAAACTGAAGCCTTCGAAGGCTGAGAAAGTCACGATCGCGTCGCCATTGTCGGGCGATCGGCTGCACTTCTTTGATCGCTCTCGCGAAGTGGGCGTGCTGGGCGTTGGCGCTGGCGCGCACTCGACGCTCGGGCTTCCGCTGCACAAACCGGAACAGACACTGGTCGTTCTGGGCGAGGCACTCGGACGCTACAGCGACGGCCGCCACATGGGCGAGCCGAAGGGACTTGTGTCGCACTTGCTCGAGGTCGAGCAGATCAAGGCGGCTGCTCCCAAGGTTGAAATCGGCGAGCCGCTCGACATCCTTCGTTTCAGCAGCCCAATCTACGACGTTCGTTCATCGGACTCGACTCTGCCCGAGCGCATCAGCTGGAATCTCGGCAAGAAGTCGTCTTCTCCGATTCTCCTCGTCAACAAGGGCCTGCCGTGCGCGGCACTGCTGATCGTCAACGACAAGCCGGTGACCGTCATCGACGGCGCGGGGCCGGCGACGTACCTGATCGAGCAGGATCGCCTTGGCCGCGGCAACGTGGTCATTCAACTCGCGCTCTTCCCGATCGAAGGCGGCGGTGATGGCGGCGGCGACGGCGAGGACAGCGTGAGCGGGCTCGTGGATGCCGCGGGCGCAACACTCGAGTTCTACTCGGTCGAGAACAACATCTCGGCCAAGGCCGAATGGGCGTTTGCAAAGTTTGACGTCCCGACAGCGGCGGCGTTCAAAGCCGGCAACAAGCCCGAAGAAGGCCCGGTCTGGTGGAAGACTTCCTTCCAGGCTCCGCACACATCGGTGCCGATGTTCATCGAGATGGACGGCCTGACCAAGGGCCAGCTCTATTTGAACGGGCGTCACATCGGGCGGTACTTTGTCGCGACCAAAGGCGGCAAGGACGTCCCGACCCAGACACGCTACTGGTTGCCCGCGTGCTGGCTGAAGAAGGACAACGACCCGAAGCATCCGGCCATGAACGAACTGATGATCTTCGACGAACACGGCGCGAAGCCGACGAAGGTGAAGATCGTGTTTGATGACACCGTCATGCCGGTCACCACGGGGGTTTCGCAGGAGCCCGCGTGAAACGCGTCGGAAAATCGAGCAAGGCGCTGAGCGTTGTGTCGGTCGACGGGCCCGGCAGTTTGTGGCGGAATGCCGCGGCATTCGCTGCGCGCAAGCACTCGGGCCAGTTACGGCGCGACGGTCGCACGCCGTACTTCTCGCATGTCGTGCGGGTTGCGATGACGGTTTCGGAGGTCTTTGGCTGTCACGACGAAGAAACGCTCGCCGCGGCACTCCTGCATGATCTGATCGAAGACACGACCACCGACTATGACGACTTGCTCGAGCGATTCGGCAAGTCGGTCGCCGACATGGTGGCCGTGCTGACAAAGAACATGTCGATGCCGGAAGCGGCGCGGGAAAAGGATTACGACGCCCGCATCGCCCGCGCGGATTGGCGGGTGAGGCTGATCAAGCTCGCCGATGCGTACGACAATCTTCTCGACAGTGTCAACGACCCGCGGGGCGAGAAGGAACTGCCAAAGCGTGTGGAAGCATGCCGGCGAGCTCTGGCGCTCGCGAAGCCCGACCAGGCAAAAAACAACGCGAGTCGCGAGGCGGTCGCACGGATGAACGAGTTGCTGAAGAAGTACGCGGGCCGCAAGTAGCCCGTCGAGTGGCGACCGGCGGATTACCGACGGCGGAGCTGGTTGATCTGCGCATCGATCGCGGCTCGCTCGGCTTCCAGCCCGTCGATCGACTGACGCAGGAGTTGGCGTTCCTCACGCGGAAGCTGCGGGTTGTTTGCTTTTTCGGCCTGAGCATCGATGCGGCGCTGCAGTGCCCGCGATTCGTCTTTCAATTCCTGCAATCGCTTCATCCAAACGTTTCGATCTTCACCCGGGTTATTGCCCAGCTGCTGCGGCCGGCCGGCGAGCATGCGGGCCTGCGGCGTGCCTGTCATGACTTTCGATCGGGGATTTCCGGTGGCAACCAGGTCTGCGGTCGGCGTTCCTTCGCGCATCAGGTTCACGCGTGAACCGTCGGGAAGGATGCGCTCGAACTGGACGTCGGGGCGCTGCATCGACGCGCGACGAATCTCGGCTTCGGGATCGATCGGTTCTTTGACCAGGCGATCCGCTTCAGCCCATGCTTGAGCCGGGATCGCGCCAACTGCAAGCGGGGCAGCTTGCGATGCGGTGCCTCGGGCCAAGCGCAATTTCCAGGCGGCGTCCATCATGGCGGGAGCCGGCGATTCGGCGCCGCGGAGTTCGCGTCGAGAGCCCAGGCAGACGTTCACCCGCATCGGACGGCCTTCGCGTTCGATATCGAGCTGAACCACCTGGCCCTTGTCGCGCGAGATTGTCTCGAGCTGGCACTGCACATTTGTCCGCACCCGGCAGCCATCGATAGCGCGAAGCAGATCGCCACCCTTGAGCACGTTCGCGGAATCAAATCCGGCAAGCGCCGAGTCGATCGGGATTCCCTCTTCGAACTGTTCGTCCGAGATCGGCATGACCAGCTGCCGGGCAAAGCCAAAAGAAACTCCCAGGGCGCCGCGGGCGGTGCTCGAGAAAACGTCGTGGGCAATGCTGATCAGGCGCTCGCGTTGTTCGGGGCTTGAGTCCCGCGTGATAAGCGCGAGGAGTCGATCGGGAGATTGTCCGGCCCAAGCGCGCAGCGCGATGGCGCCTTTTTCTCGTACCTCGATGGAATCGCTGTCCAGTTCCTGAAGGGACGAACCGACCACCGCGTCGGGGCTCTTGCCCGGGCTGAGCGGGCCAACCAGCAACGCGATCGCGACCACGCTTCCGCGGCCAAGCAACATTCCGGTTTTTCGCAACTGGCAATTCATTGTGCGCACACCCGCAGGAATCATAACACGCCAAATCATGACCCTCTGTTTTACCACGTAATCGGGGCGCGGTTCACCGATTAGCTATTATTTAAGGAGTTTTACTCTACAAGCTCGTCCAATGCGAATCATTCGACATTTTGAGCTTGTTCTTTAATTCGATCGATCGCGCCTTTGATCTCAACGGCATGGCGTGAAATCGTGGCGTCGGGCGATTTGCTCGCGATGGTGTTGGCTTCGCGGAGCATTTCCTGGGCGAGAAAATCGAGGGTGCGTCCGAGCGGACGCGGCTCGTTGCTCGAAATCAGTTCTTCAAATTGCTCGAGGTGGGCGCTCAGGCGATTGATCTCTTCGGCGATATCGGTTCGCTCGGCGTACGCCGCGATTTCTCGGACGAGATCTACGGAGTCGATCTTGACTCCGACGTCCTTCAGTAGCGCATCGATGCGTGTGCGGAGCCGGCGTTCATAATCGGCGATAACTTCCGGCGCGCGATCGCCGACGAGTTTGAGCCTGGCAGCAATGAACTGATGATGCGTGCGGAGGTCGGCGACGAGGTTCTTTCCCTCTCGCTCCCGCATCGATTGCAGCTGCTTGATCGCCTTCTCAAGGAGGTCGAGCATCGCGCCCTTGGTCGCTTCGAAGCGTCCCTCTGCATCGGCCGGGGGCTGGAGCACCCCGGGCAGGGCGAGCAGCGCACCCAGATCGATCGCGGGTGAACCATCGATTCCCTTGAGCTGTTCGATGTAGCGGTTCAGGGCTTTCTTATTGATCTCGTATGCCGCGGATTCGGATTGATTGGAAACCGAAGCGTTGACCGTGACCGTGCCGCGGCTGATTTTCTCGCGCAGCCTCGTCTCGAGTTCAGCCTCGAGGCTCTGAAGCTCTTCCGGTAGTCGGAGCACGGCCTTCAGGTACTTGTTGTTGAGCGAACGAACTTCGAGGACAAAGTGCGCGCCGCCCACATGCGCAGAAGCCTCGCCATACCCAGTCATGCTCCGGATCAAGCCAGACCTCCAGTGAATGTGTGCGGTCGGACCTGCATTAGTTCTTCGGAGCGGGCTCAGAAGGAGCCGGAGCCGGCGTCGGCGAGGAAGGCGCTGGGGACGCGGGGGATGTTGCAGGCGCGGTTGCCGGCGGTGTCGATGTAGGAGACGTCGCGTCTGACTTTTCTTCGGCGGGGGGCGTGACTGGGGGCGTTGTCGTGGTGGCCGGCTGCGGTTGGGTTGCCGCGGGCGCCTCGGGACTTGTGCCGGAAGTTGCAGCGGCCGGCGCAGCGGTGATGGCCACCGGAGTCGTCGCGTAATTCAGGAGAATTCCGAAGAGAAGGAACGCCGCGAAGACGGAGATGGTGAACCAAGTCAGTGCATCACCTGTTTTGGTGCCGAAGGCGGTCTGGCCAGAGCCGGCCGATCCGCCGCCGAATGCGGCAGAAAGACCGCCGCCTTGCGGACGCTGAATGAGAATCGCGAGCACCATGAGGGTGCTGATCGCGATGAAGAGCACCATGAGCAGCGCGGTCGCCCATGGGTTGTTCATAAACCACTCGAAAATCTGGTTCATTCGTACTCCGAAGTAGGTCGAGATCATAGGTCGCGGGCGAGCGGATGAAGCGGCCGACACGTGAGCGAGGGGGGCGTGTGGAATTGCCGCAACGTGGCGTCGCAGAATCGGTACGCTGGGGCTTGGCGGCAAAAGCCGCCCTATTTGGAGGACGTCCGTGGCAGCAAGCAAGCGAATCGTTGTCGGCCTCGTCGTTGTTTCTTCAATCCTGGTTTCGTGTGCCGGGACGTCTCGTTCGGCGTCCGAGTCAGTGAAAGGCGACGTGACGGCGCTCGAACGCGCCGGTCTTGATGTCACGTTCAAGCAGCCGGGCCAATGGGTGAGCGTGGTGGACGGCAAAGAAGCGCCGGTACCCGAGATCGAGATGGGCGACGACAGCGTGACAATGAAGATCGTGCGCGAAGGTGCGCTTCATTCGCAGGTCATGGACAATTTGAAGGCGATCGCGGTCGAACGCGGACCTCGCCTGACCGGCTCTGAGAATCTGCGCAAGGCGCAAGACTGGGCAAGCCAGAGCTTCCGTGATTGGGGACTCACCAATGTTCACCTTGAGCAGTGGGGAACCGTGGGCGTCGGATTTGATCGCGGCCCGAGCAGCGGCACGATCTATATCGCACGCCCGATGCGTCCCGAGACGCGTCCGGGTGTGAACACGCGCGATCCGGCCCCCGCAGCGACGCCCCCGTCCGCCACCCCGAACGAGCCCGCCAAGGAAGCGCCGAAGGAAGAACCCAAGCCGGAAGCAAAAATCGAGTGGAACAAGGCCCGCGAAGTCGAGTTGACCGCGCTCTCCTGGAGCATGGGAACAAACGGCGCGATTCGTGGACCGGTTTTGCGCGAGCCCAAGGACGAGGCCGAGTATCAGGCGATGAAGGGGGACTTGAAGGGCGCGTGGGTGCTTGTGCAGGCGCCGCCGGCGCTTGGAATGCGTGGCATCCGCTCGATGATGTCCGCCCGCTACGAAATGCGGAAAGAGGCCCGCAAGAAAGTGGCGGAAGGCAAGCAGGTTTCAGAGTTGCCCGTCGCCGAGCGGCTCGCGTTCGAGCCGATCGCGGGGTACATCTCCTCCAGCCGCGATGAGCGTGTTTGGACCGGCGCCGTCAGTGGCTGGCGCGATCTCAATATCACGGATCGGGACGATCCGTCTGATGATCAGCCACATGTGCAGGTGCGCTTGAGCGATTACGACTTCCTCAATTCACGTCTGGCGGACGGCGAAAAAGTGGAAGTCGAGTTCAACCTCGATCACCACTTCAAGGCCGGCCCGGTCCCCGTTCACAACGTCGTCGCGGAAATCAAGGGCAGCAAGTTCCCGAACGAATATGTGATCATCTCCGGTCACTTGGATAGCTGGGACGGCCCGGGTTCGCAGGGAGCGACCGACAACGGGACGGGCAGTTCGGTCACGCTCGAGGCCGCACGCATTCTCCGGGCAGTGAACGCCAAGCCGCTACGCACGATCCGGTTTGTGCTCTGGGCCGGCGAAGAGCAGGGGCTGCTCGGCTCGAAGGGATATGTTGAAACACACAAGGATGAACTCGCGGGGATCAGCGCCGTGTTTGTTGACGATGGCGGCACCGGATATCAGGCGGGCGTGCAGGCAGCCAACGTTCAGGTTGAGATGCTTGCCGCGGCAAGCGCGCCGATCAACAACGTGTTCTTCAGCCGCTTTGACAAGAAGTTTCTCAACGTGGATATCAAGAACACCGGCGAAGTGATGAAGAGCCACGGCGGCTCGGATCACGCGAGCTTCAATCAGGCGGGCGTGCCCGGCTTCTTCTGGGAAGAAGGTGGTCGCGCTGAGTATGGCTTCGGCTGGCACACGCAGAACGACAAGATCAATCTGGCACTCGAGGAATACCTCATCCAGTCGGCGACGAATTCGGCGGTTGTGGCGTATCGGCTGGGTTGTGCGCCGACGTTGCTGCCCCGCGCGAAAGCAGACACGGCGGGCGAGCGGCCGAATATGTTGCGGCCTCGGGAATCGACTCCCCCGGCCCCGCCGGCTCCGGCTCCGAATTCCAGCCGCAGCTGATTTCGGAGCGCTCGGTCCGTGTAAGCGAAATGGAGCGGACGTGATTCGAACACGCGACATCCAGCTTGCAAAGCTGGCGCTCTACCAACTGAGCTACCGCCCCGAACGTCGGGCTGGTCGCCTCGACGGGGTGGGAGTTTACGCGGGTCGGAGCGCGAAAGAATCCGCCCAATGGTTGATCTCAAAGTCGCTAGACTGGTGGCGAGGGGCAAGGATGGCCCGAAGTTGAAGACACACACACGTTCAATCTCGATGCTGGTGGTACTCGTGGCAGCGGGCGGACTCGCGTCTGCCGCCCGAGGTCAGGAACCCACCACTCGGCCACGCCAGGACATTCAGGGTGCGAGTCCGGGATTCGACGAACGCGACAAGCGTCTGACGGCCGTGCTGGATGTTTCTGCCAGCTATCGATTTCGCAGCGATCTCGACAACAACACCGGCAGCTTGGGGATCTTCCGATACGGCACGGGAGTGACGATTACGGCGCCCGTGCCCCCCCGCAATCGGCTGAGTGTGACACTTGGTACCGAGCAGTCGTACTACGACTTTTCGTCAAGCGCATTGCTGGTCGCGGGCGATCCGAAACCGTGGAATCACATTCAGTCGTACACGATCGGAGCAAATTTTGCGACCCAGTGGACCGAGACGCTTTCTTCGCTCTTGATTGGCAACATCAATTTCGCCGGCGAAGGCTCGGCGGCATTCGGCGATGGGTTCACCGGCGGCGGTGGCGCGGCGCTCATCCTCAAGCTTTCCGAAGGACTTGATCTCACCGGAGGCGTGTACGTGCGATCGAGGCTAGGTGGCGGCGTATATGTCTTCCCGATCGTGGGGATCGACTGGCGCATCAACAAGCAGTGGCGGCTTTCAAACGAGAATCAGCCGGGTTTGTACCTCAGCTACGAAATCGATGAGCATTGGAGATTGAGCGCGGGCGCACGCTACGACTACCAGGAATTTCGGCTCGAAAATGACAACTTTGTACCCAGCGGCATCGGCAGTGACGAGCGGGTGCCGGTGACGTTCGGCGTGGATTGGACACCAACGCCCAATGTCACGGTGCAGGCCCGCATCGGTGCAATGGTCTACGAGAAGCTCAAGTTGCGCAATTCGCAGCGGGACACGCTGGGCGAATCAGACGTCAAACCCGGCATGTACGTCAGCGGGGGGCTGGTGCTTCGCTTTTAGCGGGCTGGTTGCTTTCGAGCGACGGCGCCTGTGTCGGAGCTGTGATCGGTTTCGGGCCTGTTCCAAATGGAGCCGCGTCCACGAGTGACGCAGTCTTGATTCGCGGCATCGGATCGAGCGGGCGGCCTTCGGCGCCGATCGGAGATGCTGCGATCGCCTCGATCACATCGGCTCCCTTGATCGCTTGTCCAAACGTTGTGTAATTGCCGTCGAGGAACGATGTGCCGCCCTTACTGAGGCAGACGAAAACCTGTGAACCATTGGAGTTCGGGTCGCCCGAGCGCGCCATCGAGAGCACGCCGAAGTCATGCGGGAGCGAACTCTGCTCGAGATCGATCGAGTAGCCCGGGCCGCCGCTGCCGGTGGCGGTGGGGTCTCCGACCTGAATAACAAACGGCTGGCCGTTCTGAAGTTTGGGAACGATGCGGTGGAAGATCACGTCGGTGTAAAACCCGCCTCCCGCCAGCTCGCGGAAGTTCCAAGCCGAGTTCGGTGCAACGTCGGGGCGGAGCTGGAACTCGATCACGCCCTTGTCGGTGTCGAATCGAACGTTCTTGTCCACGTAGATGCGCAGACCGGTGTACGCCTCACCCGTCGACGAGAACTTCGGCGCGCTTGATCCCGGCTGGATCGAGGCATGCTTGGGATTGACCATTGGCTGAAGCACGAGGGCAGGGCCAATGCGTTCGCCACCCACGGCGAGCTGTGCGTACATCAGAGACGGAGTCTTGGTGTTCCAGAGGTTGGGAAAGAGCGTCGCGAGATTCACCTTGCCCGGCAGGACCGAGGCGGTCGCAACTTTTTCCGCTGTCACGGGACGCAGCAGTTCGATGACGGCCTCGCCCTGCTTGTCGGCCGGAACGCTGACAATCACCGGTATTTCGCGATTGATTCCGTAGTACAAGCGCTCAGGTGCCAACTGGGCATGCGCCGGAAGCGCACACAAAAAGCCGACGAAAAATGAAAAACCGAGCGCGGAAAGCTTGTTCATGCGAAAAGAGTAGGGCACGCGTCGGGATTCAGAGGCATCGCACGCTGCCGGCTCACGGGTCGAGCATGACCATGCCCATGGCCTCGTCCATCACGGGCCAGGTGTCGCCCACATTCTTGTCCTTGCTCCCGAGCCGGGAGATCAAGGTGACGATGCGCTTGTCGTTGTCGGGCAGCCATGTGACCGACAGATCGCCCTTCATCACGTTTAGTCCGTACGTGTGACTGAAATCCTGGACGCTTGTCAGCGCATCGGAGATGAGCGCGCCTGTGGAAGCGTCGCTTGACACGTTCAAAATTCGCGATCCATCTGCCATCGCGCCTCGATACTGATAGTTGCCGATGATCAATCCCGGCTGGCCTGCCCACTGCGCGGCATACTTCGAGAACGGGTTCGCACCCTTGTGCGACGGGCAATAGAAGATCTTGGGAGCCAGCAGATATTCACGTGAAAACAGAAGGCCGAGTCCGTCGTAGTCGGCCGCACGCGGGGCGCGGGTGCCCGCGGATTCATCCAGGCGCATCGTCGTGGTGGACGCCGACCTGGCCGAAGAAACGAACTGGCTACGAGGCAGGAACTGGAAGTTGTCGTTTGCGTACATTGAAATGCCGATCGATACCTGCCGCATATTCGAGCGGCACATCACCCGGCGCGTCGCCTCGTTGATCTTGGCGATGGAAGGCAGGAGCAGTCCGATCAGGATTCCGATGATGAAGATCGACACCAGAAGGTCGATCAGTGTGAACGCTGCGCGAGAGGCGACGGCCGGAGAATTTCTCGGCGCGCCAATGAGACCAAGATGGGCCTCGCGATCCCGCAACTTCGTACCTCCAACGCGGGCCTTCGTCCCGCTGACGCTCTTACCGTACCAAAATCGGTGATCCACCGCAAGTAGATTCCGATATTCGGACGTTTCAAGCAACATCCGAGTATAACCAGAACAGGACGTTCCGAAGACCCTGTCAGATTTCTACGAACCCGACTTGCTAAAAGGTCGCAAATCAGCGATTCTGGCATCAGGTTCGGGAGTCTTCCCGTATTCCAATCTACGGGCGTCGTCTTCGCCCGTGGGTTTGATTTGGTTCTGGGTAGTCTGTGGGTTTTTGGGTCGGGGGACGACCATGGCCGACAGGCGGATCAATCACGAACAGGCCGCACTTGACATCTCTTTGATGCAACGTGTGGCAGCAGGTGACGAAAGAGCAGTCGCCGAGCTGTACGACCGCTTTGGGAGTCTGGTTTACAAGATGGCTTTCCAGTCCATGCCAACCCGAGCCGAAGCCGAGGACGCGGTCCAGGAGATCTTCGTTCGGCTTTGGAAGACGGCACAGCGGTATGACTCGGATAGAGCGGCACTTGTGACATGGGTCATGCTCATCTCCCGTCGGCAGCTGGTGGATCGGATGCGCCGCAGCCGGGCCCGCATCAAGCCAACGGTGCTCGACGACGCGACTCCGGTTGCAGCTCCTGACAGGAGTGACGAGCGGACGCAGGGTGAACGTGAAGAGAACATGAAAGAAATGCTCCGACGCATCGACGCGTTGCCGGAGCTTCAGCGGACTGTTGTGAAACGTGCCTACCTGGGTGGGCAGACATTGAGGCAGATCGGCGAAGAGCTGAACACGCCTCTTGGAACCATCAAGTCAGCGCTCAGCCGAGCTCTGACCAGATTACGTGAACGTGGAAGTGAGGAATTCGCCGTATGAACACGCAAGAACTCTTTGAAGCCGCTCAGCTCGACGCCCTCGGATTGCTCGATGAACGCGAACAGGCCGAGTTTGAGTCGGCCTTTGCCGGCGCTTCTCCCGCCATCCGAGCCCACCTTCGCGATGAACAGTCGCGTTTCGCGAAGCCCGACCGCTTCCGTCTCAGCGCCGAGCCGCCGGTCGATCTGCGTGCCCGCGTTCTGGGTGCCATCAAGGCCGAGATCGCAGAAGTTGCGGGATCTGCCCGAGGCAGGCTGCACATCGCGGGACGAGAGCTGCCGACAGTGCATCCGGTTCGTCGGGTCAGCCGCGCCTGGCGGGTGGCCACGCTTGCCTGTGCGACGGCCGCTGTTGTCCTCGCGGTGCTTGTCCAGCAGCAGAATGCCCAGATGCAAAAGCTCGCCAGCGTGAATGTCAACGATGCGACTTTGAACCAGCTCGTCGATCTGATCGGCCCGACGGACCTCACCGCCGTGTTGCTCGGAACCGACACGAAGAAGATCGCATTCTCCGCTTCGCAGCCCAATTTCAAAGGCGAAGCTGCGGTGTACTACAACCCGTCGAAAGAAACGGCCCGGTTGCTCTGCCGCAACATCGTGACGGAGCCCGGTGAGACCGTTCGCCTCGTCATACTGGACGATGAAGGCAAGGTTTCCAAGCAGGTCGCCGAGTTCGCCTCTTCGGGCGAGATCATCTCCAAGTCTGTTTCGCTCAGCGGGTACAACCCGAAGCAGTTTGCCTTGTACGTGACCGCGCGTGGTGTGGATGCTGCGAAGGGTCATCTGGCGATGATCACGACCAACATCTGAAACTTGGACGCTTCCAGTATTCGAAAGCTCAATAAGCCCGGCGATGCCGGGTTTTTTATTGCTTTGGTGCTGCGTTCGGGCGGCCGACCGTGGTCGCAGCGGTGAACTCCGACCACTTTGCCTCGTCGAGCACCTGATCGATCTGCGAGCCGAGCTCGAATTCCTGCTTGGCGCGGGAGAGCTTGCCCCAGATCCCAAAGCCAAGGCCGCAGGTGAGCAGCACGGAACCGAGAAGCACGATGCCGGCGCGGGGGAGGCGCTGGTCGTCGATCGGCTGGGCACTCGCCGTGGCGGGTGCCTTGATGAGCGTGACGGCCCCGTCAGCACGCCGTTCGCGAGCCGCATTGGCGTCACTGGCGAGCGCGGTGGTGATGATGTCAAGAGTTCTGGCCGCCTTTTCGCGGCCGGGCGCACGGATCTCGAGCGAGAGCGTGCCCGGCGCCGGTGACTCGTGCGCAAACGAATTCGTCAGAAGGGTGCGGACAGCCCCGGCGGTGCCGAGGGTCTCGTAGCCGCGCTGTTTCATGCGCGTGGCGACGGTGTCAACGAACTGCGGGTCGGCGAGAGTGGCCTCGAGCGCGCGACGCCATTCGTCAAACTCACCGTCGGAGAGTTCGCGTCCGCGGCCGTCGGCGGTGATCTCGGCCCGGGCCTCAAAGTCTCCTGGCCAGGCCTGCCCGACCACGGCCCATGAGAGTGCGCAGAGAACCGAGACCGTCAGCACGATGCACAACGTCATCACGCCGGCACGCTTTCCGGCGGCGCGCTTGGCGAGCGAACCAGCCGCAACATCGAGCTGGCGTTTGGCCGCGGCGAGCTGGGAGCGCTGCGAGAGAACTTGCTCGCACTGCTCGAATCGTTTCGCGAGCACTTCGCTGGCCTTGCGCACCTTCGCGACATGTTCGCGCAGAATCGCGCGGCAGCGCTTGAGGCGCCGCTGGCGGAGCGCGGTTGAACCCTTTGGCGCCGCGTCGTGCACTTTCGCCCCGGACCTGGCAACGTTCTGCAGATCCGAGAGTTTCTTGTTGAGGCGATCACGTTCCTGGCGCTCGTTAGACAGACACTGTTTGAGTTCATCGAGGTGTGCGCGGGTTTCGGCGGGTTCGGCGTCGCCGGTTTGGATCGCGGCGATCAGCTCGTGCACGTGCGTGCGTTCAACCGCAAGGAGCTGCTCGTATTCGCCTAGCACTTCTTCCTGGGCGGCGCAGCGGCGCGCGATGCGATCCACGTCTCCACGCAGCTGCTCGCAGGCTTCGGTTTCCGCGGCAAGCCGACGTGCGAGTTCGGCATCTGTCGCCGCGGCTTTTCCGGCGGCATCTTGTGCGGCGGACAGGTCTTTCGATTTCGACTCAAGTTCGGACCGCCGTTTCGCAAGTTCCGCTTCGGTTTCGCTCTTCAGCGCGTCCAATTCGATCTCGCGCTGCTTCAGCGACTTGGCGTTCTCGACCAGGGATTGACGCGATGCGTCGAGTTCCGACTTTTCTTTTTCGAGATCGCTCTGAAGCTTTGCAAGCTCGGTTGCAAAATCGTCCAATTCCTTTGCGAGCGACTTTGATTTCTCGGCTTCGGCGGTCTGCGCAGCCCGCGCCGCAGCCTGTTCGTCTTCCCGCTTTTTCCGGGCGTCCAGTTCCGCGCGTGCGGCCTGCAGGGCGGATTCGATCTCGTTCCGCGCTGACTCGGCCGCTTCAGATTCGGCGCGAAGCAATTGGACGGTGCGCTCGATTTCGGCGTGCTTTGCCAGTACCTGTTCGAGTTGCTGATCGCGCGAAGCGAGTTCGGTTTCCTTTGCGATCAGTTGAGACTGCATATCAACGAGCTTGTTCTCGACTTCCTTGCGTTCCTCGTAGAGCTTCTTGAGACCCTGAATGCTCTTTTCAAAGTCGGTGATCGCACCGAGTGCGTCCGCGGCGTGCCGCCCGCTGTCTTGTGAGACATTCGAGGAAGGTGGTGCGCTGGAAATACTCGGTTCGTGGCTCATGACAATCTCTCGACACCGGCGCTCGTCGGCAGCGCGACGATTACGTCAGGGCCCACTCGGGCCGTTCCAACTCCCCTGCGTTTTCGCTTATCGGCACCGCAACAGGCTCGCTGAAGCCGATCCTGCGGACTGGGCAATTTGCGCGCGATTGCGGCGAGAATGCGATGCGGCGATGGCCGAAACGGGGCAATGCGCAAAGAAGTGCACACTCGGCCGCGCGCCGGAGCAGGATTCCGCCCGAATGGGGGTTTCGAACCGAGTCGGTTACGGGCAGAGCAGGTCGTTGTACGACGCGACGAAAATCACGAAGTCGGAATCGTCGGTCTGGCCGTTGCCGTCGAAATCACCGCCGGTGTAAGGACCGCCGGGGGCAATGAGGTCGTCGTACGCGCCGACGAACACAACAAAATCGGCATCATCCACCATGTTGTCGTACACCAGATCGCCGGGGCACCGGATCCGCCCATGCAGGTACTCGGCCGCCTTGCGGACGTTGATGATTCCCCAGCCGAAGTTGTTGTCCTTGCCGGGCGTACCTGCGTCGGTTGCCGTGCGTTCGAGCACCCAGCGCGTTGTCGCGGGCGGAACGGCGGGGTCGCCGCCACCGGGTATAAAGCATCCAAGCAACAGACCGGCGGCACCCGCAACGTGCGGCGTGGACATCGACGTGCCGTCGAAATTCGCATACGAGTGGCCGTTGTTGAACTGGTAGAGATTCACTGTGGTGCCGTCGTTCGCCGCGAGGTTGTCGCCGTCTGCCTGGGAGGCACCGACCACCGGAATCGGGAAAGTCGAACTGACGTTTAGAGTGCCGGTCAAGCCACCAGGTACGTTGTTCGAAATGATCACGCCGATCGCACCGGCGTCGGAAGCGTTATCTGCCTTGGTAAAAAGCGTTACGGTGGAAGCGTTGGGTGAACCTCGGCGGATGTGAGCGATCTTCCCACTCACCGACGGTGGGAATGCGGCGGCGCTTTCACCGAACCCGCAGAAAACCACCGGCGCCGTCACGGCCCGGATGACGGTGCCCGTGATCGGGTTTACTGCGTGGCCGGTTGACAGCCAATTGGCGCTCCAACTCACCACGGGGACGCTCGACTGAACGCTCACGCCGGGCGCAGCGACCGAAACGTGTGAACCGAAGTTGGAAAACGATGCAAAGTTGGACGCCGAGTCAACCGCCGAGATTGCCATGACAGAGGAATATCCGGCAGGGTACCGCGTAACGCCCGACGCCTGGTTGCCGGCGGCGGCGACGAGCAAAACTCCGTTGGCGAGCGCCGCATCGCAAGCGGCCTGCAGCGATGGATCGGTTCCCGAGCCGGACAGCGACATGCTGATCACCCGCGCGCCGTTCGCGACGGCCCAGTTGATTCCCGAGACGAGGTAGCTCCAGGAGCCGCTGCCGCTGTTGGCGAGTGCTTTACCGATGAGCAATTGCGCCGTCGGTGCAACGCCCACAACGCCCTCCGTGTTATCGAGCGCGAGAATCGTGCCGGAACAGTGAGTGCCGTGCCGATTGTAATCTTCAACTGTTTCGCCGGGCACAAACGAATTCGTGAGTGCGACAGGCAGATCCGGGTGTGTCGTATCGACGCCGGTATCGAGCACACACACCTTCACGCCATTTCCTTTGCCCCAGTTCGGCCACACCTGATCGGCGCCGATCATGTTGATGCCGTACGGCATGGACTGAGCCTCGGCATGCATCTCACGATCAGGCGTCGCGTAAATCACGCCTGGCTGATTCTGTAATTTTGCGACCACTTCATCTACACGGCCTTCGTCGGCTTCCACGATGAGCAGGCCGGGAACCAAGTCGATGCGTTCGATCGTGCGGCGCACGCCCGACGAGACAAGAACGTCGGCCTCGGCCGCGGCATCGCGATCAAGGAACGGGTTAAAGCGCACCATCAAACGCGTAGGGTGCTGTCCGTTCGGAAACTCGTCCGGGAGCGGAGCGAAGCCGGTGCCGGCGGCAAATCCGTTTACGGATTCGATGGACGAAAGCAGAATGGCGCTCGGCTGACTTGCGGGAGCGGCGAATGCGAGGCCGGCAGCGGCGCAGAGAGTTCCGACCGCCATAGATCGGACGAGTTTGGATTGATGCTTCATGAACAGTTGCCTTTCAACTCGCGTGGACATCATCCGCGCGGAATCGGTTTGATGGCCGTCTTCACGTGCGATGCCGATGACTTCTTTCGAGGCTATCAAGAACAAAGAAGCGCGTCGTAGGTCGCGGCGAAAATCACGAAATCAGCATCATCTGTGTAGCCGTCGCCGTTAAAGTCGCCCCCGGTCCAGGCTCCTCCAGGCGTCAGCAAGTCGTTGTAGAACGCGGCGAAGCCGACAAAGTCGGAGTCGTCGACGAAACCGTCGGCGTTCAGATCTCCCCGGCAGATCGCCCTGCCATACAGGTAATCCGAACCGGCTTTGACATCAGCCAGCCCCCAGCCGAAGAAATCGTCGCGTCCCGGAGTGCCGAGATCAACTGCGGTGTGCTCGATGATCCAGCGCAGGCTGGCCGGTGGCAGCGGAGCCGGCTGGGATACGGACTTGAACAAACCGATCAACATCGCCGCCGTGCCCGAAGTGTGCGGACAGGACATCGATGTGCCGCTGAGCGAGGCGTATGTGTGAGCGGTGATCGACTGATTGAACGTCGCGGTCGGCAGTGTCAGGATCTGTAGCGCGTTGCCGTCGTTCTGGCTGATTGAGAAGACCGGAATAAAGAAAGTGTCATTGAGTGCGCCGCTGAAGGGAACTGTGGCACCTGTGTTGTTCGAGAGGATCACGCCGATCGCACCGGCGTTCACGGCGTTGGTCGCCTTGGTGTTAAACGTCACGGATGAGGCATCGGGCGAGCCGCGCCGGATGTGGGCGATTTTGCCATTCACCGAGCTCGGGAATGCTGCGGCGTTCTCTCCGAATCCGCAGAAGACGACCTGCCCGGTTAGCGTGCCGCCGGGTGAGCCGTCGAGATTGCGTGCGGATCGTGCGACATTCGAGAACGTCACCGTCGAGGTGACGGTCGGAACCGTGGACGAGACGCCAACGCCCGGGGCCGTCACCGAAACGAGCGGTCCGAAGCTGGAGAAGGACGCCAGCTGAGAATTGGAATCGACGGCGGAAATGGACATCACGCCGGGATACGACGCGGGGTAATTCGGATTGGAACTCGCATCGTTGCCGGCGGAAGCAACCACGAGAACGCCCGCGTTAAACGCGTTCAGGCACGCGTCCTGCAGTGCCGGTTCCACGGTGTCGCCCCCGAGAGACATGCTGATGACATCGGCGCCTTGAGACACGGCCCAGTCGATGCCGGTCGCGATCCAGCTGTCGAGTCCGTAGCCGCCGTTGTTGAGAACTTTGCCGAAGATGAGCGATGCACTGGGTGCGACGCCGATGACACCCTGCGTGTTGTCGAGCGCGAGAATCGTGCCGGAGCAATGCGTGCCGTGCTGGTTGTAGTCATCCACGGTTAGGCCGGGCACAAACGAGCTTGTTGCGATGGTCGCCGGGAGATCCGGGTGCGACATATCGATGCCGGTGTCGAGCACCGCGACCTTCGCGCCGCCGCCGCGGCCGTACTTCGCCCACGAGATGTCGGCTTTCACGAGTGAGATGCCGTAGGGGACACTTTGGGCGTTCGCGTGGCGAACGTAGTCGGGCGAGGCGTACTGCACGCCCGGCTGGCCATTCAGTCTCGCGCAGACATCTTCAACTGTTCCGGGGGCGACCGAAACAACGCGCAGGCCCGGAACGATACCGATCGATCGAAGCGTCTGGCCCGCGCCGGCAGCTCGCAGCGTCGTATCGCCAGCAGCACGATCGACAAACGGCTCCATGCGAACGAGGATCTGGCTCGGGTGAAACCGGGGAACGGCATCGAGCACTTCGCGCGAGGCGATTCCCATGCCGGGTTCGAAGCCATCAAGCGATTCGACTGAATCCCGAGCGATCGCGGATGGGGAATCCGCCTGACCAGCACGAGCGTAAAGCGTGAAAGTGGCCATAAGCGCCAAGCCGGCGCATCCGACGAATCCTGCTTTGAACATCCGTCCTCCTAAGCGAAGCCAATGTGCCCGAAGCGGCCTTTCCTATATTCGCAGGAGAGCCAAGTTTGTGCAAACCAATTGCAAAAAGTCCGAGAAAACCGGGTCCATTCCGTACGATCCGCACTTTGCAACTCCCGTCTGCTGCTTGGACGATGTCGGGATGAGTATCCTCCCGGTTTTCGGGCCCCAAATCGGTGGCCCGCCGAGTCGGTGAAATTGAGGAGCGCGAGCGTGCGGGATCGAAAGCCCTTTGTCGGCGGCAACTGGAAGATGAACACCAACCGCACCACCAGCGCGGAACTGACGCGGGGCGTGGTGGATGCGCTCGCTCCGGTGACGGGTTCGGAAATCGCGATCTTCCCTCCGTTCCCGTATCTGCTCGCGGTCCGTTCGATCCTGCGCGACCGCGGCAGCTCGATTCAACTCGGCGCTCAGGATTGCTACAACAAGCCGGACGGAGCGTTCACAGGTGAAGTCTCGCTGGAGATGCTCAAAGACTGCGGCGTCCAAACCGTGCTCGCGGGCCACAGCGAACGCAGGCACGTGATCGGTGAGGATGACGAGATCGTCAACACCAAGCTCCGCGCGATCGTGGAAGCCGGGCTGACCGGAATTCTCTGCATCGGTGAGACGCTCGAGCAGCGCGAATCGGGGCACACCGATCCGGTCAATCAGCGTCAGCTTCGGGGTGGCCTCGCGGACGTCTCTGCCGACGCCCTGGAAAAGATTGTCATCGCGTACGAGCCGGTCTGGGCGATCGGCACCGGCAAGACCGCGACACCCGAAGATGCACAGGACGTACACGCGAAGCTCCGCAAACTGCTCGGGCAGATGTACAACGCCGACGTCGCCAAGCGCACCCGCATCATCTACGGCGGCAGCGTGAAGGCCAGCAACGCCGAAGAGCTCTTCCTCCAGCCGGATATTGACGGGGGCCTGATCGGTGGAGCGTCGCTGAAGGCTCCGGAATTTGCGGGGATTGTGAAGGCCGCCGCGGCTTCCGCTGTCAAGCTCTGAATTTGGTTTCAGGCGTGCTGTCCAGCGACGCGTTACTGGCTGGCGCGCGCTACACCGACGCGCGAAAGCGCGAAAAGCGGCTCGCGATTGTCAAGCATGGCATCGACGGCTTCGTGCGCGGCTTTATAGCCCATGGACATTCCGTGGCCCGTGAATCCGCCGCAGAACCAGATCGGTGATGTAGGGGAGATCGGTCCGATCAATGGCAGGCCGTCGGGTGAGAATCCCATGGTTCCGGCCCAGCGTGAAGTGATGGGAAGCGGTTCGTCTTTGCGATAGCCGAGCATCGCTCGCGCGAATAATTCGAGCGAGTTCTGCACTGGAAGCGTCGTTCGATCCTCGAAGCCGACTTCCTGGTCCGCGAAATAGGTTCGGCAGCCTCCGACGACGATCGTGCCGTCCGCGGCCTGGCGGAAGTACTCGCTTCCGTCGTTGGCGTAGTACGAAGCTGCGAGCGTCCGACCGTTCGGCGCGAGGCCGAGCATCTGGCCACGGCGGGGTTTGACGAGGTCTTCGAACCGAGGAAGAAGGAGCGACGTGTACGCATTGGTGCAAACCAGAACACGATCGCATCGCACCGCGAAATCCGCGGTCCGGACGATCGTCTTCGCTCCGGCGGGTTCGATTGCAAAGACTTCCTGATTCTCCAAGATCGGCGAGGCGAGCTTGGCGGCGATCGAAGGATGCGCTTTGAGCTTGCCCGCGAGCAACTTCATCAACTCATACGAATTCACGCTCGCATCGCCGGGATTGACGAGTGCACACGCGATGCGGCCGGATTTCCAGGCGGCGTCGATCGGTGCGCCAGAGTCTCCGGGCGCAATCCAGCCGACATCGAGCCCGTCTTCACGCATCAGCGAGAGCGACCGTTGCAGTCCAGCGCGATTCGCCTTGGCGTACTCCGCGCCGGGTTCCCACGCTTCACCCGATCCGCCAGCGTTCAGTGCGAGCAGCATTGAGGGCACGCGCCGATAGCTCGCGAGCGATTCGCAGCCTTCCTGCCGCAGGCCTTCGAGATTGGCTTCAGTGAAACGCCAGAGGTCGCGAGCGGGCTGACGTTCGTAGAGATCGATCGCTTCCGCGTAGTGGCATGCGGCGCCGCGCATGAGGAAGCCGGCGTTCCGAGAAGACGCACCGCTTGCGAGCGCGTGACGTTCGAGGATGGTGAAGCTTTCGTTTCGTTTCTGGAGCGCGAGTGCCGTAGAAACGCCGCAGATTCCCGCGCCGATCACGCATACGCCGACCTCAAGCGTGGTGGGGGGGTGGGCGGATCTACGCCAATGTGAAACGGTCATTCCAATCCTCACGCAATCGTGTGCAAGAGCCGCAGTGGGTTGAGAGTATCACGAGCCCGTCGAGCTTCGCCTGATCCCTCTGCACGCAGCGGCGAATGATCAACGAGCATGACACCCACTTTCGAAATCCTGATTCTGTTGACGTCGGTCGGATCTGGAATAGTCGGCGGCGTTTTCTTCGCCTTTTCAACGTTTGTCATGCGAGCGTTGGCCGATCTTCCGGCTGCGGCCGGAATTGCCGCAATGCAACGCATCGACATCGTTGTGATCAATCCGTGGTTCATGACGCCGTTTCTGGGTACGGCGATTCTGTGCGTTGGTATCTGCATTGCAACGGCGTTTGGAGTGTTCGCGACAGCGCCAATGCTCATGTATTTCGGCAGCACGCTCTATGTCTTTGGAACCTTTGGAGTGACCATTGCGTTCAATGTGCCGCGGAACAACACGCTTGCGACAGTCGACCCTGTAGCCGCGTCTTCGGAAAAAGTGTGGCGAGACTACGTGAAATCGTGGACTCGCTGGAACCACGTCCGAACCGCGGCGGCGATTTTGGCGGCCGGTGTTTTTGCGATGGCGCTGATTCACCATTGAAATAAAAAGGCCCGATCGCTCGGGCCTTCGATCGTTCACAATTCTTTGGCTTTAGACCTTCGGCCCCGCCCCACGCACCGCCTCCGGCATCTCAAACTGCTTGTCGTTCTCACGGAAGCCCTTGGCCAACTTCGCGGCCTGCGCGTCGTACGCGCCGCCATCCTTCCAGGTGTTCTTCGGCATGAGTACATCGCTCGGGACGCCGGGAACCGCCTTGGGAACATGCAGCCCGAAGATCGGATCCGTCGCGTACTCGGCCTTCGCGAGCGAGCCGTCGAGGATCGCTGTGACAAACGCGCGCGTGTACGCGAGCTTGAAGCGCTGGCCGGTGCCGTACGGGCCGCCGGTCCAGCCGGTGTTCAGGAGCCACACGTTCGCGCCGTGCTGCTTGATCTTCTCAGCAAGCTGCTTCGCGTAGCTCACGGGCGGGCGAGGCAGGAAGACGCCTCCGAAGCACGGGCTGAAGTTCGGCTGGGGCTCGGTCACACCGGCTTCGGTGCCCGCGAGCTTGCTGGTGTAGCCGTTGATGAAGTAGTACATCGCCTGCTCGGGAGTGAGCTTGCTCACGGGGGGCATGACGCCGTAGGCATCGGCGGTGAGGAAGATGACGTTCTTCGGATTGCCGCAGACGCTGGGAATGATCGCGTTGTCGATGAAATCGACCGGATATGTGACGCGGGTGTTTTCGGTGAGCTTCGAACTGTCGTAGTCGGGAATGCGTGTGACCGGATCGATCACCGTGTTCTCGAGCACGCTGCCGAACTTGATTGCGTTCCAGATCTGCGGCTCGCCTTCTTTGCTGAGCTTGATGCATTTGGCGTAGCAGCCGCCCTCGAAGTTAAACGCGCCGTGATCGCTCCAGCCGTGTTCATCGTCGCCGATGAGTTTGCGGTTGGGGTCGGCGCTGAGCGTGGTCTTGCCGGTGCCAGAAAGGCCGAAGAACAGTGCCGCGTTGTCGCCCTTCATGTCGGTGTTGCACGAGCAGTGCATCGGGAAGACGCCGACTTCGGGCATGTCGTAGTTCATCGCGTAGAAGAGGCTCTTCTTCATTTCGCCCGCGTATTCGGTTCCGATGATGACGACGAGCTTGCGCTCGAGACTTTGAAGAATGAGCACGGGGCTTTTCACGCCGAACTGGGCCATCTCTTCTTTGGTCAGGCGACGGCGACCCGCGTTGATCACGGTCCAGTCCTGCTGGAACTGGGATGGTGCACCCGCACCCTTGCTGCCTTGGCGAATAAAGAGTGTCGAGCAGAAGAGGCTGTGCCACGCCTGCTCGGTGACCACCCGCACACCGAGGCGATACTTCGGATCCGCGCCGACATAGCCCTCAAACACGTACAGATGCGGACGGGTGTTCAGGTGGTCCACAGCGATCTTCAGCGCGGCATCAAAGTTCGCCGGCGTGAACGGGCGGTTGACCTTGCCCCACCAGATGTTGTTCTTGATTCCCGGCGTCTCTTCGAGGTACTTGTCATTCGGGCTGCGGCCAGTGCGGTCGCCGGTCATGCAGACCAGCGCCCCGTTCGCCGCCAGCGTTCCCTCACCCGCCGCGACCGCGCGCTGCACGAGTTCCGCCGGGCTCAAGTTGAAGCTGGTCTTGTGGGGAGCCAGGTCCAGATTGCTGAGATAGCTCGTCGACGGCGTGACTTTCTGTGAAGCGGTAGGGGTGCTCGACAAGTGTGAATCCTCCGTGTGAGTCTGAGTTTGAGCTGTGCACTGATATGCCGCGGTTCTGTGCGTTACATCCCGACGAAACCCCGCGGCAGAGCGTTCTGAAATCCGCTCAGGGGGTAACGCAGAGCCTAGCCACAAAACTTCCAAAAAGCGATCTCGGAATTCGGGCGGAAGGAACCTCACGCACATGGTCTACCTGAAAATGAGTCGCGTTTTCATGCATAGAAAACCGGCAATTGTCAAAGAAACGGTTCACCGTCGCGCTGGGTTTTTGGTCGGGGCAGTTTCGTTGCTCTGAGCCACGAGAGCCACATCGGGATCGACGGGAAGGTCGTCGAACTCGTCGATCGCGGCCACCGCCTTCTTCCGGGAGGCGAGGTGCTGCGTGATGAGCATGGTCGCAGCGCCGCCGACCGCGAGAAGGCCCGTCGCCCACTGCGAGCTCGTGAGATGTTCATCGTTCGGAAAGAGAAACGGAGCCACAATCGAAACTGTGATTGGCTGCAACTGAACCACGCCGGCCGAGACCGCGAGCCCGAGCGCCTGGATGCTCTTGAAGTAGGCGGTGTGGCCGATTCCGATGCCGATGACGGCGGAGAGCAGCAGCAGTGCAAGCTGTCCGGGGACGAGGTGCGTGATCTGCGCCCCGTGCGTGGGTGAAAAGATCACCATGAGCAGGAGCATGAGCATCGCCGTGTACTGGCTGACTGCGCTGAACGCGAGCAGCGGAGGCATGCCGTGCATCGTCGCGCGGACGGAGAGCGCATATCCGGCGTAGAGCAAGCCAGATGCAATTGAGAGAGCCACACCCAGTGCCGTGCCGCTGCCGAGGCCGCCGGGCTTGAGGTAAACGGTGAGCATGGTGCCCACGACAACCATCGCAATTCCCGCAATGAAACCGGCCTTCCGGATGACTTTGCGTTCCGCCGGAAACATCATCGCGGCGCCGAAGGTGACGAAGACGATCTGCAAACGCAGGCTGAACGTCATCAATCCCGGTTCGACGTAATACGGTGCGAGCCCGAAGCAGACCTGGGCTGCGGTATTGAACAGGCTCGGCCAGAGAGCCGCACGCCACAGGCCGCGCGGAATGGTGCCTTTGCGCATTGCGAACAGCAGCAGCGGCAGCCAGAGCAGCGCGGAAAAACCGTATCGCCAGCCGTTCGCACTCCAGCCATCGATCTGTTCGCGGAAATGGCGAAGAAAAAGCGGGATCGTGGTCCAGCACGCAAGCGAAGTCAGGATGAGTGCGATGCCAACGCCCGCGCTCGGCGGAGCCTGAAATGGCGCGCTCGGCACAGCGGGAGTTCCGGATTTCTGATCAGCTCCTCGCACTGGCGAGAGTATGGTGTGCCTGAAGCGGCGGTTCGGTCAATAGCGTTCAATCAGCTTCGCGGCACGCCGAAGTCGTTGCGCACGATGAAGTGCGCACGCGACTTATACACGGGCGCGAATTTCTCGAAGGTTGGTTCGGCCACGGCGTGGAAGAACTCTCTCGCGACTTCCACTCCCCAGCCCCGTTGCCCGGTTAATTCGAGGTGCTCCCAGCGTTTCCAGCGGACGTCGGATGGGGCCTCGACAAACACGGCGATATCGAGATGAGGCAGAAGGCGGTCTTGAAGCGCGTGAATGCCTTCGACAAGCACGACCGAGGTGGGGGCCACTTCACGGTAACCCGTGCGGGAATGTGATTGAAACGACCACATCGGTGCGCGGGTGGCGCGGCCTGCTCGCAATGCCGCGATGTTTTCGATCAGTAACGGAATATCGGCGCGGTCCGGATCATCGCGTTCTTCGTACGGCACTTTGTCATAGTCGGGCAGGTAGTCATCCGTTGCGAGGCAAATGCCTTCTCCTGCGCAGAGCAGCTTGGTGAGATGCGACTTGCCCGCCCCAACGGGGCCTGTGATTCCAATGACTCCGACAGTCGATGCACGGGTTCGCAGGTACTGCAAAAGTGCCGATGGCGCTTCTTCCCATCGAAGCGGAGTCGGTTGTGTTCCGGACATCGACATGCGTGCACCAGATTACCGCGATTGAGCTTCGCGCCGCTCGGGCTGTGGCTGAGCCGTATTCACGCCCTTTGCAAGCGCAAGGTATTGCCTCGCTCGAGTTTCGTCGCCGGCACGGGTGTAATGCCACGCGAGCCGGAGATAGCCTCGCCGGATTGCCGAGAGCGGAGCACCTTTTCCCCTGGCGAGTGCCTTCGCAGACGATTCCATCAAAGGCACACCGTCCTTGGGTTTTCCAAGGGCGCTGAGTGCGCTGCCTATGACGCCGTCTGTTTGCAGCACCTGCCAATCATCCGCTGGAAAGAGCTTCTCGCGTGCGGCGCGGGCTTGCTTTGCGACTTCAAGGGCTTCGGCTGCTTTACCTTGAAGCAGAAGTGTGTCCGAAAGAGCGATCAGCGAACCGCTCGCCTGGAGTTCGCCTTTTCCGTAGACGAGTTCGCACGCGACAATCGAATCGCGAAGGTTTGTTTCGGCCTTGTCCAGCTGATTGAGTTCGGTTTGCAGGTCTCCCAACCCGAAGAGGATTCGCGCGGTCGCGGCACTCTTGAGCCCGAGCTTGTTCCGCGCCTGATTGGCCGCGAGGAGCAGGATGGTTTCGGCTCGCTCCATCTGACCGAGCGAATACAGACAAAGCCCGACGTTCATACGCGAGAAAATTGTCTCGGGATGATCTTCGCCAAAGGCGCCCTGGCTCTGCGCCAGTGCATCCTCGAGCAGGGGAAGCGCGAGTTCCAAACGCCCCGAATCCACGAACAGAATGCCAAGGTTGTTGAGACTGGTCGCAATCTCCTTGTGCGGACTCGTGAAGAAACGCCGCTGCATCTCCAGGGATTCCTTGAAGAGCGGCTCGGCCTCGTCGTACTGGCGTTTGTCTTGAAGAACCGACCCGAGATTTGAGAGCGTACGCGCGACGCTCGGGCTCTCCTTGTCCTTTTGCCGCAGTATCTCGAGGGCTTCGCGCGTCAGCGCCTCGGCCTCGTCGAACTTCCGCTGATTTCTCAGGCACAGCGCCAGGTTGTCCATCGTCTGCGCCATGGTCGGATGCTCTTCGCCGGGTACCGATCGCATCAACTTGAGCGCATCCTGCCAAAGCTCTTCGGCTTCTGCGAGACGGTTCGTGCGGCGAAGCAGCGTCGCAAGATTGTTCTTCGCGGTCGCGAGATTGAACGGCTCGGTGGCTCGCACTTTCTCAAATGATGCAACCACTTCGCGGTAGTACTTCTCGGCTTCCGCGTATTTGCCTTCATCATCGAGCAGGAACGCGAGGCTGTTGAGCGCTTCGAAATAGCCCACGCTGTTTTCACCAAGGGTGGACCGGCGCAGCTCGATCGTTTTTCGAATCTGTGGTTCAGCCAGTTCAAGCAAGCCCAGACTCAGGTACGCGTCGCAAAGAGTCTGTCGCACCTCGGCTTCGACAAGCGGCTGATCCTTTAGAGACCCCTGGTCGAGCCGGGACGCGGCCTGGTCAATGACCTGACGCACCGTCATGTCCGGCGTTGCGCCTTTTTCTGGATCTCCCGCCGCGATCATCTCCTGAAGAAACGTCCGGACGGCAAGAGCTGTTTCCGCCTCGTGCTGGGCTTCGCTCTTCGCTTTCGTTGCAGTTTCGGCCTGCCGATCGGCCTCTTCTTTGGCCTTCTTTGCCGCCGTCGCAGCAAGTTCGCTGTTTTCCTTCGCGAGCACCGCGATGTCGCGCTGCTCTCGCGCCTGGATAAGTCCATAGCTTGCAAGTGCAAGTCCCACGACGAGGGCAAGCAGCACCGCAATTGCCGCGCTCAACGCCAGCCGATGCCGGCGAGCGAACTTGCCCGCCCGGTAGAGGGCGCTCGGCGGGCCCGCCAGTACCGGTCGGCCCGTGAGCGCCCGCTCCAGATCAAGTCCAAGATCGCGGGAAGATGCGTAGCGGCGATCACGGTCCTTCTCGAGGCTCTTCAAAAGGATCCAGTCGAGATCACCCCGCAGCGCTTTCGCAAGCGTCGTTGGCCGATCGCGCCGCCGATCGGCGATCGATTGAAGGTTGGCCGACCGCGTTTCGGCGAACCGATTCGATGCACGCACCGGTTCAGCTTCGCGCAGCAGCCGGAGCATCTCGAGTGTTGCGCCGCGAGTGGGAGGCTCGATGGGCAGCCGCCCCGTCAGCAATTCGTAGAGCGTGACGCCGAGGGAATACACATCCGAACGCACGTCCGCGTCCACGCCACCGGACCCAGCCTGTTCGGGGCTCATGTATTCTGGTGTGCCCAGAAAATGGCCGTCAAGGGTTTGTGCCTGTTGCACACCGGGTGCCGTCGCCTTTGCAATCCCGAAGTCGATGATGCGTGCCCGAGCCGGGGCGTCCGGACGATCCGATTCCGGGTGCACCAGAATGTTCGAAGGCTTGAGATCGCGATGGATGATGCCGCGCTGGTGCGCATGCTGCACCGCTTCGCAAACATCGATCATCAGCCGGACACGCGACTGCACATCCATCCGCACGTCGTCGCAGAAGCGCGTGATCGGAACGCCCCGTACCAATTCCATCGCGAAAAACGGTCGGCCGTTTCCCGTTGCTCCCGCGTCCAGAATCTTCGCGATGCCGGGATGATCGAGCAGCGCGAGCGCCTGCCGCTCCGCCTCGAACCGCGCGAGGATGTCGCGCGTGTCCATCCCGGGCTTGAGAACTTTCAACGCCACGGTCCGGCGCAGTGGTTTTTCCTGCTCGGCTTCGTACACCACGCCAAAGCCGCCCTCGCCGATCACCCGCACGATCTTGTACGGCCCAACCTGATCGCCCGACGCGAGCCATCCCGTACTCATCAGTGCCGGCGATGAGGTCTGATCAAGTGTCGGCGAATCCGGATTGACGTTGCGCGTCGTATTGGGCGGTGTCGCCCGCGCGCTTTGCGTCGGATCGTCGCTGAACTCAAATGGGCGACCGTCCGGCACCGTCATGCCAAAGGATATTGCGCTTGCTTATCGCCGTCCGCGTCGAACCAGCCAGCAGGCGGGCCGGATATCCGCCGACAGTTCCGTAATTCCTACCTGCATGCGGCGAAGACATTCGGTCAGCATCTTGACATGCTTGGGATTCGCTTTCGCCAGTTCCGCGACGTTCCTCCGCAAAAGCTCGTAGGTCGCGAGCTCTCGCTTCTGAACTTCTGCCTTTGTCCAAACCTTGCGGCGTTCGACTCGATCACCGGCTTCTGCGATCGCCTCGGCAACGTCCCGAGCGGTTGGGAATGTGGTACCCTTCGCGCTCGCTCCGATCGCAACCGCATCGTCAATCAGGTAGAAACCACCGGGTTTGGTCAGCCGCCTCGCGATCGGAATCGCGCGTTCAAACGGAAACACGTTCAGCAGCACCACCGCGTCGTACGGCTTCGAGCGGAACTTCTCCGCGAGCCCATTACGGAAATCACATTGAGCCCCAACGCCTTTCACCGCCGCCAGTCCGCGGCAACTCGTCACAAAAGGCTCAAATGCATCCACACCCGTGACGAAGCATCCAGTCGCTCGCGCAACCTCAACCGCCACCGCTCCCTTCCCGCATCCCAAATCTAAGACGTGAGACTTTTTCCCGACGCCCACTCCCTTCAGCCAGCGAGCCATCACTCGAGGCGAACTTCCCAACGCGTCGAGTGGCCGAAAGAAGTGCTCAATAAGGTGTGCCCCCGCCTTCGGGATGTCCAGCGACTTGGCGGCGAGGCGAATTCGCTGAGCGTGGGACGCGGACACTGGTTTGGGCAATGAAGGGACTCCGAATAGCCCCAAGCTCGTAAGCCCGAGGGGTGAGGTGTCAGTATGGCAGGTCGATGCCCAGCCGGGCACCCGGGAGGCGGGGAAAACGAGTTTCTATTCGTGCGGCCGGGGTTCATACCCGTCTCATCCCGATCTGGTAAAAGCCTTGCGTTGGCATGCCGCTTGCCCAAGCAAATGGCGAAAGCGTTTTTGAGCAAGGAAGGAGAATCTATGTCCAAAATCATCGGAATCGATCTCGGCACCACGAACTCGTGCGTCGCCGTTATGGAGGGCACCCAGCCAAAGGTGCTTATCAATAGCTCGGGCAACCGGATCACCCCCTCGGTGGTGGCGTTTACCGATAAGGGCGAGCGTCTCGTTGGCCAGCCCGCCAAGCACCAGCAGGTCACCAACCCCAAGAACACGATCTTCTCGATCAAGCGATTCATGGGGCGGCGGCACAGCGAAGTGGTCTCGGAAGAAAAGCTTGTCCCCTACACGATCGTCGGCGGAGCGGACGAGGCCGTGAAGGTCAAGGTCAATCAGGGGGAGTTCACGCCTCAGCAGGTCAGCGCGTTCATTCTTCAGGATCTGAAGAAGACGGCCGAGGATTACCTCGGCGAGAAGGTCGACCGCGCGGTCATCACCGTGCCGGCATACTTCAACGACGCGCAGCGTCAAGCAACCAAGGACGCGGGTGAGATCGCCGGCCTCAAGGTCGAGCGCATCATCAACGAGCCGACTGCCGCGGCACTCGCGTACGGCCTCGACAAGGGCAAAAAGAATCAGAAGATCGCGGTCTTCGACCTTGGTGGCGGCACGTTCGACGTGTCGGTGCTCGACATCGGTGACGGCGTCTTCGAAGTGCTCTCCACCAACGGCGACACCCACTTGGGTGGCGACGACTGGGATCAGCGCGTCATCGACTTCCTCGCCGAAGAGTTCCGCAAGAAGGAAGGCATCGACATCCGCAAGGACGCGATGGCTCTTCAGCGCCTGAAGGAAGCCGCGGAAAAGGCGAAGGTCGAGCTTTCGACCATGCAGGAAACGTCTGTCAATCTGCCGTTCATCACGGCCGATCAGAACGGGCCGAAGCACCTTCAGGTCACGCTGAATCGCGCTAAGTTTGAGTCCCTCTGCGCCGATCTCTTCGACCGGCTCAAGGGTCCGTGCCTGAGCGCGCTGAAGGACGCCAAGCTGGATGCCAGCAAGATCGACGAGGTCGTTCTCGTCGGCGGTTCGACCCGCATGCCCAAGGCGCAGCAGATCGCCAAGGAAATCTTCGGCCGCGAGCCCAACAAGAGCGTCAACCCCGACGAAGTGGTCGCGATCGGCGCCGCGATTCAGGGCGGCGTTCTCACCGGTGCGGTCAAGGACATCCTTCTGCTTGACGTCACTCCGCTCTCGCTGGGTGTCGAAACCTACGGCGGCGTGATGACGCGTCTCATCGAGCGCAACACCACGATCCCGACGAGCAAGAAGGAAACCTTCTCGACCGCCGCGGACAACCAGACCAGCGTGACGATTCATGTTCTGCAGGGCGAGCGCGAGTTTGCCAAGGACAACCGCACACTCGGCAACTTCGATCTCACCGGCATTCCGCCGGCGGCGCGGGGCATCCCGCAGATCGAAGTGGAGTTCGCCCTTGATGCCAACGGCATCCTGACGGTGGTCGCCACCGACAAGGCCAGCGGCAAGAAGGCCGACATCAAGATCACCAACTCGGGTGGCTTGAACAAGGAAGAGATCGAGCGCATGAAGCGCGATGCCGAGGCGCATGCCGCCGAGGACAAGTCGCGGCGCGAGGTTGTCGACCTGAAGAACAAGGGCGAAGCCATTCTCATCCAGACCCGCAAGAGCTTGGAGGAATACGGCGGCAAGGTCAGTCCTGAAGTTCGTGGCAAGGTCGAGAGCGCACTCTCAAATCTCGAGAGCAAACTCAAGGCCGACGACAAGGCCGCGATCGAGGCCGCGATGAAGGAGCTCGACACCGCGAGCATGGAGCTGGGCAAGGTGATGTACGAGGAAGCGTCGAAGAAGGGCGCAGCACCCGGAGCCGACGGCGCTGTCGCCGAAGGGGCATCCGCTGACGGTAGCGGGGGCGCGAAGAAGGACGACGTCATCGACGCCGAGTTCAAAGTCAAGGACGAGAACTAGTTCGGCTTCGATGCACAGTTGAGTTCAATGACGCCCCGGAATCTTCCGGGGCGTTTTCTTTGTCGCGAGAACGACGGAGAGGTCAAATGCGCTTCAAGTCGCGCACCGCACGTGCATCCGAAGCATTTCCCGTGTTGAGCGTGCTCGCGGGCTCAAACAGCACGACCTCGACTTCCTCTTCCGCGACCGGACGATGTTCCACGCCCCGCGGCACAACTAGGAATTCACCTTCGCAAAGTTCCACACGCTTGTCGCGAAATTCCATCGTGAACCGCCCGCGATGAACGAGAAACATCTCGTCCTCGTGTTCGTGGCTGTGCCAGACGAACTCGCCCTGAAACTTCACGAGCTTGACCTGCTGCCCGTTCAAGTCTGCCGCGATGCGTGGAGACCAGTGCTCGGAGAAGCCGGCAAACGCGTCGTCGAGATTCACCTTCATGATCCGACTGTACGAGTCGAACTCAATGCCAGTGGGCCTGCCGTTACCGTGAGAACTGCCGGCGATTTCGAAAGATCAAACGCCAGTTTCGTCGTCGGCACCCCTGCCGGGAAGAACTCATCGTTTCCGAGGAAGTGCATCCGAAGCCGCGACGCATCGCCAGACTTCTGGAAATTCAGAAACCCCCGGTCGTCGAGCGTGACGACTAGCCGATCGTTTTCGCCCGCGCCGTATGAATAGGTGCCTACATACTTCTTCTTCTCCGCATCTTCGATCGGCTTGGCTTCCGGTGGGTTGCCCGCATCGCCGAGCGACTTCAGATACTCAAAGGTGTCCTTGGCTTTTTCTCCGCCGAACTTCGCGTGTGCCAGCAGCGGAATTCCGTGCGGCCCGAGAGTCCGTTGCACGCCCGGCCGCGCGACGACAAACGCTTTCACAACATCCGTATACCCCAGCATCGCCGCGGCGAAAATATCGATCCGCGCACCACGCTCAATCAGAAACTCCGCGATCTCGCGTCGCCCGGTGTGCGACGCTGCGCCGAGGGGCGATTCCCAATCGCCAAATCCCCAATCCCACCACGCGTTCGCCAGCGGTGGGTGCGCGGTCACCAAATCGCGTACCCGACCCTCATCGAAATGCGACTTGCCCACGACTTCCGCGACGAGTGCAGGATCCTGATGCGGAAAATTCGGCCACGGCGACGAGCCTATCGGAGCGGTGGTCGTCACCGGCGCTTCGGCCAACGCCTTGTGCGAGGCAGCAATGCAAAGCATGGTTCCCGCAACGCTCCCGCTCCCCGTCGCCAGGAACACTCGCCTCGAAAGGTTCGCCATCGTTGAAGCCCCTTGAAAGATCCCGATTCCCTACCTGTTCTACCCGCGAGATGAGTCGAGGTTTCGCTTCTCCCGTACGCTTGCCCCCATGCCCGCCCCCGACCTTGGCCCCCCTGCCCCTTTTCAGAGCATCGAGCGCCCGCTTGCGGCCCACTTGTTGCCCGGGCTCGTCGCTGCGGAGCAGCTCTCCGGATCGATCGTCGTTGTGATCGATGCCCTGCGAGCGAGCGTGACGATTTCTGCGGCCCTCGCTTCGGGCGCGAGCCGCGTGATTCCCACACTGACCGTTGAAGCAGCGATCGCCACCAGGAAGCGGATGATCGATTCGGGGCACGGCGCCGCCGACATCGTGCTCGGAGGTGAGCGGGGGGGCGTTCTCATCCCGGGCTTTGATCTCGACAATTCACCGCTCGCGTACACGCCGGACAGCGTGCGATCGCGAGCCGTGGTTTTCACAACCGCGAACGGAACCGCGACGATGCTTCACGCGGCGAGCGCGGCGCGGGTGCTCATCGGGGCGCTCACGAATCTCTCGCAGGTCGTGCGGGCGATCGCGACCGACCCAAGGCCTGTGCACATTCTTTGTTCGGGCACGCGGGGTGAAATTACGCTCGACGACTGCATTGCCACCGGCGCGATCGTCGATCGGCTGCTGCTCGCTGGCCGGCAACTGGTTTCCGATGATTCCGCTCTCGTTTGCCTTCTGGCGTGGAAGCAGGCTCAGTCGGTCGGTATCGAACAGATGTTCAGCGCCAGCCGCGGCGGGCGCAACCTGCTTCGCCTGGGCTTCGAGCGGGATCTTTCGTATTGCGCAACCGTCGACGCATTGCCGGTGCTGCCCGAGTACTTCCCTGCACGAGGCGAACTCGTGCTCGCGTCCTCGTAACGTTTACTTGCCGCGGATCTTCGCCTTGATCTTGTCGATGGTCTTGCGGACACCCGTCGCGTCTTCGCTTTCCATTGCGTTCACCAGCGGCATCAGGTGGAGTTGCTTGGCACGCTCCTTGAGCTTGCCGATTCGGTTGGTGTACGTCGAAGTCAGTTCATCGATCTTGCGGATCACGGCTTCCTTGTCTTTGCTTGTTTGCGCCGTGTCGGTCAGCTTCTCAGCCGCATCGTCCAGACTCTGGCGCCACGCTTTGTATTGCTTGATCAGCCCTTCACACGACGTCTTCGCCTGATCCATGAATTTCGCGCCCTGATCGCCCGCGCTTTTCAGGTCTCCCAGCGCGTGCGAAACCGAACTTTCGTTGGTATCGGGAATGGCGCCGGCGATCCCGTATGTCACACAGTCCGCGCCTGTTAGCGTGAAGACCTCGCCGGCTCCGATCTGCCTTGAGCCTGGTGCGTCGGAAGGCTTCGTCGCGAGCAGTTTCCAGGTGTTGCCCGACGGCACCGCCCAGACCTGCTGCCCCGACATCATCATGGCCTTTGCCAAGGCGCCGCTGTGCCCCTTCTTTTCAGCCATCGCCGCGACTTCCGCGGCAAGGATCGAGTTCATCTTCATGTCGACTTCGGCGGAGCCCGTGTTCGTCATGTGGTAAACGACCGCGCCGCCGAACGTGCCCCCGGGGGTGATGAAAATGTTGTCGCTCGCGAACGTCGGCCAGATCGACGCGCTGATCGAGTTTTCGATCACCATCGTGAAATTCAGTTTGTCGTCGTAATCCTTCATCTTCTCCGACATGTACTTCGACGCCCAGACGTATCCGCCCGGGGAGTCGATCACCATCACGATCCGTGGGACTTTGTGTTTCACGGCCCAATCCATTGCGTTGATGAGTCCGAGCGGGTAGATGTCCTTCCCGAAAGTTCCCTTCAGAGGCACAATCAGAAAATCTCCGCTTGCGTTTTCGTCTTTGACGTCCGCTTCCACTTTCGAGGGCGAGCGCGACGAGACGTTGCGGATGACCGACGCGATCTGGGCTTTCTTGAATGTCGAATGAAACTCGACGCCGGCGATCGTGCCCTTGGCTTCGATTTCGTCATCGGTCTCCTTGAGCACCTCACCCACCAGCACGCGCCCGTCGTTGAAATAGACCATGTCGTCCGCGCGAACGGAACGGATAGTTGCCAACAACAACGCGAACATGATCAGAAACCAACGCACCATGCTCATGGAAAACTCCCAACGCCGACGTTTATTCGTTCAATCAGACCGAAATGCAGAAGATCGATCAAGACCTGAACAGGCCGTGCAATCCTACATGCGGCGAACGATTTGTGCCATCTGTTCCGCTGCACTGCGCCGGTGGCTGATCCGGTTCTTTTCCTCGGCCGAAAGCTCCGCGCTCGTCAGGACAAATGCCGGCGCGACGAGAAACAGCGGGTCGTAGCCGAATCCGTCCTTGCCCCGTGGCACATCGCCCGCGACGCCGATCCGGCCTTCGAAGGTGCCTCTTACCCGTCCAAGAATCGTTCCTTGGGCGCTGCTCAACGTCATCACACACACAAAGCGTGCAGATCGCTTGGCCGGAGCCACGTTCGCCAGTTCACGCAGCACGCGCTGGTTATTGGCCGCGTCGCGTTCGGACCGCGACATTCCGGCCTCTTTTCCATCGGTGCAGTAGTGGCTGCTGATCACGCCGGGCCTGCCGCCAAGGGCGTCGATTTCCAACCCAGAATCATCCGCGAGACAGATGCGTCCGGTCGCTCTCGCGTACGAGATCGCCTTGATCGCAGAGTTCTCCTCGAAGGTCGATCCGGTTTCGGCCGGTTCCGGAGGCGGATTGCCGCCGAGTTCGCCGAGTCCGATCAATCGCGTAACCGGCGTAAGCGACTCGAAAATCGCTCGCATCTCGTCCACTTTGTGCGGGTTCGCTGTTGCGAGCACGATCTCCATCATGCCGGATTCTTGGCCCGTTGGACATTGTCGCAACGCACATTGGTCGCCCTCCGCCTATTTTGATCCCATGTCGGGAAGAAAAGAAATCGCCAAGTCGGCAGCAGCGAAGCTGGAAAAATCCTCCGCCGCACTTCGCTCGCTCCCGGTCCTCGTCGGCTTCGACGGGTTTATCGACTCGATCATTCACGCTGTCGACAAGCGGCAAGCCCTTGGTCCGGATGGCTACACGCCGTTTCGAACGATTCAGCAGTTCTCGAAGCGCGTGGCTGCCGCGGCAGGCAAGAGTGCGAATATTGAACTCGTAGTCAAAGAAGATCGGTTCGGTGGAAATGGGCCGCTTATGGCCGGCGCGCTCGGATGCGCTGGCGCGTCCGTGACTTACATCGGTGCTGTGGGCGCGCACGACAAGCCCCGCGTGCTGCATTCGATCTACGACGGCTTCGCCAGGATGTGTGCGGAAGTCGTTCCGGTCGCGCCGCCGGCGCACACCGATGCGCTCGAATTTGATGATGGCAAGATCATGCTCGGTCGACCGAAGAATGTGCAGTCCATCGGATGGGAATCGCTGGCGGCTGGCATCGGGCGCGAGCGACTCGTTTCGATTTTCCGTAACTGTGCGCTCATCGGCATTGTGAACTGGGTGATGATGCCAGGCGTTGAGTCGATATGGGAAGGGATTCGCGCGGAAGTTTTTCCCGGCAGGAGGGCGGACTCGAAGCGAGTGTTCCTTGATCTCGCGGATCCGACGCGCCGTTCGGATGATGATGTTCGCGGCGCCGTACGTAATATTGCTGATTTGGATTCCGCAGTCCCGGTCACTCTCGGACTCAATCTTTCCGAAGCGCAGAGGGTCGCGCATGTGCTCGGGCTGAATGTGTTGCAAGTTGATTCGGGTCCAAAGCTGGCGGGAAGCGTTCGAGAGGGCGCAGTCGCGATTCGCGAGTCGGCCGGAATTGATTGTGTGGTGATCCATCCGCGTGAAGGCGCCGGCGCCGCGAGTGCTGACGGCAGCAGTGCGTGGTTTGATGGGCCTTTTACCGAGAACCCAAAGCTCTCAACCGGGGCGGGCGATCATTTCAATGCCGGTTTCGCGCTCGGTCAGCTCGTTCAGATGGATCTTGCCGAATGCCTTGCACTTGGGTGTGCCACGAGCGGCGCGTACGTCCGAGATGCACAGAGTCCATCGGCGGAGCGATTGAAGGATTTCCTTCTTCAGCTTCCCGAACCCGAGCAGTTGTGAATGAATGATCGCGCGGCGCGCGTGCCGCGGCCGGAGGGCAAAACGATATGCCGGCGTGCAACCTAGTGATTGCAAGCGCCGGATGAAGAACGAGATGAAGGCCAAGATGAAGAAGTCGAATACTCCGCGCGCACGGGCTGTCGCCTACAGTCACCGCAATGTGTTTCACGGCTCAGTCGGCTGAAGTGGATACGGGCACGGAGATGCTCCCAGTGGACGCACTCGCACGCGCGGCAGTGGCCGAAGTTCAGTCTGGAATGATCGTTGGTCTCGGCACGGGAATGACGGCCGCTCGCGGCATCGTCGCTCTCGCCGAACGCGTCAAAGCCGAAAAACTCACGATTCAATGTGTGCCAACCAGTCACGCTTCCGAGACGGTGGCGCGCAGCTATCAGCTTCCAATCATCGACTTCGCGATGGTCGAAAAGGTCGACTTCATTTTCGATGGCGCCGACGAAGTGGATCCCCTGCTCCGCATGCTCAAGGGCAAGGGCGGCGCGATCGTTCGTGAACGAATCGTGGCTCACGCCTCCACCCGCTCCATCTACATGGTGGGTCAGAACAAGCTTGTTGATCGCCTGGGTCAGAGCTGCACCCTCCCTGTAGCGGTGATGGCTTTCGGCCTGACGTCGGTTCGCACCCGCCTTCGCGATCTCGGCCTCAACGGCGTCATCCGCCGCACGCTCGATGGTCAGTTCTTCCTAACCGACAACGGCCACCTGTTGATCGACGTTTCGATTGAGAATCACGATCTCGACGAACTCGCTGCGGAACTTGATCAGATTGCCGGTGTTGCGGATCACGGTCTCTTCCTGACCGAGTGCCAGGAATTGCTGGTCGAGACCCCAACCGGCATCGAGAAGATGACCCGCAAGGTCACTGCCTGACAAATCAAGGTCTGATGAGGGCTCGCCTCAGTCATTCGATATTCTGATCACTTGCAATCCTGCTCGCGGTCGCGAGCGTTGTTGGCGCGCGATTGGATTCGGGAGGCATGCTCATGAAGCGGATACTTGCACTCTTTCTTGGCGCGGCACTCGGCTTCGTTGCGACGCACTCCGACGGTCGTCAGCCAGTCGCGCCCGGCACTGCGTCGACCGACGTCGTCACACCTTCTACCCCGGCCGGCAAGCAACTCGCGTGGTTCCTCGACTACCTGAATGGCAAGGCCCAGCTCATTGACCCGGCGGAACGCTTCAGCGAGACATTCCTCAAGCAGGTTCCCGGCGAAAAGCTGACGGCGATCCTTGCTTCGGCAAAATCCACGATCTTCAAAGACGGCGCAAAACTCACTGCGATCAAACCCGGCGCAACCGATTCGAATCTTGTCGCGATCGTTCAGGGCGGCGAGACTTTGCTCGAAGTCTCGGTCGGCACCGACGCCAGCGGAAAGATGGAAGGTCTGTTGCTCAAACCGGCGCTGCCTCCGAAAGCGATCCTCAACTCGTGGACGCAGTTCGACGAAAAGCTCGCTGCGCTCCCCGGCCAAACCAACTTCGCTGCATACTCCGTCACCACGTCGTCCGACGGCACGTTCTCGCTCAAGCCGGTACACACGGTGCGTCCTGAACTCTGTCTCGCCACGGGTTCAACGTTCAAGCTCTACGTGCTCGGCACGATCAGTGAGCAGATTCTGGCGGGCACGGCGAAGTGGGATGAGCAGATCAAGGTCATGGACGAATTGAAGAGCCTTCCCGGCGGTGTGATGCAGAACGAGCCCGCCGGCAAGGAGTTTCCGCTGAGCGAGTTCGCGGCCAAGATGATCTCGATCAGCGACAACACCGCGACCGATCACCTGATCCACCGCGCCGGGCGAGAGAATATCGAGAAATATGCCGCGGGATTCAATTCGTGCGCTGCCCGCAGCACGCCGTTCATGAAGACCATGGAGATGTTCCGCATCAAGCTCTCGCCCGACAAGACGCTCGCCACGCGTTTCGCAGCGGCGGACGAAGCCGGCCGGCGCACGCTACTCGCTCCTGGAGGCGAAGTTTCGAAGTCGCAGCCCGATATCACCCTCGCCGAGAAGTGGACCATCCCGATCGAGATCGAAAGGGTCGAGTGGTTCTCGTCCGCAAATGATCTTTGCAATGCGATGCTGAAGCTGCACGGCTTTGAGCTCAAGCCCGGAATGGATGAACTCAAGCGGGTCCTTCGCATCAACGGCGGCATTCCATTTGACAAGAAGATCTGGCCGAGCGTGGCGTACAAGGGCGGTTCGGAACCCGGAGTGATCAACCTCACCTGGCTGCTCGAACGCAACGACGGCGCACTCTTCGCGGTGTCGATTGGCTGGAACGACACGAAGGCTTCGGTTGATACAAGCATCATGGTCGGTCTCGCCCGGGGCATGACCGACTTGCTCGCGAAGGAACCGATTGTCAACGAGCAGAAGTAGCTACTTCTTCGGCTTCTCGAACATCACCCGCACCGCTTCGGGCCCGATCTCGAATACGAGCGTGCCCGATTTCTTCGGGTCGAACGAACCGGCAACATGCGCACGCATGCTCCGCTTTGCGCCATCCGGGAAGGTCACGTCGAGCGTTGCGCCCTCGGAAATCGGCTTGTCGAAGTAGGAAAACTCGCGACGCGCGTTGGTGAGGACAACGCCGGTGTTGAGTCTGCATTCATCGAATTGCACGACGCAATTGGTGATCATCATCCCGGTTTTATTGATAACGCCCACGCCGATATTACCGCCACGGTCGCAGCCCACGAGCAGCATTGTCGCGAGTCCGGTCGCCATCAAAATGACGCGTGCGGTTTTCATCGTGCGCCCGATCTCAACAGATGGGGCTGCATCGGATATCGGTACTTCCGGCGGGTCAGTTTGCCCAAACCTTTGAGAAAGCAGGACTTCCGTTCCCCTGCAAATCAGCCAAAAACGACCAGCGCCCGGCGAGTTCGGTTGCTGTCCGTACACTGGATTCATGCTTCGTCAAGCCCTCGCCGAACTCGGTCTATCTGATCATCCAGGCGTCATTCACGATCTCCCGCCGAACGCCGCCAGCGATCGAGCGGTTTCGGTGGTGCACAGCCCGACCACCGGTAAACCCATTGCTGCCGTGAAGCTGGACGACGAACGCTCGTACGACTCAGCGATCGAACGAAGCACCGACGCGTTCAAGCGCTGGCGCGAAGTGCCCGCACCGGTCCGGGGCCAGGTGGTTCGGGCGATCGGCAATGAATTTCGCACACACAAGCAATCGCTCGGAGCGATTATCACCGCTGAAGTCGGAAAAATCACTTCTGAATCCGTCGGTGAGGTACAGGAAACAATCGACATCGCCGACTTCGCGGTCGGCCTCGCGCGTCAGTTGTACGGCCTCACGATGCCCAGCGAGCGCCCCGGTCACGCGATGCGCGAGCAATGGTTGCCGCTCGGTCCGATCGGTGTCATCTCTGCTTTCAACTTTCCCAACGCAGTCTGGGCGTGGAACGCGATGCTCGCCGCCGTCTGCGGCGACACCGTTGTCTGGAAGCCAAGCCTCCTCGCGCCGATCACCGCGATCGCCACCAACACGCTCGCTCAGCGGGTCGCATCCGCAATGGGCCACGAAGACCTCTTCACGCTCGTCATGGGCCGCGACGACGCAGTGGGGGAGCGATTTATTGCGGATGCGCGTCTTCCGCTCATCAGCGCAACCGGGTCGTGCCGCATGGGCAGGCGCGTAGGCGAAGTTGTGGCGAAGAGACTCGGCCGCAGCCTCCTCGAACTTGGAGGCAACAACGCGGCAATCGTTCACGAAGATGCCGATCTGGATCTCGCGGCACGCGCCATCCTCTTTGCCGCAGTCGGAACCTGTGGGCAGCGTTGCACATCAACCCGCCGCCTGATCGCGCACGAAAAGATCGCGGACTCCCTTCTCGCCAAACTCGTCAAGGCTTATTCGTCCGTCCGCATCGGCGATCCCGGTGCGGAGGGCACGCTCGTCGGTCCGCTCGTCAACGCGCGTGCGGTCGAGGGATTTACCGCTGCGGTCGCCGCCGCGAAGCAGCAGGGTGGAACGGTTCTCGTCGGTGGCGAAAGGCACACACAATCCGGTCTCGCCGGCCACTTCGTGCAGCCCACCATCATCCGCGCGCCCGCGAACAACGTGCTTCCGATCGCCTCCGAAGAAACCTTCGCGCCGATCCTCTACGTGTTCACGTATCGTGATCCCGAAGATGCGATCGCGATGCAAAACTCCGTCGCACAGGGTCTTTCATCCGCCATCTTCACGCGGAGTGCGAGTCTCGCGGAGCGATTCCTCTCGCCCGCCGGAACCGGCTCCGACTGCGGCCTCGCCTACGTCAACATGGGCACGAGTGGCGCGGAGATCGGCGGCGCATTTGGCGGGGAAAAGGAAACCGGCGGCGGGCGCGAATCCGGGTCCGATTCGTGGAAGGCCTACATGCGTCGACAGACCTGCACGATCAATTTTTCCGGCAAGCTCGAACTCGCACAGGGGATCCGGTTCGAATGAGCCGGCCACGTCATGTCTGTTGGCGATTGAGTCTCAAAATCACAATGCCGGGCCCTCGGGAATTCCTCTGGGCTTTGTTTGGTCATGGATGAATCTAACGGGAAATCGGGAGCGACTGCCGATGCGAACTGCTAAGGTTCAGATCGGGATTTCCCCGCTCACCAAGGTCCGTGAAGGCAATCATGACGACAACCGCAAGCCGTCCCGCTGAGACTCTCGTTCGAACTCCCAAAGTCGCCGCTCGCGACGTGCCGCCCGATGCGTTTATTGATCCGGAGACAGGCGGGCCCAGCTCGGTTGCCCGCACGCTCGCGCTTCCTGAAGGCGTTCAGCCGTACACCTATCGCTGGCACGTGATCATCGCGATCGCGCTGATTCACCTCGCCGCGATCCCCGCGTTCTTTCCGCAGTTCTTCTCGTGGACCGGCGTCGCGCTCATTCCGATCGGCGTCTATTTCTTCGGCTGCCTCGGAATCAACCTTTGCTATCACCGTCTGCTCACGCACCGCGGCTTTGTCGTTCCCAAGTGGATTGAACACGGCTTCGCGATGCTTGCCCTCTGCAATCTGCAGGGAACCCCGGCTTCGTGGGTCGCGGCACACCGTCGCCACCATCAGCACGCAGATCACGAGCCCGATCCGCATTCTCCCCTCGTTCACTTTCTCTGGGGCCACATCCTCTGGTTGTTCGTTTCAAATCCCCACGTGGACACGAAAGAAGGCATCGAGAAGTACTGCGTGGATCTGATGCGCGACCCTGTCTACAAGTCGATGGAAAACAACCGCGCCTGGCTGCTGCTTTATCCGCTGAGCGCATTGATCATCATGGCCGCCGGTTTCGGCCTTGGCTATTGGATGACCGGAACGACCGCCGGCGCCTGGCAGCTTTCGCTCTCGTGGCTCTTCTGGGGCGTCTTGCTTCGCACCGTCGTCGTCTGGCACATCACTTGGAGCGTGAATTCGATCACGCACATGTTCGGCTATCGAAACTACGAGACTGGCGAAGACAGCCGCAACAACTGGCTCGTCGCGCTCCTTTCGGGTGGCGAAGGGTGGCACAACAACCATCACGCCGATCAGCGGTCTGCCGCGCACGGGCACAAGTGGTGGGAGATCGATCCGACCTACCTCACGATCCTCTTCCTCCGCAAGACCGGAATTGCGAGGGATCTCGTGCAGCCCCGCTCGTGGGGTCAGCGCAAGGTCTGATCGCGCCGGATTGCCGAGACGAGCCGCCGCTCGGAATTGCAAGTAACATGTGGGTGTGATCCAACCGCCGACCCAACTTGCTGCTTGCTACGCACCTCGCGCCGTGAGCGTGCTTCCTTCTTTCCTCCTCGATGGATGGAAGCTCAAACCCTATCGCGTTCTTGGCCGCGAGGCCGATCGCGATGCGCCGCTCGATGACGCCGAGCTCCAGGTCATTCTCGACTATCTGCCCGATCCCGCGGAAGCCCCCGGTCGTCCCGGCCTGGGCTTCATAATCGAGCATCTCGCCAACCCGATTGACTACACGGTGCTCTGCTGGTGGCAGAACAAAAACGAGATGATCACGCGGATTTTCGTCCGTGAAGCGGGCGGGCCGTGGCGGCCGACCAAGGGCAACGAGTCGTTCTGCGTCTGGGATCTCGACATCATGTGGTTCGAGCGCAACGCGTTCATTCGCACGATGCTTTCCATGCCCGCGCACGACCCCGCAGCCTACCTCGCCGCACGTTTCGAGAAAGCGACCGTTGGATGAACGGGCCGGTCGTTCGCGACGCAACCGTTGCCGATGTACCCGCCATCCTGCCGATGGTTCGTTCGATCTGCTCGATGCACGAAAAGCTGGACCCGGCACGCTACGCGATGCTTCCCAATGTGGTCGCGATGTACGAGACGTGGTTGCCGTCGCGAATCGCGGATCGGAACAGCGTGGTGCTTGTCGGCGAGTCGGATTCCAAGGTTGTCGGGTTTCTGGTCGCGAGCGTCGAAACGAATATCCCGATTTACCGGCTTGATCGTTTCGGATTTGTCCACGACGTCTGGGTTGAGCCAGCAGCGCGAGGCCAGGGTATTGCCACGTCGCTCGCTCTTCGGGCGGTCGAGAAGTTTCGCGCGATCGGCATCAAGCAAGTTCGGCTCGAGACCGCGACGGACAATCCCGGCGCACGGGCTCTCTTCGTTTCTTGCGGCTTCCGCGTCGCGAACATCGACATGTTGCTCGATATCACGTAACGCCGAAACTACTCGCGCGACATCTCGACCGTCACGGGCTTCCCGTCGCGCTCGACCACGACCGTCACCTTCGGCGCCTTCATCGCGCCAAGGATTTCCTGCTGCGTTTTCACCTCGACGCCGTTGATCGACTTGATCGCATCACCCTCGCGAAGGCCCGCCTTATCAGCAATTGACAGGTCGAAGATCCGCACGATCCGCGGCGGCGACTGCTCCGCATCGAACGCGACTCCATACCGGGCCGCTTTCGGCTTGTTCGCCGGTTCCATGATCCGCACCCGTTGATTTTTCAGGTCAAACGTGAACGCGAACGGCTCCATCGCCAGGAACCCCATGTTGGGCGATTCCCACACATCGAGGAATTCGATACCCGTCATGGGAGTCGTGACGCCGCCGATGGTCATCGGAGTCTTCAGGCGTGCCCGCTTGATCGACTGCCCGTTCCCGATCTTCCCCGAGACCCAAGGCTCCTTCGTTAATTCGAGCTTCGACTTCATCGCATTCGGAACGACCAATCCCATCATGTTCCCCGAATTCAGCGTCGCACGCGACTCGACGCCCCCAATCGAAATCGGAATCGACGGGCTCTGCTCTTCCGCGATCAACTCCGCAACACCCGGCGCGCCCGCATCCTTCAGCGGTTCATCGTCGATGATGATCTTGCGATTCGCGAGATCCACCGTGTAAACGCGTCCCTTCAGAAGCTGCCATCCGATCGCGCCATCAATCCGCTGCTCCGCCGGCTGCTTCATCGCGCCCAGCGGCACAGACCACAGCGTCACCGTGTCGAAGTTCTGCCCACCAAATCCAAACTTCTCGCCTTTCACCAGCGGAATTCCTCCGCCATCCGCATCCGTCGGAAGAATCCCCGCCGACGCCAGCCCCAATTCCTTCGCCACCTCTTCATCGATACGCCCATCCCCAGGCAGCGCAGTATCGAACATGAACCGGAGCGGCTTGCCTCCAAGAGTCACCTCAACCAGCAGCGGTCCTGCGCCTGTGCACGGCACGACCGTCGGCGCTGCCACTACAACCTCAAAAACACAAGCCATCGCGAGAAGAGCGGCAACGCGCATTGATTGACTCCAAAGTGTGACTTCCGTTCCGCGCGGCACGCCCGCTGCGTCCGCCGATACCGCGAGCCCTCCCCTCCGTTGCAGCGAGCAAAATCCAAAGCCCTTTCGGATTTTTGGAAGCACCCGCCTAAAGACCCTTGACAAGCACCCCAAGGCATGCTTGAATGAACGCTCAACGCTTGAGTGATCATTCAATGACTCCCCCAGCCACAATCCAGCCTGACACGCGGACCCGGATTCTGGATGCCGCGGCACGCCTTTTTCACGAGCAAGGCTTTAACGCCACTGGCGTCTCCACAATCCTCCGCGAGGCCGGTGTCAACCCTGGAAGCCTCTACAACCTTTTTCCGAGCAAAGACGCTCTGCTGGCGTCGGTCCTGGAGCGGTACACGCAATTGCTCCATCCGGTCGTCATGGCTCCGGTGGAGGCTCGCACGAACGACCCGATCGAGCGGGTATTTGCGCTCCTGCAGCAATACCGGGATTGGTTTCTGCCCCTGGATTTCCGGCTCGGCTGCCCGATCGGCAATCTCGCGCTCGAAGTGGCGGATTCGCATCCCGAAATCCGGCCACTCATTCAACAGAATTTCGACGGCTGGTCCGCGTACGTCAAGAAGTGGCTCGATGATGCCGGCGATCGCCTGCCGCGCGATCTTGATCGCATCCAACTTGCCGCAACGGTGCTGACGGTGATGGAAGGCGGCCTAATGCAGGCACGCTCATCGCGCTCCGCGGCGGCGTACGACGCGTCGGTCGCGCAGCTTCGTGCCTATTTCGATCTTCTGCTCGCGCGGACGTCCGCCGGGCGTTCCCCATCCTGATTCCGGAGGGTAGTGGATGTTCGAAAAACTCAATCAGATCAATTGGCTTGCCGTTCTTGTTGCAGGTTTCGCGATGTTCATGATCGGCGGCATCTGGTACGGCGCTGCCTTCGCCAAACTCTGGCAGCGACTGCACGGGTACACCGACGAGCAAGTAAAGGCGATGCAGAAGGCGCGCCCGCCTCAGGTTTTCTTTTCGATCATGCTCTTCGCCTACATCGTCGGTGCGCTCGCGATGTCGTTCCTGGTGGTCAATCTCGATATCCGCAGCGCGTTCAGCGGCGCTGTGCTCGGAGCATTCCTCTGGCTCTTCGCGACCACCGCGATCGGCCTCACCGATCACATCACCCGCACCCGCCCGTTCGCGGCATATGTCCTCGACAGCGCGTATCAACTCGTCGCCTTCATGGCTGCCGGCGCAATTCTCGGCGTCTGGCGTTGAATCTCCCAGGAGTTCCAGAAGATGAAAACCGCGATCCGTCTCGTAGCGCTCACCGCCGCCGCTTGCATCTCCGCCGCGAGTTTCGCTGAAGAGCGCATCCTCCGACTTGAAGGCGTGATTCACGCCCCGGTTTCTGAGCTCTGGAAGAATTTTCAAACCGGCGAAGGCATCCAGAAGTTGTGGAGCGTGCCTAAGGCCGATGTGGATTTTCGCCCCGGCGGCAGAATCCGCACGACCTATGACGCCAACGCCACGCTCGGTGATGACGGAACGATCGTGAACGAGATCGTCACGCTTGAACCCGAACGCGTGCTCGTGCTCAAGTCGATCGCGCCGAAGAACGCACCCGATTTCATCAAGAAGATCTGCGAAACCGGCTGGACGGTTCTTCGCTTCGAGCCCCTTTCGCCGACATCCACCCGCCTCACGATCACCGGCCTCGGTTACAAGGACGGTGAGCTCTACGACAAGGCGTACGACTTCTTCAAGCATGGCAACGGCATGACGCTCGAAAAAATGCAAGCAGCATTCGACCCCCCGGATCGTCAGGCAAAGTCCGATGCGATCGCGAAGCGATTCAGCTCGATGATCGGTGATTGGCAGTTTTCGCAGGTCGGCACCGACGGCAGCACGTTCCGAGGTAAGACTTCAATGGCCCAGCTCTTTGATGGCCGGGTGTTTTTCGCCAGCGGCTATCTCGGCAACGACAAGAAGATGCTGCAGCACAGCCATTTCACCGCCGCCGTCGATCCGCGCACCGGGGAGTGGACAGTGTGGGATTTCGACCAGGACGGCACATTCACCTTCGCGCCGGTTCGCCTCGATGGAAACGTGATGACACTGGACTGGAACAGCTATTCAGGTCCGGACGGTGTCATGATGCCGTATCAGGTCAAGTACATTTTCCAGGACGATGGCACGTATGACGTGCAGGTGCTCGCGCCGCTCAATCCCGATGGAACGCGAAACACAATCGCAAAGGTGCATTACGTGCGACCCGATGCCGCGGGCACTCCATTACCCGCGAAAAAGTAACCCGCGACAACCGGTCCGCAATCCCAATCGCGGCAGAATCCCATTCCGCATTCCGCATTCCGCATTCCGCATTCCGAGTTCCGAGTTCCGAGTTCCGAGTTCCGAGTTCCGAGTTCCGAGTTCCGAGTTCCCACTCCTCCTACCCTTCCGCCCTATGTCACTTCTTGTCACCGGAACCATCGGAATCGACGACGTTGTTACTCCCACCGGCCACGCCAATCAGGTGCTGGGCGGGTCTTGCATGTACTTCTCTGCCGCGGCGAGTTTTTACGCCCCGGTGCGGATCGTCGCGGTTGTGGGAGATGACTTCCCGCCTCAGTTCCGCGATAGTTTCAAGCAGTTCCCCGGCGTCGATTTGACCGGGCTTGAGACCCGCAAAGGCGGCAAGACATTCCGCTGGGGCTGCAAGTACCACTCGAACATGAACAGCCGCGACACGCTTTTCACCGAGCTTGGCGTCGTCGGCGAAGCCCCGGCAAAGGTACCAGCGTCGTACGCGGATTCGAAATTTCTGTTCCTCGCGAATTCGCCGCCCGCCGTCCAGGGCGGTTTCCTTGAGCAGTGCCCGAAGCGTGTGCTGACCGTGGCCGACACCATGGATCTGTGGATTCAGGTTGCCAAGGACGATCTGCTCGCGCTCCTGAAGCGGGTTGATGGCCTGGTGCTGAACTACGACGAAGCCGAATTGCTCACCGGCAAGTTGAACAGCGTGAGCGCCGGTCGCCACATCCTCGAACTCGGACCGCGCTTTGTGATCATCAAGAAGGGCGAGCACGGCTGTCTGCTCATCCATCGAGACGGCATCTGCTCGCTCCCCGCATATCCGACCGAGCGCGTGATCGACCCCACCGGCTGCGGCGACACCTTCGCCGGAGGCGTCATGGGCTTCCTCGCGTCGGACAAAGCGGCGCAGCACGATCCGGGCAGCTTTGCGTCCATCCGCCGCGCGTTGGTGCACGGGACTGTGGTCGCGAGCTACACCATCGAAGCGTTCAGCCTTGATCGCCTGAAAGAAATCAAGCGTGCGGACCTCGACAAGCGGTTCGAGGAATACGCGAGCATGGTGCGGGTGTAACGGCTCGATGGCATGGGGGACGTTCCCGCGATTTCACTGGTTCATTTTGCTCGGTTTCGGCGGTTTGGTTCATACCATCGCCCATGGCAATCATCGTCTTCCAGCACGGCGAACTCGTCGGTCCCGGCCGCCTCGGCCTCACGCTGCGTGATCACGGCTTCAAGCTCTCGATCCGGCGCCTTGACCTCGCGCCGGATCATCCGATCAACCGAAATGCGCTTGAAGATTTCGAGGGTTGCAATCTCATCCCCACAGATTTCGACAACGTCCAGGGCGTGATCGCGATGGGCGGCGCGCAGAACGTCGGCGAAGATCACGCGTGGATGCCCGGCGAACTCGCGTTCCTGAAAGCAACGCACGAACGGCAACTGCCGCTCATCGGTATCTGCCTCGGCGCACAGATGATCGCCCACACGCTGGGTGGCCAGGTCGGCAAGATGGACACGCCCGAGATCGGGATCAAGACCGTCTCGCTGAACCCGATCGGACAAACCGATCCGATTCTCGCCGGCATCGCGTGGGATTCGCCTCAGTACATGACGCACGGCTACGAAGTGAAGCAATTGCCGCCGGGTTCAACCTTGCTCGGCTCGAGCAAGGAATGCAAGAACCAGATCTTCAAGGCGGGCGTCCGCACTTTTGCGTTCCAATCTCACCCCGAGTTTGATCGCGCGATGATCGAGGCGCTCTTGCCCCATGAAAAGGATTTCTGTGCTCGCGCCGGAATCTCCGAAGGCGACCTCCGCGCCCAGCTCGACAAGCACTACAACGACTTCGCCCGCTACGCCGATCGCCTCTGTGTCAACATTGCAAGCTATCTGTTCCCGCTCGAACGCAAGCTCAACGCCTGATCCGTAATCGCGAGACCACCGATAGAGCCCGCACTCGCTCGGCGTTCCGACCTCCGAGTTCCGCGCTCCAAATGCCTTCCTTCTCCATCAAGCCCCCATCCGACTACTCGCTCGCGCGCGACGTCTGTTCCTACGGGTACTTTCTTCTCGCCCCCAATCGCTGGAACGTCAAGGACCAATCGCTCTCTCGCGCGCTGATGCTGGACAAGGAGATTGTCGGCATCGTGATCTCACAACCGAAGGGTTCGGGCAATCCGCTCCGTGTCGGCCTCGACCGCGCCCTTTCCGCGAACATGAAATCGCACGCCGAAGCGCAGATCCGCCGCATGCTCCGTCTCGATGAAGACGAATCGCACGTGCGTGAATTTCACAAGGTGGATCCTCGCTGGAAGCGCACGGGCCGCGCACGCCTCTTCCGCTCTCCATCGCTCTTTGAAGACGTTCTCAAAACCGTCACCAGTTGCAACGTCACCTGGCCCGGCACAGTGCACATGAATCGCCGCCTCTGCGACGTCGTCGGCCGCAGTTCTCCTTCCGGTCTTCTTACCTTCCCCACTCCGCAAGCGCTCGCACGCACACGCCCCGAAACGCTCCGCTCCCGTTGCCGCGTCGGCTACCGCGATCTCCGCATCATCGAGCTCTCGCGCATGTTCGCGAAGCGCGATCCCGAAGTCCGCATCATCGAAGACCCGAACACCCCCGACGACCTTCTGCACGAAACGCTTCTCTCCCTCCCCGGCGTCGGCCCCTACGCCGCGGCAAACATCATGCAGCTCCTGGGTCGCTACTCGCGACTCCCCCTCGATACCGAAAGCGTGCGTCACGGCCGCTCCGTTCTCGGCTACAAAGGCTCTTCGAAGCAGATCATGCGCCGCGTGAAGGACCACTTCGCCCCCTTCGAGTCACACGCGTTCCGAAGCTACTGGTTCGAGATGTGGGTGCACTATGAAAAGCTTCAAGGCCCGGCCAACACCTGGGAGCGCGACACCACCGGGACCATGTTTACCGCTTCACAGCTCAAGAAGCTCGCCGAAGCCGCCGGCCACAAACCTCCGAAACTGCCCAAACCCCCCAGGCCATCCAAACCGAACGCAAGTGCCGAGGGTCGTGCCCCAATCCGATCCGTCATCCGGAAATAACCCGCGTCGGACGCACCCGTCCGAAGATCCGCGATGAATCCTGTGTAAAACCGGGCCGATATTCGATACGTTGCCCCGCTTCTGGACACAACTCGACGTCGAGGAGACTGCGCATTGGCTCGAGCGCCGCAGCAAGCTCGACGTCCTTTCGCTCGCCCTTATCGCGCTCGCGCCAATCGTCGCCCTCGACATCAAGCTCGGGCCACATATCTCGCTCAGCGCTCTCACGCTCGCCCCGGTCTTCCTCGTCGGGTGCTTCGGCGGGCGGATCGTGTCGTACGCCTACGCCATCATCGCGTCTTTCTGCGCATTCGCGGAATCGGTGCAAACTCTTCCCCCGGACGCGAGCACGGGACTGATCGTCTGGTCCGTTGTTTCCAGAGCCATCACCTACATCCTCATGGCCGAGATCTCTTCACGCTTCCGCGATCTCATCCGCCAATACGCCGCTCACGCCCGCACCGACGGCCTCACCGGCCTCTCGAATCACCGCGATCTCTGCATGCAGGCCGAGCGACTGATTGCCGCGGCACGGCGCGACGGTGCCCCCGTCTCCGCAGCGTACATCGATTGCGATAACTTCAAACAGGTGAACGATCGCTTCGGTCACGCGGAAGGTGATGCGGTCTTGAAAACAGTGGCCGAGGTGTTTCGGACATGCACGCGTCCCGCCGACATCGTTGCGCGAGTGGGTGGAGACGAATTCGTCCTCCTGATGCCCGCGACGGATTACGACGGTGGAAAGCTCGCCATTTCGCGCGTGCAGGCCGAACTCTCCCGGGCAATGACCAACATGAAGCGCGACGTGACCTTCAGCATCGGCGCCGCGACATTCAATCTCCCGCCAGCCAGCGTGAATCAATTGCTCGCCAGCATCGACGACTGCCAGTACCGTGCCAAAAAGGGCGGCAAAGACCGTTTCGTGTATCACAACACCGACAAAACGGCGGAAACCGCGAGCGAGCAGCTCCCGGTCGGCGTCAAGAAAGTCGCGTAAGCGACGGGGTTACTTCCCCGACAAGCCCGCATCGAGCTGCACGCGCAGCGTCTTCACATCCGCTCCCGCCTGCTCCGCATCGTCAAGAAGCGCGCGCATCGCCGGTCGCGCCTGCCCTCGGCTCAGCGCAAACCCGAGCACGCCCGTGATCAACTTGGGCTTGTCGTAAAGCTTCCGTGCCTCGGCCATGATCTCCGCCGCGGCCTCTTCCTTCCCCGCCGCGAGATTTCCCGCGTAGAGGATTGCCACCTTCTCACGAAACGCCGTCCACGGCTGCTCGCGGATCGCTTCCTTCGATGCCGTGTCCAGAAACTCCGGCAGTGGCCGTTGCTGCTTCGCCATCTCCGCGCTCATCGCGTAATCCAAGCGCACCTCGTGCATCGGATCGGGGTACAGCAGCGGCACATCCGCCAACCGATCTTGCGCAATCAGCAGATTCACGATCCTGAACGAAACCCGCTCCAGCTGCGCCGCGTCTTTGGCGTTCCCCTTCACGCTGTCAAACCACGCAAGCGTCGCATCCTCATCCCCGACCACTTCGTTCAAAACGATCCAGTCATCGCGAAGTTCAGCGCCCGGATTGGAACTCTTCAACTTCTCCGCTGTCGCATCGCGCAGTTTTGTGAACGCCACCTTCGCCGGCTCGTGCCGCGCCGCAAGGTTGGTCATATCGCTCGCCATGAACGACCCTCGCACCGCCATCGTCGACGGGTCAATCTCAACCATGTGATCCCACAGCCACACAAACTCTTCCGTCGCCTCATCCGGCTTCCCGCCCATCGCCAGCTCCCGCGCCGTCTGCAAGCGTGCCTGCATATCGCGAGAAGTCTTATCAACTTTCGGCCCGCCCACCAGCTTCCCCGCCGATGCATCCTCAAGCCATTTGAACGTCCGCCCCGCGTCCATGTAGCCGGTCTGCCGCGCAATCTCGTTCCCGCCCTTGATCATCACCATCGTCGGCATCGCCGCGACCTGATAGCGCTGCGAAATCTTCGGCTCCTTGTCCACATCCACCTGGATCGCGACGCCGTGCTCCTTCACCCACGCGACAACCTTGTCATCACGCCACGTCGTCTGATCCATCGCCTTGCACGGCATGCACCAGTCCGCCGTGAACTTCATCAGCACCAGCTTGTCGGTGCCTTCAACCTGCTTCGTCGCCGCATCCAGCGTCAAGTCACTAAACGCCGGCGGCAGGTCCGCGCGGCAGACAACCGCGCACGAAATCGCCATTCCCGCGGCAAGCGCCCAAATCATCGCTCTCAGCATGCCAAACTCTAGTGCACGCGCCCCAACCACTGCGTGCCGAGCAGTCATTTCTTCTGCAGCGCAGCCAGTCGCGTCCGCAATTCCGAAACATCCTGCCCCGACTTGGCCGCCTCATCAAGCCACAATTTGGCTCCCGGCCCGACAACCCCCGCATTCACACTCTCTCGCACCAGCGCCACCCGCATCGTCGGCGTGTCTCGCAATTGCAGCATCTCCTCCGCGATCATGTTCGCATCCTTGATGTTCTTCGCGGCAACAAACCCCGCAAATACCTGCCCACTGAGCGTTTCGAAGCTCGCCCACATCCGCTCTCCCTGCTTTGGATCCGTCACGCTCAGGCTCTTCGCCGACGGAGAAATGTCCTCGTATCGCTTCTGAAGTCTCTCCGGCGCATCCGGAAAGACCTCCGCAATCTCCGCCGCTCTCCCGTTTCGAAGCAGGACCGGCGCCACCTCACTGAACGCGATCTCGATGTTCGCTCGCCCGCCCGTATCCGCTTTCGAACGATCAAACCACGCCAGGCTGCGTGCATCGTCGCCCAGAATGCTGTTGAACGCGAGCCAGTCATTGAGCTGCCCGATCATTTCGATCGATCGCTCTCCCGACTGCTTCTCTATCGAATCCCGGATCGCCTCAATCGCAGCTTTCGCACGAGGCGTCCCCTTCACCGCCGCACTCAGTTGCGGGCGCAGCTCCGGCGCAAGCCCAATCTGCCGCATCGGATCTCGCGCATTCGATTCGCTCCACAACTCCTGAATGGTGACAACCGCATCGTCATACTTCTTCTTTTCGAGATTCTCATCCAGTTGCGAGATCAAAACCTGCACCGCCGATCGCTCGGGCGCCGTCGGCTTCGCACGCGTATTTGCCGTCTTGCTCGGCGCAGGCGCCTTCCCCGTCGCCGCCGCCTCCATCCACGACAGCATGTCCTCCGGCTTCATATACCCAACCGTCCGCGCAATCTCTTTCCCGCCCCGCAGCATCACCATCGTCGGCATCGCCTCGATGTTGTACGCCTGCGCCGTTTTCTGGTCCTTATCCACATCCACCTGGATCGCGACGCCGTTGTCCTTCACCCACTTCACAACGCTGTCATCGCGCCACGTCGTCTTGTCCATCGCCTTGCACGGCGGGCACCACTCCGCCGTGAACTTGATCACGACGACCTTCTCTGACCCCGCCACCTGCTTCTTCGCCGCATCCAGCGTCACATCACTGAACGCCGGCGGCAAATCCGCAGCGCAAACGCACGCACCGACAAACGCGAACGCGAACACAAACGCCCGCAACCGCAATCCTGTCGTGTGCATACGCACCTCCATGAACAGAGTGTACGAAGTCGAGGTTTGAACCACCACATTTGGTTATATTGCCAACGGTGGAACGCGGTTCGCCCCTCAAAACTCCGCTCTGTCCGCGCTGCCGATACGACCAGTCCGGCGGCGTGGTTCGCTGGACCACAGAGTGCCCGCTCGAAGGCCTCTGCCCGGAGTGCGGCCTTCGCTTCGAATGGCGAGACGTCTTCGGCGAGCCGCTGATCCCGGAATGGTGGATCGAACGCGACGAATCGCCCCTCCGCTTCCGTGCGGCACGGACGCTGCGGCGTTCGCTCTGGCCGCCTTCGTTCTGGAACCGCATCCGTCTCGAGTTCGATGGCCATTTGCGGAACTCGATCTGGCTGCTTGTGTGCCTGCTGGCCTGCTTCTATGTCTCCGAAGCGATCGCCACGGCCGCCGCTCTCTATGACTACTACATTAAGACGCGCAGGTATGTTCCGAATATCGCGGTGGACTGGAGCGCGGTTCTCGTTCCATTCACATCGTGGAACAGGCCCAACATGCTCTGGCTCTTGTTCTACGCCGCATGTTTTCCACTCGCCGCGACAGTGCTGCCGCAAACCCGTCGGCGCGCCAAGGTTGCTTGGTCGCATCTCATCCGTGTCTTTGTCTACGCAACCAGTGCGGGCCTGATTGTTCAGATGACCGTCAGTGCGATCGGGGTCACACTCATTCTCGTGGACAATGTGACAACGACTCTGCAAATCAGATCGTCGTTGCCATTTTATTACTGGACGCAGATCTCCATTCTGGCCAGCGCCTTCATCTTTCTACTCGTCGTCGCATTCTCGTGGTGGCACGCCTGCCGACGCTACCTCCGACTCGAGCACGCACCCGCCGTGGTGATCGCGCTTACCGTGATATCGCTTTTGATCCCGTTCACAACGCTGGCATGTGTTGCAGCGATAAAGCGATTCGGCTTCTACGCCACGTTCTTCGGCCCGTAACCCGCCCTTCCGCCGCTCCGCGTTCCCAGCTCCCCGCTCCGCGCTTCTAAAACTCTCTCCGCAGCCGCGCCGCCGGAATATTCAATTGATCCCGATACTTCGCCACCGTCCGCCGCGCAATCTCAATCCCGCGCCCCTTGAGCTCATCCACCAGCGCATCATCCGACCACGGCTTCTTCTTGTCCTCGTGATCGATGATGTCACGCAGAGCCACCTTGATCGCATCCCAAGCCATGTCCTCGCCGCCCTCGGTCTGCACGCCGCCCGAGAAAAACTTCCGCAGAGGCACAACACCGCGAGGCGTCTGAATGTACTTCTCGCTCACCGCGCGGCTCACCGTCGCCACGTGAATCCCAAGCTGATCCGCCACCTGCGTCATCGGCAACGGCTTGAGCGCCTGAGGCCCGAAATCAAAGTAATCCCGCTGCGCATCCACCACCGACTGAACCACCCGCAGCAGAGTGTGCTTCCGCTGATTCACCGCATCAATCAGCCACGATGCATTCGACAAGTTGGTGCGGATGAACTCCTTCCCTCGCTTGTCCATTTCCTTGCCCTTGCCAAGCAAGGCGTATTCCTGATTGATCCGCAAATCCGGAATGCGCGTCTCATTTAGATACGCCGCGTACCGGTCGTTCTCCGGGTCGTACTCAACGATCGCATCCGCGACAATCGGCCGCACATCATCCGTGACAAGCCTGCGCGCCGGCGCCAGACTCAACTTCTTCAAGAGCTCCAGCGCTGCACGAATCTGCGTCAGCGACAGCTTCGTCTTCTCGCTCACGCGAGGCAGCCTGTTATTCATCAAGTCATCAAGATGATGCTCGACGATCAGCCGCGCATGCGCAATCACTTCCGGCTCGATCTTCTTCTCATCTTCGCCATCCTCGAGTGCATCGATCTGCAGCAGCAGACATTCCTTCGCATCCCGCGCCGCCACGCCCGGCGGCTCCAGAAACAGCTGCACCGCCTTCAGCGCATTCTCGAGCTCCGCAACCGTCGGCTTCGGCTCACCCGGCGCGCGATCCGCGACCACATCAAGCCCCGTGCGCAAATACCCATCGCCATCAATGAACGAGATGATCAATTCGCCCAGCGGCCGCAATTCCGGCTTGATCTCAGCAAGTCCCCATTGTTCGAGCAACTGATCACCGAGCGAAATCGCTCGCGCCGGCGTCGCCGCCATCGCTTCCATCTTCGCATCACGATCATCATCCGTCCGCTGCCGGGGTGAATAGTCGTAATCCTCTTCGCGCGTCCGCGTGTCCGCGCTCTCCGGCGCGTTCTGCGCAACATCCTTCGGCGATTCGTCGAACTCGTTCTCCGCAGCCTCCGGGTTCGTCTCTTCGTACTTTTCGAGCCGCGCGAAATCATCGATGTCCTCGCCGACATCAAGCTCGCGCTCATCCTCGGCAACCGGTCCGTCCGACTCGTCCCCGCCCCCGTCTCCATCCGCGTCTTCGTCAACGGTCACAACCAAGTCAACATCATCGCCCGTCACTTCCGAAGCCGCTTCACCCTCGCGCTCCGTCAGTTCCAGCGTCGGGTTGTTCTCAAGCTCCTGCTGAATCCGCTCCTGCAGTTCCGCCAGCGGCATCTGCAGGATCTCCATCGATTGGATCATCCTGGGCGCCAGCTTCATGTGCTGGCCCATTTTCAGATGTTGCGACGTTTCAAACCGCATCAAGTCCTCCGCCGACGCTGCGAGCGGCCAACCGCTCTCACTTCGCCCGGCAAAGGTCCGCGGCTAACTCCCGCTCATCCGCTGCCGGCTCTGTATGGCATCGGCCAAAACCGCCTTGTTGGCATACTCCAATTGGCTACCACTGGGCAAACCCCGTGCCAATCTGGTGATACCCACACCCAGCGATTCTAGTTCATGCTGCAGGAAAAGCCCCGTCCCATCTCCCTCAAGCGTCGGGTTGAGTCCGAGAATAATTTCAGTTATCGGAACACCGCCAGCGTTCGAGGCCGGGTCCTTGACTCGCTTCACCAAGTCAGCGATCGTCAGATCGCTCGCCTCAACCCCGTCCAGCGGGCTGAGCCGCCCCATCAACACGTGGTAAGTCCCTCGGTACATCCCCGTCTGCTCCAGGGCGATCAAGTCCTTAGGTTGCTCCACCACAAGCACTTGCGACCGATCCCGGGCCGGGTTGTCGCAGATCCCGCACACTTTCCCATCCGCCAAATTCCAGCAGATGGAGCAGTGCTTGATCGTCTGTTTCACATCCTGAATCGCCCGGGCCAGCCCATTCGCCGTCGCTTCATCATTCTTGAGGATGTAAAACGCCAGCCGCTCCGCCGACTTCCGCCCGATCCCCGGCAGCTTTGCAAACTCGTCGATCAGCTTCTCAACCGCCGCTGGATACGCCGGTCCGCGCCGAATCGGCCCCGAGTTTCCCGCATCTTCAGATGGTGGCTGACGACCCATGGATGATCCTAAGGCGTAGCATCGAACAGGTGCCCAACTCTCCACCAAAACCCCCAACAAAACCCAGCGGATTTGGCTCCCTCATCAGCGTCGCGATCGCGTTCGCCTTGGGAATCGGTCTCGCGGTTTTCGCGTACAAGGCCGTCAAGCCCGACGTCTGGCCCAAGCGCTTCGCCGAAGTCGTCCCCGGAAAGGTGTATCGCAGTTCCGAGCTTTCGCCCGCTGCCTTGGAGCAGCTTGTTCGCCGAACCGGCCTGAAAACAGTGATCGATCTCGGCGTTGCTCCCGATGGCGACCCGCGCGATCGTCGCCAGCAATTGGCCGCCCAGGCGCTCGGCCTTCATCGCTACAAATTCCAGTTGGTCGGCGATTCCACCGGGAATCCAAACGAATACCTCGCCGCGCTCCGGCTCGCTCTCGACCCTGCAAATCAGCCCGTTCTCATCCACTGCGCCACGGGTTCGCAGCGAACCAGCTGCGCCATCGCCCTCTTCCGCATGGCCGCGCAGGGTTACACAGCCGATCAGGCTCTCGCCGAATCCGCAGATTTCGACGCGAAAAGCAAGGTCGGTGACGTCACCCGGGCGATCGCTCCCAAGGTCATGAAGGCGCTCAAAGACGGCGGTTCAATCCCCGGCGAACCACCAGTTATTGTGGTTCCGGCCGCGCCAATCGCCGCCCGGCCCTGACGTCTCCGTATCCGCTGTCAGTTCTGCGTGAAGTCGTCAAAAAACCCTTGTAAACCGCGCTTTCTGTCGGGTACATTGCTCCGCCTTCCGCTTGGTTTTGGGCTTGGTCCGCTCATCAACCGTCGCGGCAGCACATCACAGTTCGAAATTTCGTGGGAACAGCGGCACGGCTCGTCTGGGAGAGAGAGGAGTAGCGACCGCTGTTTTCACTTTTGCGCGTCGCCGCTTCCCACGCACTCGAAACACAACCTTCCTTTGCTTCGTAGTGTCCAAAGCGGGGGCGCTTTGTGTACCATCCGGTCGCAAGGGGCCCCACGGGCGTGGACTCGTTCGGGAAGGGGTTCGATTCGCACTCCGCCAGTCGGAGTGCGATGCCGTCGGCTCGTCGCTTCGCTGCGAGTGAGCAGATGGTGGTAGGGGGCTTGGGAGGGGGGCGGAAGCACTCGCGTCGCGGGTCTCCGGATCGCAGGTTCTCGCTTCGGCCGCTGCGCACCCGCGCCGCGGCCCGGAAATCAAGGTATGCCAAGTTCGAACATCTGCTGGGGTATCGAGATCGGGGCCGCGGCCATCAAGGCCGTCAAGATCGAGAACGTCGGCGAGCGCGTCAACGTGCTCGATATGGCGATCATCGATCACCCGCGCACGCTCTCGACGCCCGGTGTCGATCCCGCCGACGTCCTTCGCGTTTCGCTCGGCACACTGGTCAGCCAGTACGACCTGAGCAAAACACAGATCGCCGTCAGCGTTCCCGGCCACTCCAGCTTCGCGCGCTTCGCCAAGCTCCCGCCGGTCGAACCCAAGAAAGTGCCCGACATCGTCAAGTTCGAGGCGATGCAGCAGATCCCCTTCCCACTTGAACAAGTGGAATGGGACTACCAGACCTTCATCAGCCCCGACAGCCCCGAGATCGAAGTCGGCATCTTCGCCATCACGCGTGAGCGCATCAGCGAACGCCTCACGATGCTCCAGGATGTCGGCCTTACCCCCGGCTTCGTCACGCTCGGCCCCATCGCGGTCTTCAACGCCCTCGCGTACGACCTTGAGTTCAACGACAAGACTCCGGGCACGATCGTCGTCGATATCGGCACGACCTCGACCGACCTCGTGATCTCCGAAGCAGGCCGCATGTGGGTCCGCACGTTCCCGCTCGGTGGCCATCAGTTCACCGAAGCGCTCGTGAGCGCGTTCCAGATCGGTTATCCGAAAGCCGAGAAGCTCAAGCAGGAAGCCGAAGATTCCAAGCACGCGCGTCAGGTCTTCCAGGCGATGCGCCCGGTCTTCACCGATCTCGGTCAGGACATCCAGCGCAGCATCGGTTACTACCAGTCGCTGCACAAGGATGCCAACCTCCAGCGCGTCATCCTCATCGGCGCAACCGCGAATCTCCCCGGCCTCCGCAAGTATCTCAAGCAGCAGCTCGGCATCGAGGTCTACCGAGTCGAGGAATTCAAGAAGGCCAACCTTCTCACGCTCGATGGCGGTAAAGAAGGCGGCGAGCGCGCCGCCAAGTTCAAGGATCGCGCACTCGACATGACCACCGCCTTCGGCCTCGCGCTCCAGGGCGTGGGCGCCGGCACGATCAACGCCAACCTCATGCCCGTCTCGATCATCCGCGAGGCGATGTGGAAGGGCAAAGTGAAGTGGTTCGGCGCCGCAGCCGGCATCGTCGCCGCGGCAGGCATCGCCATGTTCGTCCGCCCATTCCTAGATTCGAACGCCGTTGCCGCGTCCGCCGCGGACCCCGATGTTCCCAACATTCAGTCCACGATCAACGAAGGCAACAAGCTCAAACAGGAGGCCGAGGCCGCCGGCGTTGTCGGCGCTGCGCCTCCCGACGAGCGCGCCGCCAAGATGATCTCGTTGCTCGACAACCGCGCCTTCTTCCCCACCCTCGTCAACGACGTCGGCCTGATGGTGGAAGATTCCTCGAAGCGCGCAACAACCTGGGCAAAGGACGTCGGTTCCACCGCCGTCGTGCCCGAGGGCTTCCGCGTCGAGAAAATGTCCACGGTCTATTTCCCGCCAAATGCCGACGCGTCGGCCAGCGGCGGCGGCACGCAGCAGCCCGCCGACACATCAAGCGGCGGCCCGCTGGGACCGCCCGAACGTCCGCGCGTCGTGGTCACGCTCAACGTGACCACCAACCAGCCCGAGCCGCAGAAGTTCATCCTCGCAACGCTCGATCACTGGCTCCGCGCCAACTCCAAACGCCCCGGTGTGCCCTACGAAATTCTCGTTTCGCAAACTCCTTGGCGTCAGGAAGTCGGCAGCGCAGCCGGAGCAGCTGCTCCCGGCGGTCAATTGCCCGCCGCGCCGCCCGGCGGCCCTGGCGGACCCCCCGGTAACCAGGGAAATCAGGATGCCGGCAAGCTCGGTCTTGAACAGATCGCGTCGATCGCCGGCCTGCGTCCTCCCGCGCCGGAAGGATTGCCGCCGCCCACAACCTTCACCATCTCCTTCACCGCGTCCAAGTTGCCGCCACAGCAGCCGGAGGCCAAGCCTTGAAAAACATCCTCCCCTGGCTCAAGAAGAATTGGCTTATCCCCTCGCTCTGCGTTGTCATGCTCGTTGTGCTCGGCACCGCGTGGTGGTTTAGTTCCGCATGGAATGAGGACATCCGCGACCGGCAGCAAAAGGCCGCTGGAGATTTGCTCACAAAGGTCACCAACCTCAAGGTCACCTACGCGCTGCCCGTTGTCGCCGGCGATCCAAAGGCCGTGGAACTTTCCTCGCCTCCGAACGCCGTGCTCACGCAGAAATTCGGGGAGCGCAAGAAGCAATTGCTCGATCAACGCGAAGGCGTGGTGAAGGTGGCCGAGGCGTTCAACAAGGGCGATAAAAAGCCCTTGATCGAAGGACTCTTCCCCGCGCCCGCCGCCGGCCAGGAGCAGCTCAAGCCGCTCGAGTTCGTCCAGAAGCTCGCCGGCAATCCGGCGCAGGGAACGCAGTCCGCATATCAGGGTCTGCTCGATTCCATCCGTGCCGGCGGACCGATCCTCTCCTCCACGCTCGAAATGCAGCTCAACGACATCCACCGCCGCGAGATCGAAAAGATTCGGGGCAACGGCGGCAATCGCGAGCTCACCGCGTCAGAAAGAGAATCGCTCAGCAAGCTCCTGCTCGAGGCCCGCCGATCCGAATACGTCCGTCGCGCCAACGAGATCTCCGTCTACGCCGACATGAGCGTCTTCCCTTCGGCGGGCGGAACCAGCGGCCCGGGCAACGCGCCCGCTGGCGTCGGCGCCGTCGCGGGCGCGAACCAGATTCTGCTCGCAGCACCCGCAACTCCGCCCAACGTTCGTCAGACGTTCCTCTGGCAGTCGGATTTCTGGTTGCTTCAGGATGTCTTCGCCATTGTCCGCGCCGCCAACGCCGGCCCCGGTGGCAAACTCACCAGCGAACGCGATTCCGTCGTCAAGCGCCTTGAAAAGATCGAGATTCTCCCATGGCGTGCCCAAACCGCCTCCGAAGGTACCGGTGATCCCAACGCCGGCACCGCAGCAGGCGCAGCGCCAGGCGGCGAATTCAAAGATTCCATCAGTGGCCACACCGACGGCGCTTCCACCGAATTCGACGTCCGTCGCGCCAAGGTCACGATGATCGTCTCGAGTGCCCGTCTTCCCGAACTCTTCAACGCCGTCGGACGCACCAACTTCGCGTTCATCACCGGCTTCGCAATGGAAAAGGTCGACGGCTGGCAGGATCTCGCTCAGGGTTATTACTACGGCGACGAAAACGTCGTCCGCGTGATGCTCGATCTTGAGTTCACCTGGCTCCGCACTTGGACCGAGCCGCTCTTCCCCGCCGCCGTGCGAAAGGGTTTGGGCCTCCCCGATCCCGTCCCGCCCGCCCCAGCCGCCGACGCCGCTCCTGCAAATCCGCCCAAGTAATCAACAACAGACTCAATTCGAGCGCGCGTGAACAGACGCCCTCACAAGGAACCGCAATGAAGCTCAAGGGAATCAATCCGGTCGAGCAGCACGTCGAGAAGTTCGTCATCGTTCTCGCCGTCCTCATCCTCCTCGCCGTGATCGCGCAGCAGTTTCTCACCAGCCCCAACGAAGTGAAGATCGGCAGCGCAACCGTGCCGCCCGCGCAGGCGTACGAGCCGGTCAAGAAGGCCGCCGCCGTGCTCAAGGCGCAACTCGAATCTCAGAATCCCACTCTCCCGGTCGAGTTCAATTCCGCCGGCAAGGACATGAAGTCCGAGTTCGACAAGCTCGTCAAGGGCGGCATCGCCCCGCGCCCGCGCATCGGCGCGCTCGGCCCAGCCGTGGCGCTCGGTGCAACCAGCGTCAAGGCATCCGACGCGCTCTTCGCCGAAGTGGTCCTTCCCCAGCCCACGCCCGCGATCGCTGCTTCGTTCTGGTCCACCATCAGCGCCGACGAAACCACCGCGTATCCCGAACTCGCCGCGCTGCTCCCCAAAGAGCAGCCCTTCGACCACCCCTTCGTGAGCGTTGAGTCGTCGATCGATATCAAGGCTTTCATCGAATCGCTCCTCGCCGACCCCGAAGGTCCTGTCGAAGCGATGCCCCAAGGCTGGTGGCGCGAAGGCATCGAAGCCGTCGTCGTGGAAGTCGAACGTGAGCAGATGAACTCCGACGGATGGGGCAAGGGCGTCGTTCTTCCCGCCATGCTCGGCCGCCATCTCTTTGTGGTTGGTTGGAATGAAAGCGTGAAGTCCACCAGCGATATGCAGACGCAGCTCATGACAGCGCGTCAGCAGGCTTCCGAAATCCTCCGCCCCGCCTTCTACAAAACTCTCGGCAACCAGGATTGGGTCCCCCCGTCCGCCGCAGCGACGCGCACCAAAGCCGGCGCCGATCCGGGCGTCCTCGCCGCCAAGCAGGCCGAACTCGAAAAGATCCGCGTCGATCTCAAGACCAAGCAGGACGACCTCGCCAAGCTTCCGAAGGATGAGCCCAAGAAGCAGCCCGAGCCGCCCAAGCCGCCGGAAAAGTCCGCGCCCGGCAAGCCACCCGCACCCGCTCCCAAGCCCGAGCCCCCGGCGCCGGTCGTGAACAACGCCGCCGAGCGCAACCGCCTCACAAACCAGATCAAGAACCTCGAAAGCCGCGAGCGCCTCCTCGCCGACGAAGTCGCCAAGCTCGCGCCCCAAGGCGCTGCAGATCCCGCCGGAGCGGCCGCCCCCCTCGCAGTCGCCAGCCTCCTCTCGCAGGACTCCGTGAAGTTCTGGGTGCACGACGCCACTGCGCAGCCCGGCGAGCGATATCGCTACCGCCTCCGCGTCGGCGTCAACAACCCGCTTTTCGGTCGCCAAGCTTTGCTCCAGCAGCCGCAGCAGAACCTGGCCGCCGCAAGCATCGTCAAGAGCCCGTGGTCCGAGTGGAGCAACACGGTCGATGTCGATCGCGCCGAGTACTTCTTCGTGACCAGCGCCACCCCGGACAACGACCTCGGAACCGCGCGCGCTTCGGTCGAGCTCTACAAGTTCTACTTCGGCCACTACCGCAAGCAGACCGCCGGCATGAGCATCGGCGACCCGCTCTCAGGCAGCATCAACCTGCCCAAGAACCTCGCCGGGGCACCCGCCCCTGCCGCGCCGGCACCCGCAAATCCCGTGAACCCTGGCCCGCCCGGCGCTGAACCCCCCGCACCAGCCGCGGCAGCCCCCGCACCGTTTGTAACGCCCGACAACATCCGCGTCACCCTCGATGGCGTCATTCTGCTCGATATCTCCCCAGTTCCCAACGGCGGCGACGCGGCATTCGTGGCGGTTCTTCGCGATATCAACGGCAACGTCATCGTCCGAAACCCTCAGAAGGACCGCGAGAGCCCCCTCTACAAGCGAGTCGAAGCCTCCGCTAAGTCCGCGGGCGGCTGAGTCGGCCGAAAGGGCGCTTTCGTTCAGTTTCTGTAAAGCCTTGTGAATGCTGGATTTCCAAGAGTCTCGCAAAAGTCTTTTGTCCCGCGCTTGACCCCTGAGGGGGTCCACCTAGACTTCCCTCCGCACCCAAAAGGAGCGGACACCGGACTGACGAAAGTCAGCCCGGCTCATCACCGGGGCTTTGGCCACGGCGACGGGTATCTTTGACAACCGGAGATTGGAAGAAGATTTTCGATCTCGGAACCGAGCCGATCGATCGCGGATGCACCATTCATTTGGGCGTGCCGTGTTCGATTGAGGAGGGCCGGGATCACGACGACTTAACGACCTTGAGCCCTTTGGGAGTAAAATCCCTGGCCAGGTCGTAAGTGCAATAGAGAAGCAAGTAAGAATCGAGATCGGAGACGTCTGAAAGCCGAGGGGTAAAACCCAAAGCCGACAGATATCAACGGACTCTCGAAGCGCAATTCAGGTTGGCCTTTTCGCTGAATCAAGCTCGAGCCGCGAGGCAGAAGTGAGAGGAAGCGAGACCATGGGTATTCAGGCCCATGGGGTATCGATCTGGCTACGAGGTGTGGAATTTGACGGAGTAATCCGAAGAAGAAAACATCGCGGCGTCAGGTTGGTGATCAGGCACGAAGGGCGCACGGCGGATGTCTTGGCGTTGAGAGGCGATGAAGGACGCGAAAACCTGCGATAAGCCCTAGGGAGCCGGTAAATAGGCTGAGATCTAGGGATTTCCGAATGGGGCAACCCACCCGCAAGGGTATCTAGCACTGAATGCATAGGTGTTAGAAGCGAACGTGGAGAAGTGAAACATCTCAGTACCCACAGGAAAAGAAAGCAACAGCGATTCCGCAAGTAGCGGCGAGCGAACGCGGACGAACCAATTTTGTGAGTGAAGCAGCTGGAAAGCTGCGCTTCAAAAGGTGACAGCCCTGTAACCACATATTGGGGATGCCCATTGAGTAAACTCGGGCTCGGGAAACCCGGGTTGAACACGGGGGGTCCACCCTCCAAGGCTAAATACTCCTCAACGACCGATAGCGAACCAGTAAGGCGACTGAACGATGAAAACTACCGCGACGAGCGGGGTGAAAGAGTAGCTGAAACCGTGCGCTTACAAGCGGTCGGAGCCCTACGGGGTGACGGCGTGCTTTTTGCATAATGAGCCGACGAGTTATCCTATGAGGCGAGCCTAAGGTCTACCGGACCGGAGGCGGAGCGAAAGCGAGTCTGAAACTGGCGATCAGTCTCATGGGATAGACGCGAAACCTTGTGATCTACCGTTGGTCAGACTGAAGGGCGGGTAAAACCGCCTGGAGGGTCGAACGCGTGAATGTTGAAAAATTCTGCGATGAACTGACGGGAGGGGTCAAAGTCCAATCAAACTGGGAGATAGCTCGTTCTCTCCGAAATAACTCTAGGGTTAGCCTCAGCAAGCAATTCATGGAGGTAGAGCGACTGGATGGTCTGAGCGGCCTACCCGGCTAGCCGGACCAACCAAACTCCGAATGCCATGAATGAAGTGCTGGGAGATAGACGGCGAGTGACAATATCCGTCGTCAAAAGGAGAAAAATCCAGACCACCAGCTAAGGTCCCCAATTTCTGCTCAGTCAAAGGAAGTCAGGTTGCGGTGACATCCAGGATGTTGGCTTAGAAGCAGCCATCATTTAAAGAGTGCGTAACAGCTCACTGGACGAGGAATCTGGCGCCGATAATGATCGGGAATAAGCAGAAAACCGAAGCTGTGGACTCAATAGCAATATTGAGTGGTAGGAGAGCGTTCTTGGTGCGTAGAAGCTGTACTGTAAAGTTAGGTGGAGCGCCAAGAAGTGCATATGTCGGCTTGAGTAACGATTAGACAGGTGAGAATCCTGTCCGCCATATATCCAAGGTTTCCTGGGGAAGGTAAATCCGCCCAGGGTTAGCCGGGTCCTAAGGCGAGGCCGAAAGGCGTAGTCGATGGAAGTTAGGTTAATAGTCCTAAGCACTTGCGTAGATCAATCCGTTGTGCGGATTTCCGGAGTTCACGGCTCTGTTGGATGAGCAGGCCCTTGTGGCCGATGTGAGCAAAGGGAGTTCCTAGAAAAGCAGCGGTGGCGAAACAAGTCCCGTACCAAAACTGACACAGGTGGATGAGGCGAATAGCCTAAGGCGCTCGAGAGAACGGTCGTGAAGGAACTAGGCAACATAACCCCGTAAGTTCGCGATAAGGGGGCCCTCCTCCGCAAGGAGAGGGCGCAGAGAAAAGGATCTGGGAACTGTTTATCAAAAACACAGCTCTGTGCCAAGGTGTAAACCGAAGTATACAGAGTGACGCTTGCCCGATGCCGGAATGTCAAGGAAGTGGCTCAGCGAAAGCGAAGGTCGCGACCGAAGCACCGGCGAATGGCGGCCGTAACTATGACGGTCCTAAGGTAGCGAAGTTCCTTGTCGGGTAAGTTCCGACGCGCATGAATAGCGTAATCACTGGATCACTGTCTCCACGACCGACTCGGTGAAATAGTAGTGGCGGTGAAGATACCGCCTACCCGCAGCAAGACGGAAAGACCCCGTGGACCTTTACTATAGGCTCCTATTGACCACGAGCATATTCTGCGTAGCATAGGTGGGAGGCTTTGAAGCCTGGGTTCCGGCCCAGGATTAGCCAACAAGTGAAATACCACCCTGAGTAAGTTTGTGGTCTAACCTCGTTTCCCGTGAATCCGGGCGAGGGACAGTTGGTGTCGGGTAGTTTGACTGGGGCGGTCTCCTCCAAAAGAGTAACGGAGGAGCACAAAGTTCGGCTCAGCACGGATGGAAACCGTGTGTCGAGTGTAAGAGCACAAGCCGGATTTACTGCGAGACCGACGGGTCGAGCAGTTACGAAAGTAGGTTCTAGTGATCCTGCGATCCCGTGTGGAAGGGTCGTAGCTCAACGGATAAAAGGTACCCCGGGGATAACAGGCTGATCGCTCCCGAGCGTCCATAGCGGCGGAGCGGTTTGGCACCTCGATGTCGGCCCATCACATCCTGGGACTGAAGGCGGCCCCAAGGGTTCGGCTGTTCGCCGATTAAAGTGGTACGCGAGCTGGGTTCAGACCGGCGTGAGCCAGGTCGGTCCCTATCTGTTGTGGGCGTCGCAAACTTGACGGGAATCAACCTTAGTACGAGAGGATTGGGTTGGACATACCCCTGGTGATCCAGTTGCACTGCCAAGTGCACCGCTGGGTAGCTACGTATGGCAGGGATAAACGCTGAAAGCATCTAAGCGTGAAGCCCCCCCGAAGATGAGGTTTGCTTGTCGTAAGACGAAAGACCCCTGGAAGACCACCAGGTTGATCGGCCGCGCGTGTACGGGCAGAAATGCCTTCAGCGGAGCGGTACGAACGGTCGAATGTCTGATCACCAACCAGCCGCCGCGATTTGGTCTACCAGTTCTTGCTTCACTGCGAGAACCCGGAACAACCTTCGTGGCAGCGCTTCAAGAGTTCTGTTTCTGCTTCGGTGCAAACCGATGCGGTGTCCGGTCTCGATTCTTACTGTTTCTCTATCTGTTGGATCTTCTTCCATCTTCGCTGTCAGCTGACGGCTCGCCGAAAGGCGCGCTGATTCGGTTTGTCGGTGACCACAGGCATTGGGAAACACCTGTTCCCATCTCGAACACAGCAGTTAAGCCAATGCCGCCGATGATACTGCACTGCGGGAAAGTAGGTCATCGCCGACTTTGAGCCCCTTGAGGTAAACCTTGAGGGGCTCTTTTCATTTTTGCGCTCGCCGAGTTCGCGCACCGTTCACACTCCACACTCCGCACTCGCGCGCTGCGCACACGCGGGAGTCTGAATGCACGATGACGTGTTTCTCACGTGCGAACGCGCGAAGATTTGGGGCCCCATAAATCCTGCTCCTTGCTCATGCCACGCGGCATTCCTGCTGCTGAGCGCACCTTTACTCGGCGTTCACGGGAATTGAGGACGTCGCCGGTATCGTTTTCCATATCAAACACACTTGAGGGAGAACGACAATCGAAACGCACATCAACACAACTCCGGTCGACGCCTCGTCTTTTGAATCGCCCTCTGCGGATTCGGCGGCTCTCGACGCATCGCTTGCTGCGGAGCCGACCGAACCATCCGCGCCGGGTTCGTGCATCATGCATCGTCTCGCGGCCGGCGATACGGAAGCGATGCGCCTGTGCATCGACAAGTACAAGGGCCTTGTCGAGTTTCTGGCGAGGCGATACCTGCGCGCTGCCGGCGCTGACCTTGAGAGCGCGGTGCAGGATGCGTTTGTTGAGCTCTGGCGCAGCGCGCCGCTCTTTGATGAATCCCGCGGCAGTGAATCCACTTTCGTCTCCATGATTGCCCGCAGCTCCCTTCGCGATAGTTTCCGCCAGGAGCTCCGCCGGCCTCCGACGACGGCGCACGAGGAACTTGTGCAGGCGCCGCGCTCGCAGAGCCACGAGCGGATCTCGAGCGAAGAACTTGCGATGCTGCGAGCTGCGCTCGATTCGCTTGACGAGGAAGATCGCCACACACTGCGCCATGCGCTGCACCGCGGCATCTCGCTGCAGAAACTCGCTCGATGCGAAAACCTGCCGCTCAAGACGGTGCAGTACAACCTGCGGCGCGCGATCGGGCAGATGCGCGCGGCGATGCGCCAAACACCGCTTCAGGCCGATCGCTCGGTGGCGTGATTGCGTAGCGGAATCGTGGGCGGAACTTTTCCGATTGTCTCAATCCGTGATCGTCCGTGATCGTCAGTGATCGGGTGGCGGGTGTTTGCGCGCGAGCTGCTGATAGAAATCGACGGCGGCGCTGTAGGCCTCGTGGCTTTGCTGATCAGCGGTGAAATGGTGGCGATCGACTAAGGCTTGCGCGCCGGCGCGGGCGAGTATCTCCTGGTGACTGACGAGCGCGCTACGGAGATTGCTTTTGTCGCTGCGGCCGGGGTAGCAGAGATAGAAGATGTCGGACTCGGGCCAGAAGGGGTTGAAGCTCGTGGAAGGGGGCGGCATGAAGAGCCGGAGCTCTTCGAAGGTTGGGCGCAGTGCTGACGGCTTCGGCGTGAGGCAGAGAGGGAAGCCGGGAGCGGGATCGGCTGGCGCAGGGGAAAAAGCGGGGACGAGGGTGGGGAGGGTGAGGATTTCCGTCTCGATGTGGGATGTCGAATGTGAGATGGCGGAGGAGAGGATTTCGGATTTGAGAGAGAACGCGCGACTTTGAGCGCGGAGTGCGGAGCGGGAAGACGGGAATGGGACTGATGGGACGTAGGGGTCCGATGGGTTTTGGGCGTTGCTTGTGATTGGTTGGCTGTCGTTGCCGGTTTCGCCGTCAGGAGTTTCATCAGGATTTTCGTCGGGGTTGTCGTCTTCGGGCTCGGTGTCGTCTTCTTCGTCGTTCTCATCGTCGTCTTGTTCGTTGTTGTCGTCGTCCAACTCGTTGGATTCGTCATCGTCGAGGTCGTCTTCTTCGGAGTCGTCTACTTCGGAGTCGTCTTCTTCGGCTTCTTCTTCGAGAAGTTCATCTTCGATGAGATCTTCTTCGGTGGGCTGGTCTTCCTCATCGGTGGAAACGAGATCGGTGGCGCGGGCTTTGATTTGTGTGTCGTGCGCGTCTTCTTGCATGTCATGGTCGGCGGCGAGGTGGTCGAGCGCGCCGATATGGGCGCGGCGATCGAGCGCGGAGTCTGCGTCGGGGGATTTGGCGGCACTGAGAATCGGCGGGTGGAGTTGCACGCTTTCAGCGTGCGGCGATTGCACACACGCGGACCGAGGGTGTCGCTCGAAGACTTGCTCCACCCTCGGCTCGAATCTGTCAGCCCTGTTGGGCTGAAATGCATTGCCGCCTTCGCGCGAGATTGTGTCGCGATTGGTGTGTGTGGGCGTGATCGCTGCTAGCGACGCAGAAGGACGGAAGCCGCAGCACGAACATGCTGCATCGGATTCGGTTGAGGGACTGCGGCGCGGCAGCGAAGGAATGGGATGGGGAGGCGTGTATGGGCGCGGTGGCCGCGGGTTGGTTGAGTTGTGATTGGTGGGGGGAGTGTTGTTTGCGTGTGGATTTAATAGGGGCGATGGGTTCGAAGGGACGGATGAGATGCCCCGAGATTGGGTGTCTGATTGCGCGGCGAGGATGCGCGGGCGGGAGATTGGTGTGGCCCGCTGCGCTAAGTAATCGCGGAATTTGAAGGTGCGGAGGAGGTCGGAGGCGGCGCGGCGGGATTCGGATTCGTCGCTTCCGCGGGTTGCGATGGCGCAGAGCGTGAGGATGATCTCGGGCTCTTTGTCGTGCTGGACCTGGCGAGTTTGAGCGGCGGCGAACTCTTCGTGTTCGCTGAGGATGGCTTGCGTTTCGGGGGCGCGGCGCCAGGCGAAAAGCTGCTGGAGGGAGATGTTGTAATTCGCGCAGAGGCGGCTGGCGGTGAGGCCGGCGACGTAATCGACAAGAAGGGCTTGGGCGATCTTGGGATTGGAGAAGATGGGAGGATTTGCGGCGGGGGAGGATGGGTGGGGAGTGGGCACGGCGGCGGGGTTCTGCCGCAGGGGATCGGCGGGATCGATGTTGAGGCGATCGGCGGCCTTCTGGAGGGGTGTGGAGGGGGGAGACGCGGAGCGGGTGTAGTGGAGGGTTGGGGCGTGCATAGAGGGATAGTTTACCATCTTCCGATTGGTTGTGTTGGGTTTTGTACGGTTTTGGTAGAAATTCGCGCAAGTCTGGGTCCTCGCAGTCTTTGCGAGCAAAGAGTGAGTGGTACACAAACTCAAGTTGAGCAATTGCCTCGTCGTTTTCTTGTTATTCTAAAGGCGGCGGGTGGACGAGACGAATATTGCATGTTAACCTATAGGTAAACTCTATGCCCTCTGGGCTAAAGATCAAGCAGGTCGCGGAATGGCCGGGAATTGGGAGCTTGTCGCTCGTTGGAGACGAAGCGATAGAGCAGTGGAGCAAGCTCACCGAAGAAGAACGGGCCTGCCTTGAGCAGCGCGTTCAAATGGCTTGTGTTTCTTACCCCCAACCGCTTTCAAAGGACAAGGTTCGGGGCTTGAAGGGAAAATGCAAAGGGGTCGCCGAAGTGAAGTACAAATATCCGCCACTTCGAGGAATTGGATTTTCGGACGGAAGGAACTGGTTCTTCGGCCACGTCAGCAGAAAACCCCGAGAACACGAACTTGAATCGATCGCGAAACGTGTTTTGCCGCTGAAAGAGAATTATTTTCTGACAAAGAAACCAATGGAGGTCCGCAAATGAAACGGGTTGTAAAGGAATTGGGAACGCGTGCGAGAGCTCTGAATCGTGCGCGTTTCCGCGAAGAAGCATCCGAAGGTCTACATCGTCTTATTGTCAGCGAGCGCAGGTCAAAGACTTGGCTCGCACAGAGGCTTGGCACCAGCAAGTCGTATGTGACAAAAATACTTGAAGGCTCTTCTCCCAACTTCACACTGGACACACTTGCCGATGTATTTTGCGCGCTGGGCAGATCGGTGCACATCACCTTGGGTACAAATCTCGACGAAATGCGTCTCCCGTTAGACGAAAAGATGGTCGCAACCGAAGCCAACAACCCTCTCATGGTTTCGGCAAAACTTGCAGCCCCCGACAGTTACAAGATCGCCAACTACCTCGACATCGGTGCTTTCGCGCCGCCGACGCATGCGGTGCCGATCACCGACCAAAGGGCTTCGTTTATTAAGGCTGCTGCAATATGAGCGAAGCAGAGAAAGTGCTTGAATTGTCGGCGGAGGACGCGGTGCAGCTTCTGGCGAAATCCGGAAAGGTGCACTTTACGGACATGAGGCCGCTCAAAATTCACGCGGAAATCGTGCCCTATTCGCCTGAGCAAAATGGGCAGATATTTACGCGTCAAATTTCGATGAAGCACCAGGAAAGCGGCCGAATCGTCGTGACAGAATTTGAAATGTCCGTCCCCATCAGACCCATTGAACAGGACGCGACTCCTGCACAGTCCGCCGTTGTAATCGTGAAAATCGGAATCACCTACGTGTTTGAGTCGAAGATCACAGAGAATGTGATTCAGGTGTGGTCTCGTATTTATGGGGTGATCCACTCTTGGCCGTTCTGGAGAACGATTTCGTACTCTCTGCTCGCCAATATGAACATCACTCCGCACGTTGCGCCAATGGTGAGCCCGATGGAGGCTGCAGAGATGGCGGGATTTAAACCAACTGGCGAGCCGGCGCATTTGGGTTGATCGGTGACAATGGCCAACATGATCCGCAGCACGAAAGCGGTCGACCGCTTTCGGCCCTGTCTCGAATTCTCCATCAGCGATTACATGTGAGCGTCGCAATTTACAATGCAGCAATACTCCGTGTGCTCGGCTAACGTTTACATCATGGCGCGAGAGACCCTACCAGAAATACACTTGACTGAATTGCTTCAAGACATGCCGCCAAATCGTGGCGTGATGCTTTCGAGCGACTCAATCAAGGACGATTCAATAAATACGCGCATGCTGGCGGTATCAGACATTGTCGTCTGGTGTCCGCACGAAGCCTGCAACCGAGCAATGTTGTTTGAGCCCCTAGCCATTAGCGATCTCCGGATATATACATCTCGACCCGCGAGAAATTCTTTGGTTTTTCGATGTAAGCACTGCGAGCAGAGTTCTAAAACTATCTCGATTGTTGTGGACCCACTCCCCGGAACCCTCACACGTTGGGCAGCCACAAAGCTGGGCGAGCTTCCACCCTTCGGCGCGCCTATTCCGTCTCGCGTACTCACGCTCATGGGCGCGGACCAAAAATGGTTCGTTAAGGGGCTGAGGAGTGAAGAACAGGGATTCGGAATTGGCGCCTTCGCGTATTACCGACGCGTGGTAGAAAGACAGTGGAATCGACTACTTAACGAGATTATCCGAGTGGCTGAGCGGACTGACCCGCAGGGTGTCGCCTTGCAATCACTGCGTGCTGCTGCTGCAGAACGTCAGTTCGCAAAATCCATTGACATGGTTCGTCAAGCGATTCCGCCCGTGCTGCTGATCGACTCACATAATCCGATCGCGTTGCTGCACGATGCGCTGAGCGAAGGCCTGCATGCGCAAGATGATGAAGTGTGTCTGGACCTTGCCGTAAGTATTCGCGAGATTCTCTATGCGTTGAGTCGCAAGATGCATGAAGCCTTACAAAACGAAGTCAAATTGAATGACGCACTCACCAAGCTTCATCAGCGCAAATCTGCTGGAGTCGCGAATCGTCCGCCAAAGCCCTAGCAACGCAAGCGGCCTAGCTCCACACAAAGGATCTACAAAAGTCGCAGTTAATCCATTCACTGTTGAAAGACGCGAAGAGAGCGAAGTTCAAGGCGTTGGAATTGAAGAGTCCGAATTGATGTAACGTTCTTTCCACTCGTTGACCAGACGATTGAACTCTCTGAAAGAGATCGTCTTTTCAATCTGAATGTCGTGTTGCGGGTTGTCGCCGGTTATGGCATTCCTGACGATTCGACCCCGAAGCCCCTTTGACTCGAAGAAATGCCACAACGGCTGAACCATCTGCTCCGACACGATAATTGAATACGCTTCAATTGCCTCAATTGCGAAAATATCGGCGACATCCCGCTGTCTTCGACGATTGCCCGTATCTGCGAGAAGCTGCCGACAAATGTCGGTCATTTCCGAAATGGCCTGCTCCTGAATTTCAACAGGAGCGAGTCCGTGTACCGAGACATTACGAAGTTGGCGAACTTCCTCGACTGATCGGGCCATCTTTGGTGACAGAAGTTTGGCGGATATCAATTCACGAATTAGAATCGTTGGCTGTACGCCGATGTGGCCATGGCGCCCCATTCGAAGCGCTGTCCGCCGAAGACTTGCTTCCAACGCCGCCCACGCCATTAGCAACGCAGCGCGCCGAGAGCCGAATTGAAGTGCTCGCTCCGATTCTTGAATCATCTCAAGGATCTGGTCTCGCGACGGCTCTCGAATGTCTGAAAGCGTTCCTTCAGCCGTTTCCTTTGTCGTCTTTTGACTGATCCGAATGCGATTGAGAAGCCCATCTTCAAAATCAACCGCAATCCCTGATAAGAACACGAGTTCGCGGCCGCTTTCTTGTTCAGTCATATGCGCCGGCAGATAGCGGATCTCATGGATGAAATTCCGAAGGTCCCGCTCTGTGGGTCGACCGGTCGGCCGAAAATCTTCTAGCGCCAGCGAGTCGGGTAGTGGCTCGAACGCTGGAAGAAAAGTTAGGGTGATGTCGCGAAGCTGCGATCTGGGGCCTTGCTTCCAAAATACAAGCTGGAGCGAGCCGTATTTCAGAGTGAGCGGATTTGTCTTCTGCGATATCTGCTCGGGTTCTCCCACCTGGTCGATGATTTCACTCGGGTCCATGCCCAGGACAATGGGGCCGAGCGAGCCGGTCTTCAAGAATTGCGCTAGCGTCGCCATGCGTTACCCCGAGTATCGCTCTAAAGCGATGATGAGAAACTTGAATTCCAGCATCCGACCGTTTGCGACTTGGGCCGGCTCCCCGTTGAACGACCCCATGTAAATCGTCGCGTTTTTGAGACTTCTGATCCATCGTTTCCGTACTTCGGGATCCGGCAAGCACACTTCTTTCACCCTCTTGAGTGCTTGTTCGATTGCCGGCCTATTGCTCTTGGTAACTCGAAAAAATGGCTTAAATCCTATTTTGCCTTTATGATCTGGAAACGCGACGATTTCGGCTGCCCCGATGTGAATGTGACATCCTTTCGTTGCCCAATCGTCTGAAACCTTCGAGGCCTCGCACACGTTCAAAGCTCCGCGACTAAATCTCGTGTCGTCCGGGGTACTCGATTACACATCGTGCCGAATGTTATTCTCTTCCTTTGTGGACGGCATGGATGACTTCTGGCTGCGCCAGATGTTTCCTCACGTCGCCCTCGCGCGTGCCAACCGCGAAACTCGAATAGCATTTCCTCGGTTCGCGGTGCGGGATGTTGGGGGGTGTTCACCGAAGTGCGGTGCAGCCGCTCGCGCCTCGGGGTCATAGCGGCTTGGTGCTACGCGGGTGAGGTCGGAAATGTTGATGGGTACGACTGGCGTAGGTCCAACGAAATGCCGTCGGCGCTGCGCATGATTTCCACGAGCCAGTCGAACACAGTTGGGCCTCGCTCCGACAGTGCTTCATTGAGTTGGACACGCACGAGTTCTTGTGAATCCGGATGGCAACTGTCCAAGCGCTTCCGAAGTTGGCGCACGGTTTCGGGATATCCGAGTGCGAGACGAGAACGGTCTGAGTTCTCCCACGCAATCAGGAATGGCGGTTCGATTCCGAATCCGCCGCGGAGGCAGTCGCGGAATGCGTCGAGGTTGTTGCCGAAGTAACCACCTGGGCCATTCACGGCGCGGCCAAACTCGGAATAGAAGTCTTCCAGGGTACGAATGTGCTCACCTTGGATTCTGATGAATTTTGGTTGTTGATGAGGCATGGGTGGGCGCGCTCATTTGCGCGGTAGCTGAATTGATCGTAACAGGAGAGTTTGGCGCGATGGCACCGGCACCGCTTCGCGGTGCGGGTTTTTAAAGGCTGGCTACCGGCCCTTCGGGCTGGAAGGCGGAAAGGCCGAGACGAGCATCGCTGACGAAATTCTATTTGTCAGTGGGCGGCTTCACGGCGGACATGTTGGCGACAATGAAATCATGCACCTTGGTGCGCAAGACTCCGGCGTCCGCCAGTTGGCGTTTTAGAGTTTTCTCCCGCGTGTCTCGGCACAACGCCAGCAACAGATGCTCGGTCCCAACCCAGTTTTGGCGCAGTTCGACCGCGTTCTCAATCGCGACCTTCACCGTTTGGTGGGAGGCTTGGGAGAGGGGAAGCCGAACGCCTTCTGGAAAATCATGCGGAGCGCGACGGGGGATTCGAGAAATGACGGCGTCGCGTAGCCGATCGATCTCCGCGCCGCAGTTCTTGATCGCGTGATATCCGACGCCTTGCGGACCAGTCAGAATGCCGAGCAGAATGTGGCCGGGCGTGATCTCCGGCCTGCCGATGGGACGCGGGTTCCACCATAGCGAAAATCGGCGCGGGGTCTCGATACTGGCAATCAAACACAACGCGTGGCGATTCGCTTCTGCAACCACTGCACGAGCACGGTCGGTGAACCGATGGACGGGTCTGCCGCACTCCGGGCACGAGCCGGTCGTGTTGCCCGAGAGGTCATATATGCAGAACGGGCAGGTGTGGGAGGCCATGCTTTCGGCTCATTCAACAGGAGATCGTCTATTGGGCAGAGCCTTCGTCCGATTCGACGACGGGGGCGCCCGTCGCCTGCGAGAGTTGGTCCGCAAAGTCGAGGGCAACTTCGGTCGGAAGGAAGACAATGAGGCAGTTCTGACGGCCCTTGATGCGTCGCACCATGACGGTGGCGTGTCCGGGTTTGCTTGCGCGGTGGCGCACCGTGATTTCTTTGATTGTCTCGGAAGGGATGATTCGAGAGCCGGTCAGGGAGAACACACAGAGCTGGTTGTTGACAATTTCGGCAGAGGGTGTGATCGTGAGCAGGAAGCCGAAGCCGAGGAGTGCCGCGATACTGGCGACGGCGGCGGATCCGATTTGCCTGAGATTCGAGGTGGCGTGGGCGGCGTCGCGAACCGCGAGAGCTGCGATGGTCACGAACATAATGGTAACCGCGATGACGAGCAGCCAATCGTTGAAAGACATAAATCGCCACTTTGCCGGCCCGATGCGCGTGCCCATGAAGTGAGAATACCGCGAAGACGATCTTGGAGATGTCGAGTGGGAGCGCCGCTACACGACTACCGCCGGGCTCGAATCTGTGCGGCTCGTTGGGCTGGAAAAGAAGAGAGCGGGGATGGGAGTGGGCTGGTTGATGGATGCAAAGGTGCCCTGGCTTGCGCTTCGGGTTCGTAAGTGCGAATGTGCTCTCTGTTGCGCGCCGGGTTCACGGAAGCGTGTGGTGCAAACGACGCATGGGCGCCCGGCGCTTCGCTTGGGGCTCGTACAGATCTGCGGGCGTTGTGCTTCGATCGTTTGGGCGGGATGAAGATTGCGGCAAATTTGGGTGTGCGCGGAATGGAAGTGTGGATGCGAGTGCGTTGAGGTTTGGCTGTGCGGGTTTGGTTGTCGCTGTGCCCTCGCTTGCGATTCGGGTTCGTAGAGGCCAGCGGGCGGCTCGAACAGACCCTGAGGCGTCGCGAGTTGAATCAGTTGGGGGCATCGGGGATGCGCTGCACGCAACGCCTGTAACTTGCTCTCAATTTCGGGCTCTCAATTTCGGGCTCTCAATTTCGGGCCCTCAATTTCGGGCCCTCAATTTCCAGGTTCTCAATCGCAGCTCGTTCATTTCGACGCGATGTCGGTTGCTCCTTTGACGCTCCCGAGGTTGGGGCTTGGACGCGCGAACTCGCCTCGGCTCTGCGGCATTCCGTAGAGCTCCGGCTGCAGGAACGTGCCGCGATTCTCTGCGGACTTGTCTTCTTCGACCGGTGCCCCGTGGACACGTACGTAGAGATCGTTTCGAACGGCCTCGACCCGCCAGGACACTTCCACGTTCGGTGCGCTCGTGCGAATCTTGAACGCGTTGTTCTTGATCTTGCGAGCGACCTTTGCCTGCACAAAGGTCTCGGCGTCGGAGTCGTCCACCACGGTCAGCGCGTATCGGAAATTCTTGTTGATCGATTCAAAATAGTCCGGCAGGTGCACCCAGCATTCGCCTTTGTCATCACTCGTGACCGTGCCGGAATACACATTGAGCGGCTCGGGGCCTTCGATGCAGTAGTGTCTCAGATACCGGTTTTCGGGATCGGCGGGATGATCTATGCGGAAGGACTTTGTTCCGGATGCGGAAAAGTTGCCTGCGCAGACCAGCGCCGTTCCCCCCGGTCCGGCGATGGCTGTGAGGCCGACGCCACCGGCCGAGGTGGCCTGCGCCGTGATGCCGCGGCCGAGCGCGGATACGACGGTCAAGGCGGAGAACTGATCATGGCCTCCGATATCGACGCTGCGATTGGTGTTGATCGTCATCGCGGCGCCACCGTCCGCCGTGAAGAACTTCAGTGGATGATTCGAAACCGTGCCCAGCCAGCCGCCGGTCGCATCGACATACGTGGAAATCCGCCTTGTGCCGTCGGTGTGTTCAAGTCCAAGATTACCTGTGGCTGTGACGACGTTGGTTTTTCCGAGCACCTGCGTGGTGGTGGCGCTGACGGTCAACAGAGGCATTGGTTGACCTTGGAACCCCGTCACGAGCATTTCTGAGGCGCTGCCGTTGCCGTTCGAGTTGAACGCCTCTACATAGATCCGATTGTCATTCGTGTTATTGCCGATGATGAGCGACCCACCTCCGTTTGCATCCAGTCCGAGACGGATACCGGCTGCCGCTCGCACGTCGAATGTGTAAACGGGATTCACTCGAGCAACGCCCAACTTGGGGCTTGCGTCGTTCGCGTCAAACGTTGCGATGTTTGTGCCGCCGGCGGCGGTGACCTGAAAATTCTTCAGCCCCACGGTGGACTTGAGTTCGAGAAATGCGCCCGAGCCGGTTCCAATTTGTCGAAACACCCATGGGCGATCTGTGCTCAGGCGGAGCACCTCAGTTCCATCGCCGCCGGCAACGATGTCGAGTTTTGACGCGGGTGATGCGGTGCCGATTCCGACGTTGCCGCCGGAATAATAAATGTCTGCTCCGTTCGCCGACCAAAGACTGGTGAGATCGGGGGGGACACCTGTTAATCCGGTCCAAGGCGTGGAGAGCGCTTTGAGTGCATAAGGGGTGGCTTGGATTTCCTGCCGCGGCAGGATGGGGGCGTCATTCACGACGATTTCGAGCCAGCGTTGATCGCCGTTGAACACGCCGGCTCCAAATTCGTCGGCGGCGTTCAATTGAACGGTGAACACGCCGCCAATAACTGGACACCCGGCCACCGTTTGGCTTCCAAGCAAAAGGCCATCGACCGGTGCGTCGTAGAGGTTGAACTGCACATCGATCGAGCCCGAAAGGACCTGTCCGTTTTGTCGGATCGAGCCTTGGTATAGAAACGAGTTGGTGAGCGGTGTCTGGGCGAACGCCGTTGACGAAAGCAACAGAGCAATCGTGGTCAAGCCGCGAACGAATAAACGCATTGGGTTGTCTCCATTCCCGCAAGTGATGATCGGCAGGGTTTCATATTCCCGTACACGATCCCACTTCGCAGTCTACGTCAAAAGCGCCCAGCGCCAAGGCATTTTTTCTGAAGGCACGGCATCGCGATTCTCCGGAGTGCGGGCGGCGCGGCATCTCAGGTGATTGCGACGAAGGTTTCGGTTTCGAGTTTTGATTCGTCGTTTGTCCAGTGGCCGTAGACCTCGAGCATGGGCCAGGATTGGTGGATGCCTTGGGCTTCGAGAGATTTGGTCATGGCGGCGCAGGTGGTGGGGATGAGGTGGTAGGGGCCGGTGTGTTTCCAGTAGGCGTAGCGGGTGAGGTGGAGATGTTTTTGTTCGAGTGCGGCGGCAGCCGGATTGGTATCGGCGTCGGGGTTGAACACGATGCCGGCGAAGACGGTGCCGTCTTTTTCGTAGATGACGCGGTTGAGGCCGTCGTTGGGGATGTTGGCGGATTTGAGGATGGGCCAGACGCGGTTGAGGAGGGAGATGATTTCTTCGCCGTAGCTTTTGGCGGGATTGTGCTTGAGAGAGTGGCCGCGGATTGTGAGGGTGAGGGGGGTGGTGCGGATTTCGGGGTGTGAAGGGTGTGGGGGCTGCATTTGAATGAGGATACTGGGAAGTGCTGGGGGGATGAAATTGGCTTGTGAATGAGGGGGTTCGTGTTACGCTTTTGCCTCGGCGGTGCGGATTCCGTGCCGCGGCTATTGGGAATTGAGGGGAAACAGCATGCTCAGAAAATCAGTGGCGAGCCGGACGGTGCTTGGTTTCTGCGGTGCGCGCTTGGGCGGCGTTGCGGCGGTGACTTGCACTTCGATGATCGCGTTTGCGCAGTGTCCGCCGAACTGGATTCATCGGGACCTTGCTGGTCCATCGGCGCGCGAGGATGCGCGGATGGTGTATGACTCGACGAGTCAGACTGTGATCCTTTTTGGCGGCGCGAACTACGCGACCGGCGAGCGGTTCAATGACACTTGGGCGTGGAACGGCTTTGCGTGGAACGAGCGATTTCCGGGCGGGACGCTGCCGCCGGCGCGAGGCGGGCATGGGATGGCATTCGACCCCGTGCGTTCGCGCGTTGTGCTGTATGGGGGCAATCTTCCGAACAACACCACGGACTACACGGATACGTGGGAGTACGACGGCAGCGCTTGGACGAAGATCACCGACACGGTTCCGGCGAGGCGAAACTCGCACGGCATGGCGTTCGACAGCAACCGCAATGTCGTCGTCATGGTGGGAGGGCAGACGAATCTCAATCAGGCGTACCGTGAAGCGTGGACTTGGGACGGGTCGGTGTGGTTCCGTGAATCCACTGCAGCGCCCGCGAACGGATACGGCGCGAGCTTTGATTACGATCGCAGCCGCAAGGCGAGCGTTTTCTTCGGCGGCTCCAACACCATCGGGAACGTTGCGCGGTTCAATGCAACCTGGGAATGGAATGGGCTTGCGTGGACGCAGCGGAATCCGGCGAACTCGCCTTCGGTGAGGCGGCTGGCGCCGATGGCGTTTGACCCGGCGCGCGATGCGATGGTGCTTTTTGGAGGAGATGGCGCGAACGGTGTTCTGCTGCCCGACACGTGGACTTGGAATGGAACGAATTGGACGCAGCTTGCCGTTTCTGGTCCGTCGGCACGTCGCGGCGCGGCGATGGTGTATGACGAAGCGCATGGGGAGATCGTCGTCTTCGGCGGGTTTGATGGGGCGCTTCGTGCGGATACGTGGGTGCTGCCTTCGCCACTGGGGATTATCCGGCAGCCGGCAAATTACGGCGTGTGCAAGGGCGGGGCGGCATTTTTCAAGGTGCAGGCGGTGGGCGTTGGCAATCTGACGTATCAGTGGCGCAAGAACACCGAGCCGGTGGACCCCGTCATAAATCCTTCTGCCGCGAACTCCACGTTCGTGATCTATGAAGCCCAACCCTCCGATGAAGCGTCGTACGACGTCGTCGTCACGGGCGACTGCGGAAGCGTGATCAGTTCGCCCGCGACTTTTTCCATCTGCCGCGCCGACTTCACTTGCGATGGCGCCGTCGACGACGTGGATTTCGTTTTCTTTGTTTTCGCGTATAACGTGCTTGTCTGCGAGGATCCGTCGATGCCGCCGGAGTGCCCTTCGGACCTGAACGGCGACGCCTTCGTTGACGATGCGGACTTCGTCGTGTTCATCCAGGCGTACAACACGCTGGTCTGTAGTTAGACCGTCCGCGTGTGCGAGTTCTTTGCCTCACTACATTTCTTCGTGTTCCGCTTCGCACTTCTATTCGGATTACTCGCCATGCCCATCACACCCGGCTCTGCGCAGCCGTTTCGCGCTGATGTTTTTCTCACTGCCAAGGGCAACAACGCGTGCATTGCGCCGCTCGAGCCGATGACGTCCTCGAAGCCCGGTGCGGCGTCCGCTTCCGTCTTTCTGGACGACGGCGCGACTTTTCAGACGATTGTCGGGATTGGTGGCGCGATTACGGATGCGTCGGCGGAGGTCTTTGCCAAGCTGCCGCAGAAGAGGCAGGAGCAGTTTCTCAAGGCGTACTTCGGAAATGAGATTCCGGTTTATAAGCCGGAGCAGCTGGGCGGGGGCCATTCGGACGATGGGACTGCCCTGAACACACTTCCGGCCGGCGGCGGCATTGGGTACTCGCTGATTCGTACGAACATTCACTCGTGCGATTTTTCCAGTGCGAGCTATACGTATGTGAAGGACGGCGACAAGGAGCTTGAGTCGTTCGACATCGCGCCGGATCTGAAGCATCGCGTGCCGCTGATCAAACAGGCGATTGAGGTGAGCAAGAGTGGTGGGAGCGGGGGAATGACTGTTTATGCGAGCCCGTGGTCACCTCCTGCGTGGATGAAGACGAACAACAACATGCTGCAGGGCGGTGAGCTCAAGCCCGAGTTCGCCGCGGCGTGGGCGAAGTACTACATCAAGTTCATCGAGGCGTACGAGAAGCAGGGGATTCCGATCTGGGGAATTACCGTTCAGAATGAGCCCGCGGCGGTGCAGCGCTGGGAATCGTGCGTTTATACCGGCGAGCAGGAGCGCGACTTCGTCAAGAACCATCTGGGGCCGGCGCTGGTCAAGGCCGGAATGCTCGATGTGAACGATCTCGATGGGAGGTCATCGAAGAAGCTGATCGTGTGGGATCACAACCGGGACATCATGTACGACCGGGCTCGGGCGGTGCTCGAAGATGCAGGCGCGGCGAAGTACGTTTGGGGTGTGGGGTTTCACTGGTACGTCGGCGATCATTTCGAGAATGTGCGGCGGGTGCAGGAGCGCTTTCCGACGACACACCTGCTCTTTACCGAGGGCTGTGTCGAGAGCTTCAACGCGGCGCGGCTGCGGGATGTCCGCGGATGGGCCTGGGATGCGGGGGAGCGCTACGGGCGCTCGCTGTTCAATGATTTCAACAACGGCGCAGTGGGCTGGACGGACTGGAACATCCTGCTCGACGAGAAGGGCGGCCCGAACCACGTCGGGAATTTCTGCTTCGCGCCCGTGCACGCGAACACGGAGCCGGGAGATCGCTTTGGCGAGTTGACGTTTATGAACTCGTTCTATTACCTCGGGCACTTTTCAAAGTTTGTCCGCCCCGGCGCGAAGCGCATAATCGCTTCGACCACATCCGATGATTTGCTCACGACTGCGTTCAAGAATCCGGACGGGTCGATTGCGGTTGTTTTGATGAATCAGACCGAGAAGCCGGTCGCCGACATCAACATTTGCCTTGGAGGCGAAGCGGTCAAGACGGGCATGCCGCCGCACTCGATTCTCACCGCCGTGATCGCGCCAGCAAAATAGTGGCACGGGAATTCAGATTGCAAAAAGTGTGGCGTGCTGAACGCGCGCTCGATCTATGCGCAACCCCGCGCCGTTCGGTGCCATTGGCACATCTCTGCTGTTTCACCGGCATTCATACCCTGTTTCCGTAACAAAACAGCCTATTTTCATAGCGTTTTCATCGTTTGTCTTTGATGACTTTTGCGAGGTTGTCGCCGATACTTGACCTGTCCTTCGGCATCACAGGCTCCCTCATGAACACCGCTCAACACCAACTCGCGAATTGCCCCACGACGGGGCTCGTGCTTTGTGGAAAACAAAGCCGACTTCCGCGCGTCGGGCAACGAATCGGCCATTGCGCCGACTGTTGTGCGGTCTGCCGGCGAATTTGACCTGATCTCACGCCGCGACGTTCTGAGCCTTCCCGTTCCAACCCCCGTGCAAACCAAGCAACCAAAACAAGACAACGGTCTTTCGCGTTCACGTATTTCGATTTGATCTGATCACTCACTGAAGAACACCCAAGCCGCGGTCCGCGCCCGATTGCGGGCCCGGCTCATGAACAAGGAGTTTCCCATGTCCGCCGTCCGCCGTTTCGCGTTTCCAGGCCAGGCAGTGACCAGCGCAGCCCAAGCATTCCGCCGCCGCGGCGACGCGGCGCCCGCGGAGTCGCGAAAGCAGGAATCGTCACCGGGCTTTGCGCAGTCGTTCAGCGAACTCGTCGGGCGCACGGTGCGCATCGCGACAATCGATCTGGATCGCGAGCCGTGGTGGCTCTATTTCCGACGCCGGCGCTGAGGAGTGCGATCGAAGCGCCGCGAGTGGTGATCCGGCGTGGTCTGACAATTACGCGGGCTGCAACAAAGCCTCTTCTGCCTCGCGCAGCTCGTGTGACGCGGGCGTGGATCGTTCCACGCTGTAATCGTCGGCAGTCTGGGCGAGCCCCCGCGCGGCGAGGGTGCGTCCGCTTTTGTTCACTTCCGCGAGCATGGCGAAATTGCGTTCAACGGATCCGGCGGGAACAGCATCGCGCACGTGGTCGAGGTGGAGACAGATCGCGTTGTAGCGGACATGATGCGTGGAAAGCCCGAGGTTTCGGAGGCGCTGGCCCATCTCGGCATCTTCCTTTCCCCACCCGAATCGTTCATCAAAGCCGTTTACCCGCATCGCGTCCTTGTGCCAACAAGAGGCATTGCTGCCTCCGAGTCGGGCGGGCGTGAAGTTGACCCAGTCGACGAGCGGCGCAATCCAGCGCGGCGTGAGGATCTTGAGCATTGTCCGGCGCCACTTCATGCCGTTCTGCATCAGCCACCGCGGTTTGAACGCGCGGCCTGAGGCAATGTCGTCAACTGTGATCGTCCGGGTTACAGCGTCGTTCAGGCGCAGATCGCCCCCGGAGAGAAACCGGCCTGGCCTGGCGAACCGGAGATGTCCCGCAACCCAGTCGCGCCGGTGGATGCAGTCGCCATCGGTGAACAGCACGTAATCGCCGGTGCACTCCCGAAGGCACTTGTTCATCACCTGGCACTTGCGCCAGCCGACATGTTCCTGGCGAACGTGGATCACGGAGAAAGGAACTGAATCGCGGAATCGACGGATGACGTCGCGCGTGGGCTCGGCGGAACCGTCATCGGCGATGATCACCTCGTCGGGTTGGTGGACCTGCGCGCCCATGCCTGCGAGCGTGCGAGCGAGATAGTGGGGTTTATTGAAAGTGCTGATGATGACGGAGGTGCGCATGTTTCCCCGGATGAGGGGGGGAGTTTACAACATCGCGATCCGCCTTACAAGAGCGAAACAATGTCTTCTGCGCACCCGCGGCAAAGTGTGTAGCCGGCTCCGCCGTGTCCGTAGTTATGAAGAATTTTCGAGTCGGCGGAATCGCGTTCGAGACGAACGGTCGGGCGGTACGGACGGAGGCCGGCAGATTCCCGCAGAACAGCACCGGGCTCAAGGCCCATTGCCGCGGCGCGCGAAAGGATCGAATCGGTCATCGCGCGGGTGGTGGTGGTGGGGCGGTCATCGGCGCTTGGCTCGGCGCAGCCTCCGAGCACGACCTCGGCCCGGCGCGGAATGGAGTAGAACATGCGGCTTTCGTCGCGCTCGTCGCCCATGCACTCGTTGATGTCGATCGCGCCGGGCGCCACGATTACGGTCTGGCCGTAGATGGCTTGCAATTGCGAATCGTTGGTAAGGGCTCGCGCGCCCAAGCCGGTCGAGTTGACGATGAAGTCGGGTTTCTCCCGTTTCCGCAGGTCGGCGAGGGATGTGATCCGCTCAAGGCGAATTGGGTGCTTCAGCTGGCGTTCGAGCCAGGCGAGGAAGATCGGCGGATCACAGCGGGGGGCGTCGAAGGTCCAGCTGTGCTTCGCGCCGTTTGGAAGAGGTTTCGCAGGCGTCGCGTCGACGCGCCGAAGACCCGGGGTGGCGTCGGACCACCAGGGTTTGCGATCCGAGTCTGAAAGCTCGGTGCGCTCCAGCACATCAACTCCGGCGTCGGGATGACGCGACGCGAGATCGACGAGCCAGCGGAGCGTTGCGCCCGCCCACTTGGAGACCTTTTCGGGCGGGCCGACTTTGAAGGGATACCAGATCGCGCCTGCCGCGGCGGAGGTGGTGTTCGCGCCTTTGGCGGCGGCAATAACCTGGACGTCGTGACCCGCTTCCTCGAGCGCGAGGGCGGAATTCAGGCCGATGACACCAGCACCAAGGACGACGACGCGAGCCATATGCGAGGGTACGCGTCAGTACGACTCGTTGCTCAGGGCTTGCAGCGCTCTCGGGCCACCGACGCCCAGGATGACAAGCACGGGAATCATGGCGAGCGCGAGGCGCAGGATTGTCCGTCCGATGGAGGGCGCTGCAGGCTTCCAGATTGCGTCGACGAGGAATGGGAGCGTCGGGACGAGCATCATCATCGCGCCGAAGAGGATCTTGAGCCACGCGGGGTCGTCGCTTGCGCCGAGCATGACGGCGAAGGTGATGAGGCTTGTGACGAGGAGTGGGACGTGAGTTGCGTTCTCGGCGAGGCGGAGGTTGGGGCGGAAAAGTGCGACAGCGCAGATGCCTAGCAGCGCCCACGAGATGATGCCGATGAACTGTGCGCTCGGGAGAGAGCTCAGCCCGGGTTCGCAGGCGACGGCGCCGGCGAGAGTGAAAAGCGTGAGGATGCCGACGCTGCTGATGCCCTTGTTGAGCACGACGGCGTGCGAGAGCGAGAACCATGCGACGGTGGTGAAGACGCCGAGGAGTCCGAGCCACGCGGCGAGTTCAGGTGCGCTCCAACGTGGAACGAATTTCAGTGCCACGAATCCGCCGAGCGTGACGATCGCACCGAAGCGTGCGAGCAGGCGGAAGGCGCCGGGTCGATTGAGGGCGATGGCCCAGAGCGAGAGAAGGAATGCGATCAGACAGAGAAGCAGCGGCCATTCGGACGCTGATTGCGGGTAGAGCACGAACTTTCCGGCGATGATCGGTTGGATGACAAAGAAGAGAGCGGTAAGCAATGCGGGAAGCACCCATGCGAAGCGGGGACCCGGGAGTTTGCTGGTTACTGGGTCTGCCGGCGGCAGAGCTTTGGGGGCGAGAAAAAAGAAGATGATCGCCGCGATGACGAAGGGCGGAATCACACCGAGAAGGATGAGTCTGATTTGTTCGGGGCTGGGAGTCATGGTGTCTCAATGTATCGAGCGGCGGAGGAGCCTTCACATAAGACAACGCACCACCCGAAGGCGGTGCGTTGCGGCATTCGGTTGATTCGATGCGATCAGGACGAGATCAGGCGCCCTTGCCGCCTTCGGCGCTGTAGATGATGGCGACATCGTCGCTCAGGCCGGGTCCGACCATGAATGAGACGCCGTAGTCGGAGCGTTTGATATTGAACCTGGTTTCGAAGCCGGCGACTTCGCCGTTTCGTGCCTTGCCGTGACCGGTGTCGGTAACGGTGACGTTGATTTCCTTGGTCTTGCCGCGGACGGTGAAATCGCCCGTGACGTCGTAGCTGTTCTCGCCCGTCTTCTTGAACGACTTGCTCTTGAAGCTCATGGCGGGGAATTCGGCGACGGAGAAGAAGTCGCCGCTCTTGAGGTGCTTGTCGCGGCCGCCGTTGTTGGTGTCGACCGAATCGGTCGCGATGGAGATATCGATGAAGCTCTTGGAGGGATCTGCTGCGTCGACGTTAAAGGTGCCTTCGGACTTGTTGAAGCGGCCGTAGAAGTTCGAAACGCCGTTGTGCTTGACGCCGAAGATGGCGGAAGTGTGGACGGGGTCGACCTTGTAGCCGTTGTCTGCCGCGAAGCTTGCGACGGCCGTCGAACCTGAACCGAGCCAGGCGAATCCGGCGACGCCGGCCGAGAGTGCGAGTGCAGAGACGCAGAGCGGGCAGACTTTCATGGAATTCTCCGAGTGGTAAGTGGTTCCCAGTGGCCTCACGGGGAACATGGTAATGGGGATTGGATGCGGGATGGTGAGGCGGGTTTCGGGCGAGTTGCTATTTGAAGAAGGGAGGTGTTTGGGTCGGCGAATTGTGCGTAAACTCGCGTCCCGTTCGCACTTGGAGAGTTGCATGCCAGCCAGCATTTTTGACAGCCGCACCGACACCTTGTTCAGCCAGCTTCGGGATCAGAAGGTCTGGAAGGAATTGCAAACCATCGAAGGGCCGATGGATGCGAAGATTCGGCTGAAGGGGTACGGCGATGTGCTGTGCTTCTGCTCGAACAACTACCTGGGGTTGGCGAATCACCCGGAGGTGGTTGAGGCGGGGATCAAGGGCTTGCGCGATTACGGCGCGGGGACCGCGAGCGTGCGGTTTATCTGCGGGACGTTTTCGCCGCATCATGAGCTGGAATCAGAGATCGCGCGGATGATGGGGACGGAGAGCGCGTACACGTTCGTGAGCGCGTGGACCGCGGCGGAGGCTCTCTTTCCGACGTGCACCGAGCCGGGCGACTGCATCATCAGCGATGAACTCAATCACGCGTGCATCATCGATGCGATCCGGTTGACGACGGTCATTAAGAAGGGTGTGCAGAAGGCGGTTTATTCGAACAACAAGCTTTCGGGCGAGAAGAGTTTGCGCGTGGCGCTCGAAGGTGCGAAGAAGAACCCCGAGGTGACGGGGCAGATCTGGGTTGTCACGGACGGCGTGTTCAGCATGGAAGGGTCGATCGCGGATCTGCCGGCAATGCGGAAGATGTGCGACGAGTACGGCGCGCTGCTGGTGGTGGATGACTCGCACGGACACGGCGTGATGGGAAAGCTCGGGCGGGGGACGCACGAGCACTTTGGGATGGTTGATTCGCTGGGCGCGAAGCGGAGCGATGCAAATCGGATCGACATCTTCACGGGGACACTGGGCAAGGCGCTTGGTGGTGGAGCAGGCGGCTTTGTTGCCGCGAGTGAGCGTGTGACGAAGTTGTTGATTCAGCGCGGGCGGCCAACGCTCTTCAGCAATGCGTTGCCGGTGACGGTGGCGTGCAGCGCGACCAAGGCGATCCAAATCATGCTGAGGGAGCCGGAGCGGGTGCAGAAACTGAAGGACAACACGGCGTACGCGCGGAAGAAGATCAAAGACGCGGGGTTCGATGTGCTCGAGAGTCCGACGGCGATCTGCCCGATCATCGTGGGCGAGACGGCGAAGGCGATTGCGATGAGCAAGAGGTTGCTGGAGCTGGGAGTGTTTGTGATCGGGTTTGGGTATCCGGTGGTGGCGGAGGGGCATGCGCGGCTGCGGTGCCAGATTTCGGCGGCGCATTCGACGGGGAATATTGATGCGTTAGTGGGGGCGCTGAAGAAGCTTTAAATGGCCAAAGGGCAAATTTTCAAAGGGCCAGAGAGAGACGACTTGCCACAGAGAACACCGAGAGCGCGGAGAAAAATTTGAAATGGGGGAAGGGGAACGAGTTGCATTGCAGGATGGATGTTGGCAGCGGAGTGTGACTGCGCTGACTTTGTCGTGGCTTCGACCGGATCTGATTGAGAAGGAAATCGAGGCGCGCATCGGGATATTTGAGGCTGCCGCTGCGGCGCGAGCTGCGACAGGGCAGGAGGTGCCGAAGGTCGTTGCCTCGGAAATGGAACGCGAGATTGTGGAGCGGAGAGAGCGGTGGCTTGCGAGATGGTCCGGCGCACTTCGGGATCACGACATGACCGAGCGCGTCAACATGATGAGAGTGGTTGATGATCCAGACTCGGGCATTTTGGTGACGTTGTGGTTGCCGTTTCTGTTTTTCTATTACGGCGTGAAGCGCGTGCTCGGGTTCGGGACGACGAGTCGGTTGATGCGTGCGATGCACTCGTACGCGTGCCCGGATTGCGGGTACTTGCTCGTGACTTCGGAGTTCTCGGGGTCGAGGAGGTTGCGGTTGATCGGGCCGCGCTGGTGTACGGAGTGCGGTTCGATATGGCCCCTTGTGCCGCCGCCACGTGGTGGAACGCCTCGCTGAAACGGGAAAAGACAGGCGCGCCGCTTTCTAACATGTGTATTTTCAGGTAGTTACGCGATTTTTCGCACGAAGGCCTGCGGGCCTGTTGACATAGATGCGATATGCATATATGCTCTGGGCATCTAAGAGAAACCCATGACGCCTATCCGCCGCCAACCCGAAGTTTCCAATTCTGAACAGGAGTTTCTTGCGGGGTACGACTCGAGCCGGTTTCCGCGGCCGAGTGTGGCGGTGGATCTGGTGTTGATGACAGTTGAAGACGGCACGCTTCGTGTGCTGTTGTTGCAGAGGCAGGAGCATCCGGCGCGCGGGCAGTGGGCGTTGCCGGGGGGATTTGTCGGGATTGATGAATCGCTGGATGGCGCGGCTCGGCGCGTGTTGACGGGGAAGGTGCGGCTGTCGGATCTCTTCGTTGAGCAGTTGTACACGTTTGGTGAGCCGGGGCGGGATGCGCGCACGCGCGTGATTTCGGTGGCGTACTTCGCGCTTGTTTCTGCGGGAACGCTTCGCGCGGCATTGAAGTCGGAGGCGAAGGAGCCGCTGACGCTCGCGACGATTCACACTCCGTGGGAGGGCGAGCGCGGCGGAGCTGTCGAAGTTCGGAACGGAACCGGCGCGAGGCTGGCGCTGGCGTTCGATCACGCGGAGATTCTCGGCGTCGCGGTCAAGCGTCTTCGCGGGCGGCTGAAGTACTCCCCTATTGCGTATCAGCTTCTGGCACGCGAGTTCACGCTTCGGATGCTGCAAATGGTGCACGAAGCGATCTTGGCCAAGTCGCTCAACAAAGACGCTTTTCGCCGGCGCGTGCTCGGACTTGGCGAAGTGGAGGCAACGGGGCGGCTTGAGTCTGATGTCGATCACCGTCCGGCGGAGTTGTACCGACATTGTCCCGTCACGAACGAGTGACGTGTTTTGAAAGGGAGGTTTTATGGTGCAGATTACCCGGTATCCGATTGTCAGCCATCTGCGTGCAGAGCCGAATCAGCATGTGATGTGCTTCCGGCGCGGCAAGCTGGTGCGGAGCGGACGGGGCCTGACTTTCTGGTTCCGACCCCTGAACTCCGCGATTGTGGCGCTTCCGGCGGAGGACATGGAAATTCCGTTCCTGATTCATGGAAGGTCGAAGGACTTCCAGGAGTCGCACGTGCAGGGCGCCGTGACGTATCGCGTGGCGAACTTTGATTTGCTGGCGCAGCGTGCGGATTTCTCGATTGATCTGACAAACGGGCAGTACAGGCACAAGCCACTCGAACGGATCGCGGGCGCGGTGACGGAGCTGGCGCAGCAGCTTGCGATCGATCTGCTTGCGGAGGTGCCGCTGGCGCGGCTGCTGTCGGTCGGTTGTGAACAGATCCGGCGGCAGATCGACAGCGGATTGCGGAACGACACGGGGCTCGCGGAAATGGGGGTGACGGTCGTCGCGGTTCGCGTGTCGGCGGTGAGCCCGTCTGCGGAAGTGGAGAAGGCGCTTCGGATTCCGATTCGCGAGGCGATCCAGCAGGATGCGGACGAAGCGACGTTCAAGCGGCGAGCGCAGGCAGTCGAGAAGGAACGCGCGATTCAGGAGAACGAGCTACAGAATAAGATCGAGCTTTCCAAGCGCGAAGCGCTATTGATCGAGCAGCAGGGAACAAATGAGCGGCATCGGGCGGTTGATGAGTCTGAGGCGGCGCGGATTGCCGCGGAAGGCGAGGCGTCTCGGCATGAACTGGATGCGAATGCCCGGGCGGCGGGGATCCGTGCTGTGGAAGCGGCGAAGGTTGTCGCGGAACGGGAACGGATGGTGATCTACAAGGAGTTCACGCCGGAGCGGCTGATGGCGCTCGCGGTGCAGGAGCTTGCGGGCAAGTTGAACGCGATCGGCCAGGTCACGATCACGCCGGATCATCTGGGTTCCATCTTCAAGCAGCTCGGGCTTGGTGCGCCGGGAGCCATTGAGAAGGTGAAGTGAGATGACGACGAGAAACTACCGCGCGGTCGTAGTGCGTCGTCCGACGGACTATGAGTCGCTGATCGCGACGCACGCGACGCGCGGGCAGGCTGAGTTCTTTCTGCGATCGCGGTCGCAGTCGATCGAGGAAGTCGAACGAGAGCACGCGGTTGTGCAGAGCGCGATCGCCACGGTGCTCGCGGCCATTCCTTCGCGTTGGCGGCGAGCGGGGATCGATCGGTCTGAGCTTTCGCGGTTTCTGTTTGAACCGGACGATGTGGTGATCGCGGTCGGGCAGGACGGGCTGGTTGCGAACGTCGCGAAGTATTTGTCGGGGCAGTTGGTGCTGGGCGTGAATCCGCTGCCTCAGCGGTTTGACGGGATACTGGTTCGGCATCCTGCGGCGGCAATGGGGGATTTGCTTGCGGATATTGAAGCGAATCGACCGGTGCGGGAGCATTCACGGGCGATGGTGCGGGCGCGACTGGATGATGGGCAGTCGCTGACGGCGCTAAATGAGATTTTTATTGGGCATCGGTCGCATCAATCAGCGCGGTACCGCATAGCGCTCGGGGATCGCGTTGAGCGGCAATCGTCGTCGGGGATCATCTGCTGCACGGGAACCGGGGCGACGGGGTGGGCTTCGTCCATTCATCGAGCGACGGGGTCCGCAATCGCACTGCCGGGGCCGACGGAGGCGAAGTTGTGCTTCTTTGTGCGCGAGGCGTGGCCGAGCAAGTTCACGGCGACAGGGTTGAACTGCGGGACGCTGACAGAGGAGAAAAGACTTGTGGTGACTTCGGAATTGAATCAGGGAGGTGTGGTTTTCGGGGATGGCATCGAGGACGATTATTTGTCGTTTGATTGGGGACGGATTGCGGATGTAGGGATTGATGAGCGGCGGTTGCACTTGGTGGGATGATATCGGATTTCATTCGATGCCCTGCGCGATGCTCGCGGCAGTTCCCGCAAGAATCTGCAACGGAATATGCGTTGCCGCGTGCGCGGCCATTGCGGATTCGAGGCCTCGGCGGGTGTAGAGGTAGCCGTAGACGGTGCCGGCAACTCCGTTGAGGACGAGAACGCGGGCGATGAGCCAGGGCGTTAGTTCGCCGAGGCGCATGGCGATGGGCATGTGGCCGAGCGCGAAGAGGACGGATGTGATTAGGATTGCGGTCCAGAGCGCGCCGGGTGCGGGGCGGCCGTCAGGGTTCCGCCAGAATTTACCGAGGATCCACGCGAGCACGGTCACGAGGAAGAGTCTTGTGATCAGTTCTTCGGTGATGCCGCCGTAGAAGAGGCCGGCAAGGACGCGCTTCCAAAGAGGGACGTCGGCCATCCACTTTGCGAGGCCGAGGCCGGTGTGCGGCAGGAATATGAATGCGTCCAGGGCGATGAGAACGAAGCCGGTGGCGAGGCCGATGACGGCGGCGAATGTGAGACGGCGCGCGAGGCCGGGGCGCGGTGTGTGTGCACGCCAGGCTTCGAGCTCGGGTGCGCCGAGGCCGATTTGTTTGCCGAGCGCAAGACCGGTGGCGATTGCGGCGCCGAGGATGGCGGTGTTCTGGATGAAGCCGAGTGCGAAGACTGCGGGGAGGGGCATCGGCAGGTTTTTAGTTAGATCTGCTTCGCTTCCCATGAGGCGCGGGAGCCACTGCAGGATGAGTGGAATGGTGGAAAGGAAACCGATGAGGCCGCCGGCGAGCAAGATGAGGACGAGGGGCCAGTCGATTGTGCGGGGTTTAACGGTGTGAGAGGGCACGTCAGATTATTTGGATTTTGTGGCGTTGGGTTGCGTGCTTATTTATGAGTCAATTTGAGTGCGACACGAGAGGTGAATGCGCGATCGACGCACAAGCGGCCTGTCGCTTCACCCCGGGCTCGTCAGGTGCGCTTTGTGCGGAAAATGAGCTGTTGGCGAGATTCAGCGCGTGGTGGGCGATGCGCGTCATCGCTTTGGAACTCGTGGTGAGTCAAGACTGCTTGCGCAGGAACACGTGCGCCACGGCCTTTGAACTGCCGACATGCTTCTCGCAGTGGTAGCCGAGCGCGTGGGTGTCGATTCCGTGGAGCAGGTGCTCACCGCTGCCGAGAAGAACGGGCGAGATGGCGAGGTGGAGATCGTCAATAAGCCCGGCCTTGAGGTATTGGCGGATTGTCGCGGCGCCGCCGCCGATGCGGATGTCTTTGCCTCCTGCTGCGGCGGTTGCTTGCTTGAGCGCGGAGTGGATGCCGTCGGTGACGAAGTGGAACTCTGTGCCGCCTTTCATGCGAAGGGGCGGGCGCGGGTGATGGGTGAGGACGAAGACCGGCGTGTGATACGGCGGCTCTTCGCCCCACCAGCCTTTCCAGCTCTCATCGGGCCAAGGGCCGCGGACGGGTCCGAACATATTGCGGCCGAGGATCCAGGCGCCGATGTTTTCGAAGCCTTTGGCTGAGATGTCGTCGTCGATGCCGGTTTCGCCGCCGGGTTGGCCTTGCATTTGTTTCCACGTCCGCGTTCCCATGAACCAAGTGAAGAGCTCGTGGCCGCGGAGGCCGAGGGGATTTTCAAGGCTTTGGGATGGCCCGGCGCCGTACCCGTCGAGCGAAGTGGAAAAGCAGAGGACGCGGAGTTTGGAAGACATGGAAGATCCTGTCGGATGTCGGGTGGAGGGCTTAGCGAGTACCTGCGAAGAAGAACTGCTCGCGTGTGATCTTGTCGTTCTTGACGGTGTAGACGCCGACTTCTTCGAGCGTAATTTGCTTTCCGGTGGCTTTGGGGGTCACCTTGTGGATGAAGAAAACAGCGAACTGATTGGGGCCGTTGAAGAAGGGGCCTCGGATTTCCTGGGCGTCGAAAGACTTGTCGGAGACCCAGTTTTCTGATTTCTTGATGACGGCTTGCTGGCCTGAGGTTTCCTTGCCGTCGCCTTCGACGGAGACGATGTCGGGGGCGTAGAGCGTGCGCATGACGTCGAAGTTCTTGCCCTGGTTGCAGAGGTCCATGAATTGCTTGGCAATGGATTGGAGGGACATGAGGGGGACTCCTTGGCCGGAATTGATTTTGAGTGTAATGAGAAAAGGCGAAATGGGCCAAATTCGGGGTGCGGAGCGGGAAGATATGGAGGCTTCGGCTATCGGGCATTGTTCCGGTGGACAGGTGGTTACAAGAACCTTGGAGTGCGCGTTTCGTATGATCGGGGCATGCCCGTCTTCGTCCGCTGGATGCTCTATCTCATTCCCCTGAACCCGATCGCGGTGCGGCTTGTGCAGAACGGGTCGCGGCGGACGCGGCATCTGTATATCCGCGCGGCGTATCTGGCTGTATTGATTCTGGTGTTGCTGTGGTCGCTGATTGCGAGATTGGGGGGCGGGGAGCTCGATTATCGCGAGCTGGCGATCAATGCCGCGGCGAGCTTTACGTTTATTGCATACTTGCAGCTGGCGCTGATTTGCATTCTTGCGCCGGTGTTTATGGCGGGTGCAATTGCGCAGGAGGCGAGCCCTCGAACTTGGGAAGTGCTTTTGACGACGCCTCTGACGGCGGCGCAGATTGTCTTGGGGAATCTGCTGGGGCGGCTTTTCTTCATCATCGCGCTGATGGTGGCGACGCTCCCCTTGTTTGCGTTGACGCAGTTCTTCGGCGGCGTCTCGATGCAGGCGATCTTCGGGAGCTTTGCAATCAGCGCGTTTGCTGTGCTGCTGGTCGGAACGATCGCGATCGCGTTGTCGGTATCGAGGCTGGCGGGCAAGCGGGCGGTTTTCGCGTTTTATGTGTGCGTGATCAGCTACCTCGCGATTACAGCGGGATTTGACGTGTTCTTGCGGAATTCCGGACGCGGTGCGGCGGGCGGTTCGGGCGTGACCTGGATGACGGCGATCAATCCGTTCCTCGCGCTCGCGGCACTGTTGAACCCGACGGATTTCCCGACAGCCCCGGAAGGAACGACGCGCGGACTGGCGAATCTGTTTCTTGAACATCCAGTGCGAACGTGGTGCTATGGATCGCTCTTATTGAGTGTGCTGCTGATGGTGGTTTCGACGTTCACGGTGCGCAGCGGCGGGCTGAACCTTTTCAGCGGCGAAGAGGGCGGGATTCCGTGGTATCGCAAGGTGTTTGGATTAGGTGCTGCGGGAGCGGAATCGCGACCGGCGCGAACGGTCTGGCACAACCCAATTGCGTGGAGAGAAGCGGCGGCCAGAAACAGCACACTCGGAAGGATATTCGCGCGATACGCGTTCATCGCGATCGGCGCGTTGTTCGGCGTGCTGCTGCTCGTGCTCTATCACACAGGTTCGATGAATCACGTTGATTTCCGCACGGCGTTGCTTGCGACGGTGTGGGGCGAATTGGCGGTGATTACGTTGGTGGCGATCAATATGGCGGCGACGGCGATCAGCCGCGAGAGGGAGGATGGGACGCTTGATTTGCTGCTGACGACGCCGATCACACCGTCGAGTTATCTGTTCGGAAAGCTGCGAGGGTTGATTGCGTATTTGCTGCCGCTGTTGGCGGTGCCCTTGGGGACGCTGGCGCTGGCGTCGGTGTATGTGCTCTTCGGCGGCTTCGCACGGCCGGATGGTGTCACAGTGTCGACAAACATCCCCGGAATAGGCACGCTGGCCGTGCCGGTGATTCTGCCGGAGGCGGCGTTGCTCGCGCCGGTTGTAGTACTTCCATTCACGGCGTTCTGTGTGATGGTGGGTTTGCAGTGGTCGCTGCGAAGCAAGGGGACGATTTCGTCGGTGGTCGCGACGGTCGGAATCGTCGGTGCCGTTGCCGGATTGGTGGGATTGTGCGGCTGGCAGGCCGCACTGAGTGTGGCGTGGATCGGGCCGGCGCTCGGCGCGTTGAGTCCGGGGCCGCTGATGTTCGCGCTGGTCAGTCCGGATGCAGCGATGATGCAGACCGTGGGTGGCGGCGGTGGGTTGGAAACTGCGCGAGTCTCGCTCGCGATCGGTGCGGTCAGCGCGGCGGTCATTTATTGCGTTGTCGTGTATGCGATCCAGAGCGGGATGGTGCGGACGTTTGATATGACGGTGCGGAGGTTGGCGGGGGTTCGATAGTGAAATCCTGTGGAAAAATTCAAAGTCCTTCCGAGAGACAGTCTGGCGATCTACCCGCATCTCGAATCATGCTTGGTGTTGTGATCTTCTCGATCGCGGCATGCGTTGCTTGCTACTTATTTGTTTTCCCCCCTCCTGCAAGACTTCCGGTAATCAAGAGCGTTGTGGCTATGTCTCCGGATGCGGCGTGGGGCCTGCCAACGAGCGACACATACGAGATGAGTTCGAAGCGACACGATCTATTTTCTGCGTGGGTGCGTTCGGTCTATTCACGAAGCCATCGTGAAGCGGGAAAGCCTTCGTACGCCGTCTCGTTCACAGCCTCAAATATTCTCGTGAACGTCCGGCACGACGACATTTATTTGATCGTTGAAGGCTTTGAGTTGAAGGCTCCGATTCTCGATGCGGACCGCGCATTTCTGCAAGAATTGGCCGCGACATATAGATCGCCCTGAATCAACAAGCGAGGGTTGATGTATGTTGGATGAGATTCCACGCTGCCCTGACGTGGTGTTCTTGCGTTGCAGTCGCACCGATGCAGAAGCGGATTGTGTAGCCGACACCGGGGAGGACGGTGTGGGTGAGGTAGATCTCGCCGCTGGTGTTGAGGGATTCAAGAAGGCACTTGTTCGCGGCGTCTTCGCCTTTGAGGCGGAAGCAGATGAGGTTCATGCTGCGCGGGGCGACCATTTCGAAGCGGCTGTCTGCCCGGACGAGCGATTCGAATAATTCAGAGAGGCGCATGTGCTCGCGGATGTAGCTGCGCAGGCCTTCAGCGCCGTAATGGCGGAGAACGAACCAGAGTTTGAGCGCGCGAAAGCGGCGGCCGAGGGGGATCTGCCAGTCTCGGTAGTCGATTGCGCCGGAATCGGTGCCGGCGTTGCGGAGGTATTCGGGGGTGATGCTGAGTGCGCCGGTGAGGGACTTGCGATCGCGGGTGAAGAAGCAGTTGCAATCGAAGTTGGTGAGGAGCCACTTGTGCGGGTTGAAGGCGATCGAGTCGGCGTGTTCGACGCCGGCGAGCATGGCGCGATATTCGGGGCAGACGCAGGCGGCGCCGGCGTGGGCGGCGTCGATGTGGAGCCAGGTGCCGAGTTTGTCGCAGCTGGTGTCGCGGAGGACTCGGGCAATCGAGTCGATGGAGTCGATCGCGGTGGAAGAAGTTGTGCCAACGGTGCCCACGACGTAGGTGGGAATGAAACCCTGCTTCAGATCGTCACGGATCGCGCGTTCAAGAGTGGCGGGGTCGAGCGCGAAGCTCTTGTCGCAGTCGATAAGGCGGAGATGGGTGCGGTCATCGGGTGAAGTTGCGAGCCCGGCGATCATCGCGGCCTTGATGACGGAAGAGTGGGCCTGCGTCGAGGTATAGATCGCGAAACGCTGGGAAGAGCCGCTTGCAGCCTTCGCGCGCACGCGGTGTCGTGCGGCACAGAGCGCGACGAGGGTTGCGTCGCTTGCGGTGCCTTCGATGACGCCGCCGCCATTACCGGGGCGTGCGAGGTGTGCGCTGTCCGAGAGAAACTCGCGCGGCAGACCGATGAGTTCGCCGAGCCAGTCGAGGACTTTGGTTTCGAGTTCGGTACATGCGGGGCTGGTGAGCCAGAGCATGCCCTGGACACCAAGACCCGCGGAAAGCAGTTCGCCGAGGATCGCGGGGCCGGTCGTGTTGGAAGGAAAGAAGGCGAAGAAGTTGGGCGATTGCCAATGCGTGATGCCGGGGAGGATCGTTTTTTCGAGATCGGCGAAGATGTTGTTCCACTCGTCGCTTGTGCCGGAGTGCTCGGGCGCGTGCGCGGGGAGGGCGTTGTAGACGTCGCCGGGCTTGACCTGTGAGAGGACCGGGAAAGACTCGATGCGCTCGAGGTAATCGGCGATGAAGTCGATGGCGCGGTGGGAGTGGGCGCGGAAGTCGGCGGGGGACATGTGAGGCGTGGAGGACATTGCGCAATCGTTCATAGGAAAGTGCGGTATTTCGGCGCGTTCGCCCGCGACCCAGTGCGCGAAAAATGCATGCTTCAATAAAACGACTTAGACGCCAAGTTCATCCGCAACCGCTTCCAGCGTCTGCTCTCCCGAATCACTTCCATCACCCGACAATTGATCCACCGTCTTCGCCGTTGCGAGCGGCTTGCCCATCGCATCGGTTAGCGCGATTCCATCCATCGTCTTGATGATCGGAATCGGATTCGCCTTGTCGTGCGCGGCCATTTGCTTTTCGAGGCCGGTGCGCTTGGCTTCGTCGAGTTCGGCCCATTTGCCTCTGCCGCGGCACTTCGGGAATCGCGAGCAGCCGAGCCAAGGGCCTCTCACTCCGTTGCGGAGATTGAGCGGGGACTCGCAGATGGGGCAGGGGAGATCGGTGACGATCGGGGGCTGGGATGGGGCGGTTACTTTGCCCTTCTTATCGATGTTGAGGAGGCCGTCGCAGGGGTTGGCTTTGTCGGAGTAGCCGGAGCAGCCGAGGAATGGGCCGAAGCGACCGACGCGCTTGGTCATGGCTCTGCCGCATTTGGGGCACATGACGTTGATCGCTTCTGCGGCAGGGCGCGGCTTGCCTTCGCGATCAACCGGGCTTGCGTACGTGCAGGTCGGGTAATCGGAGCAAGAGAGGAAGCGACCGTTCTTGCCGAACTTGTAGACGAGCGGCTTGCCGCAGGTCGGGCAGGTGTATTCGGAGGGCTGCGACTCGGCCTTGGCGTGGACGAGGGATTCCTCGGCGTTCTTCAGGTCCTTTTTGAAGGGGCCGTAGAACTTCTTGAGCATGTCGATCCAGTCGAGATGGTCTTCCTCGACCTTGTCGAGTTGCAGTTCCATCTCGCGGGTGTAGCCAATGTCCATGATGCCCGGGAAGCCTTCGATCAGTTTGTCGGTGACGACTTCGCCGAGGTCGGTCGAGTAGAAGCGGCGCTGCTGCTGCTCGACGTATTTGCGTTCCTGGATAACGCTGATGATGCTGGCATAGGTCGAAGGGCGGCCGATGCCTTCGGACTCGAGCATCTTGATGAGGCTGGCTTCGCTGTAGCGGGGCGGGGGCGACGTGAACTTCTGGAGGACGCTCGCGGAGAATGGCGCGAGAGGCTGGGCCTCTTTGAAGATCGGGAGCGTTTGCTCTTCGCCGCCGCGCGGGACGCCGGTGACTTTGTAGTGGCCATCAAAGACGAGAATGCGGCCGGTGGTTTTGAACGTGACGATCTTGGCGGGGCTAGGGTCGCTTCCGCCGGAAATGCGGATGGTGGTGGAGTCCCACTGCGCGGGCGTCATCTGGCACGCGACAAAGCGCTGCCAGATGAGTTCATAGAGGCGGAACTGATCGTCGGTGAGCGCCTTGCGGATCTTCGGATTGGAAGGTGAGAGATCCGGATTGGTCGGGCGGATGGCTTCGTGGGCTTCCTGCGCATCTTTGTTGGAGGACGAGAAGAAGTTGGGCTTCTCGGGCAGGTACTTGTCGCCGAATTGCTTGCCGATGAACGCGCGGGCGGCGTTGAGCGCTTCGCCCGAGAGATGCGTGCTGTCGGTACGCATGTAGGTGATGAGACCGATCGGGCCCTCGCCGGGGATGTCCACACCTTCGTAGAGCTGCTGCGCGGCACGCATGGTGCGCTGAGCGCCGAATCCGAGGCGGCTGCTGGCGGCCTGCTGGAGGGTGGAGGTGATGAAGGGCGGTGCGGGGCGCGTGGTGGTGCGCTTGGTTTCGATCGACTCGACCTTGTACGGAGTCTTGGGGTCGATGTCGCCGCTGATCGTGCGAAGGAATTTTGCCGGGCCCTTGCCCGTCGGGTCGTCGGTGACTTTGACGGCCGGGCTCTTCACACCCGCGAGCTTCGCGATCTCGATTGCGCGATCGAGGATCTGCTTGTTCTGTGCCTCGGTGCGATGCTCGCCTTCCTTCGGCGCGAGAATGTCGAGCGGCTTGCCCCCGACTTCGATGAGTTCGGCGCGGAAGCCGTTGTTCTCTTCAAGCCAGTGTGTCTGCTGCGCAACTGTTGGCGGATTGTTCTTCTCATCGCGCTGGGCGATCATCTTCTGCCAGGCGGGCGCAAGACCCGCGGCCTTCGCGAGCTGGTCAGTAAAATTGGCCTTGATCTCGTAGTACTCATCGGGCATGAAGGCGCGGATTTCACGCTCGCGCTCGACGACGAGACGGACAGCGACCGACTGCACACGCCCGGCGCTGAGGCCACGCGCGACTTTCTTCCAGAGCAGGGGCGAGACCTGATAGCCGACGATGCGGTCGAGGATTCGCCGCGCCTGCTGGGCGTTGACGCGGTCTTCATCGATCGGGTGCGGGTTGCTGAAGGCCTTGGTGATCTCAGCCTTGGTGATGGCGGGGAAAATGACCCGCTTGGCCTGCTTGCTGGTAATGCCAAGTTCCTGCGCGAGGTGCCACGCGATGGCTTCTCCCTCGCGGTCCAAGTCGGTTGCGAACCAGATCTGCCCGTCGCCGGACTGAACGTCCTTGGCGGCACGCCGCAGATCGGAGATCACGTTGGCGCGATCTTCGTTGATGACGTAGGTCGGTTTGAAATCGTGCTCGAGGTCGACGCCGGGGACCGGGTTTTTCACGCCCTTGGGGTTGCGGCTGGGCAGATCGCGGACGTGACCGACCGAGGCGAGAACGACGTATTCGGGGCCGAGATAGCGATTGATGGTCTTGGCCTTGGCCGGCGATTCGACGATCACTAGGTTTTTGCCCTTGGCGGAGCCGGCCTTGTAGACGGACTTGAAGACGCGCCCGCCGCGACCGCCTTTTCCACCCTTCGCGAAGCGGCCTGCAGGCTTCTTTGCGGCTGCCGGTGCCTCAGCGACGGCGGTTGCGCCACCGGAAGCGGGTTCGGCTGGTGCGGGAGCGGCTTTTTTGATGGGTCGTTTGGCCATAGTGGGTCTGAGTAGAGGCGAACGGCGTGCCGGGCGTTCAAACGCGGAAGAAGGCGGAAAATCGAGTTCTGGAAGGGCCTGGTGTGAGGACCGAAGCCCGATTCGACTGCCAAACCTTCGGCGATTGACCCGGCTGAGCCTGAAGTGGCATTCCCGGGAACGTTTATAGATAAGGAAAGGAAGCGGGGGTTGTCAAGGGGGTAGGGGTGAAAGGGGCAGTCTGTGGCGGGTATTGTAGCATTTTGTTCGGTATGACGCAAGCGTAATTTCAGCTGTCGGCAAGTGCTTTGTGTGACGACACTTACCCGGAGTATCGCCGGTTCGAGCATCGTCGACCTGTAATTTTGTCGTCGCGGATTCGCGTTTTGGAGGTTCGAGCCGCGGCGGCGGGCGGCGGAGCCGTGCGGTGAATAGGTGGCGTATTCACCGCATGGTTTGCGGTGATTGACCGACGGGGCAGGAAACGGAGCGTGTCAGGGGAGGCCCCCGGGATCAGCCGTAGCGCGTTCAAATACTCGCGCCGCCCAATCGGTGGGGGGGACGGTGTTGGCATCGATCCACATGCTGGCGGGTGTCAGCCGCAGGCGCTTGAACCAAGTGCGATGCATGGGGAAATGTTGCTTCATGGCTCATTCTCGTTCCGAATGATTTGCTCCCAATCTTCGCGTAGCGATTCGAGCGTGTAAAGGCGGCCACATTCTGGACAGGCGCCAGAGTGGGGCAGGGCGTCGAGTGCGTATGCACACTGCGGGCACGCTCGATGGTTTCGGCGACGAAGCTCGGCGTGGGCAAGGGCGCCGGTACCGCGATAGGCGAATGCGGCGAAACAACACGCGGCAATGAGGGCGGACATGCCGATACCGGCGGCGGTCGCTGCGAATGCCCAGTGTTGCATCAGTCCAGCAAAGACACCGATCGGCGTCAGCAACAGGGAAAGAACACAGAGAGCGATCATGATGAAACGGAACTTTGCATCTGCGCGGCGGGGTGCAAGCGTGTCAAAGCTTGACGCGGGTCGCGTCGGCAACATGCTGTCATTGTGTTGTAAATCCGTGATCTCGGTTTTCTCAATCTTGAGTGGAGGAGTTGGTCCGTGTGAGCGGCAAGCGTGCACTACGAGCTCGGCCCATTCGGTCGCGGGCCGAGCTTCCGCATCAATGACGACGCATCCCGAAGTAATCCGCAGGCGTCTGAGCCAGGTTCGTTGCGCCTTTGCGAAGTGCCGCGTGTCGATCTTGATTTGTTCCACCGCGTCTTCAAGCGGCATGCGGCCTTCGAGATGCGCCAGCAACTGTTTGTAGCCGAGGGCTTCGCGGGCTTGCATGTTCGCGCCATGTTCGAACGCTTGATCGTCCCGAAGTTTCCGCACTTCTTCGAGAAAGCCGTTGGCCATCATCTGTTTGACGCGCGCGTTAATGCGGCGGTTGATCTGCTCGGTTGGCCAATCGAGGATGGCCAGCACGCAATCGGTGCGGCTTTGCGATCCCCATTGCGTCTGATGCGTGCTGATCGGTATGCCTGTCAGCCGGAAGACTTCGAGGGCGCGGATGGTCCGGCGTTCATCATTTGGGTGGATGCGTTGGGCGGCTTCGGGATCGACGCGTTCGAGTTCTTGGCGGAGGGATTCGAGGCCGCGGGCGCGGAATTCGGCGCGGAGAGATTCATCCGCGCCGGGGCCTTGAAACATGCCGCTGAGGAAGTTTTGAATGTAGAGGTGTGTGCCGCCGACGATGATAGGGGTTTTGCCACGGGATTGGATGTCGGTGATTGCGGCGTTTGCTTCGCGCAGCCAATCGTGCACCGTGAACGGAGTCGGATCGCGCGGGTCGCGAAGATCGAGCAGGTGGTGGGGAATTGCCTGGCGTTCCGCGATCGTCGGCTTGGCGGTGCCGATGTCCATGCCTTTGTAGATCTGGAAGGCGTCGGCGGTGATGAGTTCGGCGTTGCCGATTTTGTTGGCGAGTTCAAGAGCGAGCGCGGACTTGCCGCCGGCGGTGGGGCCGACGATGACGGGGATGCGGGGAAGAGGGGAAGGCGGCACGCGGGATTGTTTGCGCGGAGAATCGGCTTCGCGCAGATTCACCTCACACGGTGCGATCTCGGCGAGCGTGTGCAAGCTGCCAGGACCTTGCCGTACGAACCCGAGCGAAGCGAAGGGACGTTGCTCTCAACGCCGCCAAACGCCCGGAATCGTGCACGCATCGCACATGAATTTGAGCCGATCTAAAGCGTGCGGCGGACGCTCGCGATGATTGTCCCGGCCGTAAAGCCGACGATCGCAAACGAGGCAAAGAGGATCACGATGGTCCAGGCAATAGCAACTTCCTGTCGCGACGCGCTCATTGTTTTTAGCGATGGCATGACCTGGAAAATGAGGTAGATCTTGAAGGACAGCGTCGCCGAGACCAGAAGCGCCGCGGTGGTTGCCAGGACCTCGCTGGAGAGAATGCAGGAAAAGAGCCAGGCGAGGCCGCAGACACCGAGGAAGATGACGGCGAAGAGGCCGAACGTCGCGTATGCCGAGCCTCCTCCATTGGGAACGTTTTCGCGCGAAACAAGCCCCGAGAGAGTTGCAAGCAAACAGATCAACATCGGAACCGCGAGCAGGCAAGCCGTTGTGAGCGACTTGCTTCGGATGATCCGGCCACGGCTCACGGGGAGCGAGCCGAGGAATTCCGAAGTTCGCTCACGACGCTCGCGGGCGAACTGACACGCAGCGACCGCGGGACCAGCGAAAATGCAGAGCCAACTGCCGCCGACGAAGAGGGCCATGAGTTCGGAGTGTTCGCTGCCGGAATATTGCAGGAGCGGAACGTGGCTTTCAAAAAGGCGCGAATAGGCCGTGACGGACACACCGACAAAGGCCGGAACGAAAATGAGCACCGCCATGAGCAGGAACGCCGGCTTTGCGAGGCGCCAATCTTTTCGAAGTAGCGTCAGGAACATGTTGCCTCCATTCCCTTCACGATGTCTTTGAATGCGTCGTCGAGCGAGAGATCGGCGATGTCGAGATCCGGGCTGTGCGCGAAGGACCGGAGCGACTCTGCCGCGGCGGGGGAGAAATTGCGGAGGGTGATGGTGACGGCGCGGCCTTCGCGCGCGATGTAGGAAACATCGGGCGAGAGGCGGCGGAGTGCGGCATCTTCGATGGGGGAATCGGGGAGAAGGCGAACGCGCTTGGTCGTGCCGAGGAGTTCGTCGGTGCGGCCTTGAAAGATCAGGCGGCCGTCGTGCAGGAAGCCGAGATGATCGGTGGCGCGCTGGATGTCCTGGAGTGAATGGCTGGAAATCAGGACGGTGCGGGGAGAATCGAGCGAGGCGCGGAGCACCTCTTCGAAGAACTCGTCGCGAGCGATCGGGTCGAGGCCGTCGGTGGGTTCATCGAGAATGAGGATCTGGGGATCGTGCGCGAGTGCGAGAAGAAGCGAGAGCTTGGCGCCCGTGCCCTTCGAGAGTTTGGAAACTTTGGCGCGCGGATCGATGCGGTATTTCTTGAGGAGAGACGAGGCGAGCGTCGGGCTCCAATCCGGGAAGACACCTTCGCAGAATTGAATCACTTCCTGCACGCGCATCCACGGGTAGGCGGTGGGGCGATCGGGCACGTAGCCGACGCGGGATTTTGCGCGGACGGGCTCAAACGCGATGTTAATGCCGTTGAGATGGACCGAACCGGACGTGGGAGCGAGGAGGCCGAGCAGCATGCGGATAGTCGTGCTTTTCCCCGCGCCGTTGAGGCCGATGAAGCCGTAGATCGCGCCCCGCGGAACGGCAAGGCTGATGCCGTCGACGGCGGTGCGTTTACCGAAGTGCCTCGTGAGAAGGTCGGTACTGATTGCGAAGTCGGGTGAAGTCATGACTTGGCTCCGGATCGCTGCGATTGCCAGGCGCGGGAGTAGGCGGCGTCAGTCGCGGCGCGAGTAAGTCCCGCGGCTATGGAAATGCGGACACCGTGTTCAAAAGCGTCGCGGACGGATTCGGCAGCGCTGGCTCGGGCGGGCGCCTCACCTGCGGCGGCGACAAACATTCCAACGCCTCTGCGCGATTCGATGATGCCATCGCGCTCAAGTTCCTCGTACGCGCGTTGGATTGTGTTGGGATTGATCTTGAGTTTGAGGGATTGGACGCGGACGGAGGGGATTGCATCCCCGGGGGCGTAGACGCCGGACGAGATGCCGTGGCGGACCAGGTCGGCGACCTGTTGGAAGACAGGGAGATTGGAATCGGATCGGAGTGCCATGTGTGATCGAAGCGGGTTCAAGGGACGTGTTCTAGTGTGCTAGTACACCATGATTCGGTTGAGAATGCGATCGGGTTGCGGGGGAGCGAGAGAAAATTTGCGAATTGCCTGGCCCTCCGTGACGGGCGACTGTGTGAAGAAGCTCACGTTGGCGCGAGTTGTGGCCCTGTTTTTGAGCATTCACGGGGTCGTGCGGTGTTGAGATCGCGAGCACGCGAAAGCGTTTTCATTCTGTTCGCATTGTGCGCGCATTTGAATTTGCTCATCAAGATGCGTGGAGACCACGCCGTGGTATCATGCCGCCATGGCTCCCGCGCTCGCCAGTGCGTCGCGGATTGTGAGGTCGCCTCTTGGCGATCTCTTGCTGCAAGCAGATTCCAATTCGCTGAGGGGATTGAGCTTTTCCGGTGCGGAAGGTCTGCCTCCGGTGAAGAGCGCGCTTCTCGAGCAGATCGAGCACGAACTGCATGAGTACTTCCAGGGACGCCGCCGCGACTTCGGTGTGGCGCTCGACTTGGAAGGCACGGAGTTTCAGAAACGTGTGTGGGAAGAGCTCAAGAAGATTCCATTCGCAGAAACGATCTCGTACGCGGAACTTGCGAAGCGCGTGGGAAGCGCGAACGGGTTTCGCGCAGTCGGCGCGGCGAACGGAGCGAACCCCATCGCGATCGTGGTGCCGTGCCATCGCGTGATCAACGCGGATGGCGGGATAGGTGGCTATGGGGGCGATGTTTGGCGCAAGCGCTGGCTCTTGGAGCATGAGAGGCGGGTCGCGGGCATGCCGCCTCTGGATTTGTTCTCAGTTCAGACGCCGGTGGTGGTTGGGCAGAAGTAGGGCGGTCGGCAAGGGGCGTGGGGGTTTCGACCCGCCCCGGCCACCTCCCTCCCGTCCGGAGGGTGCGATTTCGGAAATGTAGAGAGGGCTTGTGCGTTGAGCACCTCGGATTCCCAATGAATGTGGGGTTCCAGGAGATCGCCATGCTCGCGATTTTGCTCGGACTTCTGGTGCTGACGGGTGGTGATGGAAACATCGGGAGATCTGACGGCGCGTTGCTGGCGGGGCCGCGGGTGCAGGAAAGAGCGCAGCCGTCAACGCTGGCGCATTACGGCGCGGATGGCAGGTTGCTCGCGCTCGATGATCGCGAAGAGATTGTGGCGATCAATTTACTTGGGTTGAGCGAGGCGGAGCGAGAGCCGCTGGATCAACTTGTTCGCATGCGGCTCGCGGATGTGATGTCGGGCGGATTGAGGCGGATCCCGCTGGTGCTGGAGTTACAGGAAGCGACCGCGAGTGGAGAAGAGACGAAGATCGATGATGTGCTGATGCGGTACGCGAGGAATCGGCCGATCTGGGGAAACCCGATCGCGTTGGTACAGGTCGTCGAGGAAGCGTTGCCGGAGCGTGTGCGGGCGGAGTATCGGCGACTCGTGAACGAGTATCGGGATGCGTGGGTTGCGATCAAGTCGCGTGAGAGCATGAAAGGGCGCGAGGAGTTGATTGCGGATCTTGAGCGCGAGAAAAGAATCGCGGATATTCGGCGGCCGACGGAAGCGAGATTGACGCAGGCGCGTGCTCAGTTCGACATGATCTCGAAGCGACTCGATCTGACGACGGATCAGGAAGGGAAGTTGCGGACACTCGTACAGGAGTACGCGACGAATACGAACTACCGGCCGAGCGGACGGGATGGATTGAAGTTGTTACAGGACATGTTCAGCGTGCTGACATGGGAGCAGCGGGTGGAGATGGCGAAGTACTTGCGCGAGCAGAGGACGGGTGAGAGGTTTAGGCCGCTTCGCGATGCGCCGAAAGGGACGGGGGTGGCGGCGGGCCTGCCGATTCTCATGCTCGCAACAAGGCGAAAAAGGCGTCCGATCGGGTAAGGCGTTTCCCTACGATCTGGCGTGCCCATTCCACGTATCGCCATTGTCGGACGCCCCAATGCGGGCAAGTCCTCGCTCATGAACCTCATTGCCAAGTCGAAGGTCTCCATTGTGGACCCGACGCCGGGGGTGACGCGCGACCGGGTCGCGGCAATCGTCGACCTGGAAGGCCCGAACGGGGTGAACAGCCCGCGCAAGGTTGTGGAGTTCATGGATACCGGCGGGTTTGGTGTGTATGCCGCGGAAGGCGAGCGGTACGACGAAATCGGCGCGGATCTGGCGACGCTGACGCAGGACATCGAAACGCAGATCGCGACGGCGGTTGAAGGTGCGGACCTGATTCTGTTCGCGGTCGATGCGCAGGCGGGCATCACGCCGCACGATCAGCAGATTGCGAAGATGCTGCGAGAAGGCAAGCTCGGTGCGGCAGGGCGCGAGGGCAGAGCGGCCAAAGGCGCGAAGGGCGGTCCGAAAGGAAAGCAGGCGCCAAAGGACGACGAGGACACGAAGGTGGCGAAGGCGAAGCGGCCGCCGATTCGCATCGTTGCGACCAAGGTGGATGGACCGAAATGGGAAACGCACGCGCACGAGTTGTCGGCGCTGGGCTTTGGCGACCCGTTGATGGTCAGTTCGATGAACAACTACATGCGGCGCGAGTTTCTCGAGAAGCTGTATGAGTTGATGCCGGAGAATGACGACTCGAAGCGGCCCAAGGCGCGCGCGGACCTGATGATGGCGATCGTCGGCAAGCGGAATGCGGGCAAGAGCACACTAGTCAATACGCTGGCGGGCGAGCCCCGGGTGATCGTGAGCGAAATCGCGGGCACGACGCGCGATGCGATTGACGTCCGGTTTGATTTCGATGGCAAGACGCTGGTCGCGATCGACACGGCGGGCGTGCGGCGGAAGAAGAGCTTCCAGAACATGATCGAACACTGGGCGATGGATCGCGCTGTGCGGGCGATCGACCGGGCGGATGTGATTCTGCTTCTGATTGATGCGACAGAGAAGATCAGCCAGGTCGATGAACAGCTCGCGGCGATCGCGCAGAAAAGCTGGAAGCCGACGATCATCGTCGTAAACAAGTGGGATTTGGCCGAAGGGCAGATCGGCCGCGATGACAAGCCTGTGACGCCGGAGAAGTACGAGGATTACCTCCGCAAGGAACTGAAGGGGCTGTCGTTCGCTCCCATCGCGTTCGTCAGCGGCAAGGACAATTCCAACGTCCGCGAGACGATTGAACTTGCGTTCGAACTGCAGCAGCAGGCGCAGGAGCGCGTGACAACGGGCAAGCTGAACCGGCTCATCCGCGAGATCGTTACCCGTCAGGGTCCGACCGACATCAAGGGCACACATGCGAAGGTGTTCTTCGTCGCCCAGACGGCGTCGAATCCGCCGACGATCACGATCGTGGTGAATCATCCGGAACTCTTCCGGCCGAGTTACCAGCGGTTCCTGATGAATCGTCTGCGAGAAGAGACGCCGTTTGTCGAGGTTCCCCTGCGAATCGTGATCCGGGCGAGGCGCCAGCGCGAGGACGATTCGAAGCTCATCGAGACCGAGAAATATTCCGAAAAGCTCAAGCTCGGACGGGGCGGACATCGCGCCAAGATCACCAAGCAGGAAGGCGTCTGGGTCGCGGAAGAAGGCGAATTCGACGAGAGCATTCTCAGCGATGCACTGTCGGCGCCGGTCGAGTTTGAAGACGACGCGGAGAAGACGGCCGAGGACTATTTCAAAGAGGAATAGGTCAAAGTAAACCTTTTGACAACAGTCGTTGGAGTTCGGTAGAATCGCCGAATGTTCCAAAGGCTACTGCACACCAGTGCAATATTCGTTTTGTGCGTTTGCACGATGACGTTTGCGTCGCAGGCGACGGATGAAACTGCCGCGCGAGACTGGTTAGTTGAACTAATGCGTGCCCCCTCTGCGGCGAAGCAGTTCGCGGTCGGAACCTGCATCCGAACATTACGGACGACGTACTCGACACATACGGCATCAAGCATTGAACAATTGAGGGGGGAGATTGCGGGGAAGCCGGATCATCTGAAGCGACCTCTTCTCGAGAGAGCAGAGCAGCTCTTTCGGGGCAGTGAGGAGCAGCGGTACACCTTATGGTACGAACGTCCGACCCGGTGGCGATTAAATCGGGATGTGTTGGTCGATGGTGCGTTGCAGTATTCTGACAATGCCGAGAACGATGGCGGTGCTTGGCGGCGATCACATGGGCAGCTCGCTTTATTTGGCCCCGCCGATTCCGGACGGCCTCCGGAACGCGATCCGCGCACAATTTTGAATACGGTGCTCGACGGTCTCGATGTCTTCTGGGGCCGGATGGGACAAATCGCAGACCCCGAACTCCGCATTGCCCGGCTTTCCTTTTCACAGAACGAATGGATTGCGGTGCTCGAAGCGGCGGGGGATCGAAAGTGGGAGGTTCGATTCCAATGGTTTCCCGACGTCGCCTCATTCTTCGTGACAAAAATAACAAGGCATATTTCGGCCGGCGGTGAGATGTCGTATCAATGGGTCTTCGCGGCGCCGGTACCGGGGCCGGGGGGAAGCGTGGTTTCGCCGCGTCATGAGCTGGAACTGCCTTCTCACCATCAGCGGAGCGTTTTCGAATTCTTGGAATGGAAATCGCTTGATTTGAACGAAATGGAAAGCTTGACCCGAATGCCGACCAAGTCAGATATTGATGCGGTACGGGGAAGGGTGGAATCACGGACAGTTCTGGATGTTCAAAGCTCGGTCATGACACTGACTTCAACGGCGTCCGATGGCGTTGAAAAAGTGCAAAGATTCGAAGCGGTCGACGAAGAATCGCGACGATTTGGTGCAATGCGCTATATCGCGCTCTACGGCAGCATTGCCGGAGTGTGTGGTATCGTGGCATGGAAGATTTTGTCTGGCAGAAGGCCTTAAGTGGAGAATTTCGATGAAAGCAAATATGCGGTTCGCGATCATGGCAACGATTTGTGCAGGAGGCAGCTTTACCAGTGGTCAGGTACATACGAGCCCGAAGCCTTGCAACTGCTTTTCAGCGCTCATCGTTGCATTTCCCACACCTCGGTTTCAAACGTGTGGATCGATCGTATATCAGGTGCTGACGACTCCGGGTGGGTCCTATTGCTTCGTGTCCGTCGACGAGGATTCTGGCACGTGCGACTACACGTATAAGTGCGAGACTGGCGCGCCCGGGGTGAGGAATTACAGCGTTAGTTGCAGCATCAATGTCATGGATCGGGACGCGGCCGGGAATTGCATTCCGGAAAGTGAGCACCCGCACCCGTTCTCGGTTCACAGTTGTAAACAGGCGGATCCCAATGTGTCGAGCAATCCCGACGGGTGCGGCGCGTGGCAATAGCCCTGCACCAGCCTTCGACGCGTTGGCGCGCCCGCGCGGTCGCCGTTTGCGGCGTAGTTCTTGGCGCGACGGTGCTTCTTGCCGGCATCGCGAAGATCGCCGGGTTTCGCGAATTTGCCGGCAGCGTTGAAACGTGGACTATTCTGCCGGCATGGGTCCGCGTTGTTTCATTGCTCGCGGTGCCGATCGCGGAGGTTCTGGTGGGTGCGACGCTGCTTCTCAGCCCGAGTTCGCGGTTCGCCGCAAAGTGTGTGCTCGCGATGATTGTTGTATTCTCCGCGGTCTACATCGCCCAATATGTTTTCGTCGGGCCACCGAAATGCGGTTGCTTCGGCCTCCTTTCCCGATACTCGAGCGCCCTTGAGGATTCGAAGATCGTGCTCGGCAGAAATGCGCTCCTGATCGTTATCGCCGTGGTCTCGCTGGTGTTGTCGCGTTCTGCCAGTGCTTCAGACGGAACAGGGGGCGGTCCGGACTTGTCTATTTCCGGAGAGCCGGGATGAGAATCCGATCGTCAACCGGATTCACTCTTGTTGAATTGCTTGTCGGCATTTGCCTTTTGGCAATCCTGATCTCTCTCTCAGTTCCAGGTCTCCGGCGCACGTACCAAAGTGCCTCCGAAGCGAAGCGCGGGTCACAACTGCGCTCCCACGCTCAAATTCTTGCGCTCTATTGCGCCGATCAAAAGGACTCGTTTCCATACCCGTTCGATCCCGATGCGCCGTCCAATCAGGTTTGCGTGGCGGGCGCCCGCGTCTCCGTGAAGTTCTTTGACATGTATTGGTGCTGGAACAGCGTCCTAGGACCTGGTTATTACCCGGGAGGAGAACGAGACCCGGCTTTCACTCCGCCCGGTTCGGCACGCACAACCATCTCCCAGTATTACTGGTACTCCGCCAATCTGATCTCCCGTCCCGAGTTTTGGATCGCGGAACTGCGAACCGGGCCGGGGCAGTGGAAGTGTGTTCGTTTGGGCGATGTCGCCTACCCCTCCAGCAAAGGTTGTGTGACCAACGCCGGGGAGTGTTTGATGAGCGGCAGATCCGGCACGGATACGACGATGGCAATGGTCGATGGGAGCGTCTCGGAACGAAATGCCAGCTACGGTGCGCCTTATCCAACTGGTGAAGGGGAATGGGCCGGATCGTCGCTCCAGTTCGGCTTTGTGGGAATTCACACGCTGAACGGCGTCCGCGGCCGCGACGTCAAAGCGAAGTGATCGCGCGTGAATCACGTTCTGATGGTGGTGCAGCCGGGAACTCCGAGTAGCAGAGCCTCTACGAACACAGCAATTCGTTGTACGCGACAACGAACGTCACAAAGTCCGCATCATCCGTCACGCCGTCGCCGTTGAAATCGCCGAGCGGGTCCTCGAGCAGATCGTACGAAACGACGAACATCACAAAGTCGGAATCATCGACCACGCCATCGGCGTTGAGATCGCAGATGCAGGTTGCTTCGGCGACGTTGCCGGTCAGAACAAGGCCGTAGCCCTGCGTGCCGACGTTCACGGCTGCCGCGTCGATCTTGGCGAACCAGACGCCGGGAGTGGGGGACTGGAACATTCCCATTTCGACGTTGTTGAGAGCGTCGGCGCTGCCGCCGGTGGTGGACCAGCCGTTTGAGAAGACGTTTCCAAGGTAGTCGATGCGTCCGGGCGCGATGAGTGTCAGGTTCAGGTTGTTGACGACCGGCGCGATCGAGGCGACATTGCCGGGGGCATCGTGGAACGACATCGTGGCGCGGAGATCTTCGCTTCCGGGCTGCACGACGAAGCGGATGTATTTGGTCTGTCCGGTTGAAAGCGCGCCGGGAGCGTTGTTGAGCTGATCGCGCACAACGAGCTTGCGCGTATCGCCGGGCAGGTAGACGGATCGATCTCCGAGGATTCGTCCCCAGCCGCCGGTGTCATTCGGATATTCGATTTGCGAAGTCATTCGCACTGCGCTGTTGAGCAACATCGATTTGATGAGCGGGCCGCTGGGCGTGAACGCGTCGGGTGCGTGGGCGATGCCGGAAGGATAGAAACCGTTTGTAAAATACTGGCGGATAATCGCCGCCATGCCGGTGACGACGGGCGTGGCCATTGAAGTGCCTGCCTGGCCAGCTGTGCCGCAGCCGGTGCCGTTGACCGCGGAAGTGAGAGATCCGGGCGCGACGATTTCGGGCTTGCGGCGACCGTCGGTGGTGGGGCCGGTGCCGCCGAAGGTGACGTTTTCGACACTGCCAACATTGCCGCAGGCGACGACGGCGATGCTGTTCTTGGCGTTTTCGGGGTTGGTGAGCGGGCCGAGCTCGGAGGTGGCGAACACCAGCAGGCAGTTGCTGTTCAGCCATGAAAAATTGTCGACAGCGCGGCAGGTGACGTCGTAGGCGTTGGTGCTGTTGTTGCCCCAGCTGTTGTTGTGTACGAAGGCGCCGTGGTTGTAGTTGTCGAGGAAGAGGTTGTAGATGACGGTCTCATCGAGCGCGAGGCCACCGACGAAGGAGATGCGTGCGCCGTACGCGATTCCCCGCGTGTACCCATCGTCGCCGGCATCACCGGCAGCGGTGCACGAAACGTGCGTGGCGTGCAGGCCGACGTTTCGGGGTGAATTGAAATAGACGAGCTTGCGGTGCGTGGGCCCGGCGTTCGCGACAAGCGGATCGAAGAATGAGCAGTGCGAGAGGTCGAGCTTGGTCGAAGATTCGACGATGCCGATGATCTGGCCGGTGCCGGTGAGCGAGGCGGAATAGAAGGGTGTGGAATTGGGAATGTTGGTCTGGGCGATCCAGCGGGCCGTGGCATTGCGGTCTTCGAACTCGGGGGCTTCCTCGACGAAGAAAACGGTCGAAAGGCGGCTGAGGGCGCGGAGCTGATCCGCGGGCAGCGCGAGAACGGCGAGCAGATCGCCACCGGCGTTGTCGAGGCGGATCAGTTCGGCGCCGGGGAGCGCGGCGAGCTGGGTGCGCGCCAGGTTCTGGTCAGCGCCGGGAACGAGCGAGACGATGAGGGCGAGTTTGCCTTTGGCATGCAGCTTTTGACGGACGGCGTCTTTAAAGTTGCGCGCGGGCGCTTGCGCGAGGAGATCGGGCGAGATCTTCCACTCGGGCTTGAAGTCGGATGCGGAGCGTACGAACCCGAGCCGATTCAGTGCGGCCGGCGAGCCCTGCGCGATATCGGCCATGAACGAATCGCCTTCCAAGAATCCCTTGATTTGAACGCCGGCCTTGGCGAGTGCTGCGCGGCGTTCGGGCGACATGGGTCCGTCGAGGGTGATCACACGGGGCGAGCTTGCGCCGCCGATGTTGCGTTCTTTGAGAAGGTCGGGCGTGTCGCGAAGGCGTACACGCTGGGCGCGAAGATTGAGCGCGTCCTGCGCCACCGCGGACGAGGCAGCGACCGCGAGGCCCGCGCACAAATAGACCCTGGCTGTCTTCGCGTTCAAAACTGTCAAGAAGCAACCCCTCTCACGACCATTTGAAACCCGTACCGGTGGCACGCCATCAGAGCGGAATCGGCGGTCTTGCGTCGCATATTGAAGCGCAAGAAAAACCCTCCGTAGTCTGGTACGGAGGGCAAGGGTGCTGAGTTTCCCGCGATCTGGGCTATCGGAAGCAAGGTCCGAGAATTGGGCCCTCTTGCCGATTTGAGTGGCCGGGAACCTACGCGGCGTTCACACGCTTGAGGCCAAGCCAGCGACCAAGGCCAACGCCTTCGGAGCGGCTGGCGGCGGTGGCGAAGCGCTGCAGCACCTCCTTCACCGAGCCGGCGAGGTAAAGCTGGCGATGGAGGCCCGTCTCCCGAAGCAGATTTTCAAGTCGTGGATTGAGCGACATGATGGCGAGGCGGCCACCAAATTGCTCGCAATGCTGCGAAGCGGCGAGCATGGCGTTGATCCAAGCGCAGGAGAAATCGGTGACCTGCGTCATATCGAGGGCAAGGCGACCGCCGGTGAGGCGTGCGAGCGCGATGAGTTCGGGGCCGAGCTGCGCGGCATGCGCTTCGCGCAGATGAGGCGTGACGAACGTGATCACTGTGGCATAAGGCAGGCGATCAACGACCATAAATCGATCGCGCGGAATTTGCTTGTTCGAAGCAGACGGCCCCGGCGACGACGCACCAGCGTGGAGAGGCCGCTCGTCGCTAGGCGTCGCCTGACCCGGGGCCGATGACCGACCCGTGCCGCGTGCGCCGTCCAACAGAGCGTCCGAATCCGAGAAAATATCCATCGAGTGCTCTCCCCCGCCGCGAGGCGAAATTCCGGGCGGCGTGCGTGACGCCCCGAAATCGGGCAACCATTGCGCCCGGGAGGGGAGTCGCGACGAACGCCGCTGACCTGCTTCAAGGAAGTCAATGAAGGAGGCGTATTGCAAGCCCCGGAACGGGGCGCGGCGGCGAGACATGCGCGTCTGCTCCAACTGTGCGGGCTGCGAGGGGGGAATTCGCTGCCTGCCGGTGTTTTCGGCCGTGTTCATTTTGCGAACCTTGAGGCCGCCTGAACGACTAGATACCGACGATCGGTGGAGCCGTCAGCTCCACAAGAGAAAAATGGGGTGCGAAAGGGCCTTTCCTACTCTGGACAGACCCGCACGGGTTTGTTGGGAATCGGGCTCGGTTTTTTTCGCGATTGCGGTGTCGAGAAAAGAAGGAGATGCTCGCTGCATGATCAGCATCCGGAACATCAGCAAGCGGTACGGGACAGGATCGAGATCGATTCTCGCGGTGGATGGCGTGAGCCTGGAAGTGAACGCGGGCGAGGTGCTCGGGTTTCTTGGGCCCAACGGCGCGGGCAAGTCGACGACGATGAAAATGGTAACGGGGTTTTTGACTCCGACGAGCGGATCGGCCGTGGTGTGCGGGCGCGATGTGGTGGATGACCCGGTCGGCGTCAAGAGTGTGATTGGGTATCTGCCGGAAGGCGCGCCCAATTACCCAGACATGACGCCGGCGGCGTTTCTCGACTTCATCGGGCAGATCCGCGGGTTCTCCGGCGCGGAGAAGAAGCGCAAGATTGATGCGGTGGTGGAGCGCGTGCACATTGGCGGCGTGATGCGGCAGCCGATCGAGACGTTGTCAAAGGGATTCAAGCGGCGCGTGGGTTTGGCGCAGGCGATGCTGCATGAGCCGCCGGTGCTGATTCTGGATGAGCCGACGGACGGGCTTGATCCGAATCAGAAGCACGAAGTGCGGAACGTGATTCGCGAACTGGCGAGCCGCGGCGATGTGAATTCGGGGCGGGCGGTCGTGCTGAGCACGCACATTCTCGAAGAAGTGGAAGCGGTGTGCACGCGGGCAGTGATCATTGCGAAGGGAAAGGTGCTGGTCGATGGGACGCCTGCGCAGTTGCGATCGATGAGCAAGTACCACAACGCGGTGACGCTGACGGTTGTGCCGCCGTTGTCGGAGTCGGGCGAGCCGCTGAGTGTGGCAAGGGAATTCGCGGCGATCAAGTGGGTGGCGGATGTGGAAGATCAGGGCGTGCGGCATGTGCCCGTTTCCGCGGCGGGGCCGGGGGGGCCGAGACAGACGTGCACGTTAGTGCCTCGAGGCGGGAGGCCTCTGCTGGCGGATGTGACGAGCCTTGCGAAGAGCAAGGGATGGACGATTGAGACGATTGCGGTCGAGGGTGGCCGGCTGGATGATGTGTTCCGAGAGATGACGACACGAGATCAAGCAAGAGATCAGCAAAGAGAAGCTGTGAAGGCCGGAGGTGCGGCATGAAGGGGCTGCTTCCGGTTTTCCGGCGCGAGTTGTCGGGGTATTTCACGACGCCAGTGGCGCTCGTATTCATCGTGATCTTTCTGTTTCTGGCGGGAGTGTTCACGTTTCAGTTGGGAGCGTTCTTTGAGCGCGGGCAAGCCGATTTGGTCGTGTTCTTCAACTTCCATCCGTGGCTTTATCTCTTCCTGATTCCCGCGGTTTCGATGAGGCTCTGGGCCGAAGAGCGAAAGACGGGAACGATTGAACTTTTGTTGACGCTGCCGATCTCGCTATCAGCAGCAGTGGTGGGGAAGTTTCTGGCGGCGTGGGCGTTTGCAGGCATCGCTCTTGCACTCACGTTTCCGCTCTGGATCACGACCAACTACCTCGGGAATCCGGACAACGGCGTGATCCTCGCCGGGTATTTGGGCAGTTTCCTGATGGCCGGCGCGTTCCTGGCGATCGGATCGTGCATCAGCGCGACGACGAAAAGCCAGGTCATTGCTTTCATAGTTTCGGTGGTGATCTGCCTGCTCTTCATGTTGGCGGGGCTGAAGGAAGTGCAGGGGTTTGTGAGCGGGTGGCTGCCGCTTGAGGCCGTCAAGGTCATCGGAAGCTTTAGCTTCCTGTCGCGGTTTGAGGCAATTTCGAAGGGTGTGCTCGATCTTCGGGACATGATTTTCTTCGGGTCGATCATCGCGGTGTTTGTTGCCGCGACAGGCGTGGTTGTGAACATGAAGAAAGCCGAGTAAGAGCAGCGATCAGCTTCCAGTCGTGCGTGATTGAGGACCAAGAGAATGAACGCAAAGGTTGTTGGAATTACGTCGCTCGTCCTGCTGGCTGTGCTGCTGGTGGCGGTCAACGTGCTGGCGAGCGCTTCGCTGCGATCGGTACGGCTCGATCTCACCGACGGGCGGCTGTTCACATTGACGGCCGGTTCCAAGAACATCGCGAAGACTCCGGCGGAACCGATCACGCTGACGTTCTACTACTCGGCGAAGGCGGCGCAGGGGCGGCCACAAATTGAGGGGATCGCCGGACGCATCGGTGAGATGCTGGAAGAGTTTGCGCGGGCTTCGGGTGGCAAGGTTGTTGTACGCACGATCGATCCGGAAGCGTTCAGCGAAGAAGAGGATCGTGCGGCACAGGCAGGTCTGACCGGCATTCCCACTGGGAACGGTGATTCGATCTACCTTGGGCTGGTGGGGACGAACACGGTTGGTGGTCGCGAGGTCATCCCGCTGTTTGATGTGTCGAACGAGCGATTCCTTGAATACGACGTTGCGCGGCTGGTTCAGGCGCTTTCGATGGCGAAGAAACCGGGCGTTGCCATTGTCAGCAGCCTCGACTTGGCGGGCGGTTTCACCTTGGATCCGCGCACGCAGCAGCCGATGCGCAAGCCGGGCTGGGCATTCGTGCAGGAGTTGAAGCAGCTTTATGACGTCAAGATGCTGCAGGCCGAAAACCTGGTGATTCCGGCGGAAGCCTCAGTTCTGCTGGTGGTTCACCCGAAGAATTTCAATGTCCGCGCGCAGTACGCGATCGATCAGTATGTGCTCAAAGGCGGCAAGGCGATCATTTACGTTGATCCGCTTTGCATGGCGGACGAAGCGGCGGCACAGAACCGAATGCAGCCGGGGGGTGTGGATCTCTCATCGAATCTGGAGAACCTGTTTGCCGCGTGGGGCGTCGGGTTTGATCCGAAGTTGGTCGCCGCGGATGCGACGCTGGGTACGCGATTGATCGCCGGACAAGGCGCTCGGCAGCAGCAGATTGTGTTTCCGCCTTACATCACGGTCGATCAGCGCGGGCTGAACAAGTCGGATCCGGTAACGGGCAAACTGACGAGCGTGAACTTTGCGATGGCTGGTGCGCTGACTCGGAAGGCACCGGCTGATCCGGCGAACAAAGGCGGCGAATTGACGCCGATTGTGGAGACCACGGACAACACGATGCTGCTGCAGGCTTCGGCGATGATGGCGCTCACCGATCCCACGAGCGTGTTAGCCGACTTCAAATCGAGCGGACAAAGGTTGACGCTGGCGGCGCGGCTGAGCGGCAATCTCAAGACCGCGTTTCCGCAGGGCGATCCCGGTGCAGCGACCGATCCGGCGAAGGCTGGTCCGGGCGAGCCTGCGCCCGGGGAAAGCGTCAAGGAGTCGGTGAAAGCAGCGGGTGTTGTGATCGTTGCCGATGTGGATGTGCTGTCGGACCGGATGTGGATGCAGCAGACGGCGCTCGGCGCAATGAAAGTGGCGGACAACATCAACTTTCTCACCACAGCGATCGATTCGTTCGTAGGAAGCGGCGATTTGCTGGGAGTGCGTGGCCGGGGCGAATATACAAGGCCGTTTACGCGCGTGGACGAAATCCGGCGCGGCGCTGAGCAGCGGCTGCGTGCGGAGGAAGACCAGCTCAAGAAGAAGGCCGAGGCAGCGCAGCAGCGGATACTGGAGATCGAGCGCACGCGTCCCGATCAATCGGAGCAGGGCGTAATCGTGCTGACGCCGGATCAGCAAAAGGAATTGGAATCACTCCGGGCCGAGCGACTGGAGACCCGCAAGCAGTTGCGGAAAGTGCAGTTTGATTTGAATCAGGACGTCGAGAAGCTGGGCGCACGGGTCAAGCTGATCAATATCGGGTTGGTGCCAGTTGTCGTGATGTTGATCGCGCTGCTCTGGGCCGGGCTGCGAGCGCTCGGACGGCGAACCGCGCGATCGGGCGCTTAAAAGGTTGGAAGCATGAGCGGAACGAAACTTCGGAATCTCGCAGTCGCGACGGCGCTCATCGCCGGCGGCGCTTTCTTTGCGGTTAAGAGCAGACGGGGCGGCTCGGAAATCCCGCCTGCCGGCCCGGCGATGCCCGGACTCAAAGAGAACATCAACAACGCGGCAGCTCTCACGATTCTCAAGAACTCTGGCAGCGTCACCCTCACACGCACCGGAACCGGCGAGAACGCCGCGTGGACCGTGAGAGCAAAGGACGGATTCCCGGCAGACATCGAGCGACTCCGCACGACGCTTATTCAGCTCTGCAATCTTGAGCTCGCCGAGCCTCAAACCTCAAACGCGGAGTTTTACCCCAAGCTCGGAGTGCAGGAAGTCGTCGTCCTTCCAAAGGACGCGAGCGAAGCAGCAAAGAAGAACGGTGCTCCCGGCTCGCTCGTGGAGGTGAAGGACGCGAGTGGAAAGACGATCGGCGCGCTGATCGTCGGCAACGCGGCTGACATTGGTAACGCAACGCTCGACCGCCCCATGGAAACCGGACAGTTCGTGCGCCGTCCCGGCGCCACGCAATCCTGGCTGACGCGAGGCACGATTTTCCTCGATTCCGAACCCATGAACTGGATCGACCGCAAGATCGCGGGAATCGCACGCGAGCGGATCAAGAGGGCCACGATAAAGCGTGCGGTGGGTACTGGGCCCTCATCGCCGGGTGCGCACCCAGAGCCGGATCTCTCGCTATCCCGCAAAGATAAAGATGCGCCCGCATTCGATGCGGCGGGCATGCCAAGCGGTCTTGAGTTGAAGCCGAACGAGGCGGTCGATCAGCCCGTGCAGGCGATGGCGTATCTCGGAATGGACGATGTCATGAAGGATCCGGGGGGAGTGATCGGCAATGCTGATCCCGCGGCGACCGGACCGAACGCAGCGCACCCGACCGTGACGCAGTTTGAAACTTTCGACGGATTGATCGTCACTGTGAAGACAGGATTTCGCGACGGGAAGTGGTGGGCGCAAGTGAGCGCGGATACTGCGGCTGATGCGATCCCCCCGGCGCCCGATGTGAAGGACGGCGAAAAGGCTCCAACCGAAAAACGCACAGACGTCGCGAAGGAGGCCGCGGCGATCAACAAGCACGCGGCGGGTTGGCTCTTTGCGATCTCACAGTTTGATGCGAAGCGGCTCAGTGCGCGACTGGATGAAATGTTCGCGCCGCCGCAGGTTGAAGCCGCACCGCCGGCGATCGGACCCGCGGCGACTCCGCCCTCACCCGAAAGCGGCACTCCACTCCCGAAGCGAGAAGCGCCGGAGTTTCCGGCGCCGGCTCCGAAGTGAGATGCGATCTGATCGCGTGCCAGTTGAACAAAAGAAAACGCTCGCGATGAATCGCGAGCAAGGTCGACCCACCCGAGGTCGGATCAAGCCTCGATTTTGGTGCCGCTGAAGCGGGGCTTCGCGACGACAACCGTTCCGGCGGCCGGAGCGGAAGCCGCGGCAGCAGCAGGCTTTGCGCGGCTCGCCGGTTCCTCAAGGCTTTCGCGCATGAGGCGGCCAATCTTGAACTTCACGGTGCGTTTGGCGGGCACCTCAACGCGCTCGAGCGTCTTGGGGTTCTGAGCAGAGCGCGCGGCGCGCTGCTTGACCTCGAAGACGCCGAAGTCGCGAAACTCAAGGCGGTTGCCGCGCTGGAGTTCGGTGATGACTTGATCAAGAAATTCCTGCACGACCGATTTGACAAGCGGGCGCTTGATCTTGGCCCGGTTGGAGATGTGATCGATCAAATGCTTCTTGGTGATCGTTCGCATGGCCCTGTGTTCCCGCGAAAGCTGTCGAGTCTCTGACTTGCGAAGCATCGTTGCCGCGCCACCGTTCCACGTCCAACCATCGAAAAGAAGTTTTCCCCGAGACGGCGCGTGGTCGGACGCGTCGGCGCGGGCGGAGAACCGTGCCCGGTCAAAGGACGATCAGATCCGAATTTGAAAAAACGCCCCGCAACCCCGTAACCCTTCCCCCGGGAAAACCCATCGCTGAATGTAGGCACGCTTCAGGCATAGGGATTCCCAAGACAGAGTATCCGCGATGGCGCGAGCGACGTCAAGTGAGAATGAATCGTTGAACAAACAAGTTGGCCATGTTTTTTCGATCCACAGAAATGTGGAAAAACAGCGTTCCGGGCTTGACCGACAGCCGCGATTTGATCAGAAACGGACGACGGCACCAAAGAAAAGGCCGGCGAGGCCGCCGTTGTAGTAGAACCGCTGAGAGTCGCTGCCGCTGCGGAATTCGTTGACAAGGTTTCGATAACCAACTTGCACGCCGACGTTGGGTATGGGCCGCCACATGAAACCGACTGTGATATCCCAACTCCACGCGTAGTCGCTGCCGCCCGGCCAGCCACCGACGCTGGTCTCGAGATCGATCGAAAACTGCTCGGCGATGTCCATCGAGCCTTTCACGCCGATCAGTGCCTGACCAAAGAATTCGCTTTGTTCTGAAGACGTCGCGCCCTGCTGAAAGCTGAACTTGACGTCGTCAAGACGCGCGCCGCCGAAGGCTTCAAAGCGACCAAGCACTTTCACGGCGTCGGTGCTTTCGGGATCGCGCCGCCAGAATTCGTAGCCGACGACCGGCACGTACTCGTCCTGATTCATCTTGGAATAGACCTGATTTCCCGGCGCGAAATTGACCGCGCCGAGCTGGCCGCCCACGGTCATCGTTTGAAGCCGATTCTGCGTAAAGAAGAAAGTCCCGAAGCTGAAGCGCCAGTTTCCCGTGCGCACGTGTAATTCGCCGGCCGGTGTGAGGCGCGGATTGTCGAGGTGCAGGTCGTTGATCTGCACGGTGTTCGCGCCGGCGGGCGCTCCGGCGATCCGCACCTTGCCGCTGGCTCCGGCGTACCACGCTGAAGGCTCAAACTGGAATCGCCATTCCGGCTTTTTCGTTCCAAGCGGCACCGCTTCGTCTTCGGGCTTGGGTTCTGGCGCGGGAGTCGTTGATAACTGTTCCTGCTGCGGCTCGGCGAGGCAGAAAGCGGGAAGTGTTGTTGCGGCAAGCATGAAGGCGGTCAGTGCGAAGCGCATGCGCTGCTCCATAGTCGTAAAGAGTCAATTGATCGGCAGAGCGTAGCCGGTTTGCAAGTTGGTCTCTGGCGGTGAAGTCGGGGCTTCTAGGCTTTGTCGTGGGAAACACCCGTGACAAGGTCTTCGGCCTGGCGATCGAATCGAGCAACCCGAGTTCGGCGGAGGACGGCGGGGCGGCAGGCGGACCAGGCGTTGCACTCGCGGAGGTCTCCCACGAAAAGGGAAAGTGGACTATCTCCGGTGGCATTCTGAGCGAGAGCCTGCGTCGCGGCAGCGGGCGTGAAGATGACCTGATGTCGGCGGTCGACCGGATTTCGCGTCGGGCGGGAATCGTTCCGGGGCAGATCGGTTTGGTCGCGGTTTCGGTCGGACCTGGGGGGTTTACCGCGCTCAGAGTCGCTGTGACCGCCGGGAACCTCATCGCGTTTTCAACCGGGGCCGCGTGTGTCCGCGTGCCGAGCGCGTTGGTCGCGGCGCGGCGTGTGGAATCCGCCGAACGATTTGCCGTGTTACTGGCGAGCAAGGGCGATTCCGCGTTCGCGACAGTTTTTGCTCCGGGGTGGCAGAGTCCAGACGGCGCGAAACCGCCGACCGGAAAACTCGTGCGATCGGCCGATGTATCCGGGCTTGGAGTCGGATTGATTGTGGCGGATAAATTCCTTCCCGCCCCGATCCGCGAAGCTGCAGAACAAAGCGGAATCGCGCTTGTGGCTCCCAAGCTTGATCCTGCTGCTTGCCTGGAGCTGGGGTGCACGCTTCCCATCGGTGCCCCGGGCACGCTTGAGCCTCTCTACGCCAGGGAACCCGAAGCCGTCACGCTGTGGAAAGCTCGGCAGAAACGCTGAGGCTGGGCATGTAACAGCGTGCCCAGGGTCTTTGGAAGCGTCCGGACTCACAATTTGCCTGAAGTGACGTCGCGCCAGGCCCGATGACGTGGTTTCAGGACGTTGCCAGCCGGTTCGTTCCTTCCCCTCTCCCCTCGAATTCCGGAGGCCGCATGGACTCATCCGATCATCCCGCAGATTCGCACGATGCGCAGGCCGGGGGGGCAGTGGGGGCAAAACGCATATTTACGACCGGTGAAGCGGCCGCATTGTGCAAGGTGAGTCAGCAGACCATCATCCGCTGCTTCGATGCGGGGAGGCTCACAGGTTTTCGAGTTCCGGGGTCGAAGTTCCGGCGCATTCCGCGGGACGAATTGCTTCGATTCATGCGCACCAGCGGAATTCCGACCGATGCACTCGAGACAGCCGGCGCTGAGTCTGATACCCGTCGTCGGGTTTTGGTGGTGGACGACGACGATTCATTCCTCCGACTTGCGGAACACGCGCTTTCGCGGGGCGGCTTTGAAGTGCGCACTGCATCAACGGGCTACGACGCCGGGCTCCTGACCGAGAGCATGCGACCCGACGCGATCGTGCTTGATCTGATGCTTCCCGATGTGAGCGGCAGCGTTGTGTGTTCGCGTCTGAAAGCGCGCGAAGATCTTCGCAACTGTCGCATTCTCGGTGTGACCGCGTCGGGCTGCGAAAACGAAATCAGGGCCATGTCCGCTGCGGGCATCGACGCCATGCTGCTCAAGCCCTTTGAGCCCAACGTGCTTCTCCGCAAGGTGGAAGAAATGCTTGGTACGACTTCCGCGAGCATTCGCGCGGCGGCATGACATGCAGGAATCGGGCAGTCAATTTGTCGGCGGGAACGAAACCGAACAGGTTCGGATGATTCTGCGCCAGGTGCAGTATCTGCCGCCGCTTGCTCCGGTTGCGAGCAAACTGCTTGCGCTCGGCGACGAAGCGACTGTTGACCTGGCTGAGATCGCGCGCTTGGTCGAGACCGATCCCGTCTTATCGAGTCGGATACTCGGGCTGTGCCGCCGGGCGGACAAGGGCGTCGCGGAAAAGATCACATCGGTGCGGCGTGCTGTGGTGCTTGTGGGCCTGGGCGCGGTGCGAGGCGCCGTGCTCGGAGCGAGTGCGTTCAGCGCATTAACGGCGGAGAGCGAGCCGAGCGACAAACGATTTGATCGTGCAGGATTCTGGAAATATTGCGTTTGCGTTGCATGTACTGCGGAACTGCTTGCCGGCGCGAACCGCTCGGTTCTGCGCATTCCGCCGGAGGAAGCGTTTGTCGCGGGTCTGCTCCATGCGATTGGCAAGCTGGTTCTCGATTTCGCGCTGCCCAAGGCATACGGGCGCGTCATCGATCTCGCACGTCACGAGTGCGAGCCGAGTGCGCAAGTTGAGCGTCGGGTTCTCGGAGTCGACTACCTTCGTGCGGGCAAGGCACTCGCTGACTATTGGAATCTTCCCTCGGCTCTCGGGGAAGTGATGCTTCTCCACGCGACCCCGTTCGAGGAACTGCCTGAATCTGAAAACCGCGCAATGGTCGGTCTGATCGCCGGAAGCGCCGCGTTCGTGCAGACCCTGGGCCTCGGATGGAGCGGTGATTTCGGAATGCCAGCGGCGGTACCGGTCATGCTGCCCGCCGCGAACATCCGTCCGCCGGACATGGCCGAATTCGGGGAGAAGCTGCTTCGCGCAGTGAGCGACCGCCTGACGGCGCTGGGGCTTTCGAACGCCGGGCCGGCGGCACTGGCGATCGAATCGATTATGGAGACCACACGCGAGAATCGCGGTCTGCTCCGCACTGTGCGTGAGTTGACTCTGGCGGTGCGTGGTCAGACAACTCCCGACGAGCATCCCGTGAGCGCCACTGGTATCGCGGACACCCGAACGCTGGCGGAAGCGGGTGTGCGTGCGAAGCAAAGCCTGTCCATCGTTACGTCGAAGACACAGTTGCTTGCGATGAGGTTGCACGACGCTCGCGATCGGGCGGCGGCGCTCGCGATCGTCGAGGCGTCACGCGAACTTGAGTCAATTCTCGAATCCGCCTCACGCGGTTCGAGGACCAAGTCGCAAGAAACATCCACCAAGTCTGACGCTGCGGCGTAATGAGGCGAAAGTCGGGCCTCCGGTGCGTCGAAAACCATGTGCGGACCTACCCGCAACTGGATGCACCGAACATGGCGGCACGTAAAGCAAAGTCGGCGAAGGAATGTTCCACCAGCGAAACCGCGAAGCCGCGGCAAGACTCGGTGGTGCTCGTCGCGCACCCGGTGCGCGCCCGGCGAGAAGCGATCGTGCGTTCGCTGACAACCTTTGGCTTCGAGTGTCGCTCGGCTCCGAGCGCTGCGAGCGCCGAGGAAACGATCGGAGAGGGTGTGGGTTCAATCCTTCTGATGGCGGAATCGATTGCGGACCAGATGCCGTCCGCTCGATCAGTCGAGACGGTTATTCTCCTCTGCGAGAAGACGGACACGCGAGCGGCGCGAAGAGCCCTCGAACTCCGCTGTGACGATTTCGCCGACGAAAAGTGTGAGCCGAGCGAATTTGAATCAATGTTTCAGCGCGCCGCCGCGGCACGAGGAACGGCGACAATGCGTGAGCGCCGCCTGCGCGGGCTCTGCCGCAAGCTGAATGCGTCACGCCGCGAACTCTCGAATGAACTGACTCGGCTCTGTTCAGAAATGACCGAGTCGTACGCGGAACTCGCGGGCAAGATTGACACGGTTGCGATCGCGGGCGAATTCACGGGCCTGATCCGCCAGGAAATCGAACTCGAGAGCCTGATGCGTACGAGTCTTGAGTTCCTTCTCGCGAAACTCGGATCGACGAATGCCGCGTTGTTTCTTCCGTCGAGCAGCGGTGATTGGACGCTCGGCGCGTATGTGAACTATGACCGCGCAAAGGAATCTGCCGAGATGATGCTCGATCATCTCTCGGACACCGTGCCGAGCCGCATGGACGAAATTGGTTCAGCCGTTCTGCTCGAGGGCGAAGCACAGGTGAAGCGTGCGCTTCCCGGAGCCTCGGAATGGCTGGGTGATTGCACTGTTCTCGCGGCTCCCGCTGCTCACGAAGGCGAAACGCTCGCTTGCGTGCTGCTTTTCCGCGATCGCGCAGTGCCATTTCCCGAGCACGCCCGCGAAACCCTGGAATCAATTTCGAAGATCCTCGCCAGCCAGTTCGGGCGTGTGATCAAGGTGCATCATCGCCATCTTCCGAAGGAAGAATGGGCGAGCCCCGGTGATCCCTTCCCGTCGCACAGCGAAGAGCTGGAAGATCAGGACGATCGCGACTTGCTGGCCTGAGTCTGCCGAAGCGCCCGCTCACTTGGGCTTCTTGAAAATGTCCTTCAGCACATCGACGACCTTTTCCGGGCCGACGTTCTTGATGAAGTTTTTGGCGAAGAGCCCCGCGTCGGGTGAGGTCTTGGTGTTGCCCATCGGCCCGTTGAATCGAATCGGCACCATCGTGGCCTGGTTGAGCGTGTTGCCAGCCGTTCCAACTCCGGGGATCTTGCTGAAGACGTTCCCAACGTCGTCCGCAAGTTGGCCGACCGGTACCCACGCAACCATGTCGACGTAGCTCTTGGGCAGATCGACGGTCCCCTCGATCTCCATGTTGAATTCGCCCATCGGAAACGCCCAGCGCGGATACGTGATGACGCCGTTGGTAATTGTCAGGTTGACGGGTTTGAGGCGCTGCAGCGCTTTGCCCTGGTCCTTGGCCTTTACCGCACGCAGCACTGCCGCGAGTGGGCCCGATGTCTTGAACCGGGCATCTCCCGGATCGACGTTGAGCGTTCCATTCAGCTTGCGCGTGTCGCCATCAAGCGGAATTGCGAGCTGCGGAGAAGCCACAACAGTCTGCTTGTCTTCGTAGCGTTTCTCAACATCGGCGACCATCGGCAGCACACCGGAGAGACGCTTCTCCAGTCCCACATCAACGCGTCGAAGCGTCACGTTCAGGGGTGTCACGAGCACTCCATTCTGAGCGACACCCTTGAGTGACATCTCGGCGCGGGGAACCTGCTTCGTCCCGCCGTTCTCTGTGACGCTTCCCGTTTCGGTGCTGATCGCACTGAAAGCGATAGTCCCGCCCACCTTCGAGAAATTCTGGGCGTCGAGCGTGACGTTCACGCTGGGGCCGAGGATTTCTCCCGGCAAACCATTTTTCACGCTGAACGCGTCAACGAGCGCTGAGGGCAGTGAACGTATGTCGCCCTTCGCAGTGATCACTGGGTTTGACGCATCGATAACGCCGGTGGGCGTCGTGATGCCGGAGATCGTGCCCTTGATGCTGCCGCCGCCCGGGCCGGCCTTGCCCGGATCGGGAACAATCGCGAGCTTCGCGAACGAAAGATCGAATGCCATGCCCACCGGTGTGCCCGGCGAAGCTGCGGTCGACTGCAGTTTGAGCACAGCATCTCCCATTTGCGTGCGAACGGAACGAGAATCGACCAGTTCCATGGACGGGATGCGCGCTGTTGCATTGAGCGCGAAGATGCCCGGAAACGCCGGACCTTGGATCCCACGTTCGGTGTTCGCCCGCGAGACAACAGCCTGGGTCACGACCAATTCCGCTTTGGTGGGCGCAGCAAGGCTCAGGTCGGTGCTCGTCGTACCTTGCCCTTTGCCCAGCACGAATCGATCGAACCAGGCCGGATCGATCGTCCACACGATCGGGTCGGGGGACTCAAGCGAAATGCGGTCACCTTCCGCGCGGGCGTGAAGGGGACGTTTGATTTCGAGCTTCTGAGAAACGAGCGTGATGTCGGCTGCGAGATCGGCTTTGGCGAGTGCGTCGGCAACACCGATGGGCTTGCCCGCCGGAGGAGTGATGCGGCTGGTTGCGGTGATTGCCGCGGCAGGACCGAGAGCGCCCGACACGAGCAACGGCTGACCGAGTGCGCGATCGAGTCCAACCGTGTTGACGTCGCTCAAGCGGACCTCGATGTCCGCGGGTCCCGCGAGCGTGAGGTTTGATCCGAGCGGAAGCGCGGCTTTTGCGACCAGCGCACCCATGGGCGCGCCATCTGCTGAGAGCAAGCCGCCGCTGGCTTCGAGCGACGCAGCGCCGCCCGCGCCTGTACCGAGCGCGGAGAGCGGCACGTTGGCATTGAGAGCAAAGTCCTGCACGCCATACGCCTGCGTCCCGGATTGAACAATCGCTTGTCCTGCGATGGCGGCCTTGGCTTTGAGTGCTCCGGCCTTGGCCATCACGGGCGAGCCCGCGGCATCGAGCGGGATGCTCAGCGGCTCAGTTGAAAGCGTGTACGAAGCCGGTGCGCGAAGCTTGGGCTTGTCCGCGGAGTTGCCCGTCAATAACGTGTCAAGCAGGCCCGGCGTGATCGTGCCCGCACCGGTTGCAGAAGCCACGATTGCTGATTGATCGATGGTGCTGTTCACGCCGAGATTGGCACGAGAACCCTGCACCGTCGCCTTGATCGCCATGGTTTCCGCAGTTGCACCTTGTGAAGAGTCAATCGCGATTGCGATCGTGTCTCCGACGGCTTCGCGAGCCATCGCGCCCATGGTCGATGTCGATTGCGCCGAATGAGGCATGGCGTCCGCGAGTGTTGCCGGCAAGCCGGTCAGTTCGATGTGCCCAAACGCCAGAGCAGGCCCAAGCTTCTGCGCGAGGCTCCCGGTGGTCGGTGCCTTCTTTCCAGCGAACGCCGCGAGCGCGTTGGGAAGAGTGAGATTGGCGGCGAGCTTGACAGGCGAGCCGTCCGCTGATGCATCCGAGTTGACGCGAACTTCGCCGCCCTTGCCGGGTGCGAGCGAAACATCTGCGTTCAAAGAGCGCAGATCGAGCGCGATCGGCCGACCGGCGACTTGGCCTTCACCAGGAGGGACCTGCGCCGTGAATGCCCAGTCTGTGAGAACGGCTGCGATCTGGGTTGTCAGTTGATCGAGCTTGGGCTTGCGCGTTCCGGCCTCAAGAGGAAGCTTGAGAGTCGGAACCGTCAGCGCGAGCTGGCCGGAGGGACGAGCAAGCGTCAGGCTCGAACTCTTGAGTGTGCGGGCAACGATCGAGCCCGCGTTGGCGAGGCGAAGCGAAACACCCTTGTCGCGGGCGGTCAGAGCATCATCAGTGACGCGCAGCGCCGCCGAGGCGTTTGCTGACTGCGCCGTTGCGGTCAGATCAACGTCGATCACGTTTCCTTCGGTCTTCGCAACCAGATCAAGGTCGGCAGTGGGGCCAATGTCGCGGGGAAGATCAAGGCTGAGTCCCGAGGATGCGAGCGCGCCCGAAACGATCGGCTGCAGGATTTCCGTCGCAGCGCCCTTCAACGAAACGCGGCCGTCGATGGATTTGGGAAGGCCGGAGAGCGGCGCGCCGTTCTTGTCAAGCAGCCCCGACGCAGAGAGATCCGCGTTCAGGTTGCCACCGGACGACGTTTTTCCGCCGGAAGCGATCGTCGAAGCGGCGTCCGCAGTGACTCGAACAGTCCCGGCAAGATCATCGCTCGTGAGCGCCGTACGGAAAGAGGGGATCGAGACTTCCGATGCCGGTTGCCCTTCGCCCAATGCGATCTTGCCCGCAGTGTTTGTAAGCGTCGCAGTCGCGCGAATGCGTGCGCCGCGCAAATCCATCGCCGGACTGGGCAGCTTGACCGAGAGCTCTTCGATCTGCAGTACCGCATTGGGTGCCGCAGTAACCACAAATCCTCCGGCCTGCGACGGAGGAACGTAATTGTCCAGAATCGCCTTGGTTGCCGCGGCAGACACCTTTACGTTCGCCGGTTCTGCGAGCGTGATTACGCCGTCCTTGAGCGCGAGCCGCGCGTCGGCCTGTGCTCCTGTGCTGCGCACGTTGACCGAGGCGTTTCCGCCCGCGAAATCGCCGACCGCCTGCGACTGGATCGAAACCGTGTCTCCCAGAATCGAACGCAGATGACGTTCCTGACCCGTGGCTGTTGCGATCAGCGCATCAACCAGAGCAACCGAGAGGTCTTCGACCTTTAGAGATGCGTCTACCTTCGGAGAGTTCTTCTGCAGGCTCGCGGTATCGAGATGGATGCTCCCATCGGGTTGCGTCCAGTTGTCCACCTTGACCTTCGCCACGATCGGAGATGCACCAGACTTCGCTTCAAAGTCGAGCGTGATGGGCGAGCCGATTTTGACGTCCGTGACGCTCTTGATGTCGCGTAGTTCCGCAACCGTCTTACCCGCGGCATCGACAACGCCGAGCTTGCTCAGGTTCAATTCGATTCGGGCGCGAAGATCCTTCGGCAGCGGGATGCGATTGGTCGTAACGCTGACGGTGGTTTCGTTCGGCTTCGGCGCCTTCGGTGTCGTTGGTCCATCGCGAAGTTCTGCGTCGCCGCTGATGCGGATCGTCCCGAGGTTGTACCAATTGGTCGCGAGCGCGAGAAGTCCGCGATCAATCGAGATATCAAGCGCACCGGCGGGTTTGCTTTTGGCGTCCGTAAGTGCGAGTCGAACCTGCTGATTGCCAAACCATCCCAGCGACGATGACTGAATTGTTCCGTTCAGCCGGTCCGACGTCAGCACCGTTCGGCCATTGAGCAGAGGCGACGCCAGCTTCGGAAGGAACGCGACGATTCCGATCAGGATCAGCACCAAGCCGCCCAGGATCAGGAGGATGCGCCGGCCCTTGCTCCGTCGACGCTGGCCGGACGGCTGTTCGAGCAATGCCGCGGATTCCTGGGAACTCAGACCCGGTTCGTTATTCATGCCTTCCACTCCGGCCGCATCGAAGAGCGATGGCGACTGTTCAAGTATTCGATGGACGGGAGCGCGCGACGGGCTTCGGCGGGCACTCTCGCGCCGGTTCAGCGCAAGGGCTGTAAAGGCCAGAGCTTGCGATGCCGCCGATTTTCAATCGTTTCTGAAACTTCCGCTATACTCACGACGTACGAGGCCAAGGCACCCAGAGGGCGAATTCATGCCGGCAACCCAACTCAAAGAAGCCCAGGATCGATTTGTGGCCGTCTGGGGGCAAATGGGAAGCGCGTGGGGTATCAGTCGCACCATGGCCGAAGTCCACGCCCTCCTGTACATCACGGGCGAGCCGCTTTGCACCGACGACATCATGGAACGCCTCCAGATTTCACGAGGCAACGCGAGCATGTCGATGCGGGCCCTGCTCGACTGGGGAATCGTCGAACGCGTCCATCGCCGGGGCGACCGCAAGGAATACTTCAAGGCCGAAGGCGAAGTGTGGGCGATGTTCCGCGCGATCGTGCGGGAACGGATGAAACGCGAGGTCGATCCGCTTCGCGCGCAGCTCTACGAAATTCGAGATCAGACCGGTGACCGCGCGGGACGCGATCAAGGACCTGATCTTCTGGCTCACAATAAACGACTCGATGAATTACTCCGCTTCTTCCAGACGCTCGAGGGCGTTTCGAATTCCTTTGTCAGCCCCGCCGGTCGCGGATTGCAAGCCGCCGCGAAAATTCTTGGCTACATTGGGGGCGCGGCGACGGGCACAGGCAAGGACGCAGGTGACACGAAGGAAGCGGGATGACGGCGGTCGACTATCGAGAATCGGGCGCGCCAACGGCTACACTCGGCCCGGTGTCGCAAACCTCACCTTCCAACACGAATTCGAACGACGCGTGGCCTCGGGCCCTTGCGGGGAAGTTTCTCGTCTTTGAAGGGCCGGACGGTTCGGGCAAAAGCACGCAGATGAAACGACTCACCGAGGCCTGTCAGGCTGTTGGTGTTCAGGTAACGACTGTGCGCGAGCCGGGCGGCACGTCTGTCGGAGAGCAAATTCGCAGTGTCCTGCTCGATCCTTCATCGGAAATGACGCTTCGCTGTGAGATGCTGCTTTATATGGCGAGCCGCGCCCAGCTCGTCGAGGAGACTGTGAAACCAGCCCTTGCCGCCGGACATCTCGTAATCGCCGATCGATTTCTCACCTCCACCTTCGCCTATCAAGGCGCGGGCGGCGGATTGCTCGCCGAAGACATCAAAGCGGTGGGGCGGGTCGCCACTCTCGGACTCTCGCCTGACCTCGTACTCATTAATTACGTCGATGTCGAAACCGCGACCGCCCGCACGCGAGGCGTTCCGGCCACCACCGGGAAGAAAAAATCCGCGAGCGCAGAAGCGCTCCGTGGCATCACGCTCTTCGATGACCGAATCGAGCAACGCTCGGACGATTTCCGCCGGCGTGTTCACGAGAGCTACCTCGCGCAGGCCAAGGCCGACCCCGCGCACCACGAACTGGTTGACGCGAAGGGCAACGCGGAACAAGTGTGGGAACTCACCGTCCGCGCGCTCAGCTCGCGATTTGCAAAGTCCTGAAGTCAGATGTGCTGATCGCCACGATCACGGCACGCGGTAGTAGCCGCGCCACGGCCGCGTAAACACCGGATCGCTCGGGCGCCGGAACACAGTAACCGAGTTGGCGTTTGTTGGCAGCGTGAACTGATACTGCAGATACATAGATGGCGGCTCCGCGGACGCGTAGAACGCCATCGGCTCGCCGGGCGGTCCGCTCACCACTCCGAATGACGCGTCGTTGCGGGCAAGATCGTCGTTGTACTCAGCCATCGCCAGAGGCGATGAATTCACGTCGTCGCTCGGAAGGACCGCCGTCCATTCTGATGAATGCGAAGGAGCCGAAGCGGCAGAAACGGATGCCACCATCGGCTGGCGCGAGGAAAGTTCCCCCTGCGTATAGCGAACAGAAGTGCAACCACCAAGCCCGATGAGCCCAAGCGCACCGGCGGCGGAAAACAAAATGCCAGTTTGGGTGTTCACAATTCAAAACTACTGCGCGGCTCGACTCCAAGGCCACAGAACATGAAAAAAAGGCCTGTCGAACTTGCCGGATGCGCAGACTTTGCGGACACGTTCGCAACTTGAACGGCCTGTAGCAGCTACCCGTTCGCTGCGAGCAACGTCCTGATATCCGCACAGCCTGCAACATTTGTGCGCTTCAGGAATTACCCCGATCATGCCGCTGGCGCGGTGCTCGCGGCTCTCTCGGGCAATCAGGAGACCAGCCAATGAATTCACGGACTGACTTTGGTACCTGTGCGTGGTTGGTCGCGGCTTTGTGTGGTACCGCGATCGAGTCGACGGCTTCTGCGCAGATTTTTCAACGAGCGTATGGAACACAAGCCAGCGAAATCGCGCTCGATATCACGGATCTCTATGACTGCAGTTACGCCACTGTGGGTGTACGCAGTTTCCTGGATATCCCCAGCAGCATCCACGCTGTGAAGTACGACTCGGACGGATTTGTGCTCTGGAGCAAGCAGTATCTGCTCACCCAGGGCAACAACGCGGGCTACACGCTTGATGAAGCGAGGGATCATGCGCTGCTCCTCGGCTGCGAGAGCGCATTCGGCGGCGCGGCCAGCGGCAAGCTCATCGTGCGAGTCACCCCGGCCGGCATCCCCATCTGGGGAACTCTCGTGCAGGGAACTCCCTTCGCGAACTCGATTTCTGCCGCCGCCGGAACGCTCGGTGTCAGTGTTCGCGAAATCACCAACCAGCGCGTCGCTTCGGTGAATCGGCAGACTGCCGCGTTCGGTGTTTCGCGCGCCGGAATCCTGACAGTTCAGACCGGCGCGGGCGCGCTCGTGCTTGAGCGGGCGTACATCCCGCCGGGTGCGACGCCGGCCGAACTCGATTTCGCCGAAATTCGAGAAGCCCGATTCCCGACCACATCCACCGATCTTCTCATCGTTGGAAATATGTTCGACACCGCCGCGAACAAGTACGGTGCGTTCGCGATGCGAACCGACGCAGCTGGAAACATCATTTGGGCTCGGGAATACCTCCATCCTGCCGTGGGCATCAGCATCACCGCCGACGGGTTCGCGTTGGATGGTTCGGGTGACATCATCTTCAGCGGCCGACGCGGCGCCGCCGTGCCTGGCCAGCTCTCGCCCGCCAATCTGATTGTCGCCAAAGTCGACAGCCTCACCGGGGCTCCGACGTGGGCGCGTGACGTCGAGAGTTTCACCAACGGATATCAGGCCGTCATATTCACCCCCGACAAGACCGCTGTCATCGCGGGGAGAACTTCCATCGGTGCCGCGGCAGTCGTCAACAGTGCATCGCTCATCGAAATCTCCAGTGGCGGCGCCTTTGTCCGGCAAAAGCTCTACGGGCCGCTGGTCCCGGGCTTCACCGTTCGTGGCGAGGACGTCACCAATTGGCGTCCTTGGGGCGGCTACGCCATGGCAGGTGTCACCAATGACTTCGGCGCAGGCGGAAACGATATCTATTTTGTGAAAACCTACACCGACCTGACCAGCGGTTGCCGCGAAGTGGCATTCACTCCGCCGAATGCTCCGGTCGTGCTTCAGGTCAAGAGCCCGGCGCTCCAGATCGCCCAGCTCGACAACTGGGTCCCCGTCAACGTGCCCGTCACCGACGTTCCGCTCATCACGACTACGGCGTGCTTCAAGAAACGATGCCCGGGCGATTTGAATGGAGATGGATTTGTCGATGACGCTGACTTTGTAATCTTCGCTTTCGCGTACGACACGCTGCTCTGTCCGACGTTTCCCGCCCTCTACTCGTGCTGTCCCGCCGACCTGAACGGCGACGGCTTCGTCGACGATGCTGACTTCGTGATCTTCTCGGCCGCATACGACGCGCTGCTCTGCCCGTAAGTAAACACGCAATGGTCGAATGTCGGCCCGCGCCCACACGGCGCGGGCTTTTTCATGAAAGGAGTCGAACGCTGTTCAGGTGTTGTTCGCAGATGCATGCGGCCGTTGCCCCTTTCGAAATACACCAATTCCGGGTAGGCTTTGACGGCCGCTCGACCGCGCATTGATTCGATGGGCGGAGCGGAGGGAACGAAGGGGATTCGTTGCAAAAGCGACGGCCCTTCTTGCGAGGGGAATCAAAATGTCGAAGGCGCAGTATCAAGCCGGAGGTCTCATCGGGTTGTGCATGACGTGCTTGTGTGGTGCGGCAGCATCCGGTCAGATGTATCAGGCCGCAATCGGCTCGATCAATTTTGAAACTATCAACGACATCATCGCAACGCGCGACTGCGGATTTCAGGTCGTCGGCCGGGAACAATCCCCCGCGCTGAACACGCGCTTCGCAACCGCGCGCCTCGATGCAAATGGAAACGTGCTCTGGGCGCGAAGCTACGCACTGGTCACAGGCACCGCAACGATCGGGCACACGGTGTTCGAGTCGGTTTCTTCCGGGGACCTATTTCTTGGCGGTGAGTCTCCATTGACACCGATTGCTCCAACTCGGCGCAAACACATCATGAGGGTGGATCCCGCCGGTACGCAGCTCTGGAGCATTTTGTTGCCGGGCCAATCTGGCTTGGGCAGTATCGCGCCGACCACGCCGGGGCTGGGTGTCAGCGTCGCGGAAGTAGCCGATCAACGGGTCGCCTCCATCAGCCGCATCACCAATGTCAACGCCGTCATTCGCGTTGGCGTTCTGTCCGTCGTTGATCGAAACGGCAACCTCGCCTATTCCAAGCGATACATACCCGCCGGTGGTGATTCGACCGAGCTCGACTTTGCGCAGGTACGAGCCGCCAAGTTCCCAAAGAACACGACCGACATGCTCGTTGTCGGCAATATCAACAGCGGCACCGGCGTGTACGGCGCCTTTGCGATGCGCACCGACGCTTCTGGAAATGTCCTCTGGGCGTTCGAGTATCAGCACGAGGACGGCGGGATCAGTATCACAGCCGACGGCTTCGCACTCGATTCGCGGGGCAACATTCTCTTCAGCGGCCGCCGCGGCCCTGCTATCCCGAATCAGCTTTCCCCCACGCAGGGAATCGTCGGAAAAATTGATGCAACGACTGGAAGCCCGATTTGGGCGACCAATCTCGATGGGTTTCTGAACGGATATCAGGCGATTGCTGCAACCGCAGAGGATGGGCTCATTGTTGCTGGAGACTACAAGCCCGGCCCCAATCAAACCAACGCTTCCGTCGTCGCAGTTGATTCGAGTGGTGCAGTCATCCAGCAGCGCGTGTACGGATCATCAGTTCTGAACGCGGTTGTTCACGCGAACGCGGTCGTCAACGCATCGCCCTGGGGCGGCTATGCGATCGCCGGCGTAACAGATGAATTCGGCCACGGAGGAACGTTCGACAACCTGCTGATCAAAACCAACCCGTTTCTCGAGAGCGGTTGTCACGAGGATCGGGTCGATCCAAACCCCGTTTCGGTCAAGCTCAACGAGAAAGAACGATTTCCGCAGACCGTTGAAGATCCGGCGTATTTGCAACAGCCGGCGCTCGAAGTCGTTTTAAGCTGGGGACCGATCTTCGATTGCTTCCGGCCGCTCTGTCTTGGCGATCTCAACGGCGACTTCCTCGTCGATGACGCCGACTTTGTGATGTTTGCTGGTGCGTACGACATTCTCGTGTGCCCCACGAATCCGGCGCTCACCTGCTGTCCCGCCGACCTCAATCACGATGGGTTGGTCGACGACGCCGATTTTGTTCTGTTTGCCGCGGCATACGACGCGCTGCTCTGCCCATAACGCGCGAACAAATCGGGAATTTCACCGAAGCCGCGCTTTCGGCGCGGCTTTCTTGCGCCATCCATTACAATGACGCAGAGACCGCTGAACGCCCCGTGCACGGCCACGTAAGGAGCAGGATGGATTTCTTTCGCAATGTCTCGCTTATCGCGATCGCCGCGGGCTCAGCCCTCGCCTCTCCTCCAAATCACATCGTCATCGTGATCGAAGAAAACCATTCATTCTCCCAGGTGATTGGATATCCCGGCGCGCCATATCTGAATCAACTTGCGTCGAACGGTGCGCTCTTCACCGACTTCTACGGCCTGACGCACCCGAGCCAGCCCAACTACATCCATTTCTTCGGCGGTGCCTCGCTTGGCATTCTGGACAACAACATCCCCGCCGGCGTTCCTTTGACCTCGCCGAATCTCGGCGCCAGCATCATCGCCTCCGGCCACACCTTTGCCAGCTACAGCGAAGACCTCCCGTACGCCGGCTTCGACGGTGCCACCTTTGCCGCCTATGCGAGAAAGCACAACCCGGCCGCAAATTGGCAAGCCGCCAATCCGGGCCCGAATCAATTCCCGCTCTCGGCAAACAAGCCCTTCTCCGACTTCCCGACCGATTTCGCGAACCTTCCCACCGTCTCTATAGTCGTTCCGAATCTCAACAACGACATGCACGACGGCACCGTCGAGCAAGGTGACGCCTGGCTCGCGCAGCATATTGGCCCCTACGCACAGTGGGCGATGACAAACAACAGTCTGCTCATCGTCACGTGGGACGAGGACGGCTTTACGCAGCGCAACAAGATTCCGACGATCCTGTACGGCCCGATGGTCCGGCCGGGAAGTTACGGATCAACGTACACGCTTCACAACCTGCTCCGCACCGTGTGCGACCTCTACGGCGCACAGCAGCCAGCGAATGCTTCGATCGTCGCTCCCATCGCCGGAGTGTTTCAGGGCGATCCCAATATCCAGAGCGTGAGCATCCGCCGCGGCTCCGGCTCGACCGTCAGCGATACGTATGTCGATTCATCCGTCCCCGGCGTTTCACGCGGGGCCGTCTCGCCGTTATTGATCGACAATTCACCCGCGATGGTGCAGGGTCTCGTCCGCTTCGATTCGTTCATCGGCCGTGGCACCGGGCAGGTGCCTCCGGGTGCTCAAGTACTGTCCGCCAAACTCAAATTGCTGACCGGCCCCGCGGCCAACGACCTCACCGCGAACGGCGTTCTCGCATATCGGATGATTCGCTCGTGGAGCGAAGGGTCAACGTGGAACTCCCTCGGCGGGGGCGTTCAAACCGACGGTGTCGAAGCGAGCACGGGCGCCGAGTTCGCCGTGCTGCCCAACATCCTCGATGCCTGGGCGATCATCGACGTCACCGCGTCCGTTCGCACGATGGTGCAGGACCCCGCCTCCAATCAGGGATGGCTGCTCATGCCCACCGGCGGCGATGGCTGGCGTCCCATCTCGAGCGAAAGCACGGCCCCGGAAGATCGCCCGACATTGGAAGTCACGTTCGTCGCGCCAGTTTGCGCCGGTGATCTCAACGGCGATGGCTTGGTCGACGACATGGATTTCGTCCAGTTCGCGGGCTCGTACGACAATCTGGTTGTTCCCCCGGCGTCCGCTTTCGCGGACTTCAATGCCGACGGCGCGGTCGACGACTCCGATTTCGTCGTCTTCGCCTCCGCCTACGACCAGCTTCTGTGTGACTGAGTGCGTCACCAGCCCGGATCAGTGCGACGGGGTGACGTTCGCTCGAGTTGTCGGAGCAATCCCGCCTTTCTCGCGGCCGTGCTTCTCGAACAACTTCTCCGATACCGCCTGGATGATCACAAAGAACACCGGCACGAAGAAGATCGCAAGGAAGGTGGCTGCGATCATGCCGCCCAGCACTCCCGTGCCGATTGATTGCCTTCCCGCCGCGCCCGCGCCCTTCGCAATCGCCAGAGGCACCACGCCCAGAATAAACGCCAGACTCGTCATCACGATCGGCCGAAAGCGGAGGCGCGCTGCGTTCACGGCTGCTTCGACCAGTCCCTTGCCCGCCGCTCGTTCCATCGCGCAGAACTCAACGATCAGAATCGCGTTCTTCGCCGCCAGCCCGACCAGCGTCAGTAATCCAATCTGGAAATAGATGTCATTCGGGAAGTTTCGAGCCCACACCGCCACCAGCGCACCGAATACACCGATCGGCACGGCCAGCAGCACCGCAAACGGCAGCGACCACTTCTCATACTGCGCCGCCAGCACCAGGAACACAACGATCAACCCGAATCCCACAACCATCGGCGCCTGATTGCCCGCCTTGATCTCCTGGAAGCTCGCGCCCGACCACTCATATCCATATCCCGGCGGCAAAACCTCCGCCGCCACTTCACGCATCGCGCGCATCGAATCGCCCGTGCTGAATCCCGCACTCGGCGCGCCCGTGATCTGAACCGCCGGAAATCCGTTGAACCGCGCCACCGTGTTCGGCCCGGATTGCAACTTCAGCGTCACGACGCCGGACAGCGGCACCATCTCCCCCGTCGCATTCCGCACGTAGATATTCGTAATCGATTCCGGCGACTTGCGGAACTGCGGCTCCGCCTGCAGCTGCACCCGCCAGATGCGACCGAACTTATCGAAATCATTTACATACAGCGCGCCCAGATACGCCTGGAGCGAGTTGAATACATCCGTCAGCGCCAGCCCCATCATCTTCGCCTTGTCGCGATCAAGATCGACGAACAATTGAGGCGTGTTCACGCGGAGCGTGGCGTTCAACCCGGTGATCTCTGGCCGCTTCGCCGCCGCCTCCAAGAATTTCTGATTCACGGCCGCCAGGTCGCGCACATCGCCCGCTCCGCGTGCCTGCAACTGGAACTCAAATCCCGCTCGCTGTCCGAGCCCCTGAATCGCCGGAGGATTGAACGGCAAAACCAGGCCTTCGCGATTTGCCGCAAAATGCCCATACACCTTGCCAATCAGCGCCTTGGCCGATTGGTCCAGATTCTTCCGCTCATCCCAAGGCTTCAATCGCGCAAACAAGATTCCCGTGTTCGTGCTGTTGATGCCGCCCGCCAGGAAATCAAACCCGCCCAGCATGACCGTGTGGATGACATTCGGATCGGACTTCAGGAAAGTCTCAACCTCCGACGCCAGCTTGTCCGTCCGATCGATCGACGCACCGTCCGGCAGAATCATCGCGACGATGATGTATCCCTGATCCTCATCCGGAATGAACCCGCCCGGCACGGTCTGGAAGAGCCGCCACGTGACGAACAGCAGCCCGCCGAAAAGCAGCATCGTCACAACCGCAAGCCGGATCGCCAGCTTCACCGTGCTCGAATACGCGTGCGTGATTCCGTCAAACACGGTGTTGAACCACCGGAACAAAATAAACTTCTTTTTCCCCGACTCCGGCCGCAGCAGCAGCCGGCACATTGCCGGGCTCAACGTCAGCGCCACCAACCCTGAAATCGCCACCGACACCGCGATCGTTACTGCAAACTGCCGGTAAAGCTCGCCCGTTAACCCCCCCAGAAACGCCACCGGCAAGAACACTGCGCCCAGCACCAGCACAATTGCGATCACCGGTCCCGTCACCTGTTCCATCGCCTTGATCGTCGCCTCACGCACCGGCAAATGCTCCTCATGCATAATGCGTTCGACGTTTTCAACCACCACGATCGCATCATCCACCACGATGCCGATCGCAAGCACCATTCCGAACAACGTCAGCGAGTTGATCGTGAACCCGAGCGCCAGCATCCCCGCAAACGTTCCGATGATCGCCACCGGCACCGCCACGAGCGGAATGATCGTCGCCCGCCAGCTCTGCAGGAAAATGAACACCACCAGAATCACGAGAATCCCGGCCTCGAACAGCGTGTGCACCACGCTCTCCATCGACGCCCGGATGAACTGCACCGTGTCATACGGAATCAGCCATTCCACACCTTTCGGGAACGACTTCTGCGCATCGCGCATCGCCGCTTCAACCGCGTCATACGTCGCAAGCGCGTTCGCGCCAGTCTGCAGATAAATCAGAACCAGCGTCGTCGGCTTTCCATCCAGCCGCCCGAACAAGTCGTACGTCTGGCTTCCAAGCTCAACCTTCGCCACATCCTTCAGCCGCAGCATCGAGCCATCCGGGTTCGCCCGCAGGATGATGTCCTCGTAATCGTTCGGATTCTCGAGCCGTCCCCGCGTCAGTACCGGCAGCGTCAGCTGCTGATCCGCCGGTCCCGGCCTCTGTCCAATGCGCCCCGCCGGAAACACCGCGTTCTGGTCTCTGATCGCCGTCGCCAGATCCGTCACCGTAAACGCCTTCTGCGCCAGCCGATCCGGATCAACCCAGACCCGCATCGCGTAATCCTTGCCGCCGAAGATCGTCGCATCGCCCACACCCGGCACGCGCTTGATCGCATCGAGCAGATTGATCGTCGCGTAATTCGCCAGATACACGTCGTCGTATTCGCCGGTTTCCGATCGCAGCGCTACCACCGCCAGCAGACTTGTCGAAGTCTTCGTGACCGTGATTCCCTGCCTCACCACCTCCTGGGGCAGCCGTGGCTGCGCAATCGCCAGCCGGTTCTGCACCTCGACCGCCGCCAGATCCTGATCCGATCCAATCTCAAACGTCGCCGTGATCTTGAGCGTTCCGTCGTTGCCAGATTGGCTCTGGTAATAGATCAGATGGCGCGCACCCGACAATTGCTGTTCGATCGGCGCCGCCACCGACTGCGCCACCGTCTCCGCGCTCGCACCCGGATACGACGCGCTGATCACCACGCTCGGCGGCACAATCTCCGGAAACTGCGCGATCGGCAGGTTGTTGATCGCGACAAGCCCGAGCAGCGTGATCAGCAGCGACAACACCGTCGCAAACACCGGCCGATCAATGAAGAACTTGGCAAACATCGAAAATCCTCTCGCTTGCAGCGCTCAATCCTGACCGACATCCGACATCCGACATCCGACATCACTTCTTCGGCGCCACCGCTTTCGGCGGCGGCGCAACCGGCGCCGCTTTCGCCGCCGATCCCTCCGTCACATTCGCCGCAATCTTGACTTCCATCCCCGGCTGCACCTTCTGGATGTTGTCCACGATCACCTGCTCGCCGCCCTTGAGCCCGAACTCGACCACCCAGTCCGACCCAAGCCAATCGCCCAGTGTCACCGGTCGCCGCTCAGCCTTCCCGTCCGCACCGACCACCAGCACAAACGTTCCGTTCGGCGTATTCAAAACCGCTTCCTGCGGCACAGTCAGTACATTGGGCCGCTCCACCCCCAGCACCTTCAATTTCACATACTGCCCCGGCATCAGCCGCGAGTCCTTGTTCGGAAACTCCGCCCGAATCGTCGCTGTTCCCGTGCTCGGATCGACCTTCACATCCACGAAGTTGATCGAACCCGTCGATTCAAAGATCGTGCCGTCCGAAAGAGTGATCTGCGTCGGCAGATGCTTCTCGTTCTCGAGAATGATCCGCCCCGTCTTCACATCGCTCCGCCACTTCAAGACGTCGCGCTCGCTGACGTTGAAATTCACATAGATCGGATCGACCTGCTGGCTCGTCGCGAGAAGGCTGTTCTGCCCCGAGTCCACCAGCGCGCCTTCCTGCCTCTCCGCCCGTCCGATCGTTCCCGACACCGGCGAGAGAATCTTCGTGTAGCTCAACTCCAGCTCCGCGTTCGTGACGCGCGCCTCCGAAAGCTTCACCTCCGCAACGGCTTGATCTCTCTGCGCCTGCGCCTTGTCCAGATCCGCCTGCGCGATGCCGCCTTTCTCCACACCTTCCTTCACACGCGACAGGTTCGATTCGGCGAGCGCCATCTGCGCTTTCGCCTGCGCGAGCTGCGCCCGGGCAATCTGCAGATCCGCCTCAAAGCTCCGCGGATCGATCGTGAAGAGCAGATCGCCCTCCTTCACCTGCCCGCCTTCTTCAAAGTGCCGCTTCAGCAAAAAGCCCTGAACCCGCGCGCGAATCTCAACCGTTCGCGAGGCCGCAGTCTGGGCAATGAACTCGTAGTTCCCCGGCACGGTCACGGGCCGAATCGTCTCGACCGAAACCGCCGGAGGCGTTGGGGCACTTGCCGCTTGCTGCTGCGTCTTCCCGCATCCATGCAAAGCAGCCGCAGCAGCCAACGCTGCCGCCAATGTCACAACCGACGCCCCGTGAGCACGATCCCGGAACGACTCGCCACCAGATATTGATCGGAACATGCGATTCTCCGCTCGCGCCGCCAGCGGCAGCGCAACGAAGAGCAATGTAGCCCGCCTCAGAATGAGCAACGTGCCCGGGAGGATTCGAACCTCCGACCGTCGGATTAGAAATCCGATGCTCTATCCAACTGAGCTACGGGCACACAGGAAAAATCATAGGATTTCGCGCAAGCTGCTCACGGCATCGCCCATTCCACGTGACCGTCATTTGAGCTTTGCCCATTTGAGCTTTGAGTTTTCAATACGCTCGGCAGGATTTGAACCTGCGACCCTCGGTTTCGAAGACCGATGCTCTATCCAGGCTGAGCTACGAACGCGTGGATGCGATCATATTCGCGAAAACGAGAGCGAGAAAGAAGGGGCGAAGGGACAAAGTGGCAAAGGGAGCATCCTGATCGTTCCAGAAGGTCTCCCAAACTCCATTCCGCACTCCGAACTCCAAGTTCCGCGTTTCTCTTCCCGTCTTTTCCCTCTGTCCCATTGCCCCTCCGCCCCTCTGCCCCTTCCTCTTTTCCCCACTACCCTCCCTCCCCATGGAAGCAGGAATCGTCGGTCTCCCCAACGTCGGCAAAAGCACCCTCTTTAACGCCCTGACCAAAGCAGGCGCGCTCGCCGCCAACTACCCCTTCGCCACCATCGAGCCCAACGTCGGCGTCGTCCCCATCCCCGACCCGCGCCTCGAAATCATCCGCTCGCACATCGAGTCTCAAAAGATCATCCCCGCGATGCTCCGCCTCGTCGATATCGCCGGCATCGTCAAGGGCGCGAGCGAAGGCGCAGGCCTCGGCAACAAGTTCCTCAGCCACATCCGCGAGACCGACGCGACTCTGCAGGTCGTCCGCTGCTTCCTCAAAGCCCCCGGCGGCGAAGACATCACCCACGTCGATGGCTCCGTTGATCCAATCCGTGATATCGAGACCATTAACACCGAGCTCGTCCTCGCCGACCTCGAAGTCGTTTCCGGCGCACTCGGCAAGGCCGAGCGTGCCGCCAAGAGCGGCGAAAAGGAATCCGTCATCCGTTTCGAAGTCCTCAAGAAGCTCCAGCCCGTTCTCGATGCCGGCAAGGTCGCCCGCACCGTCCACTTCGACGATGCCGATCACCAGAAAGTCCTCAAGGGCCTCAATCTCATCACGTCCAAGAAAGTCCTCTATGTGATGAACGTTGATGAAGACGACGTCAACGGCGAAAACGAACTCTGCATGAAGGTCCGCGCGCATGCGGAGAAGGAAGGCGCCGAGTGGGTTCCCATCTGCGCCAAGATCGAAAGCGAACTCTCCGAACTCGCCGACGCGGACCGGCTGGAAATGCTCCAGTCCCTCGGCATGGCCGAGCCCGCCCTCAACCGCCTCGCGCGATCTGCTTACAAACTCCTCGGTCTGCAGTCCTTCTACACCGCAGGGCCCAAGGAAATCCGCGCCTGGACCGTCCCCATCGGCTCCACCGCTCCGCAGGCTGCCGGCGTGATCCACACCGATTTCGAGCGCGGGTTCATCCGCGCCGAAATCTACTCTGTGGCCGATCTCGAGAAGTTCAAGAACGAAAAAGCCATCAAAGAAGGTGGCAAGATGCGCATCGAAGGCAAGGACTACATCATGCATGACGCCGACGTCTGCCACTTCCTCTTCAACGTGTGATTGGCCTACGAACCCGCGTGCCTCTACGAGCCCGACGCGCAAGCGAGGGCGCCGTTGCGTACACGCGCCAACCCACGCTCGTTCACCGCGGTGCTCTACGCTCCCTGATGCGCCGAGCCTTCACCCTCATCGAACTCCTCGTCGTCATCGCCATCATCGCGCTGCTCCTCGCCCTCGCTCTCCCCGCCCTCGGCCGCGCCCGCGAATCCGGCCGCATTCTGAAATGCCAATCCGCACTCCGCCAGATCCAAGTCGCTGCCGGCCTCTACACAAACAACAACCGCGACTACATACCGCGCGAAGGCACCCTCGGCACCACCAAAGAGACCGAACGCCGCAACATCCCGTGGGATATCGCTTTCCGTCCCTACCTCGACGATCGTGCCGGCCCACATCAGGACATCGGCGACCAATTCACCGCCGCGCCGTACTACCGCTGCCCATCAGTCCATCAAGGCGATCAACCCATCCACTTCGTCAGCAACGGCTTCGCCTTCCTTCGCCCCGGCGAAGTCGATGAACGCGGCAGCATCGACCCTCTCTTTCGCCGGGGCCCAACTCCTATTACCTTCGTTCGCTCCCCTTCAAACACTCCGTACATGTCCGAACTCGCCGACGATCCCGATGATGCTCTTTTCAACGGCTGGCAATCCCTTGGTACTTCTGACATGGCCCTCGGACAGTGCTACGACATCTGGCGTCCGCGCCATCTGACTCCGGGCTCCGGCGATTACCGCATCAATCCCGCGCGCCACGGCAACAAGAACTCCGTCACCGCCATTAGCAACGCCGCCTTCTTCGACGCGCACATCACAGCCGCCAAGTCCGACTTCCTCGCCAACCCCAACAGCTGGGATGACGGCTTCTACTCTGGAAACTGAACCCGCGCATCGGACGAACCCAAGCGCAGCGCCAAGCGCATTTGCAAACCTCGCTAAAGCATTCCGGAACTCGCGCGCCGCAATTGTCCCCGTTCCTAAGAGGGACCATCCAATCTAACCACCGTTGATGATTCCGCAGAACGTGGCTGATCAAGAATCACCGCGTAGTACTGAACGTCGACACCGACCTTGACGCGGACAATCAGCTTGAGCTCGCTGAATTGTTTCTGCGCACGCGTCTTGCCGATGAGCACCGCGCCGTTGACTGCCATCGCGCCCAAACTCAACACGGCGACGTCGCTATCGCTATCTATACCCACACGTAGAACTTCAATTGTTGACATCGCGGCGAGATCTGAAATCTCAACGCCATTGTCCGTCATGCAGCACGAAATCATGAAATTGCCCCGCATCGCGGCCTCAATTGCAATGCTTCCCGGCAACTCTGCTGTGAAATCGTTCGCTCTTACGCCGCGCGTTCCAGCGGCACTTGCGTAGGCCGCGCCTCAATCGTCGCAGCCTCCGCCGCCCGCATCTCCGGCACGTGCTTGCGTATCGCCCTGATCACAGCGTCCTTCTCCGTCATTTGCCGCGCCGCCCCCAACTCCGCAATCATCGCCAGCAAGTTGAAATCGCTCCGCATTTCGCCGGCCCAAGAGTTGATCCCCGGAAACGTCGTCTCCCTCAACTGCTCCGCGGCATAACAAAGTTCCTCATACAGCTTCTCCCCCGGCCGCTTCCCCGTCACCGCGATCTCCATCGCAGGCAACGTGTCTTCCAAGCTCGCAATCCCTTTCGCCACCGGCGAGAACCCGTGTGCGCGAACAAACCGCATCGCCAGATCCATGATCTTCACTGGGTCGCCCATATCCAGCACAAACACCGCCGCATCCGGCCCCGGCTCGATCGCCGCAGACTGGATCACCAGCATCGCCGCCTCGTGAATGGTCATGAAATACCGCGTCATCCGCGGATCAGTCACCGTGATCGGCCCGCCTTCAGCCAGCTGTGTGCTCCAGATCGGCAGCACGCTGCACGCGCTCCCGAGCACATTGCCGAAGCGAACCATGCTGAAATTCGTTGACACGTCGCCGCGCACCGCGCGTCCCTGCCTGTGCAACCCCTGTGTATACATCTCGGCCAGTCGCTTCGTCGCGCCCATCACGCTCGTCGGATTCACGGCCTTGTCGCTGCTGATCAAGACAAACCGCTTCGCTCCGCACGCCAGCGCCGCATCCGCAACGCTCTTGGTTCCAAACAGGTTGTTCGTCAGCGCATGCGCCGGATGATCCTCCATCAGCGGCACATGTTTATGCGCCGCGGCATGAAACACCACATCCGGCTTCAACTCCAGGACGTGCCGCATCGTTGCATCCACATCCGCGATGTCGTGCAAGAGCGCCTTGCGAGGCACATCCGGAAACTTCCGCGCAATCATCCGATCAATCTCAAAGAGCGCATTCTCGCTCCGCTCCATCAAAATCAGACATCCCGGCCGGAACGTCGCCGCGATCCGCGCGATCTCCGATCCGATCGACCCGCCCGCGCCCGTGATCAGCACCCGCGCACCTTCCAGCACGCCCGCGACCGCACGCCGATCCACTCCATACGGCGTCCGCCCGATCAGGTCCGTCACATCGATCTCGCGCCCGCTCTTGATGAACGTCATGTCCGTCCGCGTCGGCGCTTGTTCAAGCAATTCCATCAGCGGCGGAACGATCCGTTCCTGCAAGCCCGCCGCGAGAGCCGCGCCACGAGCCGCTTCCAGTTGCTTCGTCATCGCCGAAGGTAACGAGATGATCGCCAGCTTCGCCTTCGCTTCGTGCGCAACTCGCCCCAACTCCGCAAACGCATTCGGTGAATCCACATCTACGAACGCCGTCGCGCTGGGCGCGCCCGGCACCAGCCGCAACTGATCGACCAGCAGGCTCAGCGTCTGTGCTGTCCCCACCAGAATTGCAGGGGTGGTGGGGGCGGATGGATTCTGGTGGTTTGTGGCCGTCATTGGCATTGCAAGACTCTCCCGTCTGGTTATCGGCCGAACTTGACCCAAACTTCGACCCGCCCCAACCGGATTGTGAAGATGTCGTCGCCAGCCTCCAACTCCCTTCATTGACAGCCCTGTTTCACCCTCCCTTCACCTCGAAGTGACAGGCTCCGTTCGTGGCGCCGGCTTCTGCCCGGTGTTTGCCTCAAGCTGATAACTGACCGCTGACCGCTTTTGACTGACAGCTTCTTCCCAGGAGTCCCCATGAATCTCAAACTCGCACTCATTTCCTCACTTCTCGCCGCCTGCGGCACAACCGCCCTCGCGCAAGCCCTCAACACCACGATGGTCACGTCGACCCTCCGCCGCCCCGTCTTCGTGACCAACGCGCCTTACGACGCCACCCGCCAGTTCATCGTCGAGAAACAAGGCTTCATCCGCATCCTCAAAAACGGCGTGCTCCAGTCCACGACAACTCCCTTCCTCGATGTCGACAGCATCGTCGGTGGCGGCACCGCAACGGGAGACGAAACCGGCCTCCTCGGCCTCGCCTTCCATCCCAACTACGCGTTCAACGGCCGCTTCTATATCTACTACCGCACCAACGCCAGCAGCACCGCCATCGCGGAGTTCACGCGCTCTCCCTCCAATCCCGATCTGGCCCTCGCCTCCAGCATCCGCCCCATCCTCACCATCAACCGCAACAACAGCAATCACCAAGGCGGCTGGCTCGCCTTCGGTGACGACGGTTTCCTCTATCTCGGGTCCGGCGATTCCGGCGGCAGCTGCGATCCTGACAACGCCGCGCAAAGTGTCAACGAACTCCGAGGCAAGATCCTCCGCATCGACGTTGATGGCGACGCGTACCCAGCCGATCCCGCGAAAAACTACCGCATCCCCGCAAGCAATCCCTTCGCAACCAGCGGCGGCGCCCCCGAAATCTTCGTCATGGGAATCCGCAATCCGTGGCGCGACAGCTTCGATCGCCTCACCGGCGACCTCTACATTGGCGATGTCGGTCAGGGCACCCGCGAAGAGATCACGATTATCTCCGCCACCTCGCCTCTCTCGCCCGTCCGTAATCTCGGCTGGGATTACAAGGAAGGCGAACTCGTGGGCACGTGCTCCGGCACCACGGCGATTTCCACCGGCGTCCTCACCGACCCGATCCACTGGTACGACCACACCGTCGGCTGCTCACTCACAGGTGGCTACGTCTATCGGGGCTGCGCGATCCCCGCACTCCAAGGCACCTATTTCTTCGGCGACTACTGCACAGCAAATCTCTGGTCCTTCAAGTACGTCGTCGGCGTCGGCAAAACCCAATTCACCGATCGCACCGCAGAGCTCAAAGGCGCCAACGTCAACATCTCCAACATCTCCTCCTTTGGTGAGGACTTCTACGGCGAGATCTACATCATCGAACAGGGATCCGGCGCCGCCAACGGCGAAATCTGGAAGATCATCCCCGCCAGCGGCCCCGTTGCATGCAGCGCCTGCCCCTCCGACATGAACGGCGATCGCACGGTCGACGATGCCGACTTCGTTTTCTTCTCACAGTCCTACGACATTCTGAACTGCGCCGATCAGACCATGCCCCCATCCTGCCGCGCCGACATCAACGGCGACGGTTCGGTTGACGATGCCGACTTCGTGCTCTTCGCCTCCGCCTACGACGCGTTCAACTGCATCTGACCTTTCGGCAGCTTGCCGACAAATCGTTGATGGGTCGTATGGGTCTGATGAGGCCCATGCGACCCATCTGCTTTTTCGGGCGCGCCCAGCGGCGGCAACACCGGCACCTGAGAGTTATCCGACTCAATCCCCGCTGCATGAAATCGTTGTTCCAGCAACGTATTTCCCGTACTCTGTACGACTTGGTTTGCCTTCTGAACTTGGGGCCTCTGGAATCCGCTCTATGAAATTCGCGACTTGCCTGATCGCTCTCACCTGCACACTCGCCCCGCGAGCCTTCGCCCAATGCGGCCCGCAGTGGCTCCCGACACTGCAGTCTCCAGACATCAATTCGATGCCTTCGTCGTGCGTGGAGTGGGATCCCGACGGCGCCGGGCCACAAGAATCCGTTTTGGTTTTTGCCGGTCCACTTATTAAGGCTGCAAACTTGGATGTGAACGGCGTTGTCGGCTGGGACGGAAGTAAATGGTTCAAGCTGGAGGGAACGCAGACGTTCTTCGGGTCGCCGCTGTCGGCTCCCAAGCTTGTCGTCTCCGGTGGCACGCTGTACGCGCTTGATGGAAACACCCTCTATCACTGGATGGGCTCGGGGTGGATGCCACACTTTGAGATCCAAGGGATCACCCGTATCGCGATCTTCCAGGGCGATCTCATCGCGATCGGAAATCTCGTCTTCGATCCAATGGCACACAAAGCCGCGCGGTTGCATGCTGGCCAGTGGGTTCCGATTGACCCGCCGCTCAGCAACTCAGACCAAACCTACAACGACACCATTGAGTTCGACGGCAAGCTCTTCTGCAGCGGCAAGTTTCAATTCGACGGATCGCCATTCACGCCGTGGACCTCATTCATCTCGTTCGACGGAACAACATGGGCCGACGGCGGGGCGTTGCCCCTCGCGTCGAGCAGTCCGGCCCAGAATCTGTGCGTTGCCTCCGGCAAGCTGTACGCCATGCAGGGTGCCAAGATTTACCTGCGAGATGGAGACCAATGGACGTTGATGCCGTTTTCTGCCTCCGGCAACGCCCCCATGGTGGAAGGACTAAACGGAAACCTCCACTATGCCGTCGTGCAGGGCCGCGGACTCATCAATCAATGGGACGGCGCTTCCGTTCAATCTGCGGGAAACGCAGCGCTTCACCCCGAAGGCGCAACACCTCTCGCCTTGGTTCGCACCCGCTTCGGCTTGGTCGCATGGGGCCTGTTTCAGAATCGTTTGACAATTTATTCGGGCAGCAGTTGGGCTCCGATCGCCGAAGCCTTCGGCGGAACGATCAACGCATTTGGTCGGCTGAACGGCCAGTTGATCGCCGGACAGGGATTCAAGGCCTATACGAATTCCGATTTCGTTTCGCCGTATCCCCGCATTGCAAAATGGGATGGCCTGCGTTTTAAATCCATCGGCCCCGCGCCGCACAATCCCGGCCTGTTCGGTTCGCCGTTCGCGGGGATCAACACGCTTGTCAACGACGGCGAAACCGTTCTTGTCGGAGGCCCATTCAGCGTCTTTAAAGGTGCGCCGGCAGGCGGCGCAATGCAGATATTGCCGACTGGTGAAATGCAATCTCTGAGTCCGCTCCTCGAATTCTCTAGCATGTCCCAAGCGGTTTCAGTGTTTTCCTTCGTGCGATTCCAGGGACAACTGCATGCGATGGGCCGATTCGACTCTTCGGCAGGCGGCGTTCTCGGAAATATCGCAAGGTTGGGTGAATCGGGCTGGGAATGGCCCGACTCCGGCCTCACAGGCGTTGATGGCGGCGGCGCTTATGCCGCGGTCGTGTGGAACAACGAATTGGTGGTCGGAGGAAGCTTCAACCTCGCCGGATCCACACCCGTATTCAACGTCGCTCGCTGGAATGGAAGCGCATGGCAGCCGATGGGAAACCCGAAGGGATATGTTCAAGCACTCGCAATTTACAGCGGCGAGCTGTTTGCCGCGGGTGCGTTCCGCGACAACAACGGCAACTATCTCCCCCTTGCAAGGTGGAACGGAAACGACTGGCAAATTATCGTCGGTCAGCAGACGGGTATTGGAAACGCCTTGGTTGAATATCAGGGGAATCTCATTGTCGGTGGCGAGGGCGCTAGCTTACTCCTCAACAAGTGGAACGGATCGACATTAACTCGTTTCGTGACTGGAGGAGGTCCCAGCGGACGAATATTTGCCCTAGCAGTAGACCACGGCGAACTCCTCCTCGGCGGCGAAATTACGTACTTCCTCGGCACCCGCTCCGATTTCTTCGTCCGCTGGTCCCCCGACGGAATCCCCTGGATCGCCCAGCAACCAGAACCCGCCTCCGCAAACTGCGGTAGAACGCTCGAATTCTCCGCGGCCCCCGCGCTGGGCTACATCAGATACAACAAGAAACAATGGCGTAAAAACGGAGTCAATCTCTCCAACGGCATCACTCCCTCCGGCTCCACAATCGCCGGCGCAACAACACTTTCCCTCTCTATCTCCAACGTTAACCCAACCGACTCCGGCGACTACGACTGCGTGATCACCACAACAACACCCACGTGCCCCGCAGTCACAACACAATCCGCCCTCGCAACCATCCTCTGCTGCCCCGCAGATTTCACCGGCGACCTGCTCGTCGACGACTCCGACTTCCAAACCTTCGTCGTCGCCTACAACGCGCTCGAATGCCCCCCCGTCGGCCCCGCCGACCTCAACCACGACAACTACGTCGACGACGCCGACTTCCAACTCTTCGTCCAAGCCTACAACGCGCTCATCTGCGAGTAACGTGTCCAGCAGCGCGCACCACAACACACTCGCGCCAAACCCAAAACAAAAAACAACCCGAGCCTTCGCCCGGGTCGTTCTGAATTCACCAAAGTTTCGTTCCGCCCTTCAATTAAGCAGAACATCGCGGCACAACTTACCAGCCGCCACCATCTCCCCCGCGATCCCCACCACGCCCACCACGATCCCCCCCGCGCCCACCTCCGCCACCCCCGTATCCACCTCGGCCCCCTCCTCCGCCCCCGCCAAATCCGCCGCGGCTGCTTCCGCCGCCGAATCCACCTCGGCCGCCGCCGCCGGCGCCTGCTTCACGGGGCTTGGCTTCGTTCACGACGAGCGGGCGTCCGCCGAATTGCTGGCCGTTGCTGGCCGCGATCGCCTTGCGCGCTTCTTCGTCGTTCGCCATTTCGACGAAACCGAAACCGCGCGGGCGGCCGGTCTCGCGATCGATCACGATCGCGGCCGACGTCACGGCTCCGAAAGTTCCGAAGTGATTGCGCAGCTCGTCTTCGGTGCAGCTGAAGGGCAGATTGCCGACGTAAATCCTCATACCGTTTCTCGCATCTTGCTTGAGCATCCAAATCTGAATCGGTGAAACCTACTCGGCGCTCAAGCGGAATCCGAAACGGTCCCAAGACCACCCACTTCAGACAGTCGAACGGGTGCAATCCGTCAAAAGTATAGCCGGGAATCGGGGAATTTCCGATGCTGAAAAGAGCCTGAAAAACAGGGACATCGCTTGGAAGGGCGATGCCACGCGCGTGTCACATCAGGGCCACACCTAGCGTTCGCGGAATGGCTGCGAATTCGAACTCTGTGCCGGGGCCGGCGGTTGCCGCGGCTTTGTCTGCGCAGCCGGAGACGGCGCTTGCGGTTCGGGCTGCGGCAGAGGATTGCCTCGCGCAGTTCGCAGGGCGGCCGTGCGATTTGGCGTTTGTGTTTTTCTCGTCGCATCACACCGAGCAGGCCGAGGCGATCTCGCGCGATGTGCGCGCGATGCTGAAGCCGGTGAATTGTCTTGGAGTTTCGGCGGAATCGGTGCTGGGCGGCGCGATCGAGGTCGAGCGTGCGCCGGGCGTTTCAATTCTCGCGCTTTCGCTTCCGGGTGTGCGGCTCAGCGCGTTCACGTCGGATTCGTTTCCGCCGCTTGATGCATCAGAAAAGGAACATGTCGCGGTTCTCGCGGGCGGGGTCGGTGCTGCAGAAGACAGCGCGGCGACGTTTGTGTTTGCGGACCCTTTCAGTATTCCGGTTTTGCAGCTCGTTCCCGCGCTGAACAAGGCGCGGCGGGTGGATGCCGAGGGCAAGCCGATCGGGCGGGTGATTGGCGGATTGGCGTCGGCGGCTCGCGCGCCGGGTGGCAACGCGATTTTCCTGGATGGAAAAATCGCCCGCTTCGGCGCCGTCGGCGTCACGCTCTCCGGCAATCTCACCGTCGACACCATCGTGAGTCAGGGCTGCCGCGCCGTCGGCCAGCCGATGCTGATCACCAAGGCTAAGAACAACCTGATCCTCCAACTCGGCGGCAAGCCCGCCCGCGAGGTCATGCGCGAAGTCGTCAACGACCTCACCCCCGGCGATCGCGGCGCGCTTTCCGGAGGCCTCTTTCTCGGCCGCGTGATCAACGAGTACAAAGCCCGCTTCGGCCGCGATGACTTCCTCATCCGCGCCGTCGTGGGCGAAGACCCAACCTCCGGTTCGATCGCCGTTGCAGATTTCGTCCGCCCCGGCCAGACCGTCCAATTCCACGTCCGCGATGCCGACACCGCCACGCAGGATTTTTCCTTGCTGCTCGATGGCCAGCGCCTGCACGAGCGCCCCGCCGGCGGCATGCTCGTCACCTGCAACGGCCGCGGCACGCGCCTCTTCCAGGAAAAAAACCACGACGCCGCCGCAGTCTCCCGCGCCTTTAGCCAGGTCACCGCCGGCGAGCAAAAAGCCAAGCCCGGCTCCATCATCACGCCGTCGTTCTTGCCCGGTGGTGCGACAGGTGGAAGTTTCCCGCTCGCAGGCTTCTTCGCCTCGGGCGAGATTGCGCCGGTGGGCTCCGATTCCTTCCTCCACGGAAACAGCGCGTGCTTAACGCTCTTCCGCTCGAAGTAGCATCTCCGGATTTGCGATTTGCCATTTGAGAATTTGCCATCTCGCACCCCCTTCCGCGGCATGGCCTTCTTTGTGGCCGCGGCAGCGTGCTTCGCGGCACTCGCGATCGTGCGGCCGGCGGAAATCGGCTCGATTCAAAAAGGAATCGATCAGTGTGCCTCCTGCGGCATGACGATCGAGGATGTTGAATTCGCCGCGGCCCGCGTGATGATGCAGAACGCCCGCCCCCTCCTCTACGACGATCTCGGCTGCATGCTCGATGCCGATCGCGAAAACGAGGGAGGCACGGCACACGCATGGTTTGTCCAGGATTTCAACGGCACAGGCTGGATCGATGCCAAGCGAGCGTGGTATGTGATGGATGCCAAAAACCGCACGCCGATGGGCTCGGGGATTCTGGCGTTTCGGGAGCGACCGGCAGCGGGTGCGATGACGTTTCAGCAAATCGCGAAGGCGCGGCATGCGTTTATGAAGGCGAAGTTTGGCGGCGAATGAAAGATTTCAGTCGTTTGGGCAGATGCACAGTATGTGAGAGCAACACTGGCAATCGAAAGTTATCAAGCCAAGGGGAGAAAATATATACCCACCGAACGCCAAGCACATGCTGCAACCTCTTGCTCCTGCTTGGAGTTACGACTTGCCTAACGCAGGAGAATCCCTCCTGCTCGATCAAAATGGATCGTCGATCCCGTGCCGTCGTCAACTCGCAATCGCTCCGGTTGACACCACGACTGCAAGTCGATAGCCTCCGCCTCACGGGTGATAAGCAATGCATACGTCATATTCGATGGGGGCGGAGCCAAGGGCATTGCTTTTGCGGGTTGCCTTCTCGCGTTGCAGCAAGCCAAAATTACTCCCGCGGGATTTGGGGGTACTTCTGCAGGATCCATTGTTGCAACCATGGCCGCCGTCGGATATACGCCGGACGAGATCATTGACTCTCTCAAGAAAGAATTTGATTTTGCCAAGCTCATGCCCGACGGAGGAAAGCAGATAAGGCTGCTCGCTGCACTCGCGGACAAGAAACTGGCTTCGTGGCTTTCAGTAATCACAGGCGTTGGTGCAACTTCGAGAGCTTGGGCCGCGTTACACAGCAAGCTTGGGCTGTACCCGGCAACGGTGCTCGAGGAGTTTCTACATGAGAAGTTGACGAAAAAGATTCGCGGGGCGAACAACATCGGCAACGAGCCCGTTTCCTTTCAAGAGTTTGCGTCAGCTCCCGGGACGAAGCCCCTCAAGATCCTCGCTACTGACACTACTACGGGGAGGCCTGAAATCTTTGGAACACACCCCCCCACGTCAGGAGTCAGCGTCGTTGAAGCCGTCCGCGCTTCGATGGCCTACCCGCTAGTTTTCGAGCCTGTCCAAATTCATCGTCGCGTTCTCTCCGATGGCGGATTATCGAGCAATCTTCCTGTTACGCTCTTTCGCGATCGCCAGATTGTGGATGGGTTGCCGACAATTGCGTTCGACTTGGTACAGCAACCTGCAGCCGTAAGCGCAACCGCGCCGATCAAGCTGCCGACACTTTCACGATTTATTCGCAATTGTGCGGACTCGGCGATCGACGCCGGGGATGTCCTGCTAGCGTCCGGCTTGGACCATCTTTACCGAGTTGGCATCCCTATTCCCGCTCAATTTACAACTCTTAAGTTTGATTTAACCGATGCCGAAAAAGACCAGCTTGTTCAAATCGGCCAATTAAATTCGCACTCGGCATTTTTTAATATACTTTCCGCAGATGGAACCTCTCAGGATGAGATCGGGCAACTCCGACGCAGATTTGGGGCATTGGAGGTTTTCGAGCCGATCCTTCGCCATATTTGTGATGGCGTTCACGGTTCCACGAAAGCGATTCAATGCCGCTCCGCCATCTTGCTTCGCAGCACACGCAATCGGCGAGTTGTCGCATACCATGCCAACATGGCGAATGATTCAGATTTCGATCTCGACATTTCGCCGCATGCAGGTTGCGCGGGACGCGCGGCAGCGCAGGCAACTACAACATTTGCGGACCTAGAACTCGCCGCGAAGAACCCGTCCGCTTGGGGGTTTACTGAAACCGAACAAGCGAGGGTGCGTAAAGACCGAAAAGCGATGGTCAGCGTCCCAATCATGCGGTATGCTTCTCTTGTGGCAAAGACCACGCCTCACCCTGCCGATGTGATTGGCGTACTGTCGGTGGACTCGTCCACGCGGCTAGCCGACGCTGATTGGGTAGTCCCTGGAACTGCTGGAGCAGCAGGTGTTTTGCCGATTCCTGCGTTGGAAGAAGTTTTCTTGAAATGGACTCCGACGCTGAGCTGGATTTTATCGAGGTGACTCATCAAATGTCGAGATTTTCCTTTGGTCAGCCGAGTCGCACCGCGAGAACCGAGAGAGACTTGGAAGGGCTGTATTTTAAACACGTCGCGGAGATGCCGGACATTAATTTGACGGCTTCTGCAGACGAGGCAACTCCGGCACTGCGGATTATTAGTGACGATTCATCCGCTGGCGATATTGTGCTTGAACTAAACATAGACGTAGTTGGCGATAACGATCAATTGAGAAATATCGCGGTAGCTATTGCGGATATCGTGAAGAGAAGCGGCGATTTAATGAAGCTTCGGCTTGTTTCTACCAGCGGCAACAAGTCCGCCATGCTTTCCGCTGCAGGAAACAGTCCTGAGTCGCTAAGCCGCGTGCTGTTGATGGGCGACGAATTCGACGGCTCCTTCGTCCAACGGCACAACTTGCAGCAGCAATAAAAAGAAGTGTCGAGATGCACTTGCTGCATAGTCTCCGTCACCGTGAAGCGGCCAAGTGGTCGTACGCGTCTAGCACGGCTTCGCCGATCGAACCTTTCTCCCACGCCGGAGCATCATTCCCTGCAGATTTGTCGCGATCGTCGGGGTCGATGAATCCAGTGTGATTGAAGGTGCTGAGCATGTACTCGGCGTCTTCGCGCTCGACCTGATAGAGGTGGAAGTATGCGGCATCCAGTTCGGCCCGCAGCGTGAACCGCTCCGACTCTTTCCAGATGTGGACGCCGTCGCCGCGAGAGCCTTTGAAACTGCAGGCTTTGGCGAGGGGGATCATGTCCTCGGCGGTGCAGGAGAGCTTGAGGACGCGCTCGCTGATCCACTCTTCAAGCGTCTGCTTTTTGTTCCACGGGCATTTGTCGGAGTACGCGTCGGGCAGAAGTGTCGGTAGTTGCTCGACGATGAAGAAATTGAGGTCAACGGCTCCAACTTTCTGCCTAGCAACGTAATCGAACACAAAGGAATTCAGGTTTGCCAAGAAAGCGCACGAGGTCACGGCAGAGATCTTGTCGTCGGGAATGATGAGGCAAACCGAGTTCACCGACGCCGCGCGCGGCAACATGCACGCGATCATTGTCCGAGAGTTTGTTGCGCTGGTAATCCGCTTGTATGCGACGTAGGCTGGTCGCATATGCTGCAACTCGGCATCTACGTCCGTCTGTGCCGCCCACCACCGCGGAACCGCTAGAAATTCTGGGTTGGCGTGATGTACAGGCGCCGTGTCAACGGTTTGGCCCTGTCTCATCCAATTGTCCTTGTCGATCACAATGCCCGCTGCACGATGATCAAACGCCTGCAGCATTTTAGCTTCATACAGCGGGAGGTAGGCCTTGGCACCCTTTTTCCAGCGATTGCCCTCCAGTGTGTAGCCGCGCCTTCTCAAGTCCTCCGGCTTGGCAAATCGTTTGGCGTCGCTCGTCTGATTAAAGAGGCCCTGCTTGAAAGAGATTCCCCAAGGATTGCCTCCAGACTTGCGTCCCTCGTCCAACAGAATTGGCACTCGCTTGTAGATACCCTTAGTGAGTTCGGCATCCCTGCGAGTCCGAAGTATCGGACAAGTCTTTGTGTTGGGGTTGAGCAAAGCCATGTCGGCGGCTGAAAGTTCGATGTGCCTCTGTTTGTTTGATTCAGCAGTCTCTTCGACGGAATGCGCAAAAAAGACGAAATCTGCGCGTTCAGTCATTCGCTTGGGGCCGCCAAAAACGATTGCAGAAAACTTGAATCGCCCATCTACGTCTTCGAAGACCTTGTCGCGATTTTCGAAATCGAATAGAGAGGTGAGACGCTTGTTGTCCATCAAGTTGGCGAAGAAGCCCTTCGTAGTATCGTCCGTAGCGATTCCCGAAGGCACCAAGAGACCAACAAGGCCGGAGCTCGATACCAGCGTCATTGCTCTCTCCGCAAAGCACATATAGAGATTTGTGCGCCCCTTCCCGGTTAGCGGGTATTTACCACTCTCTCGCGCGTACTTCAGCAGCCGGAGCGCATTCGCGTCAGCTCGCTGGTACCCGGCGTACAGCTCAGGGTTCTGCTTTGGCAATTCCTCGATCATCCGATCGCGGTCAGCGGCGTTGACGGCAGTGGCGATATCCGGATGCGTCAGCGCAAAGAACTCGCGGTCATGAAGCATCATCTGTTCCCACGGCGGATTTCCGATGACGCACGAGAATCCGCCGGGCCGGCCCTTGCCGAAAACCGCAGGAAATGCCTTCTCCCAATCGAGCGCGTGCGGATCGACCTTGGGATCGGAAACGAGGCTGTTGCCGTGAACGATGTGGCGAGAAAGGTCTGCAAGCGTTTTGCCCTTGCGTGCCGACCGAATCCAGAGGGCCAGTTGCGTGATCTCCACGCCTTCCTTCGAGAGGTCAACGCCATAGAGGTTGTTGTTGAGAATGAAATCGGGAATGTCGTTCTCGATTTTGCGAACTTCGACAGCATCGAGGCCGGCTCCCGCAAGGCCGTGGATAACGGTTTTGTAATGGGCATCGAGCGCGTCGTAGGCGCGGATGAGGAAAGCGCCGCTGCCGCAGGCGGGATCGCAGACAGTCAGAGACTTAAGCTCGGCGAGACAGGCCTCCCAGTACTTAGCAAGGGCCTTTGGCGACTGCTTCTCGCGCGATTCTGGATCGATTTTGTGTTCCTTCGCGAGCGCGGCGAAACGATCGCTGACGAGCGCATCAACAGTGCGCTCAACGATCAGACCGGTGAACGCCGGGGGCGTGTAGTAGATGCCGAAGCGCTTGCGCTGGGCGCTCTTGGGCATCTTGGAGAGCGGGGATTCGTCCGCAACCTTTGCGGACCTGCCTTTTCCGTTGTTTTGTGCTCTCGCCCCTGTTTGCGACACATCTGCATCGATGTTCGCCTTCAGCGCAAAGAGACCGCCGATGCGCAATTTTTCGAGCTCGGTAATGGAGCGTTCAAAGAGGTGGCCCAGAACCTCGACGTTGACTTCTTCCGAAAAATCGAACTCGCCAAAGCCTCTGAATCCGGTGGTCCAAGGTTCGTCGTGTAGATCAAGTTCGTCGATATCTTCATCAGGCGCGAACAGGCCGCCGTTGAATCGCTCGATCGGCGGAACACCCGCGCTGCCTTTGTCGATCGCGTGAAAGAGCCCGAGAAAGTTTTGCCAGCGCGGATTGAGGGCTTTCGAAAAAGCGGGGAGCGACGTGTACGCACGCTCGATGCATTTTTCGGGAAGAAGATCACGATCTTCACAGAACGCAATAAAGATGATGCGGTCCAGCAGCTTTTGAGCGATCCGAATCGCCTCATCGAGTGACTTGCCCTCGTGCGTCTTGAGGTGATCGATCAGGCGAAGGCGTTGGCCTTGATACGAGCGATAGAGATCGTCGCCCACATCCTTCTGGCGCTTCTGTGTCTTTTCGAGAAGTGCGAGAGCGCGGGGTTGCGGTGACAGATTCGATGGAAGCAGTCCCGTGCGTTCGAAAAGCGCGTAGAACTCGTTGAAGCGGTCGCGATTTCGAAGTTCCTGCAGCGTAAATTCTTCGTACGAGAGAATTCCTTTATCGCGGTGGTACAGCCGGATCTGCTTGAAGTTGGAAACAATTCCCCAAGGACATCCAGGCAAAGCATTCAGATAATCCCAACATTGCTGTACCGGCGTTCGGCCATTGAACCTGTCGCGATCAAGGTCGGTTGTGGAATCCTTCAACTCGACGACGACTGTTGGCGTACCAGCTTTCGGAAATTCTCCAAAGGCGGCGTCGGCAGTACCCGCGCCCTTAACGGTAAATTTGTGTTCCAGTGTCCAGCCGTCTGGACTCTTTGTCTTCAGCTGAAAGCCGAGCCCATCTCCGAAAAGCTGATCCAGAAACTGAGTATCAATCGAGGTCTCTTTGTGCTTGGCGAGCTTGCCGGAGGATTCGAGATCGGCCCATTGCACAGCGATCGCATAGGCCTTGTCCTGCGCCGGTCCCGACAATGCAACATGTTTCGCGGCTTCCCGAACCAGTCGCGGGATGAAAAGCGCCCGCTGGCGGCGGATGCGACGCTCCGTTGATTGCTCGTAATGAGCGAAGAGGCGGGGCGATTCAGGAGTTAAAGGTTTTCGAGCCATGTGGGAACGAGAGAATATGGGATGGACGCATGCTTTGCGGGTGCGGACAACAGACGATTTGCAGTAAAGTAACGGCCACGTGGTCCGGTTGCTTCACGCACCGGACAGTTTCGAAAGGGCCGACGAATGGCAATTTGGCTGGTGCGGGCGGGTTCACACGGCGAGTTTGAGCAGAAGTTTTTAGACGACAAACGCGTGTATGTCACGTGGGACGGTCTCAATACGAACATCGCGAAACTAGCGGACCGCGATGCGCTCTTTGAGACGATGAAGAGCACGTACCCCGGCGCGAAGCAAAACCGGCTCTTGAATTGGGTGCGGCAGGTCTGGCCGTTTGCTCACGAGATGCGGCGAGGAGACTTGGTGATCGTACCGCTGAAAAGCGAGCCTTCGATCTGGATCGGGGAGATCACGGGCGATTATCAGTTTGATGCGAAGGCACAGGATCCATATTTCCACTGGCGAACAGTGAAGTGGGTCGGTGAGGGCGTCCCGCGGTCACATTTCGGGAAGGATCTGCTTTTTTCGTTTGGCGCTTTTCTGACGATCTGCCGCGTGAAGCGAAACAACGCAGAGGCGCGAATTCTGGCGATGTGGAAGAACAAGTGGAAGCCGGAGACGATCGATGCCGTGACGGCCCAAGTAGAAACGGAAGATGACGAGACCGGCGAAGCGATCGATATTGAGGCTGCGGCACGCGACGGAATCGCTCGTCAGATTCTGGCACAATTCAAAGGACACGGACTCGCACGATTGGTTGAGGGAATTCTAAAAGCTCAGGGTTACACGACCTATCGCAGTCCCGAAGGTGCCGACGGCGGCGTCGACATTCTCGCCGGGATGGGCGCCCTTGGATTCGGTTCTCCAAAACTCAGCGTTGAAGTGAAGTCGCAAGACACGCCGATTGATCGGCCAACCGTGGACAAGCTCATGGGTGCGATGAGCAAGTTCGGATCATCGGAGGGGCTGTTTGTGTCTTGGAGCGGGTTCAAGCCGAACGTGCAGAAGGAACTCGCGCAGAGTTTTTTCAAGGTGCGTTTGTGGTCGCAGAAGGAACTGCTGGAAGCCTTGTTCGCAAACTACGGGGCGCTCGACGAAGACCTGAAAGCGGAGTTGCCGCTCAAGAGAATTTGGATGGTGGCAGCGCAGGACGAAGAGTGAGCCGCCTGGTTTGTGCCGCTGACGCGACAGGGATTCAGGAAGGGGAATTGGGAGCGGGACGCGGGATGCGGTTGGGGTGGGTCGCTGATGCGGCAGGGGTTGAGGGAGTGGGGGGGTTGCCCCGCGGGGCGGTGGGGTGGCAGGGTGCGTTTGCTTCGTGCCCCCAACGACGCCGCTTCCGTCACTGGAAGTCCTTGTCTCCAAGCGGTTTACGAAAACTTCAAATTCTCACTTGCAAAGACGGTACGGTTTCTGTTAGAATATGCAGGTTCGCCCGGTCCTCTGTTTCTCTACCCGTCCTTCACCCTTCTACAGGATCTACAAAATGCTCCAGCAACCCGACTCGCGCGGCAGCTCCGTCGACACGCCCCAAACCGAACCCCCGCAGACCGCCACCATCCTCCCCGAGGAAGATGACAAGCAGCGCGGCATTCTCGCGCGCCTCGGTCCACCCTTCGACGCCGACAACCAGCTCCGTCCCGGCTGGACCAAAAAGACGGTCTGGGAGTGCGGTTGGCTTCTCTTCGTTCTGCATGCGCTCGCGATATGGACCGGATTTGCACCGTCTGAAAGAGAATACAAGCGAGTGGTGCCCTCCGATCGCACGCTTCGAAAGTACTTTGGACGCTACTCGGGGTTGGTACAACATGGCGGCTACAAGACCGCACGTGATCGAATACGTCTCGTCGGGGCTCAGCGCCGAAATGCAATCTGGGAAGCGGAACGGGCGGAACGCGCGGCACGCGCCCTGGCAAAGGCGAAAAAATCGGCACCGGCCGCGGCCAGCGCTTCGAAGGCTTCAATTGTCGAGCGGTCGTTTGTCGAAGGACCGGCTCTCGAGGGAATACTGCCGCGGGCGGGACAAGCAAAGCTTCCACCCGAAATGGTGTACGGCGATCGCCTCCACAACTGCGGCATGGCGCACGCCCCGGTCAACGAGCAGGGAGTAGTCCTGCTCTTCGGGATGCTCGCGAAAGAACTCAATTTTGAGATCGAGATGGTGCGGACCGCCTATCCGGATTGCGAAGCCAAGCGGCAGGGGAAGGACGGCAAGTGGCGGAAGGTCTTAATTGAGTTTGAGTTTGCGACGAGCCGGTTTGATCACGACCCCGAAGGTTGCGACCTGATCGTCTGCTGGGAGGATGATCGCAACACCACCGGTTTGGAAGTGCTCGAACTCAAGAAATACATGGCGCAGTTGATTGATTCACAAAGACTTGCGGCTCAGAAAGCGACAGCGTCGCGCAAAAAACCTGCCCCTTGACACCTCGACACCTCGACACCTTGACACCTCGACACCTCGCACCTCTCCGCCATGCCCAGTGCCTCCCCTCCCCCCTCCCAATCTTTTTTCCAAAAATCTCCGCAACCGTTGACGGTCTACGACGGTTGTAGTATCTTCTCTACGACAGCGGTAGTAGAACGCTGCCCGATCGAATTCGGATTGGATGTTCAAATGGCCAAGAAACCTCAAATCGAACTCGGCGAGGCAGAGCTCGACGTGATGCGGGCGCTGTGGGATCACGGGCCCCAAACCGTCCGCGACGTCATGAACCGCCTGCACGAGCGGGGGCGGACAGTCGCCTACACGACGGTTTTGACCTTTCTGACCCGCCTCGAGCAAAAGGGCGTTGTGGCCAGCGACAAGCGGGATCAGGCTTATGTCTATCGAACCAAGATTTCACGCCAGAGCGTGACCCTTTCGCGCATCAAGGCGTTGGTCGATCAGCTCTACGACGGTGCCGCTGCGCCCATGCTGGCCCAGCTGATCGAAAACGAGCGGTTCACGCCCGACGAGATCACGCACCTCCGCAAGCTGATCGACGACCTCGACCCCGATTCAAAGAGCCCCAGCACGAATCCCAAGAACTCCACGAACCCCAAGTGAAAGGCCTCGAGCAATGGACGCGATGACCGAAATCATGCGGGCCCTTTGGATCGGCGGCCTCGCGGCGACGCCGCTGGCCTTGGGAGTGGGGGTTGTGTGCCGCGCCAAGGCGTGGAGTGCGGCGACCCGGCACCTTCTCTGGCTTGCGGTGCTGGCTTCATTTGTCACCCCGGCAATTGGCTTGTTCGTTTGGCGGCCGAACTGGTTCGCCACTGAACAACTGATGGGTGCGGCGGAGACCGTGATCGCGCAGCTGCCCGTAAAGCAGGCGCAGCCTGAAGTAGTGCTCGACACAGCGCCGTCAACCTCGCCCGCGAATGTGCCGGCGAATGTGCCCGCGATTTTGCCCGACCAATCACGGCCGCTCTTCGCCAAGCAGTCGATTCCCACGACTTCATTCGTCGGACCAGTGCTCTTGCCCTCGTTCACTCCCGAGAACGCCGCGCGCTTCGCGATGGGCGAGCCTCGCACGCCCGGCGCGACACCGTTGTTCGCGACGCCGGTCTCCGCAACCTATCCGCGGCACGATGTACCTCGCTACGCGGGTTTATCCAATCCCACGCTTTCCACTTACGGCGCGGCGACCACCGCCGCGCCGCTCGGCCTTGCTCCCGCGATGCGAATCGAGCAGCCGGCGCGTGCGCGGATTGCAGCGGGTGGAGCGGACGCGCGCAGGTCAAATGCGCAGGATCAGAAAGCCGCGCAAGCCAAGACTCCGTTGATTGCCGCCGCCCCGGCGCCAACTGCGCCGAAAGAAACTCCACAAGCAGAAATGCTCCGCAGGTCGGTCGCGGCCCTGGTTTCCGTTCGCGATTCGCTCGCGTCGGCCTCACCAATCCCGATGGCGCTCTGGCTCGGAGTCGCGGCACTCCTGATGACGGTGCGCATCGCTCGCACGATTCGTGCAAGCCGTTTGATCCGCAGCTCTGAACCCGCGAGCCTCCGCACCTGTGCAATGGTTGCGGTCGCCGCGGAGCAGATCGGCCTCTCCCGCGTGCCGGAAGTGCGAATTGTCAACGACCCGATTTCGCCCATGATCTGGTGCGGTCTGCGCCCCCAGCTCATTCTGCCCCGCGGCCTTTGGAACGCCCTCGATGAAAGCTCCCAGCGCGCCGTCCTCGTGCATGAACTGGCGCACGTGCGCCGCTGGGATCACGTTCTCTGCTGGTTTGATCTCGTCATCGGATCACTGTACTGGTGGCATCCGCTCTCCTGGTGGGCGCGTCGGCGTCTGCATGATGAGGCGGAAGCGAGCTGCGACGCGTGGGTGGTGAACACGTTGCCGGAAAGCCGGCGCGCATACGCCACCGCACTACTGGCAACAAAGTCGTTCGTGAGCATGAAAGGTCGAGTCAACGGCCCCTGGCAAAGCGGCGAGCTAGCCGGCGGCATCGGGGTCATGTCCGGATCAGCCAAAAAAATGGCAAGGAGAATCACAATGGTGATGAGTCAGAACTCGAATTCGAAGTTGTCGTTGGTTGGTGCAGGTGCAGCAGCATGCGTCATCGCGCTCAGCGCGTTCGTGATGCCCGGCCTCGCCTGCCCGCCGGAAGCAAAGTCCGACAAGGACCGCGCCGAAAAGGTCGCGGCCGAACTCGCGAACGCCTCCGGCACCGTGATCGTCGTAACTCCCGACGGCCAGGCAAAGGGCAAAAACAAAAACAAGAGCAAGAACAAAGACAGCGCCCCATCCGCGCAGTCCGGCCCAACCGAAATGCGCTTCTTCGGCGAAGCCCCCGCGCTCGAAGCGATGAAGGCGCGCAAGGGCGGCCAAGGTTTCGCCCCCATGGCGCCGATGGCCCCTATGGCACCCATGGCCCCAATGCCTCCGATGCCGCCAACCCCGGCCGTTCCGCCTGTGCCGCCGGTGCCTCCGTCAGGAGCAATGTTCAGGGTTGGGCCGGATCGGGTGGCGATTGCGAAGAGTGGTGGGGGTGGGCAGTGTGGTGCGTCGCGGTCGAAGATGGTGATGTCGAGTTCGGATTTGAAGGAAGGTCGCGTTGCGCGGGTGTATGTGCTGCCGCAGGGGAAGTCGGAAGCGTTCTATGAACTCATGAGTCGCAGCGATGTTCCGATTCTGGTGCAGCAGAAGGGGAACTCGATCGTGGTGTACGCGACGGAAGGTCAGCATCCGACGATCGCGGGTTTCATCAAGATCATCAGCCCGGGAACCAGCGGCGATCCGGTGCGGAGCCCGGCCCGAGGATCGGGTCAGAGCTCGGCGAATGCAGGATCCGACGCTCTTCGGGCCTATCAGGAGCAGATGCGGGCGTATCAGCAGCAGATGCGTGGATATCAGCAGTCGCTTCGCGAATTGAACACCAGCCGCGCGACGATCGAGCGCAACGCGGCGCGTGCGAGAGGTGAATCCGAACGCGTGCGTGCACAGCAGGAACAGCTAGAAGCTGCGGCGGAACGCATGAGCGAGCAGGCTGAGAACATGCCGGAAGGTTCGGCGCGGCAGAAGATTGAAGCGGCGGCGGAGAAGATGCGGCAGCGCGCGGAGCAGGCGGAGCACAAGAGCCGCAGCAGCGACGAGCAGGTTGAGGGAATCGAGCAGCAGATCGAAGAGCTCGAGAATCGAGCCGAAGAACTCGAGCAGCGCGCCGAGGAGCTTCAGGACCGCATTTCCGAAGCGGGCGATCAGCTGAGTGACGACCGCATCGCGGAGCTCGACAGCGCGGTGAGCGAAGTTGACAGCATGATGCACATCGAGATCGACGAGCCGGGCGAACCGGCCGACGTGATGGTGGAAATCGATGAGATGAACGTCCCGGACATGGATGACGAAGAAGAAGGCGACGAGCCGGAAGGAACCCCGGTCGCGGCTCCGATCGCGCCGATCCCTTCATCGAATTCGGCGTTCTCGACAGCGCCGATTCCTTCGGCAGCGCCTGTCGCTCCTGTTGCGGTGCCGGCGGCGGGCTCAGCCGTGGCGCCTTCTGCTCCAATCGGCGCGCCGATCCCGGCTGCCGCACCCACTCCGAGCGCTGCACCGATTCCTGATGCTGCACCAACGCCGGCTGCTCCGAAAGCGCAGCCGACGCCTGCGGCAGCTTCGGTGATTGCGGCGACTCGTAAAGCCTGACCTCCATCGCGAAGCCCTCACGCCAGGCCTAACGGTTTGGCGCGGGGTTGACCTGAAAGAACGCGGCTTGACTGGGAACGGCGTGTGCCGTGCCGCGGCTATCGCTTTGCGCGGAGGGACTATGTCTCGCACATCAGGATGGATTGCGGTTGCGGTGGCTGCGGCCTTGAGTTTGACGGCGATCGCCGCACCGGCGGATGAGAAGGCGTATCGCGCGGGCGTGGGATTAGCGAACAAGGGCGCGAACGACGCGGCGGTGCAGGAACTGAATCGATACTTGAGCGCGGAGCCGGCGGGCGCGAATGCGCTTTCGGCGCGGTACACGCTTGGCGTGTGCCTGGCGCGGCTGGGGAAGTATCAGGAAGCGGCGAAGGCGCTGGACGACGTCGTCGGCGCGAAGGAATTCGCGTTTTTGAATGATGCGAAGCTGCTGCGGGCGCAGTGCGCGTCGGCGACGGGCGATTACACGGGCGCGAGCTCGGTGCTCAAGAAGCTGCTCAAGGAATCGCCTCAGTTTGAGAAGGCGGACCAGGCGGCGATGTTGTACGGCGAGTCGCAGTATCGACTTGGGCGGGCGGAGCAGGCGCGGACGGCATTGCAGAATTTCGCGACGCGGTGGCCGAAGAGCGAATCGCTGGATCGGGCGGAATTGATTTGTGCGCTGGCGGAAATTTCTCTCTCTGAGACGGAGAGTGCGACGACGCGGTTGGAAGCGATCCTGAAGCGGTCGCCGAACGGGCCGTGCGCTGGGAGCGCGGCGCTGGCGCTTGGGCAGTGTCGGCGGAGCCGGGGAGATTTGGCCGGTGCGCGAGCGATGTACGAAACGGCGGCGAAGAGCGGGGATATGGCGGTTGCGTTTGATGCGGGATTGGGCGCGACGCGGCTGGCGCGGGCGAGCGGTGACCTGGCGGGTGCGGAAAACGCGCTCCGAGCGATTGACACGTCGAAGGCAAGTCCGGACCAGGCTGCACAGGTGTCACTCGAACGCGGCAAGGTGCTGATGCAGCAGGGGAAGTCGGATGAAGCGGGTGCACTTTTCGGCGAAGTCGTCAGGAGTGGGCCGGAGACGTTGAAGCCGGCTGCACAACTCTGGCTCGCGAAGTGTGATTTGAAAGCGGGTCGGGCCGAGCAGGCGGCGAAACAACTGAAGCAGCTCGCGGAGAGTGCGAGCACGTCGGAACTGCTGCCGGAGATTCTATTTGATCGAGCCGTTGCGCTCTCGCAATCGGGCGATGATGCGGGCGCTGTCGCGGTGTGGAAGGACTGGCAGAAGCGGTTCTCGAATCATGCGCTTGCGGCGCAGGCGAGCGCGTCGCAGGCAGCGTGTCATTACCGGCTGGGGCAGTATGAGCCGAGCTTGACGCTGTGCCGCGGCGTGGTGGAACGGCATCGGGACTATCCGCGGATGTCGGAAGTGGTGCTCTTAATGGGAGAAGATCAGTTCTTCCTGGAGCAGTATGCGGATGCGAACGAGACGTACGGGCAGTTCATCGAGCGATTTGGCAATGATCCGGCGCGAAGTCGGATCGAAATCCGGCGCGGGATTTGTCTGGAGAAACTGGGACGACGCGAAGATGCGGAAAAGGCGCTGACGAAGGCGCTTGAGAGCGCGGGAAGTGATTTCGATAAAGGCCTCCGCGTGGGTGCGTATTCGTCGCTTGGCGATATGAGTGTTGCGAAGCAGGATTGGGCGGGGGCGGAGAAGTGGTTTACAAGGGCGATTGAAGCAAGCGGAAGCGACGCGAATGCGGATTTGCTGCTGCGCAGCGGCGTGGCGTCGGCGCGGCAGGGGAATTTCAGTGCCGCGCTTCCGACACTGGAGAAGGCGTGGAAGGCAGCCAGCGGAACGCCGCTCGAGAACCACGCGGCGTTTGAATATGCGAGCGTGCTGGTGCAGGCCGGGCGCGCGGATGAGGCGAGCGAGCGGTTGACGGCGATCGTGCAAGCGGAAAAGAAGTCGGGCACGCCGGTGCTGACATCGGCGGCACTGCGACAGCTCGCGGGGATTGCCTCGACGAAGGGCGATGCGAAGGGTGCGGCGGAGGCGCTGGCGCGGATCGATTCGGACGCGACGACCACCGAGGGAAGCAGCGCGTTGCTGGAGCAGGCGGGAGCGTGGCTCGCGGCGGGCGATTACGCGAAGGCGGAGCAGGCGTGCAACACCTATCTGGAAACGCGCGCCAAAGGAAAAGGCGCGACGGTGGCGCGGGCGCGTCGGGCGATCGCGATGAACCGGCTCGGAAAGCACGAGGATTCTGTTCGGGAATTTACGGCGATCTCGGCGAAGACCGCTTCGCTCGATGCGGAGACGCTCGGAGCGGCGCGGTATGAGTTGGCGCTGGCGCTTCGGTCGCTTGGGCGCGATGAGGAGGCGGCGACGGCGTATAGGCAGCTCTTGGAGGGAACGCCATCGGCATCGGTCGAGGCGTACGCGTGCCTTGACCTTGCGCAGATTGCGCTTGGGGCGAAGAGGACGGACGAGGCGTTGGTGTTGATTGAGCGCTGCCGCGGCGCGGCGGGGAAGTTACCTTCGGCGGAAGCGGCGAAAATCACGGAGCGCGAGACGTATGTGCGGGCGTTGTGCTTGAGCGCTGCTGGAAAGGCGGCGGAAGCCGCGAAGGCACTTGAGGATTTTGAGAAAACGTATCCGAGCAGCGACTTGCTGCCCTCGGTGCGGTTGACGCTTGGTGATGCGCTTGGTCAATCGGGACGGGCTCGTGATGCGGCGGCGGTGCTGAGCCGCGTTGCGAACGACCCGGCGGTTGGCGCGAATCGCGGATATGCGCTGCTCAAGCTGGGCGAAGTGAGTGCGAACGCGTCGCTGTGGGATGAGAGCGAGAAGGCGTATTCGGCGTTTCTGGAATCGGAATCCTCGAATGCGTTGTGGTTTCAGGCGCGGTTTGGCCAGGGGTGGGCGCGCGAGAACCAGTCGAAGTATGACGCGGCGTGCGAGGCGTATCGCGATGTAGTGGAGCGACACGAGGGGCCGACGGCGGCGCGGGCGCAGTTTCAGATTGGAGAGTGCCTGTATGCGCAGAAGAAATTGGAAGAGGCGATTCGGGAGCTGTTGAAGGTGGATGTGTTGTATGGGTATCCGGAGTGGAGTGCCGCGGCTTTGTATGAGGCGGGAAGGTGCATGAAGGAGTTGGGGCGCGAAAAGGAAGCGGCGGCGCAGTTTGAGGAAGTCATCAAGCGGTTCCCCGAGACGCGGTGGGCCGGACTGGCGAAGCAAGTGCCGGCGGCCATCTCGGCTGGCGCCGGGGGGAATTCGAAGTCCGAAGCATCGGCTGAACGCTGAAATGTGTCTGCAAAGGAGTATGGATGAACTCGTTCTTTGAATCGCACGTGTTCCTTCTTCAGGTAGCGCCTGCGGCGCCGGCGGCTTCAGGATCGCTGGTTTCCACGGTGCTTGACCTTGTCATGAAGGGCGGCTGGTCGATGGTGCCCTTGGGGCTTTGCTCGCTGGTCGCGGTGACGCTGATTGTGGAGCGTGTGATCGTGACGCGGGCGGCGCGGATCTCGCCTCCGGCGTTTCTGGCGTCATTGAAGAGTCTGCGTCGGCATCCGAGGCAGGCACTTGCGGCGTGTGCAGCGGATCCGAGCCCGATGGCGCGGGTGATGCAGGCGACGATCAAGGCGCGGCACGAGACGCGGGAACTGCAGGACAAGCTCGCGGGAGAAGCGGGGGAGCGGGAAGTTCAGAAGCTCAAGGTGCGGATGAGGCTGCTCTCGGTGCTGCCTCAGACAGCGACGATGCTGGGACTTCTGGGAACGGTGATCGGGATGATCAGGACGTTCACGGTGATTGCGGCGTCGGGTGAGTCGCTGGGAAAGACCGAGCGACTGGCGCAAGGCATTTACGAGGCGTGGACGGCGACGGCGGCAGGGTTGTTCATCGCGATTCCGACGATGATCGCATATCACATGATTCTGGCGCGGATTGATCGCTCGGCGCAGCAGCTTGATGCGGGGGTGCAGAGCTGGCGCGATGCGGAGACGCAGGACGAGGTGGTAGCAGAAGTGACAGCATCGCCTTCGGCGTCGTCATCAGCGTCGTCAGCGGGGACTTCGAACGGAACTGTGGACGCGGCGCTCGATGGCGATCTTGTGCTGGCGAAGGGGTGATGCGATGTTGATCAAGAACGCGGAAGCGACGAGCGACCTGCACATCGACTTTGTGCCGATGGTGGACGTGCTGTTCAACCTGCTGATTTTCTTCCTGATTGCGACGAGCATGGTGCAGGCGGAGCGAGAGATGAAGATCGCTTTGCCGCACGCTGCATCGTCGGGGCCGATTACAGCGTCGCTGCGGGATCTGGTGATCAACGTCAATGCGGAGGGAAGGGCGTTTGTCGGCGGAAAGGAAATGGATGATGCGGCTTTGACGCAGTTGCTCAAGACAGCGCTTGCGACGAATCCGGAACAGAAGGTGAGCGTGCGGGGTGATCGCGCGGCGACGTATGCGAGCGTGGCGCACGTGCTGGATGTGTGCAAAGGGGCGGGGGCGCAGCAGCCGTATCTCGAGACGATTCCGCTTCGGTGAGAGCTCGCCACAGAGACACAGAGGCACAGAGGAAGGCACCGGATCTGGAAGGCGGGTATGCAGAACACCGTTGACAAGAAATTCGCGACGTTTGCCTGGGCGGGCGCGGGGCTGGCCGTGTTTGTCTTTGCGGTGGTCGCGCTGACTGTGTTCGGAGGCACGCGCTACTGGACGAATGGGCGTGAGATCAAGACTCCGGCGGCGGGTGCGCCGCTGCGGCGGATTCTGTGGCTTCCTGCGCAGCCGGTCCCATCGGTGAACGACGCGGATCAGTATGAGCCGAAGGTGAGCGCGGACGGATTGACGATGGTGTTTGTGCGCCGGAGGGCGGGGAGCAACGCGGACCTGTTCGAGGCGCGGTGGACACCTAACGGATGGAGCGAGGCGAAGGCGATCGAAGCGATCAACACGGAAAAGGATGAACTCGGGCCGGAATTGTCGCGGGATGGAAGTTCGCTCTATTTCTACTCTGATCGAGACGGCGGCCTGGGCGGGTATGACATCTGGGTTTCGAAGTTGGTGGACGGGAAGTGGGGGACGCCGACGAATCTTGGCGCTTCGGTGAATTCGAGCGCGAATGAGTATGGGCCCGCGCTCGCGGCGGACGGGAAGACTCTGTTCTTTGCTTCGAATCGATTGCGTGCTGGTGAGCCGGTGCGCGAGGCGGATACGTGGCCGGCGACGATGCGTGAGAAGCGATCGCGGCATGACTACGACTTGTACTGTGCGAAGGCGGGAGCGAATGAAAGCGCAGAGGTAGCGTGGAAGCCGGCAGCGCCGCTTGAGGCGCTGAATACGACGTTTGATGAAGGGGCGCCAGCGGCGAGCCCGGCGGGCGACTTCTTGTACTTTGCGTCGGATCGGCCGGGGGGACTCGGCGGGTTTGACCTGTATCGCAGCCGGATGCTCGAAGAGCGGGTTGGTGTGCCGGAGAATCTCGGCGATGCGGTGAATTCGGCGCAGAACGACCTGGATGCGGGGTTGAGCGCGGATGGGTTTCGGTTGTATTTCAGTTCGGATCGGGCGATCGGCGGCGCGAAGAGTGAAAGCGGCCTAGGAAATGGGCCCGCGGAGAACGAACAACGTGCGGGCAACGAAGCGCCTCCTCGGTATTCGCTTTGGAGCACGTCGTCGCGCGAAGTGTTTGTGGAGGTGGAGTCGGGAAACCAGTTTGCGCGGCTGTGGAATCTGATTCTGCCGCTGCTTCCGTGGATCGGGGGGTTGCTGCTCGCGCTGATTCCGCTTGCGCTCTTGATCTGGATGCTGCGGAACGAGTTGTGGCGTCGGCGATTGGGCAGACTGAGTTTGCTGGCGCAGTGCCTGTTGATTTCGCTGTTGATTCATGCCGCGATCACGGCGGGATTGGCGGTGTGGAAGGTAGGGAGCGGGATTGCGGAAGCCGTGAAGACCGGTGGCGGGACGCGGGTGATTCTGGCGTCGTCGGGCGGCGCGGGGGATGTCGGTGGACAGATTGGCGCGCCGGCGACGCAGGTTTCGTTTGAGCTGCCGCCGCTTGCGATGGTGGGGACGGAGAAGCCGCTGGAGTTGTCGATTGCGGCACCGAGGGCTGTTGAACTGCCGGCGTCGAGCACGCCGGCTCAGGAAAGAATGAACGTTCGGAGCGAGGCGAGTTCGGAATCGGATTCGCAGGAAGTGCGCGTGCCGGATGCGCCGACTGCGGCGCCTGCAATCAGTGCGGCGACCCCGTCGCCTGAACGGCAGACGCGGACGCGCGAGGCGAGTTCGGAACCGATGCGGGCGGCGGATGCGCGTGCGGCTGCGCCGGTTGCGATGAAATCGGTGCCTGCGCCGGTTGTGGAGATGCCGAAGACGGCGTCAACGCAAGCGGCGCGGTTGGACGGGGCGTCGTCGATTGCGACGGAGAGTTCTCGAGCCAGTGAACGGAATGGGTCTGACGCCTCGCCGGCAACTGTGGCGTTGCCGACCGTGACAACGAGCGCGGAGGGTTCGGCTGCACCGTTGCCGCGGGCTCAGGGCGCGGTCGCAAAGGAAGCGGCGCTGGGAGGTCCGGTGACTGGCTCGAGCACGCCGATGGCGGCTCCGGCACCGGCGTTTTCGGCGGCGGTGCAGAGTGCTTCGGTGCCGCTGCCTCGAATGGCTTCGAACGGAGCGGCGACTTCACTGGCTGGTGGTTCGATTGGAATGGAATCGGCGGCGACGTCGAGTGAAGTTGGAGCGACATCGGGACAGAGTGCGCCGGTTGGAGCACAATCGCAGCGGGTTGATGCTCAGTTGCCGACGGCCGCGGCGCCGAGGGCGTCAACCGAAGCGGGGGTTGGAAAGGAAGCGGCGCTCGGAGGTCCGGTGGCCGGTTCGAGCGCGCCGATGGCGGCTCCGGCACCGGCGTTTTCGGCGGCGGTGCAGAGTGCTTCGGTGCCGCTGCCTCGAATGGCTTCGAACGGTGCGGGGACATCACTGGCTGGTGGTTCCATTGGAATGGAATCGGCGGCGACGTCGAGTGAAGTTGGAGCGACATCGGGAACGAGTGCGCCGGTTGGAGCACAATCGCAGCGGGTGGATGCTCAATTGCCGATGGCAGCGGCACCGAAGGCGTCGACCGAGGCGGGGGTTGGCGAGAGTGCGGAGTCGATGCCTCGGGGATTGAAAACGCAGGTGTCTGCGCCGGTTGGGATTTCGGGGCCGAAGGGTGTTGAGGCGGCGGCGATCCCGCTACCGACGGGTTCATCGAATGTGAAAGCCGAGCGGATGTCGACGAGCGGATTTGGATCCGCGGCGGAACCGCTCGCGAGCTTGGGCGGCGTCGCGTTTGATGCGGGGCTGCGGGGGACATCGCCGGGTGAATTTGGTGCGTCGCGTTTGCCGGCGGACATTGCGGAGCCTGTCAAGCCGCTCGATACGCAGGAGCAGAGATTGCCGGAATCGCGCGGCGAGTTGCTCGCGCGCATGGGTGGATCGGCGGAAACGGAGAAGGCGGTGGGGCTTGCGCTCGAGTGGTTCAGCAAGCACCAGGAGGCGGATGGCCGGTGGTCGGGGAAGAACTTTGATGCGCACTGCGGGAAGTGCAGCGGCGGGGCGGAGATTGATGCGGATGCGGCGATGACGGGGATTGTGCTGCTTTGCTACTTGGGAGCGGGGCACACGCATGTGGCGGATGGTCCGTATCGCGAGCCGATTGCGAAGGCGTTGAAGTGGTTGGTCGATCGGCAGGCGGCGTCGGGTGATTTGCGGCGCGGGGAGACGATGTACGGGCAGACGCTGAGCACGGTGGCGTTGTGCGAGGCGCTGGCGATGACGAAGGATCAGAAGTTGACGGCGCCGACGAGGCGGGCGGTGAACTTTGTGTTGCAGACGGCGGCGCGGCAAGGTGAGGGGAGAGAAGCGATCCGTGAGGAAGACACTTCGGTGCTTGGGTGGCTGGTGATGACGGTGGAGAGTGCGCGGAGGGCGGGGATTGCTGTGCCGCGGGATGTGTTTGAGGGAGCGGGGAAATGGCTGGAGAACGCGAGCAGCAGCGGGGCACCGGGAAGATATTCGTATGTGCGGGGCGGGCCCGCGAGCGCGGCGATGACGGCGGAGGCGATGTTTGTGCAGCAGATTCTGGGGCATTCGCGCGACGAGGCGCGGATGAAGGAGTCGGCGGCGTTTATCTTGAGTCAGCCTCCGAAGTGGGACGGCGCGGCGCCGACGTATCACTGGTATTACGCGACGCTGGCGCTCTTTCAGCAGCAGGGAGACGAGTGGGATCGCTGGAATCGGCAGCTGTCGCCGATCCTGGTTGAGCATCAGAGGAAGACCGGAACTGCGGCAGGGAGCTGGGATCCGCAGGATGAATGGTCGCGTCTGGGTGGAAGGCTGTATCAGACGGCGGTGTGCACGCTGAGCCTTGAGGTGTATTACAGGTACAAGCCGAAGTAGGGCCGGGACACGGCGCACTCGAGCGCGGAGTCTGAAATCGGATTTACCTGCACGTCACGGACGCGACGAAGGCGGCGTCTATTCTGCTGTGATCATGCAGCAGAATGACCTTCAGTCTCGCATCGACGCCTTTCTGGCGGGGACACCGTTCGCCGTGGTTGGCGCATCCACGGATCGCTCGAAGTACGGGAACAAGGTGCTGCGGTGCTATGTGCAGAACGGGCGAGCTGCGTATCCGGTGAATCCGACGATGACGGAGGTGGAGGGGTTGAAGGCGTTTCCGAACTTGCGGTCGGTGCCGGAAAAGGTGCACGCGGTTTCGATCATCACTCCGTATCCGGTGACTGAAAGAGTCGTGGAGGAAGCGGGGGAACTTGGCATCAAGCACGTGTGGATGCAGCCGGGGGCGGAGAGCGCGAAGGCTATCAAGCGGGCGACGGAGCTTGGAATGAGCGTGATTGCGGGCGGGGCATGCATTCTGGTTGTGCTGGGATTTCGCGAGAGGTGACACAAACTCTTCTGGTTTCCGCCTTAAAAAGGCCTCATCTTTCATTGTCGCGGCGTTATTCGCAAAAATCACGGTTTGTATCGCGGGCGCCAAGATGTAAGCTCAAGGGCGTCGGGCGAGCGCGGCGCGCCGATATTCCGCAACCTTTGTCCGCGCGGGAGAGAGACATGGCCAATATGGAACGTTCGGTGTATGCCGCGTTTTGCGCGGCAAGTGTATTTGCGATTCCGGCGCTCGCCGATTTCAGCGGGCAGCCCATACTGGGCCCGCTGGGATTGAACAGCATTGTGAGCGGCACAACGACGGGAAAGCCGGATAACAACGACGGGTTCACGAGCGGCGATCACATCTTCAACATCTGGGATGGCGGAGATGTGGTGTATCAGCTGAACTGGAGCGGCGGCGATATTTTCATCACGCTCGATTCATTTGGCGGCGCGGATAACGATCTGTTCCTCTATACGCCCGACAGCTACAACGACTCGGGCATCTACAGCATTGCCGGCGCGCACGATGAAGTGAGCCTGGCGGGTGCGGCGGCGGGAATCTACTACATCGTCGTGGACAGCACGGCGAATTCAGAAGGTGAATACAACCTCGCGGTGATTCCTGCTCCGTCGGCTGGGCTCGCGCTGGTCGGCGGGCTTGCGGCGTTTGGCGCTCGGCGTCGGCGTGCTTGAAGTAGCATCATCGAAACCATGTGGACTTCTCAACGAACGTGCTCGGCACGTTCGTTTTTTTTCTGGGGGGCGGCATGATGGGCGAGTTCATACTTGTGAACGAAACGGCTCACACCGACTTTGGAGGCGATGTGGCGGGAACTCCGTCACACACGCCGACAAACACTGCGCCTTCCGGGGCCTGCAGCGCACGTGAGGTCGGCACATTGAGGGTGAACTTCTCGCCGACGACCCAGCCGAAGACGCGGGAGAGTGCCGCGGTTTGAGTGGAATCGCCGCAGGTCAGGTGTTCGCGCTCGAACTTTGCGATTGCTTCGGCGAGCGGCTCGCCGGTGCTGATGTCGGCGGCTTCGAGCGTGCCGCGGGCGGGCTTGGCGGACCAGACAGCGGTGTGGCCTTTACCGAGCCGATCCTGGGCCCAGCGTCCGGCGAGCTGATCGACATCGTGATTGCCGGTCCAGGCGATGACCCAGCCGATGTCGTGCGGGCTGCCGAAATCGTCGAGCCAGCGTGTATCGGTGGCGTCGCCGATGATGCCGTCGACTCCTTCGGTCGCGGCGATATCGATGCTTTCTTCGCTGCTGTCGACGAGGCGGACGGGAATTCCGTGTTTGGTGAGCTGCTTTGCAAGAGACACACTGATCGGATTCGCGCCGATCAGCATGACAGTGCCGCCTTCGCCGGCGCGCACACCGAGGAGCCACGCGAGTATGGGCGAAAGGGTGCTGGCGAGCAGCACGGTTCCGGCGATCACCACGAACATCACAAGGTCCAGTCGCTCGATGTCGGCGAGGGTGGTTTTTAGTGCCGCGGCGTCGAGATTGCTTTTGCCTTCCTGGAGGGTGCGTCCGAGTTCATCCGACGCGACGGCGATGACCGAAAGCGCGACGATGCCGCGGGGTGCAAAGGTCGCTGCGAAGATCCGTTCGCGCAGGTTCATCTTGGAACGCCACGTTGAAACGAACACTGCGACCGGTCTGACGAGGAAGATCAACGCGAGCACAAAGGCGCCTTCGCGCCAGGTCACCGAGCGCAGACGCATCACGTCAAACCGCGACGCGAGGAGCACAAAGAGCGTTCCGACCAGCATGACGGCGAGGAGTTCTTTGAACGCTCGCAGTTCTGTGGCGCCGAGGATGCGTGCCCGTGCCATGATGACGCCGCAGATGGTGACTGCGGCCAAACCGCCCTCGGGGGTCATGGCTTCGCCGATTCCCACGCAGGTCATGCAAACGCCGACGGCTGTCAGATTCACCAGCTGAGGCTCGGGCTTTGTGGACCGTCCGATTGCGGCCAGAAGGCCCCTGCCGGCCAAACCCATCACGATTCCGATGCCTGCGCCGCCGATCAAGGGACGGAAGAAAATCCAGGCGCCTTGGCCGGCGATGGCCGGGTCTGCTCCGTGCAGGAAATAGAGGCGAAGCACGTCGAGCGCGGTGATTGTCACGACGACGCCGAGCGGGTCGACCAGGACTGCTTCCGCGGCAAGGACCGCGTGCAATCGGGGGCTCACGCGAACGAGACGCAGGATCGGTTGCACGACGGTGGGGCCGGTCACGATGACTGCGGCGCCGAGGAGGAAGGCGATCGGTCTGGAGATATCGAGGATCCAGTGTGCCGCGGAGGTGGCTCCGAGCCAGGTGATGAGCGCACCGATCGTGAGCAGCCCCCAAACTGCTCGCGGGGCGCGGGCGAGTTCTTCACGGTTGAGATGGAGTGCGCCTTCGAAGATGAGCAAACCGATTGCGACGGTGATGAATCCGGTGAGTGCGCGGCCGAGGGAGGAGCCGTCTACCAGGCCGAGCCCGGAGGTGCCGAGGGCGAGGCCTGTGAGCAGCAGGGGCAAGAGAGCGGGAATTCGGATCTTGCGGCAGAGAACGCTCACGATTGCGCTGGTACCGAGGGCGAGAGCGATGGATTGGGCGGAGGTGTTGGTCATTGTGCATTTGCCGGGCCGGAGAAAGGGAGCGAGCAGAGTAACGAACCTCCAGCAAAAAGCACGCGGACCTCGAATTCTCGAGGTCCGCGGCAAGCCGTGCGTGATTTCAAGAACTCCGGTTCTTTGTGGTCGTTATAGATCCACTCAAGGACACAGGAGATCGTTGTAGGCAACAACGAAGATTTGGAAGTCGGCATCATCCACGACGCCGTCGTAGTTGAGATCGGCAGGGCAACCGGGGGACATCGAGACTTCGTCGCAGTCGAGGGTGTTGTATGCGACGATGAAGATCTGGAAGTCGTCGTCCGTGACGAAGCCGTCCTTGTTGAGATCCGCGGGGCAGGATGAAGGAGGGGTGTAGGCGAAGCGGATGATGAAGGGCGCGACGAAGGTGCCGAGCGAAACGGCGTCGGCTGTTGAGCTGTCCTGACGCATTGTGGCGAGGGCGCTGCTGGAGGTGGTGGCGACATCGACGCCGTCCATTGCGGAGAGCGGCGATTCGCTGCGGATGGTGACTGCCAAATCGCCTCCGCGATAGAAGAATGCCTGGGGAAAGTCGATGAAGTGAGTGAATTCATCGGGAGTAGCGGTGGGAGGAATCTGAGTCGAACGGATGATTCCGGCTGGAAGCGTGAGTGGACCGGTGCGTGCGTCGATGCGATCGTCGCCTTCGTTGTCGGCGATCACCGCGCTCATGGTGCCGGTGGTGTGTGCCGCGGTGCTGAGGGAGACGTCGAAACGCGGGAGAACGGTTTCGGAGGTGGGGTAGAAGATGCTGTCCTGATTCAGGCGATTGCGGAAGGACATGCCGGTGAGCTTGGCTCCGGCGGGAATGTCGGCCAGGGAGCTCGCGGAATAGATGATCTGGTGCGTGCGATTGCTGTCGAAAAGGCGACGGCCGCCGGATTCGGCACCGGCGACGACTCCGGAGGCGATGTACCCGAGTTTGATCACGGGCGCGGCGGTGAATCCTCCGACGACGCCGTTTTGGCCGTTGATCGTCACCGATCTCGCCAGAGGTGATCCGAGGACACCGTCGAAATTGGCGCTGGAAACACCCTTTACCCCGGAGGTTCGCACGGTGAGTGCGAGATCTCCGCCTTTGTAAACGAACGCGCGCTGGAAGACGATCGGCGGGCCGTAGGAAGATGCGCCGGAAGCGGCGCTCGGGTAGGTCTCGCGGGGCACGCCGAGTGCGCCGTCGCGGACCAGAGTCTTGTCTGCGCCTTCGTTGGTGGCGAAGGAGGTGCTCATTGTGGCCGGGGTGCGAGCGGCGGTGCTCACCCAGACTTCGTAGTTAAGCGACGCCGAGTCCTCGGCCGGCCAGGCGTTGCCCTGGGCGACGAGGCGGCGGAGCGCGAACGAATTGATCAATGAGCCGACGGGAATGTGGGTGAGTTCGCTTGCGGCGATGATTGTCTGGTGCGTGGCGTCGGCACTACTCAGGATTGCGTTGGTGAATGAACCGCCGGCTGAGGTGGCAAGGTCGGTAGGCGCGATCTGTGCTGCATCGGCGCTGAAGCGGAAGGCGGGAGAAAGTGAGTAATTCGGTAGATTGGCCGCCAAGGTATCAGGGCTCCATCGAGATTGAACAAAGCCCGAGACGTTTGAATCGGTTCTAAATTGGTCGGGAAGCCCATACCCCGAGGAACGGAAGAGCATGAACAGCGGACCACCCCGGTATTCGAATCTCGACGAAAAGAAGACTTCGAACGAAAACGGTGCAGGGATGTCATTGATGGATGAACCGGGATCGGGCAACATCGAGAGCGCCGGAATCGTCAGTGTCGAGTTGTAAACGGTCTTTGCATCCGAACCAACGTTGTTGGCGATCACCGCGTCCATGGCCCCGACAGCGTTCTGCGAACGTGAAAGTTGCAGGAACCACGCTCCGAAGTCGTGATCGATTGCGGGCCATGGGCTGTTCGCGGGGACGGTGGAAGAGTTGTCGTTGCGAAGCGAGAAGCCCGTGTATGAGGTGCCTGTGCCGAACGAATCGAGCTCGCCCGGCGCGACGATCATGCCGAATGTCCGAGGGTTATTCGCAAAGGGGTTGTTCAGAGAGCCGACATCGCTTTCGACGGTTGCGTATTCCTCGCCGACGTAGACCTTGTTGACGCCGCTGGTTTGCTCCGTGTCGCGGACAAAGCCGATTCGCACGACTGCGCCGGCGTTAAGAAGGGAACCAGTTGCGGCGTTCTGGCCATCGCCGAAGAGGCCTCGGATGCCCACGCCGTCTGCGCCATCGACGGGAGGGGAGACACCACCGGGCTGCCCGCTGTGTCGAACGGTCAGGACCAGCCCGCCACCGGTGTAGTAGAAGCCCGTTTGCAAGTTGATGGTGGGACCCCAGGCCTCGGCATTGGGCGCGGTCGCGCCGGCGCTGTAGACGCCGGGCAACGGGCTAAAGAGTCCGTCACGCACCAGGACATCGGTGCCGGAAGAAACGTTGGTCGCGAAAGTGGTACTCATGTTGGCTGCGGTTCGATTCGCGCGGCCGATGCGGATCTCATAGTCGCCGAACGCGGAGACTACGGGAGGCCAAGCGTCGGTGTTTGTCACATCGAGGCGAAAGGCAATCGAGGTGATTACGGCGCCAGCCGGGATCTGGTCGAGGGTGCTGGGGTCGAGAATCATCTGGAATGTGCGTGGCGTCTCAAAGAACATGGAATAAATGAAGTTGTTGCCATCGGCGCCGTCCGGTACGAAGTCTGGGACGGTACCGAGTTCGGGAGCTTGTGCCGCGGCGCCTGCAGCAAGAACGAACGAATAGAGAAGGGACTGGGCAAGATGGCTCTTTCGTGTGATCACGGGTGAAACTCGCTTTCTTTGTGTGTGGTCCGCACGCCCTCACTCGCCATGACGATCATGGAATTTGCGTGCTGAAATACCACGCGTTGCCGCTGAGCGAATCGCGCCAACTAGAAATGAAAAATGCAAAAATGGCGGATTGGAAGGCGGAGGCGGCACTTCTGACGCGTCCGGTTCAGAAATGGGAGCAGAACCTCGTGGCGCGGTCTACACAGGTTCCGTCCATGTGGCGCACAGCTACTCAAGCCGGATTCGCGGATGCCGCGATCATCTGCGCGGCGACCAACCTCAGCGCCCGCTTCCATTCGCGAAGATCAGTCTCACAAAGCTTGGCGCAACCGACATCGCGCATCGAATCCACGAGCAGGTCAACCACCAGGTCGTAGTGCTCAGGGCGTGCGCCGTAGGACGCGTGCCTTCGACCGAGCGCCGTCAGAAATGCGGTGTTCCCGGCTGGATGTTCGAAGTTTTGTACGACCGTATCGAGGGCCGCGATCAGCTTTGCCGCCTGACTCGTCAGATCGTCATGAAACATTGTCCGCAGGTGCGGAGCTGCGGCGAAAAGCTTTGCATAGAAGACCTCCGCAAGCTTTCGTTCGTGCGATCGAATCTGCGCGTAGGAGGATCGCAGCGTTGCGACAAGGGCGGTGTCGAGCGGGACGCGGACAAGGGGTTCGCCATCGCGAGCAACCGCAGCGGGGTGTCGTTTCAAGGGCATGGAGCGGCTCCGAGAGTGTCTGTCGCTCCAGAACGCGGAAAGCCGGTGTGATTCGCGTCTCTGGAATTCGAAATCGAAGCCGGTCATTTCAGGGCTTCGCACCGTCCGCCAAGCCTCGCCACTTTGCGATTTGCTTCTCGTTTTCCGCACCGGCGTTCTTGCCGGACACTTTGGAGTAATACTCCGCGAGCCTTGCGGCGGCGGCACGCGTTTCGGGATGCTTGGGGCCGACCGACTTGTTTAAGACTGCGTACCCATTCTCAAGTGCCGGAAGCGCTTCGGCATTTCGGCCGGCCTCAGCCAAGAGTGCCCCCTGAACCGACTCGGCTTTCCCCGCGATGATCGGCTCGGTGTCTTTCGGAAGCAGGCGATTCAGCTTCGTGCTCAATGCAAGTGCATCGTCCGTCCGCCTTTCGGCACGCACGGCGTCTCGGAGCAACTCAAGCGCTTCGAGCGTCTCGATGTGCGATTCACCAAGTGTCTTCGTCAGCGTGTCGACCGACTCGCGCAGCAGCCGCTCGCCTGTTTCGGTCTCGCCACGCGCATGAAGAATGGCGCCGAGAAGCGATTGCGACGCCACTGTCGCGGGGTGATCCGCTCCAAGCACCGTCATGCGGCCTTGGACGCATTCTCGCTGCAAAGCCTCTGCTTCGTCAAAGTCTCCGGTGTCGCGCAGGAGCGAGGCCAGCATTGCCATTGACGTCAACGTTGTCGAGTGGGCATCGCCCAGATTCTTGCGATCAGAGGCCAGCGACTCGCGGAGCAGCGGCTCGGCATCCTTGTATTTGCCTTGCCTCTGGAGAAGCGATCCGAGGTTTCCGAGCGAGCTGCGGTACGCGGGGTGCTCCGCGCCCAGCAATCGCTTTCTGCGCTCCAGGAGCTCCCGCCAGCACGCCTCCGCCTGGTCGAACTTTCCCAGCACCGCGTACAGCACGCCGATGTTGTTGAGCGTGCGCAGAGTGTTCGCGTCGTCATCACCGAGAACGCGGCGCTGGCGTGCCAGAGTGTCCGTCCACACGCTCTCGGCCTCGGGCAACTTGTCCAGTCGTCGATAGACACCGGCGAGGCTGGAGGCCGAACTGAGCGTTGCGGGGTGTTCTTTCCCCAAGACCCTTTGCCGCCGTTCGTACGTTTCCTTCAGTTCCTTTTCCGCCTCGTCGAATTTGCCCAGAGTCGAGAGGAGCAAACCCAGTAAATGGCGTGATTGCAGCGTGTCCTCGTGATCTTCACCCAGCGTTTCGCATCGCAGTTGCAGCGCCTCTGAGACGACCGGCAGTCCTTCGGTGTGCAGCCCGAGCACATTCATCGTTCCTGCAACTCGGTGCAGAATCCTTGCCCGCAACTCGGGCTGTTCCGAGAATCGTTCGTTGATCGACTTGGCATACCGCTGAAGCACGCTTTGGTTCAGCGAATCGACTGCGATGGTGGTGAAGTTCAATCCGGCGATCGCCTGCTCCCAATCGCGGTCTTCAGCTTTGTCCTTGGAATTTGCCTTTGCCCTCAACTGGGAAGAAATCATCTCTTGCAGACGATTACCCATCGACTTGACGTCCAGCTCGCGCAACAGTGATTCCTGGAACTCTGTGACGACCTCCAAGTCTCTTTCGCGTTTCAGCGCTGCATCTCGCGCCCGTGCCGCGGAATACGCAAAGCCGGTCGAAACGATTACCCCAAGAACAAGCAGTGCAACAGCCGTCGCGATCGCTGCGGCAAGCGGCGGATTTCTCCTCGCAAACTTCCGGATCTGCTCCAATGTTCCCGATCGCCTCGCCAATACCGGTTGGTTGTTGCGGAATCGTCGAACGTCTGCCGCGAGTTCGCCCGCGCTCGAGTATCGCCGGTCGCGATCTTTCTCCATGGCCATCGCGACAACGGCTTCTAGGTCACCCTTCGCCTCCGGACAATTTGTTCCGGCGCTTGCCACGCTTCCCTCGGTGATTTCCCGAACAGCTTGCGGAATTGAGCATCGCGACAGATCGTGGGGGAGCTTTCCCGTAACAAGCTCGTAGAGCAGGACTCCCAGGGAATACACATCCGAGCGCACATCGATTCCTGCCGGATCGACGCACTGCTCCGGGCTCATTGAGTTCAGGGTGCCGATAAGCTTGCGGCCATCCGACGCGATGGTTACCGAGCTCTCGCCCGGATCGATCCCTCGAGCAATTCCAAAATCAATCACCTTCGCCCGTCCGTCCGGTCCGACCAGCACATTTGCGGCCTTGATGTCGCGGTGGATGACGCCGTTCTGATGCCCGTGCAGGACCGCATCGCAGACCGAGGCGAACATCTCCAGTCGCTCGCGCAGCGAGAGTTGTTTTCGCTTGGCATACTCCGTGATGGGGAGCGCGTCGGGAACGAGCTCCATCGCGAAGAAAGGCGAAGGCAGATCCTGACCCAATTGTGCTGTGCCCGCCTCGTAGATCTGCGCAATGCCCGGATGCCGCAATCGCGCCAGCGTCTGCGCTTCCAGCCGAAATCGCAGAAGTGCATCCGTACGGCTCATCGCCTGATGCATCACCTTGATCGCTACACGCCGATTCGGGTTTTCCTGCACCGCCTCGTAGACCGTCGCCATCCCCCCCACACCGAGCACACCGACGACGAGGTACGTGCCGACCGCATCAGGCATTGCGGCCGCGGCCCATTCCGTCCTGTTTTCGCGCGAGGCCAGGGCCGGCGCTTCCAAGAAATCCGTGTTCCGCTCTGCGGCCTTCAGGAGTCGGCGCACCCGCTTGAGTACATCCGCGTCGCCGGCGCACTCCGCGTGGATCATCTCCTCGCGTGCCTCGCCTTCGAGCCCGAGCGCCCGCGTAAAGATCGCATGCGCTCGCCCGATCGCGTCACCCGGCACGCCCGCCCCCTTCACCTTCTCCGTCATCGCTCAATCGATCAAACAGCCACGTCTTTGCGGCAAGCCACTGCCGATCCACGGTCCGCTTGCCGATCTTCAATAGTTCCGCGACTTCCTCGACCGTGCACCCGCCGAAGTATCGCAGTTCCACGATTCGTGCCTGCTGCTCATCCAGACTCGCCAACTCTCCAAGCGCTTCATCGAGCGCGATCACATCAAGCTCGCGCTCGGGTGCTGCGATGTCCTGCTCTCCGATCCCGATCATGGTTCCGCCGCGTTTTGCCGCGTTTCGCGCTCGCGCGTGATCAATCAGAATCCGCCGGATAATTGTCGACGCCACCGCGAAAAAATGCAGCCGGTCGTTCCATTCCGTTCTCCGCTGATCGATCAGCTTCACGTATGCCTCGTGCACGAGCGCTGTCGCCTGGAGCGTGTGATTCGGACGCTCATCGCTTAAGTGGGCCAGGGCAAGCCGGCGCATGTCCTGATAGATCGCTGCCATCAGCTTGTCCAGATCACCACGCTCGCCTGAGACCGCGGCGTGCAACAAGAGCGTGATATCTGCCGGTTGTTCAGGCATTCTGCGACACCCTTCGCATTTTACTGCCCAATGAGTATCCACTGAGAATCGCCAGCACAGTCTACTGGAACTTGCCGCAGACTGGAAGCGGGCATTACGTCCGCATGCGCTGCGATGTGATGAGAGTCGTTGATCCCGCGGTGGTGGCCTTTATGCGGGCTTTTCACACCAGAACGGTCCGAGAGCGAGCGCGTCCATCCGTGTGCGCTGGAAGCACGCAAGCGCCTGCTGGGGAGTGTGAACGATCGGTTCGTTCTCGTTGAAGCTGGTGTTCAGGAGGACCGGGATGCCCGTGCGTTCCTTGAACGCAGTGAGCAGATCGTAAAACAATTCGTTTTGCTCGCGTCGCATGGTCTGGACTCTTCCGGTCGCATCTTCGTGCGTCGTGGCGCTCAAACGCTCACGCCACTCCGGCTTCACCCTGTAGACGATATTCATAAAGGGAACCTCGTGCCCGAATTCAAAGAGTTCGCCGAGGTGCTCCTGCATGCATAATGGCGCGAACGGACGGAAGGTCTCGCGGTTCTTGACGCGAGCATTCAGCGTCTCCTTCATCTTCGGCCAACCCGGATGACAAAGAATTGAGCGATTGCCGAGCGCTCGAGGTCCCCATTCCTCGCGGCCTTGAAACCAGCCCAAAATCTTGCCCTGCGCGAGTGCGTCGGCCGCGACTCTCGTCAGTTCGTCCTGAGAAAGCTTCCGAAAGGGCACGGCGCCGTCGACAAGCGCTTTCTCGCATTCGGCGTCGCTCCAGCCGGTTCCCCAATAGGCGTTCGTGATCTCTCCGAGTCGCGGTTTATCGAGAACGGAATGCATCACGTAGGCCGCAGCTCCAGCTGCGGCGCCGTCGTCTCCCGCAGCCGGGTGGATGTACAGCCGACCGACGATTCCGTCGACCAGCAATCGGCCATTGGCGACCCCGTTCAATGCGCATCCGCCGGCGATTACAACGTCGCGCAACCCATTGTTCCGCCGGATCCCGTCTTGCACGTATTGGATGTAGACCTCTTCGAACCGACGCTGCATCGAAGCGGCGATGTTCATATGCCTCTGCTCGATCGGATCGTTCCGGCGGCGCTCGGGGCCGAACAAGTTGCGCATCGCCGGCGACCAAAGCGCCTCTACTCCAATCTCACCATCGCTACGGTCTTGGTGCGTGTGCGCGGTGAGTTGATGCGAGAAGTACTTCAACGAAAGTCGCATTCCATGCGCCGGCGTGTACCAGACGAGCTCGTTCATTTCTTTCGCATACGTGTCTTGCCCGTAGGCCGCAAGACCCATCACCTTGTATTCCTCGCCATATTTGTCGAAGCCCAGAAAGCGGCAGACGGCCGTATAAAAGACTCCGAAGGAGTGCGGCCAGTAGTTCTTGGTCAGGACGTCGATCTTGTTGCCTTCGCACCGCGCGATCAAGCCGGTGCAAAAGTCCCCCGAGCCGTCGGTTGTCAGCCCGGTGGCGCGCTCAAACTTGCTCCAGAAAAAGCTGCTTGCTGCGTGCGTCAGGTGATGCTCAACCCGGTGCACGTGGGCCTTGAATTCGGCTTCGGGTCTGCCGCAGGCTTCGGCGACGAGCTGCGAGACTGTCGCCAGTCGTTTGCGAACGCGTTGGTTCCAGACGGCGAGTTGAAGGCCACTGCTAGGGTGCCGGGCGAGGAAACCGAGTTTGGCGCCGAGATTCGCCGAACTATCGCGAGCGATCGCTACATCGGTCAAATCGCTCATGCTCGCGCCCGCGATGCGCAGCACTTCCACGGTGGCCAGCGAAGGAAAGCCGGCGCAGTGTTTCTTGCGATTCAGCCGCTCTTCAGCGATCGCCGCGATCACACCCTTTTTGTCATCAATCAAGACCGCCGCAGCATCGGGATGAATTGAACTGATTCCAAGCACCAGAGCCATATGGCATTCCCGCGCCCAACCCGGAGGTTTCTGAGCGGTGTTTTGTCGAACCAGCCGCGAATCCGGCTCAATAACCCTAGCACGCGGGCCCGACAACGAACGCAAGTCATTCGTTCGGATTGACGGGACGTTACAGTTTCAAAGTCGCTTCGACATCAGTCATGCACATCCTGCTCTTTAACATCTACTTCCATCCCGACCCCACGGGCACGGGGCTCGTCATGGGCGAATTGGCAATTGACCTGAGAGCCCGCGGCCACGATGTGACTGTTGTGACCACGGTCCCACACTATGGACTGGACGCGGTCCCGGATACGTATCGCGGCAAGCTTTTGGTGGACGAACGTTGGCATGGAGTTCGAATCATCCGGACCGGTGTTTGGCTGCCGCGGCGGCAGAATATCTTCAGCCGGATCTTGAGTTATCTGGCTTACACCGTGTTGTCGATTCCCGCGGCGTTCAAGGCTGGGAAACCCGATGTCGTGATCTGTGTCTGGCCCCCGGTCTCGACCGGACTCGCAGCGCTCTTGATCAGCCGGGTTCGCCGCGCACCGCTGGTGGTCAATGTTCAGGACGTCTATCCGGACGCTCTCTTTCGGAACCGCTTCGTGCCGCGCCTTGTGCGGGCGATGGAGCGATTTGTGCTGCGCCGGGCGGCTCGCGTCACGGTGCTTTCGGAGGGCATGAAGGCCGAAGTGCTGGCTCGGGGAGCGTCGAAGGATCGCGTCGAAGTCGTCCCGATGTGGACCGACGTCGAGGGGATTCGACCCGCCCCAACACATAATAGTTTTCGTGATGCTCACGATTTGAACGGCAAGTTCATCGTGCTGTACACGGGAAACATCGGCACCTACGGCGGATTGGGTGTTGCGCTGGAGGCAGCTTCCCTTCTGAAGGATGAATCGGCGATTCGACTCGTCATCGTTGGGCGAGGGCGGGCGAAGGCCACGCTGCAGCAACGTGCTGAACAGCTGGGGCTCACGAATACGCTGTTCCTTGATACTCGCCCGCGCGGAGAACTCTCGGAGATGCTCGCGGCGGCTGATGTGTCGCTCGTTACTCTCGACCCCCGAATCGCCACCACGAGTGTCCCAAGCAAGGCTTTTATGATCATGGCGAGCGGCCGCCCCATCCTTGCGGCCATGAGTCCTGAGAACGAGATTGCAAAGATCATCGCACGCGTCGGCTGCGGCTGGTGCGTTCCCGCTGACAGTCCCGAAGAGCTTGCAAAGGCCATCCGCTCTGCGTGCAAACTCACAGGCGAATTGCCGCAAATGGGAACCCTTGGACGCAAGCACGTCGAACAGCACCATGTCCGAGAAAACCTGACGCTCCGTCATGCCGAGATAATCGAAGCGGCGGAATAGGCGTCTTCGCGCGTGATTGAACGCTGTGCTGCGTTATCCGTGCGCAAAGTCGGCTTGGGAAAGCCGATTGCTGGCTGTACAGGACCGCTTTCCAATCGTGAAATCTGCATAGTTTATCAATGAATAGGGGGGCCAAATTTTATGGTTTGAAGTAAATTGATGGTGAGAGAGAATGAAATCACCGCAAATTCCAAGTCCGACCGAATTCCCTCACTGGCAGAGGGATCGCAAGACCTCCGCCAGAGACTTGGCTGACGCTTTGGCGTCCGAACGATCAGCTGCGGCTCGGCTTTGCCGCCTCTGCTCTCACGAATCCGTGACAACCTTGGCTCGCTTTGATGGTTTGCATGTTGGCCAATGTAACCAGTGCCGCAGCGGCCAAGTGGTCGGCGCCCAGTTGCTCGACACTGGGCACCTGGACGACGCTTCCAGCCGCTACGAGCAGGAGTTGCGTCCCGGCAAGGCAGAGACTTGCTTACGGATCGTTGAGAAAGCGATTGGCGGGTATGCAGGCATTCACCGCCTGCTCGACGTCGGCTGTGGCGAGGGTGGTTTTCTGGATCGCGTCAAGGCCCGTGGCATTGAAACCGCAGGCATTGAGATCTCTTCCCGTGCCGCGGCGGGCGCCAGGGAAAAGGGTCACGAGGTATTCGAAGGTTCGGTCACACAGCCGCTGGTCCCGCCTGGGCGGAAATTTGATGCGATCACCATGTGGGACATTCTGGAGCATCTGAACGAGCCGGGAATGGCGCTACACCATTTGCTTGCCGCGCTTCGACCGGGAGGGCGGACTTTCATCGTCACCCCGATGATGGGCAGCATCTACGACCGGCTGGGGCGCGCGGAATATGCGTTGAGCGCGGGGCGCCACCGGCGATTGCTCTCGATGTGTTTCAGTCGCGATCACGTTTTTCGATTTCATCCAAAGGGCGTGGCCGCGGCGCTTCATCAGATCGGGTTTCGTGACGTGATTGTCAAACCCATGATGATGCTCTCGTTGAATAGCGATGCGTACGCCGGCGGGCGATTGATAAAGAGTTGGACAGGAAGATCGCGTGTCGATCAGACGATCTCGCGCATGAGCGTTGCATTCGCGAAAGCGGCGCGACTAAGAAACAAGGTGTTGATTCAGGCCGTGGCGGGGTGAGGGAGAGGATTATGTTGGATCGGAATGACGTACTGATATTGGGCGCGGGCCTGACTGGGATGTCCGCGGCGTGGGCGCTCGGAAACCGCGCGACCATCCTTGAGCGCGAGAAGCGCCCCGGTGGCCTCGTTCGAACCGAAAGGGTCGGCGAGTATTGGTTCGATCACGTCGTGCATCTGCTCTATTTCCAGGACCCTGACACTGAACGCCGAATGCGCGATCTGATGGGCGATGTGCTCGCCCCTTGCCCGCCCCGTGCGTGGGTCGAAACGCCGCACGGGACGACGATGTTTCCGTTGCAGTTGCACCTTGGTGGTTTGAACCACGAAGTGTGCGCTGCCTGCATCAAGGATCTTGCTCAGCTCACGTACAACCCGCCCGCCGAACTGCCGCGCAATTTCGAAGAGATGCTGTTGCTTACGTTTGGCCGCGCGATGTGCGATGCGTTCTTATTTCCGTACAACCGGAAAATGTGGAAGCGTCCGTTGAACGAGCTGGCGCCTTCCGGTTTCACCTGGAACATCACACGCCCCGATTTCGAGAAAGTGCTGCTCGGTGCGATCGCTCCGGCAATCCAGTCCACGGCGTACAACTCCAAAGGCTGGTACCCGAGGCCTCCGGCCGGCGCCAAGGTTCGCGGCATGGAGGTCATGGCCGCGGCCCTCGCTGAGAAGTGCACGGATCTGCGGCTTGAGCACTCGGTCAAGTCCGTCGATCTCGATCAACGGGTTGTGACCGTGCAAGTCGGTGGACGCGATGCTCACACCACGATGCAGTATGGTTACAACGATGCCATGCTCTCGACGTTACCACTCCCGGCGCTCATGAACTTCTGCGAGCAGACGCCTCCAGATCTTCGCCAGGCTTGCTCACGGCTCACCCGCAATCGCGTGATTTCCGTCGCACTCGCGATCAAGGGTCCGCGGCCCGTCGAGCCCGGACACTGGCGGTACTACGGCGATGAATCGTTCATCTTTACGCGTCTGATCTTCCTGCACGAGTTTGATGCGCTGTGCGCACCACCCGAGGGTTGGTGCCTTCTGGTTGAAATCACTCAGCCGGCGGAGGATCCCATGCCGGAGCCGGAGTCGCTGCTCGAACGCGTCACGGCAGATGTGAAGCGTGCGGGCATGCTCCCGGAAGGTTCACGCATCGTCGATTACAAGTTCATGAAGATTGATCCCGCGTACGTTGTCTTCAGCCTTGAGAATCAGGCGGTCGTGGAGTCGGCTCGGGGCTTCCTCCAGTCCTACGGAGTTACCTCACTGGGGCGCTACGGCAGCTGGGAGTATTCCGGCATGTCTTCGTGCATGAACGACGGCTACAAGTGGGGAGCCAAACTGGCCGCGGGCTCACAAGAAGTCGTGGTCGTTCCACAGAGCCAGGCTTCAAGCGCCGGCGGGTCACTTTGATGTCTCTCGGAGCGACCGACATTCAACCCTTGATCATTCCGGCCTTGGCTGCGCTGATTGGCGCCACTGTCGGCACGCTGGCCGTGCGGACATTTGCGCGCCGGTTCAACATCGTCAATAAGCCGAATCCGATCGTTCCACAGCACACCCGTCCGGTCGCGTATCTTGGGGGCGTTGGCCTTGCGATCGGAGCCGCGTGCGGCATGTTGGCGTTGTTCCTGACCGGGCAGGGCGATGAAGCTCTGGCAGTCTTCCCTTTCGCTTCGAGTGTCATCCCCGCAGTGCTTTTTCTGGCTCTGGGCGTCGTCGACGACCTCGTCACCTTCAAGCCCGCGAAAAAATTCGTCCTGCAGGCCGGTGTCGCGGCATTGGCGGTGGGGCTTGGTCTCTGGTGTCCGTTGACAGGCATCACGCTGGTCGATCGTGCTCTCTGCTGGTTTTGGATCGTCACGCTGGTGAATGCCTTTAACTTCACCGATGTCTGCGATGGGCTGCTCGGTAGTCTGAGCGCGGTCATGTTCGCGTTCATCGCATTTGCGTTCCCCACCGTCGCTCCCATTGCAATCGTTTGTGCTGCCGCTTCTGTTGGCTTTCTCGTCTTCAACAAACCGCCCGCCACCATTTTCCTGGGTGACGCGGGGAGTCATTTGCTGGGCTTCGTGGCGGCGGCCCTGACGGTCGTCGGCGCGTCCGATGCTGGCGCCGCGCCGATGTCGCGACTCATCGCACCCTTGTTCCTCGTGATCGTTCCGCTGTTTGAATTGACGTTCCTCACAGTCGTGCGAATTCGCAAGGGTCTGGCTTGGTGGCGAGGCAGCCCGGACCATTTCTCCTTGCGATTGCAGGCGGGTGGGTTCAGCCGCCTCCAAACCGACACCATCGCCTGCACCTTCGCGGCCGCGTTTGGTGTTGGAGCACTCATGCTGCCACAACTCGGATTCGCAGGGCGCGGGGGGGTTGTTGCGGGAGCCGTCGTTGTTTGCCTCATCGCAGCAAAGACTCTCCTCCGCTGGGAGGTCAAACCAAAACCCAAGCCGCAAGCATCGGCCGATCCGGCGGAACATTCCCGTTCGTCCATCGGTTCGCCTCCAGGTACACAAGCCGTTTCGTCTCCGAGCCAAGTCACGCGATGAAACCGAGACTCATGCGCGTCGGTGGCGAATGATGTCGTTCAACGTGCCGCATTCAAACGTGCGCATCCAGCCGGAGACTCGCATCGTGCCCGGTACCGTCTCTCAACCAACGCCGACCAATGTACCGGGAACGTCGGTGAGTCCATCGGTCCCGGCCCGTGGCGCCGTCAAGCACGCGATGTCGATCGACGTCGAAGACTGGTATCACTGCCTCGACCACGAGCCATCGAACTGGCACAAATACGAACACCGCATCGTGGATTGCACGCGCACGGTGCTCGATATCTTCGCACGTACCGACACGCGCGCGACATTTTTCATTCTCGGGGTTATCGCGGAACGCGAGCCCAAGCTCGTGGAAGAGATCCGCTCCGCCGGTCATGAAATCGCAAGCCACGGCACGGAACATCGGTTTGTGTACAACCAGACTCCGGAGCAATTCGAGCAGGATGTGCAGCGTTCTGTCGACACTCTTCGCGCTATCACGGGCGAGCCGGTGATCGGCTATCGCGCCCCGTTCTTCTCGATCACGAAGAACTCGCTCTGGGCTCTTCCCATTCTCAAGCGGCTCGGTTTCAAATACGACTCCAGCGTGCACCCGGTTTACAACCCCCGCTACGGCATTCCCGACGCGCCGCGACTCCCGTACACAACCGATCAGGGTCTCGAAGAGCTTCCGATCTCGACCTATCCGGTCGGCCGGCTGAACTTTCCTTTCGCGGGGGGCATCTACTTCCGTGCATTCCCGTGGATGATGCTGAGGCCGATGTTCCGCGCCCTCGACTCGCGGAACGAACCGATCATGTTCTACCTGCACCCTTGGGAACTCGATCCCGACCACCCGCGGATTCCGCTGCCGGCCTTTCTGAAGGCACGCCACTATTACAAATTGGATAAGACCGCTGCGAAACTCGAGAAACTCTGCCGCACTTTTCGATTCGGAACTATCTCGGAGGTGATCAACGCGTGAACACCCCGGAACGGATGGCCCGACTCTTCGACGGCGCTGCCGAGAGTTTCGATGGAATCTACAGCGGCCACAAAGGAGCGATTGGTCGCGCATGGGATTCGTGGACGCGGAAGAACATCCAGCAGCGCTTTGACTTCACACTTGAAGCGATCGCCCCGGTCGCGGGCAAGCGAATCCTTGACGTCGGGTGCGGTCCCGGTCGCTATTGCATCGAATGCGCCAAGCGCGGTGCAAGCAAGGTCGTCGGCCTCGACGTTTCCCCCCGCATGCTCGACATCGGCCGCGATCTTGCGACCCGCGCGGGCGTCAGCGATCGCTGCGAATTTGTGATCGCCGACATTCTGAAGTATTCCGCCGACGCCCCGTTCGATGCCGCCATTGCGATGGGCTTCTTCGACTACATCATCGATCAGGTCACGGTCATGAAGCACCTGAAGTCGATGACAAAGGGCCGCATCATCGCGTCGTTCCCGTGCCTGTGGGCGTGGCGCGTGCCGGTGAGAAAAATCTGGTGGAAACTCAAAGGCTGGGAAATCGTGCTCTCGACTCGTCAGAGCATTCTTGATGTGTGTGAGAAGTCGGGCGTGAGAGTGGTGGAACTGAAGAGGGCGGGGCCGCTGTATTTGTTAGTGGCGGAGGCGGAGCAGTAGGAACGCAAAGCAGTTGAAAATGGCGGACCGCCGACTTGCTTCACGGACTCACTTTCAGGGTGTTCCCGAAGCGCGCGTTCCAGCACTCAATTCAAAGAACAAAGCGGAGAGGGGGGGATTCGAACCCCCGATACACTTGCGCGTATACAGCATTTCCAATGCTGCTCCTTCAGCCGCTCGGACACCTCTCCGGAGAAGGGCGGGAGTTTAGGTCGCGACTGCCGCGTCGTCTGCCTGTCTTGATCCGGGCGAAAGGGCCGCCACCAGCCTCGAACCCCACCTCGCCCGCATCGCGGCAGAGGCCAGCCACCAGCCCACGCCCGCTCCGACCAGCACATCGCTCGGGTAATGGGCGCCCAGCAACACCCTCGCGATGCAGACCACGATCACCAGACCGACGCACAGCCAGCGGAGCTTGGGATAGAGGATTGTGAGCGAAACGCCGAGCGATGCCGCGGCAAGCGCGTGACTGCTCGGCATCGACCACAGGTCGCTCGCGACGCCGCTACCGTAATCCCATGCGTGAATCAGCGCGAGGGTGCCGTCTTTCAATTCGACGGGATACTTGCCCACCGGGCCGAGAACGTGCATCGGGTCATCAAACAGGGGCCGAGGGCGACCGATGAAAATCTTGAGCAGGTGGCCCGCGCCGCCCGCGATGCATGCCGCGGCAATCCAATCGAAGATTCGGCTCCACTTCCAGTCGCGTGTGCGTGAATCCATCAGCAGCACGACGAACATCAGGATCACCACGCTGCTGATTGCGCCGAACTGTTGGAGGAATTCAAGTTCTCGCTTCAAGTCACCGCCGACGCGATGCGAATAGACCCACTGGCGCACAGCGCCGTCCAGCGGAATGAGGCAGAGGCCAAGCGCAATCGGAATGACCGGCCAGTAGCTCGGGCCACTCTGCGCATGCCAGCCGGTGGACTGGTTGAAATCGTCGCGAGAGCCCGATTCGTCCGCGAAGGGCGATTCACCCGGCAAATCGCCGGTTGTTGCGCTCTGATGCGTGCTGATTGTCGGCTCCATCGCCCCCGATTGTTGCCGCCCGCTTGACACGATGATCGAATGCCCTTCCAATTCACGCTTGGATTCCGCACTTTCGCCGCCCGACCCTCTTGATACAGAGCCGAACTCACGTTCGGTCATTCGCCGACTCGCCGATTCATCGCTCGCGTTCCCGGCCCTCCTGCTTCTGTGTCTCGCGGCCTATTTGCCCGGGCTTTTCACCATTCCCCCCATCGACCGCGACGAATCCCGATTTGCGCAGGCAAGCCGGCAGATGTTCGAGAGCGCGATGATGTCAGAGGCGGAACGCGGCGCGACGAAAGACTTCGGACGCACGGGCGGGCTCGCAATTCCCTATGTGCAGGACAAGCCCCGGCTGAACAAACCACCACTGATTTATTGGTTGCAAACCGCGAGCGCGGCAATCTTCACCGGCGGCAAGCCGCTCGACGACGCAATTTGGATGTATCGCATTCCGGGCGTTCTTTGCGCGATCGGCGCGGCCGCGGCGACTTGGCGGCTAGCGCTTTCGATGTGTGCGGGAGTTGGAGCAGCGGCGGGGGGAGTTGGGGCTGGCATTGCGGCATCGCATGCGAGATTGATTGCGTTCGTCGCCGCGGGAGCGATTGCGATTTGTCCCGTGGTTGTGCTCGATGCGCATCAGGCCCGTGCGGATCAACTTCTTCTATTCACGGTTGTGCTCACGCAGTGGATGCTTTGGAAAATCGCGATAGGCGATCGCCGCTTTGGGACTGCGGCCCTCTTCTGGGTCTGCGTCGCACTGGGCGTGCTTTCAAAGGGTCCGATTACGCCGATGATCGCGGCGCTGACCGCCCTCGCGTGGAGTTTCGTGCGCCGCGAATGGCGTTGGCTCTGGAGCTTGCGACCGCTGCTTGGCCTCATCATCGTCAGCGCTGTTGTCGCGCCGTGGGTCTATGCCGTTGCTTCGCGCCTCGGGTTCGAGAACTACTGGCGCACGATCTGGAACGAGACCATCGGTCGCAGCGTGGAAGGCAAGGAGGGACATTGGGGACCACCCGGGTATCACCTGCTGCTTGTTTTCTTCTTGCTGTGGCCCGTTTCACTCGGGATTCCCGGCGCCTTTGCGAGTTTTTGGCGAGTGATTCGTGCCGATTCCGAGTCGATCAATGCCGCACAGCCTTGGGTTTCAACGCGTGCGGGCTTCCGCGAGCGGATAAGGCTCGCGTGTGTCGCCCGCCCGCGTGATGCATTCCTGCTCGCTTGGATTGTTCCCGGTTGGATCGTCTTCGAAGTCGTCAACACCAAATTGCCGCACTATACGCTCCCGCTCTATCCCGCACTCTGCATTCTTGCGGCCGCGTGGCTCGTTGAAGTCGCATTGAGTACGCCGCGGACTTCAATCTCGTTGCCCAGCACTCGGGCGAATTCGACCGTGCCGACTGGCGCATTCCTCCATTTTACCCGATTCTGGTTCGGCACCGGTATCGTCGTGCTCTTCGCGATTGGCACACTCACGCTTTCGCTCTCATGGTGGGAATCGCTTGGCTGGTGGAAAAGCACGCTCGCTGGTGATATCGCACCGAAAACCAACTGGATTCTCATCGTCCCGATCATTGCGATGCTCGCCCTCATGTTCGCATCCGGTCGCTCGTTGTCGCAGATGCGCACCGTCGAATCGCTCGGACTTGCGGCATGCGCCCTCGTCACCGGCTTCGGCCTGCTTCTCGGCACCGTCGCTCCAACGGCGCTGTCGCTCTCAACTCGCATCGCGAAGGCAATCGAACCCGACGCAAGTCGATTTCCCATAGTTCTCTTCGGCTACGCCGAAGACAGCCTCATTTTCCTGACCCGGGGCAAAGCAGATCGCGGCGGCACGTTTCATTCGCCCGAGCGACTCGAAGTCATCGCAGAATCAACTAAACCGCCCGCCGACCTTTGGGATCGCGCCATTCTTCTCCGAGGTCTCAATATCGCCAAGGGCCGCTGCGAAACCGTGCTGGTTTTGAAGCCTGAAACAATCAAAGTGCCCGGCATTCAGTTCGAACCGACTGTGATCAAGCCGCAATGAACGAACCCGCGCCACAACGTCCAACCCCCGCACCGCCCGCCGGCCCCACGCCGGCCGGCCTGCTCATCATCGATAAACAGCAAGGCTTTACATCGATGGACGTCTGCGCGATCCTCCGCACCCGCCTCCGCCGCGGCGGCGCACCCAAACGCATAAAGGTCGGCCATGCCGGAACGCTCGATCCGCTTGCGACCGGTGTCCTCGTCGTCCTCATCGGTAAGGCAACCCGCAGCGTGCATGTGTACATGGCTTCCGAGAAGGAGTACACAACCACGGTCGATCTCTCGCGTTCATCCAACAGCGACGATCTCGGTGGCGAAGTGACCGAAGTTCAAATCGCAGCACATCCCGATCGCGCGGCTGTCGAACAGGCTCTCGACGCTTTCCGAGGCAGCATCATGCAGTTGCCTCCGCAATTCTCCGCGATGAAAGTCGGTGGCCAGCGCGCGTATGCCCTCGCACGTGAAGGAACGCACGCGCCGCTTCAGCCCCGGCCCGTCCAGATTCACTCGATCGAGCTTCTCAAGTACGAGTTCCCAAACGTCGATCTCCACATCCGCTGCGGCAAGGGAGTTTACATCCGAAGCCTCGCCCGTGATCTCGGAATCGCCTTGAAAACAGGCGGTTTGCTGACGGCGCTCCGCCGAACCCGAGTGGGCGAATACGACATCACGATGTCGAAGACCCTCGACCAGTTGCCGCAGGTGTTGCTCCAGGAAAATCTTCTGCCGGCCGGCGCTGCCTAGTTCGTCGCGAGCGCTTTCAGGATCGCAATCGAAATCGAGGGATCGGGGCACACACACCTCACGTCGGTCCCGACAAATTGAATCATCGCTCTGAACTGCGGCACTTCAATCTCGCCGCCGTCGCGAGCAATGGCTTCCAATTCTCGCGGCAAATCCGTACTTCGCGCGTGCACCTCACGTCGCGCACCTCGATACGTCAAAACGAGCGTCTGCACCGACTGTTCCGCAAGAAATCCCGCGAGCGCACGGAATCGCAATTGGGGTTCGCTCGTACCACTCATGTTGTCGCGTTCAATCTTCATCATCCGCGACGCGAGACACTGACGAATCGACTGGGCTCGCCCCCGCGCTTGCGTCGGTTGGCATTGCGGTAGCGGGTACAACGCCAGGGACCCAGATGTCGGTGACGGTCTGGCCATCGATAACTTTTCGGAGCAGCAGGTAAATCACGGTGCACCCCGTGAAAAGCACACTGAACGCATAAGCCGCGGCAATTGCCAGTGGCAAACCGAACCACAGCCGGAACATCCATTCCGTCGAGTTCGTCGGAGTCGTGAGCGGGAACAACAACAATCGGGGCGGTTCCTTCACCCACGCCGAGGTCGCGGCCATCGCGAACGTGGTAACGCCGGACGCAACAGCGACTGCAACGGCGATCGCCAGCATTCCGACTACCAGCGTCAGCAGGATATAGATCGCATAACGAATCGGGCGCGCCGGCACATACGCATAAGCCCGCTGCATGGCTTCGATCGCATCCGCACCTTCGCAGGCGATTGCCGGAATCATCAATGGTGCGCCCAGAATAGTGAGCACGATTAACGCAACCGCAAGCGTCGCGCCGAGCAATGCGAAGACGAAGAGCACTGCGCCGACAATCTGTAGCCAGCCGAACGAGAAAAGAACCCATCCCGCCGCGGCAAGCACCGCGTAAAGCACTGCGACGGCCAGCAGCGGCCCCCCAAGGCAGAACAGCAGCGAGACCCACCGCTTGATCGCGAATCCGAGCGCCTCTACCCAGGAGATACGGACGCCATGAGCGAAGTCGCACGCCGCGATGCGGGAAATCGCGCCGCCGGCGATCAGCAGGACAGCCAGAGAGACAATCCCGATCAGTGATCCCCAGGAAAACTCTTCCCAAAGAACTCGCGGAATTCGAACCACCCAGCCGAACGCATTCTGAAAAGCGGTGCCGTCCGCCGTTTGGATGCCGCGCGTCAGTTCACGCCAGAATCCTGATGCACCGCGTTCGAGCTCTTCGCTGAGAAGAGTTCCGATGGAAGGATCACGTGGCGGTCGCCAGAGTTTGGAAAGGTCGCCGACGAGGCTCGCAACCAGCAAACCGAAGAAGCCGATCGTGATACTCGCCGGCCTCAACGCGAGTGCGGGAACACGGAGGAGTTTGGGCCAGAGCAAATCTTCGGTCAGGTCGGCGAGAGCGATGGGGCGGCTCATGCGGGGCTGGCCGTTCTGGCTCGGTGTCGATGTATTCATGAGGATTCCTTGGGCAAAGGGGCCGATTTGAGCCCGGGCGGGCGTCCGTGCCGCGGGATGATGCTAACGCGCGGGAACGACTCTTGCCTTGGCTGTTGCCTTGTCTCTTGCCCTTGGTATGACCCTTGCTCTTGCCCTGGGCCCTTTTCGGGCCGATGATCATGCATGCGCAAGGCCGTCTTTGAGTGGATCAGCCTGGTTCTGGCAGTGCTGATCCTTGGTCCGGTGGCTGGGTTGCTTCCAGCGATGCTCCGTTCGCCGGCCGGTTCAGGTCAAACGTCGGCGCTCACAAGCACGACGCCGTTGCTGGGAATCGTCCTGGCGCTGGTCGGACTCGCGCTCGCGACGGTGGTCGGCATGTTCGGTTCCAAGACCGTGACGCGTCCGATGGGAATGGCGTGCGCGGGATTTGTGCTGGTGTGGGTCGCGTGCCGGTTTGGGCGCGCCGAGATGATCTTCCGCGAGAGCACTTCGCCGACGACATCGGCATGGTTGATGGCGATCGAGGCCGCGATCCTTGCGATCCCCGCGTTGTTCGTGGTGACGATGGTGCAGCGTCCGCGCCCGTTTGAGTTTGATGATGGCCTGTTCGCAATTGCCGAAGTGCGCACCGGCTTGCTCGATGGGTTCAAGGCGTTGCTCAAGGACAATCGCGCACTGGTCGCGGTGCTGGCCGCCGCGGCGGGCGCGGTCTTTGGATGTGCGCTCGGTTCCATTTCGCTGCTCAAAGGGCAATGTGTGTTCGCGGGTGTGCTTGCGGGGATCGGTGCGGGCTGCGCCGGCGGGCTGGTGATCGCGGGACTTGAATCACGGCCGTCGCTTGCGCCGTACATCGGAGTATTGCTCGTTGCCATTGCGGCGCCGATTTTCGCGATCTTCAAACACGGAACGGGATTGGGAACGGCGGCGGTCACTGGTGATCTTGTGCCGCTCGGAAGAATGATCCCGATGGATTGGATCGCGGGCATGTTCCTCGGCGTGCCGTGGGGGTTGTCGTGGGTGTCGGGAATGGTGAAAGATCAAGTCGCGGCGACGGCTTGATGGGCTAGCGGAACAAACGAAATTCCTGGGGCAAGCGCGGCACCAGCACGAGCACGGCGCGGCGTTTTGGCTTGAGCCCGAAGAGCGCGTCGCTCAGGAGCGCGTGGCCAAGCGTCGGCACGTCGGGCGGAATCGGGCCTGTGCCCTTGGCAGTTTGGTCTTCCTCGGCTGCCTCAGCTGTTTTTTCTGGTTCTTTCTCGATGTAGTTGGGCAGTCGCGCGTCGCGAACCCAATCGGTGTCGGGGTATTCGGGAACGAGCAGAAGACTTTGGCCCCGTGTGAGTTCGAATGAGGCGCTGAGGGACTTCAGCGGCAAGCCGTCTTCGTCGAGCGGGCGGCGGAGCTGCGGGCGGAGAGCATCTTCGATCTTGGCGTTCGTGTCTTTTTGCTCGATGTGGCGGCCCATGATCTCGACGCGCAGGACTGCCGGAGTTGTTCCGTGCTCGAACGGACCAGGCGCAACCCAGGCGCGCCCGAGCAGGCGGAGCTGGCCACCACCGAGCACGAGATTGCCATCTGCAGAGCGGATGGTCGCGTACGTCTGCCAGCCTTTGCTCGCGACGAAGATGCTCCATTCAGAGCGGTCGCGCGAAGTCTGAATTTCGGCCTTGCCCCGGATTTTCAGCGAGGCGGCGATCGCATCCAGATCGGTGGTCGGAACGATCAGCGCGCGGAGGCCGGAATCTTTCAGACGCCGCAGGGTTCGCGCGTCGATCGGGGAATCGGGTCGTTCGTACGGCGCGAGAGTGCGAGCGAGCGCGCCCGGGGTGTCTTCAATCGGCCAGAGGCGAAGCTCCAGTCCGTCGGCAGTGTTCTGCTCGGCGATCGGGACCTGCACCGGCTCTTTGGGTTTGGATGCGCACGAACAGGCCGCGAGAGGCAGCAATGCCAAGGTGACTTGGAAGATTTGCAATCTCATCGGCGCCGGGCTCCGCGATCCCCACATTCCAACTTCACAATCCCCACGCGGGCAATCCGGAATTGGTATGAATCAGCCGCCCATTTCGTTGATGCGGTCGATCAACTTGCGAACAACGCCCATCTTGTGCTTCGTGTGCGTGAAGACAAGGCGGGGGAGATCGCGGGCGTCGGTCTCGTTGTCGTAGGGGCCGCGCTGCGAAATCTGCCCTTCTTTGATGAGCACCTTGAACTCGGTATTGAGTTCGGAGACCTGCTTCTCGGAAAGCGGCCGGCGCATCCGGATGACCAGATCGTCCTTGACATAGCGCGAAGAGTGGTAATTCCGATAGAACGCGAGCACGTGATTCATCGCGTCGGTCGGATCCTTCGCGAGATAGTAGAGGCTGAGGTCTTCATGGCTGATCCAGCCATTCTTCAAGAGGTCGGACTTCACCCACGCATCCCAACTCTTCCAGTAGTTGCCGCCTTCGCCCTCGATGCAGACGATCGGCATCGGTGCGGCCTTGCCGGTCTGAACCAGGGTGAGCGTTTCGTAAGCTTCGTCCATCGTTCCGAAGCCGCCGGGGAAGAGAGCGACGCCCTCGGCCTGGCTGATGAACATGAGCTTGCGCGTGAAGAAGTAGCGGAAGTGGATGAGCTTCTCATCACCGGCGATCACGGTGTTCGTGGATTGCTCGAAGGGAAGTCGGATCGCGACGCCGATCGAACCGGCGCGACCGGGGCCCTCGTGTCCGGCTTTCATGATTCCGTCGCCGGCGCCCGTGATAGCCATCCATCCGGCCTGGCTCATGAGCTTGCTGAACTCGACGGCGGCCTTGTAGTCGGGATGCGCCTCGGGCGTGCGCGCGCTGCCGAAGATGGTGATCTTGTGCGGCTCGGCATATCGCGCAAAGACGCGGTACGCATAGCGCATCTCTTTGACGGCGGCGGTGATGAGCTTGAGTTCGCCGGTGTGACGGCCATCGGGGATCAGCTTGCTGCCGGTGATGAGCAGATCGCGCACAAGGCGGTATTCCGCGGAGTTTGGCTTGCCACCGACGGCTTCGAGAATCTTGTCAACCAGTTCCCCGACGACCGGGTCTTCGGTTGAGGTCGTTGTCATCCGATTCTTGCCGGGTGACGTGGAGGTTGAGGTGTCAACAAGGCCTGTGAGTTCGACGTTTAGATTGTTCTTGACGGGTTCCAATTTCTTTTTCCTCTGTTTGCTGTAGTGGTCTGTGGATGTCGGGGTTGCGCCTTTGTCCGCGTCTTGATGTGGTGGCACATTTCCCCGGCTGGAACTTCTATTCTTGGCAGGCTCGCCGGGCGCGATGGAATTCGCTGGATTTAGCGGGAACTCGAGGGTGCAACCCGGACCCGGTCGCTGCCCCGCTGTCCCCGGAGCTCGAGTTCCCGCATGCGGCGGTCCTGCACGTCGTTGGAGCCGCCGAAAATGCGACCGAGCAGGCTTCGGGTTGCTCTCATGGACGAAACGCCAAAGTTGGGATTGGCCAACGTGCCACCCACAGTGGTAGTGACGAGCTCGTTGCGCAACCCCTCGAGCACGTGGCCGACGATTGGGATGCGGTGGGTTGCCTTGTGCCGGAAAACCATGTCGAGATCCATGTTCGGCCAGGTGAGCGTACCAAAGCCGAGGAACTCGACGCTGGCAGAAAAGATAGAGAGTTCCTCGAAAGAAACGGTGCGACCCTGCACGAAGAAGGAGGCCTGAAGCAAGTCGAGCGGCTCGCCAAGCGGCAGCATTAGATTGCTCGCCTCGACAAGTCGGATGATGAGGGGCAGGCTGACCAGGGCACCTTGACCGGCGGATGCCGTGCCTCGACCCCGGCGTGTTTCGGGTTTGCCGAGTGTGCCGGTGAGCGAGACACCCACGTCGAGGCGAGCCGTGCTTCGGCCAGCGGATGCTGCGGCGCCGCCTCCAGTCGCGGGTTGAGTCGCTCGGACGCCACCCGGATGATCGGTTGAAAGTTTCTGGCGGAGGTCTTCGACGAGCGGCCCGAGAGTGACACCCGACAGCGCGATGCGAACGTCGAAATCACGATCGGCGCTTTCGCGATCGCCACCGGTTGGGAAGACAGAAGCCTGACCGGTGACGCGTCCGCCGTAGCAATCGCCGGAAAGAGAAGGAACAAATGTTTCGCCGGGCTTTTCGCCGCTGACGACGCGGACGCGGCATTCGGTGATCTCGACACCGGCGAGGCGAAGTTCTCGGAATGCGCCGTTGAGGTCGTAGCGAAGCGGGGCGTCGCGACCTTCACGGACAGCCTCGAAGTCGATATTGCCGCTCGCGTTGGTGATATCGACGCCGACGTCGGCGCTGCCACCTTCGATGATGAGTTTGCCGTTGGCCTTGAGACGGTCGGGCCGACCGTTCGATTCCTCACCGGGGCTGGCATCCCACCACGCGTGTAAATCGAGCGAGGGAATGAGGACTTGGCCGGTTGCGTTGACCTTCAGATCGCGGAGTGCATCACAGACGCCGGCAGGTGAAGCGGCAATAAGATCGGCGGGAACTCCGAGGCTGTCGATGGCGAGCTGGACTGAGCCTTCGCTGCGACCGGAATCCTCGCGTTTCCACATCCCACTGACCGCGACGGTCCACTTGTCAGCGCCGAGAATGGCCTTTTCAAATCGAACCGATCTGCGATCAAAGCGAGCCAAGCCCTCGATGTGCGGAAAGTCGACCACGCCGTCGCTCATCGTCAGCCGGAGTGATCGAGGACGGAGCTCTCCGAGAATGTCCGGGGTTTTCCCGTCAGGCAGGACGCGAAGGGTCAGGTCAAACGGACCCTGCGGATCGTGGCGTTCGTGCAGTTCGCCGGCGAGTTCGCCGAGCACCGTCGCGCCGATCCAGCGGCAGAGCGGGGATCCGATCTGCGCGTTGTCCCATTGGAGAGTGAGCGAGCTCTGGCGGTTGTGGGGATGAGCGAGCGAGCCACGGAGTAGCGCGGCAATTCCGTTCGCGCTCACTGTTCCGTCAGGAACTCCATCTCCGAGCAATTCAGTTCGGAAATTTAAGAACTCGACGGAGGTGGGGCGGCCACCGTCTCCGGGCAGAATTCGCATGCTTCCGGCGGACTCATTGATTGCGACCTCGACGCTTCCCATCGCGCCGGGGATTGCGGGGAGCGTGAAACGGGCTCTTCGGAGAGATTCGAGATCGATGGTCGCGTCGGTGCGTTCTGGTGTGATGGAGGCATCCACTTTGAGATCGAGACTACCGGAAGGCTGATAGGTCTCGCGCAGCTCACCGAGCGTGGCAGCGGCAGAGGGAGCGACGATCGCGAGGACGCCTTCGAGCGGCAAGGTCAGATCCAGTTGTTTCGACTGGAACATGACCGTGGAAGGACGTTTCGAGGCGAGGTCGGCATCCGTCTTGAGAATGAACGCCGAACCGGGAGCCGGGTTCTGAACATCCTGAACATACGTGTCGCGCGCGGCAGCGCCGGTGAGATCGAGGACCAAAAGGTCGTCGTCAACGACGATCTTGCCGGCTAGATCGCGGAGAATGACTTCGCCGGCGAGGGGTTCGTCGTCACGCGGGACGGCGGCAACTTTCAGCCGCGGCACAGCTTCGAGTGAGCGAGGAGTGATTTCAACGCGGACGCCGAGATCCTGCTTGCTGTTGGGCGAGATGATGGCGAGTGCGTCGATGGAACCGGTGAGCCCGAGGGCGGAAACGACGGAGCGCGCGGATCGGCCACCAACCGCCTTGTCGGGCAGAGCCTGCACAAGCAATCGATCAATCGCGAAATCGGTCGCTTCAACTCTGATTGTCGGGTCGGGGTCCGGAGCCTCGTCCGGGCGACGAGTGGCATCGAGATCGGCGGTGACGTGGACGGAGCCTCCGCGCAGGCCTCGCAGTTGGACGTGCTCCAGATGAACGAGGCCATCGGTGATCACGGCGCGGACATTCTCACCGACGAGCGGATACGGGAATTTCTCGGGCAGCAATCCCGCCTGGGCGATATCGACGATGACTGTGTCGTGCCACGGGTCGCGTCCCGGACCGAGGTCGCGGGTGACATTCACGTCGATGCTTGCGCGGCCACCGAGCTGGAAAATCGGCGGAGCGTCCGGCTCGGCGGGCGCTGCACCATCAGCGGGAGGCTTGCGGATCTCGCCTCGGGCGAGAAGGTCGTCGTATTTCTCGCGATTGAAGATGCGACGGATGAGCTTGGAGCGTTTTGGGCCCATCGCTTCTTCAACCTTGTGGTCGATCGGCACGTTCTCGGCGCGGACTTTGACGAGCACCGCTGCATCGTCGTTGGGAGGTGCGATGCGTCCTTCGGCGACGATGGTCGCGCCGTTGGGAGCGTTGCCTTCGACACGGTGGATGACGACCTCGTCGCCGGTAAAGGTGACGAGCGCGCGGAGGTCCTGGAATTCATAGGGAAAGCGGTGAAATGCCGCGACGCCCTCTCTCATCCGGACTTCGCCCCGGTATTGGATGTCCTTCCCTTCGGCGCGGCTCACCACGATCTGGCCTTTGACTTTGCCGACGGGGTGACCGAAATCCGCGAGGCGTTCGAGCACGAGCGGAGTGGCGAAGCGGAGGATGGGCGAGTCGCGTCGGAGATCAAACTCGCCGAGGGAGAAGACGGCTTCGAAGGGTGATTGCGCGGTCGTGCCGCGGTAAATGGCCTGAACGGTGTAGGGGATCCCCTCGATGTTTCCGCCCAGGCGGGCTTCGGTGCGGCCGCTCGCGAACGTGATGCTGCCTCGGTCGGCTTCGACACGCATCAGCCGTTGAGGATCGGAAGAAGCAACCTTTTTTGACGGGATGTGGGCGACAATGGGCTGCTGTTCGCTGATGCCGGGGAGCGAGACGCCCAGGTTGTTGAATTCGAGCGTCGCGGCGACTCCGTTGATCGCGTCTTCCGGGGAGCCGCCGGTATCCTGCCGGAAGGAATATTGGAGTCGGGTGCGCGAGATTTCGCCGGCAAGAGCAAGCTGCACGAAGATGGGACGAAGCCGGCTCGGGACGGACTCAGCCGGCCAGTCGTTGAGGGAAACGTTGGTCAGGACAAGTTCGATGCCGAAGGGAGTGATTTTGCCACCGACGGCCATTCCGAGCTGTTCGGTCTGATCTGAGCGCTTGCGGATTTCTTTGAAGTTGATGGTGACTGTGTCGGCGTCTTGGGGAGCGACTTCACCTCGAATGTGGAACGACTTGAGGATGGTCAGCTGCTTGCCCGTGTTTTCGCAGAACTCGATGGTGCCGGAACGGACGACGACGCGCGGTAGGCGACCGACTCCGCCGCCGCCGGAAGGGGGACGCCAACTCTGAATGTTGACCGTGTCGTTCTCGGTGTTCTGGCTGATTCGGGCGATGATTCCTTCGGCGGCAACGGCCTGAAGATTGATTTCGCCCTGCATCCATTTGGACGTGTCGAGGTCCACCTCAAGACGCTGGGCCTCAAAGAAAGTGCCGGGCTTGCCCGGGACGTCGGCCACGCGGAACTTGAGTCCGTAAAGGTCGGTGCGGCCATTCTTGTGGATGTGGATGCCGTCGAGCGAGGCGATCGCGCCGACGCGGTTGGAGAGGACTGATTCGATGATCCAGCGACCGAGGAAACCCTGTGTGAGCGAGTAGTAGCCAGCCAGCGTGAGGCCGACCAGCCACGCGAGCACGATGAAGAATCGGCGGACGCGACGCTTTTTTGGCTTGGGCGGATTGGTGAGGGTTGTGGGGGTCGTAGGGGTGGTCATGGAATGCGGACGGCCCGGCCCGCTCGGTCGGGTATTTTACAAGAAAGAGGACCGGTTGAGGTCGCCGGACGCACACCTGCGGTGCAAATAGAGACGAGTTGTGGCGATTTTTGGCGTACCAAAAGTGTATCTACACATTTGGCCCGGTGGATACCTTGAAGGGGGTAGTGGCGCTCCATGGCGAGTCGCTACATTGGTTTCGTGGCGAAACTCAAGACACTCTTTGTTTGTCGTTCCTGCGGCGCGGTCCAGAATCGCTGGCTGGGGAAGTGCCCGGATTGTGGTACGTGGGACAGCCTTGAAGAATCGACACAGGATCCGAATGCGGAAAAGGATCCGCAGGCGGCGCTTGTTGGCGCGTGGGCCGAATTGACGGAGCCCAAGGGGCACGACGAGGAAATGATTTTGAGTTCCGGACTGAGTTCGGGTTCGGGAGCGAAGGCGCGGCCGATCCATGAGATCGGCGATGACGAAGCGAACATCGAACGGATGAGTACCGGGATTCATGAGTTGGATCGCGTGCTCGGAAAATCGCGCGCGGGGGGTGAAGCGACGGAGAGCTCAGGGGTTGTGCCCGGATCGGCGGTGCTGGTCGGGGGCGAACCGGGGATCGGGAAGAGCACGCTCTTGTTGCAGGCCGCGGCAAGTCTGGCTCGGCGCGGGACGCGGGTGCTCTATGTCACGAGCGAAGAGTCGGCTTCGCAGGTGAGACAACGGGCTGTCCGGCTCGGTTCGCAGGGCGAGAAGGAATTGTTCCTGCTGAGCGACACGAATCTGGCGCGGATTGTGGAGCAGACGCGGAAGGTGATGCCGCGGGTCTTGGTTATTGACTCCATACAGATGATTTACCGGAGCGATGTGCCGGCGGCGCCGGGGAGCATCACGCAGTTGCGGAGGTGCGCTTCGGAGCTGGTGTATCTCGCCAAGAAGAGCGGGATCGCGGTGATGCTCGTCGGGCACGTGACGAAGGACGGGCAACTGGCCGGGCCGCGGCTGCTTGAGCATTTGGTCGACACCGTGATCAGCTTCGAGGGCGAGCGGTATCACCAGCATCGCGTGGTGCGAGCGGTGAAGAACCGCTTTGGGACGACGCTTGAGATTGGGTTGTTTGAGATGACCGGCGATGGGCTGCGCGAGATTCCGGACAGCGCTGGCGTTTCGCCGGTCTCAGGAACTGAGCCTCGTATCGGCAGCGTCGTGTGCCCGGTGATGACGGGTTCTCGCTGCGTTCTGCTTGAGATTCAGGCGCTGACGGCGACTGGGTTTTTGGGCGCGGCAAAGCGAAAGTCGAGCGGCCTGGATTCGAATCGGCTGGCGATGCTGATCGCGGTGCTGGAGCAGCACGCGGGGCTGAGGCTTGCGGATCGCGATATTTTCGCCAGCAGCGTGGGCGGCTTGAAGGTTGTGGACCCGGCGTGCGATCTTGCGCTGCTGCTTGCAATTGCGTCCGCGCAGATGCGGAAGGCGATCGATCCAGCAACGTGCGCGATTGGTGAGGTTGGACTTGGTGGCGAGATTCGCCCGGCTTCGCAAATCGATGCGAGGTTGCTCGAGGCGGCGCGGCTGGGTTTCAAGCGTGTGGTGCTGGCGCGGGGGAAGGGTGTGGTTGCGCCGAAGGGTGTGAAGGTGGAGTTGGTGCAGGTCAAAAATGTGGATCAGGCGATTGAGCAGTTGGGATAGGAGGCCATAGGCATCGGGCATCAGGCATTAGTGCGACCGAGTTGCAAGCCAGTCGGGTAGTTCCATCGGGCGGCCGTCGTGGTTGACACAGGCGAGCGTGGTTGAGGCGATCGCGGCGGAAACGGGGAGCATTTCTTTGGCGTTCTCGCGTTTGGTGACGATCACTTCGTAGTTGTGTTCGATCTTGATGCGGCTGCCGCCGATCCAGTTGGTGCGGATCTCGACGGTGTCGTCGTAGAGGACCGGGCGACGGTATTTCACTTCGAGTTTGACGATGACGAGGAAGACGCCACGTTCTTCGAGGGTTTTGTACGTGATCCCCGTGTTCCGGAGCAGATCGGTACGGCCGATCTCAAGCCACGGGATGTATGAGGCGTGGTGCGCGACGCCCATGGGGTCGCACTCGCAGTAGCGGACGAGGACTGTGCTGCTGCCGGAGGCAGAAGGCGTGGTCGTGGAGGGCGTGGCGGTCATGGGGAGAGGATAGATTGCGCGCCGCTTTGCCGTTGAGGGCGAATTCAGGCGGGCTCGGGGGTCTTGGTGCGGGATATCGACACTTCGACAATCGGCGCGGGGTGGTCGGTTGGCTTCGCGATCATGCGCCAGAAGCAGGGGAGTGATTCCGTCCACGTGTCGAGAATGTCGGCGGCGCGCCGACTACCGGTGAGCGTGTGGTGCTTTTCGATCAGCGAGCGCAGGCGCCGTTCTTCTGGGCCGGGTGTGACACGATGGAGTTCGACCATTTCGAGATTGGCGAGTTCCGGCAGGTGCCCGTGGAGATCAAGGACGAAGGCTTCACCTCCGGACATACCGGCTCCGAAGTTACGGCCGAAGGCACCGAGAATGATGACGGTGCCGCCGGTCATATATTCGCAGCCGTGATCGCCCACGCCTTCGACGACGGCGGTGCAACCGGAATTACGAACACAGAAGCGCTCGCCCGCGCGACCGGCGATGAAAACCTCTCCGCCGGTTGCGCCGTAGAGGACGGTGTTGCCGGCGATGGTGTTGATGTGGGATTCGATCGGGCAGTCGAGGGGTTGCGCGATGACGATCGTGCCTCCGTGCATGCTTTTGCCGACGTAGTCCTGAGCATCGCCTCGGAGCGTGAGACGCATGCCGTTGGTGCAGAACGAGCCGAAGCTTTGGCCAGCGACGCCTTGGAAGGTGAGATTGACGGTGTCGTCGGGGTAGCCGTCTTCGCCCCTGAGGCGGGCGATCTCACCGGCGAGGCGTGCGCCGACGGCGCGTTCGCGGTTGGTGATGGGGTAGGTCTGCGTGAATATGCCGCCGGCGTAGATGGCGGGCCACGCGTCGGCGAGAATGCGCTCGTCAAGAGGCATTTCGTTTTCGGGGCGGAGATTGCGTGGGGTGGTTTGGTGAAGCGGCCCGGGGGTCGACGGGCGCGCGAGGAGCGCGGTGAGGTCGAGACGTTCGGATTTGGGGAGTGTGATGTCCTGGCGCGGTTCGAGAAGTTCGGAGTGGCCGATGATCTCGTCGAGGGAGCGGAAGCCGAGTTCGGAGAGGATGAGGCGGACTTGCTCGGCGGTATAGAGCATGAACGAGATGATGTGCTCTGGGCGACCGGGGAATTTCGCGCGCAGATCTTCGCGCTGTGTCGCGATGCCGACAGGGCAGGTGTTGGAGTGGCACTGGCGTGCCATGATGCAGCCGGCGGCGAGGAGCGAGACGGTGCCGAAGCCGTATTCCTCTGCACCGAGAAGCGCGGCGAAGGTGACGTCGCGTCCGGTGCGCAGGCCACCGTCGACGCGGAGGCGGACACGGGATCGGAGGCCGTTCTTGACGAGCGTTTGCTGGGTTTCGGCGAGGCCGAGTTCCCACGGGAGACCGGCGTGTTTAATGGAGGAGAGTGGGGAGGCGCCTGTTCCCCCTTCGTGGCCGGAGATTTGAATCACGTCGGCGTACGCCTTGGCAACTCCTGCTGCGATAGTGCCAACGCCCACGGTTGAGACAAGCTTGACGGCGATGCGAGCGAGACGGTTGACGCGCTTGAGGTCGTAGATGAGCTGCGCGAGATCTTCGATGGAGTAGATGTCGTGGTGGGGTGGAGGCGAGATGAGGGTTGTTCCGGGAGCAGCGCGGCGGAGACCCGCGATCTCTGCCGTGACTTTGAAGCCGGGAATCTGGCCACCTTCGCCGGGCTTGGCGCCTTGGCCCATTTTGATTTCGAGTTCGGTGGCGGCGACAAGATAAAGCGGTGTCACGCCGAAGCGGGCGGTGGAGACCTGCTTGATTGTGCTGTTGCCCCAGTCGCCGGATTCGGGATGCCAAGAACCCTTCAACTGATCCTTGAGTTGCGGGAGCGAGCGATCGGAGTAGCGTGCGAAGCGGGTTGGATCTTCGCCACCTTCGCCGGAGTTGCTGCGGGCGCCGAGGCGGTTCATCGCGACGGAGAGAAGTTCGTGCGCTTCGCGGGAGAGCGAGCCGTGGCTCATGGCTTGCGTGGTGAAACGCTGCGCAATGGACGAAGCAGATTCGACCTGATCGAGCGGAATCGGTGTCTCGGCGGGCTTCCAGCGGAGCAGATCGCGGATGCGGGCGATGGGACCGGCGTCGGCGCGGAGGGAATACTCGTCGAAAGCTTCGCGCGATTGGGTGCGGACGGCCTTGTGCAGAGCAGAGAAGACTTCTGGGTTGTTGGTGTGGTGCTCGGCGTTCTTGCGGTAGCGGTAGACGCCACGATCTGGGAGCGTTGAAGCGTCGGCGGTGCTTTGCGGCGCGAAGGCTTCGGCATGGAAACGGAGTTGGTCTATGGCGATCTCGCGAAGGCCGATGCCTCCCAGGCGGGCGGGGGTGCTTTCGAAGTGAGCGTCGATGAGTTCGCGGGAGACGCCGATCGACTCAAAGAGCTGCGCGCCGCGGTAACTGTGGAGCACGGCGATGCCCATCTTCGCCATGATTTTGAGAATCCCCTTTTCGATGCCGGTGCGGAAGCGGGAGAGGGCGAGTTCGGGGTCGGTGGAAGTGGCGAGTGCGGCAACCGATTCGAATGCAAGCCGCGGATGGATGAGCGTTACGCCGAAACCAAGGAGGCAGGCGAAGTGGTGGTCCTCGCGGACATCGCTCGCGTCGGCAACGAGCGAGGCGAGCAGGCGTTTGCCTTTGCGGATCAGGTGCTGCTGAACCGCAGAAACGGCGAGGAGCATCGGGATCGGCGCGAAATCCGGTCCGACGTTGTGATCGGAGATGACAATGAGGGACGCGCCAGCATCGACGGCGGCTTCGGCGTCGATGCAGAGTTGATGGAGCGCGGGTTCGAGTGCGTCGGGTCCAGAGGCGACTTCAAAGCGGGCGTGAATCGTCTTGGTTGTAAATCCGTCGGCTTCGCGATCCTTGAGCCAGGTGAGTTCGGCTTCGGAGATGATGGGGGACGGGAAGCGGATGAGTCGTGCGGCAGAGGGCGAATCGTCGAGCAAGTTGGCCCGGCGGCCAACAGCGGTTTGGATCGACATGATCGCTTCTTCGCGGATCGAGTCGATCGGAGGATTGGTCACCTGTGCGAACCGCTGCTTGAAATAGCGGTAGATTGGCTGCGGCTTGTCAGAGAGGACGGCGATCGGAGTGTCGTCGCCCATTGAGCCGACCGGAAGCCTGGCATCTTCGCTCATGGGACCGAGGATGCGATCGAGGTCTTCTTTGCCGAAGCCGAAGATCTTCTGCATGCGTGCGAGTGAGTCGGGTGAATCGAAACGCTTGGTGACCGGAAGCATCGAGCGCGAAACGTTGGTGTGATCGGCGCGAAGTCGGTTGTTGTCGAGCCAGGATTCAAACGGGAGCGAGGATGAAATTTCCTCTTTGATCTTGCGGCTGTGGAGCACGCGCTTCTTCACCATGTCGACGGCAAAGATGCCGCCGGGAGCGAGTTTGCCTTTCTCGATGATGCGGCGCTGATCTAGCGGGATGATGCCGGCTTCGGATGCAGCAACCACGAGACCGTCGTCTGTGATCCAGTAACGCATCGGGCGCAGTCCGTTGCGATCGAGCGAGGCGGCGGCGATTCGGCCGTCGCTGAAGACGAGTGCCGCGGGACCGTCCCAAGGTTCCATGAGCGTCGAGTTGTACTCGTGCATGGCGCGAACCGAATCGCCGAGATCGACCACGGACTGGTGGGCTTCGGGAACGAGCATCATCAGCACGCGGAGCGGATCGCGGCCGGCCATGGTGAGGAGTTCGAAAACGCGATCGAAGGTGGCGGAATCGCTGTCGTTGGCGTTGACGACAGGGAGCAAGTCGGCGAGGGAATCGCCGAAGACTTTGCTGGTGAGGGAAGATTGGCGTGCGCGGAGCCAGTTGATGTTGCCGCGGAGGGTGTTGAACTCGCCGTTGTGGGCGATCATGCGGAAGGGCTGAGCGAGGAACCAGGTAGGGAAGGTGTTGGTGCTGAAGCGCTGGTGGAAGACGCAGACGGCGGTTTGGTAATCGGGATCGGCAAGATCGGGGAAGTAGGTCGCGAGCTGCGGGGTTGCGACGAGGCCCTTGTACACAATGGTGCGGGAGCTGAAGGAACAGAGGTAGAAGGGATCGCAGCCGGCCTGGGCGACGCGTTTTTGAATGCGGCGGCGGCAGACGTAAAGGGCGCGTTCGAAGTCGGCGTCGCTCAGGCCCTGCGGGCGCTTCATGAGGATTTGGCGTGTGAGCGGTTCGCTGGCGCGGGCCTGATCGCCGAGAGCCGCGCGGTCGGTGGGGACTTCGCGCCACATGAGGAGGACGATGCCGGCGCGTTTGATTTCTTCTTCGACGATCGAGATGCCCCGGTCGCGGGCGGGTGCGTGCGAGCGGGGGAGGAAGATCATGCCGACAGCGAGGTCGGCCTCATCGACCGCGAAGCCCGCGGCATGGAGCTCGCGGGCAAGCAGTTTTCGTGGTATCTGCGTGAGAATGCCGGAGCCATCGGCTGTAAATCCATCGGCACTGACCGCGCCACGGTGAGCGAGATTGGCTGCACCGGTGAGGCCGAGTTGAAGAAGGTGGTGGGAGGGGGCGCCATCAACCTTGGCGACGAATCCGACGCCACAGCCGTCGTGTTCGTTGATGGGGTCGTAGAGGCCTTCCGGGGCGGAGAGTTCGGAGTTCATTCCGGGAGTGCAAGTTACAGCAAATCACGCGGCTTGCGGGCGCGCGACGAGCCAAACAGTTGTAGAAACTACATGAAAACAGGCTTGTTTTGTTACGGAAACGTTTCAGTGGGAAGATCGTGCCGAGTCGGCGCTGCTTGCATCACTTCACGCGCTTGTCGCGGGTGATCTGCGCGTACGCATTGTGGCTGTGAATCGACTCGAAGTTTTCCGAGTTGATCTGGTACCACGTGATGCGGTCGTCCTTGTTCAGGCTGACGGCGAGATCGCGCACGATGTCCTCGACGAACTTGGGGTTCTCAAACGCTTTCTCGGTGACAAACTTCTCGTCGGGGCGTTTCAGGACAGCGAAGACTGGGCAGCTTGCAGCAGCCTCAAGGTGCTTGACGAGTTCCTCAATCCACAGGTTGCCCTTGAAGCGAACTTTGGCCTCGATCTCGCAGCGCTGGTTGTGCGCGCCGTATTCGGAAATTTCCTTCGAGCAGGGGCAGAGGCTGGTGGCGGGTGCCGCGACGCCGATGATGAAATCTTCCACGTGATTGGCGTTGCACTCGAAGGTGACCTTGTAGTTCATCAGCCCGGGCTGACCGGTGACGGGCGCGAGCTTCTTGATGAAGTAGGTGAAGCGGGCCTCAAAGTGAGCGTCTTCAGCGCCGAGGCGCTCGCAGATGGCGCGGGTCAATTTGGGGATGCGATCGGGTGTGAGCGGCTCCGAGGTGTGGTCGTTCAGCACCTCGAGGAAGCGGCTCATGTGCGTGCCCTTTTTGTAGTGGGGCAGCGCGACGTACATATTGATGTTCGCGACGGTTGTCTGCTCGCCACCTTCGGGCTCGCGGAGGCGGATCGGATAAACGACCTCTTTCACGCCCACGCGGTCGATCGCGACGTTGCGCTGGTCGCGCGAGGCCTGCACATCCACCATGGCCTCCGGGCGAACGGATTCCTTGGTGTGAACAACGACGGGGTTCTTCGTGGTCTTTGGCAAAGCGTGATTTCCTGCTCGAATCTTAGGATTCCGGCGGCAGGATTTCGTTGCGCGCGGGCGAGCGGATTCGCGGGATTTCGAAGGGTTTACGGACGCAAAATGGCACCGCGGATCGGCTTTTCGTTGGAAGGGCCCGTCGGCTACTCAATCGTGACGTAGCGCGACGATTGGGTCCTGTGCCGCGGCACGGCGGGCGGGGTAGATGCCGAAAATGAGCCCCACAGCGACGGCGACGCTGAACGCGAGGATGACCGAACCGAGCGTGACGTAGGTCGGCAGCGCGACGGACTGGCTGAAGTACTGCCCGACAACGGGCATTTGGGGCAAGCGCGGCGCAATCCACTGGATGAACCAACTACTTCCGATGCCGAGCGCGACTCCCATGAGTCCGCCACCGGTCGAGAGCACGGAAGTCTCAACGAGGAACTGATAGAGGATTGCTTTGCGCGTGGCGCCGAGTGCGCGGCGGATACCGATCTCGCGGGTGCGTTCGGTGACCGTGGCGAGCATGATGTTCATGATGCCGATGCCGCCGACGAGGAGGGAGATGCCGGCGATGAAGCCCAAGACCAGATTCCAGGTGAGCTGACTCTTCTTGGCGTTCTCAAGGAGTTCGTACGGAACGATCATGGAGACATCGACGGCCTCTGCGTGGCGCGAATCGATGATGCGTTTGAGACGCTTGGAATCGGGAAGGACGCGTTCACGGTCGGGGCTTGCGACGTAGATCTCGGAGACTTCGACTTGGCTGTTGCTGAACGAGCCGCCGCTGCCGCGGAAGACCATGTCGCCCATCACGGAACGCGCGGTGGAAATTGGGACGTGGACATCGAGATTGAGATCGCGTCCGACGAGCGCGGAGCCCGCGCCTCCCGCGAGTCCGATCGGGGAGAGCACGCCGATGACCGTGAAGGCCTTCGAGTCGATGCGGAGCGTGTCGCCGAGCGGGTCATCGAATTTGAAAAGCTGGCGTGCGACCTCGGAGCCGATTACACAGACCATGGACTGTGCGTCCATGTCGGCTTCCGTGAGATAGCGGCCTCGCGCGATGCGGAGCTTGGCAACGGTGCAGAAATCGGGAGTGGTTCCGTAGGCCTGGCTGGTGCGCGAAAGCTCCGCCCGCGACATCTTGCTGCCGACTTCTTTCAGTGGGACGATGGCGTCGGCGTCGGGGAAGTTGCTCTGGATGACGTCGAGGTCGTCTCGGCGCAGGCCGTAGCGGCTGATCCAGTTATTGGAGTTCTTTTTCTGGTTCGACTGGCTCTCGGCGGGGCGCTGGGAACGCAGGATGATATTTTTCGCGCCGAGCTGCTCGATCTGAAGCAGGGCCTGGCGCTTCGAACCTTCACCCAGTGAGACCATGGCGATTACGGCCGCGACACCCAGAATGATGCCCAGGGCGGTCAAAAACGAGCGCAGCAGGTGCAGATGCAGGTTCGTGAGGCCCAGCTTGATTGTTTCGAAAAGAAAAATCACTGCCTGATCGTACGGATTCGGGCTTGTGCAGTCGCGGACTCCGGCCGATACTGGGCGAGAAGTGAGTGATGTTCAGGGACAATTTCGGGTGATGGAAGAACGGGAGACTCCCCGCGGGTGGAGTTATCGCGTCGTTGTCGATGTTCCCGAGGCCGATCCCAGCGAGCACGAAGTAACCCTTTCGTGGGTCGATCACAATTATTGGTGCGGGGGCATCCAGGCCCCAAGCGTTACTGCCGAGCAAGTTCTCGATACTCTTTTTGATGCCGTTCGAACTGGAACGATTTGTGAGGGACTTCGAGATTCTTTTGGTGGCCGCCTTCCAACCCAGTTCGATCTTTCGCTGGCGCGCCGAATTGTCCCCAGCCTTGATGCGAAATTGAAACGCGTCGGCTAACCCGTCACCGCCAAACGTCATTCCAACGCCTGTGCGAACGGGTTGCCGGCTCATACATATTTGTTACATTGACATTGAGGAAATTTCTCAATGTCGATCTCGCTGGTTTTAGTATTGCTTGCGGTGCTGGCGTTCGGAATCCTGCTCGTGCTCTGGGGGATTCACGGGCGCAGGCTGAACCGCGACCCCGTTTGCCGGGATTGCGGATTCAACCTGTCCAGCAAGGCTCAGGGGACCGTCACCTGTCCCGAGTGCGGAGGTGGATTGAAACGCCGCAAGGCCGTCCGAATCGGCGAGCGCAAGCGCATGCCGCTGATGATCTTTGTCGGGTGTGTGCTTGCCCTCTTGGGAATCTCCCCGCTTGCTGGGTTGGCGTTTGCATTTGCGAGCGGCCGATCGGTGGCGAAGTACCTGCCGACTGGAATTCTGATTTCGATTTCTAATGGGGCAAATCGAGAGGTCGCTCGCGAGCTGGAAAGCCGTGTGGTGTTGAAATCTCTGTCGCCTGACCAACTGGATCGTGTCATCGATCACGCGATCGAATTGCAGGGCGATTGGAACAGCCCTTGGGACCCGGCGTGGGGCGATGTGTACGAGGCGGCAGTGATGTCGGGCCGTGTCATCTCGCCAGAACGAAAGGAGCGTTGGGCAGCGCAGTCGCTCAATCTGAAGGCTAAGCCGCGGTCTCTTGTCAACTCGCGCGATCCTGTCGTTCTGCGGCTTCTCATCGACGGCGTACGAATCAATCCCTCCGGAAATGCCCGGTTCAACGCACGTTTCGAGTCGTTCACGATCGATGGCGTTGATGTGCTGAATAACATCTCGGCCGGCGAGAAGGCCAATACAAAGGCATTCTTCTCCGTGAACGGCACAAGCAACCGCGGTTACGACTCCGCGATGTCCCATGACGTGTTCGTACGTCTGCCGGAGAAGCCGCCGGGAACGTATCCGTTTGTGGCGACGGTGCTCTTGCAGCCAGAGTCTTCGCGCGGGCCAACAAGCACAAGTCGATTCGCAAGGCGCCAGGAGTTTCGCGGCACAATCACCGTTCTTCCGGACGAGCAGCCGACGGTCACGCCCGCGGCCGCAACTACGTTGGACCGCGATCAGATTCGACAGTTTCTCGCGATGAATGAAATGGTTCTTACGCTGTCCGGTTGGTCGACCGCCGCCGACGGGGTGATCACGCCGAACCAGTGGACGTTTGAGACAGACTTTCCTTGGAATAACGAACCCCGAATTCCGTTGGCGTTTCAGGTCTGGTTAATCGACGCCGACGGGCAAAGAGTCCGTATCGGCAGGCTGGCGTCCGAGTCGTACGAAGATGCATCGGGTGTTTCCAGCGCAACCCCCCGCCTGGAATCAAAGGTGGGCGCTCAAGTCGAACTCCGCGGCCCGGTTTCGCTCGTTTTTCTGCCCGATGTTCAAATTGCCAAGGAGACGTTTGGACTGACCCAGTATTTCGGCGAAGAGATCCGCTTTGACAATCTCCCGCTGTTGTGGTCGCCTGAATACGGCTATAAGCAGAAGTTCACAACGGCGCAGGAAGTGGTTGAGGCGAGACAAAAGATTAAACGGCCCTGATTGCCCGGCAATCACTCGAGCCAGATACTACCGCTTGAGCATGGGCACAAGATACTGACCCGTGTAGCTCTGGCTCACTTTGGCGACCTGCTCCGGCGTTCCCTGCGCCACGATCGTGCCGCCCTTTGCTCCGCCTTCGGGGCCGAGATCAACGATCCAATCCGCACACTTAATGACATCAAGATTGTGCTCGATGACGACAAGCGTGTGGCCTGCCGCAGCGAGTCGATCGAAGACATGGACGAGTTTGCGGATGTCTTCGAAGTGCAGGCCGGTGGTCGGCTCGTCCAAGACGTAGAGCGTCTTGCCGTACGGGTTCATAGCGCGGGTGCGCATCACTTCGAATCGCTCCGCCCACTTCGACTTCTTGTCTTTGCCCTTCTTGGCCTTGGCGAAATCATCAAGGGCATCGGTTTCGGCTTCTGAATCTTCGCCGGATTCCGAGTCGGATTCGCCCTTGCCCGCGACCTTTCCATCTGGCGACGGGCTTCCCGCGGCGATGATCTCGGCTTGCTCGAGCGCACCGAAGGTCTTCCCGAGTTCGGTTGCGAGTTTGATTCGCTGCGCTTCGCCGCCGGACAATTGCGTGCTGGGCTGGCCGAGCGTGATGTAATCGAGGCCGACGTCGTGCAGGCATTTCAGAAATCGCAGAATCTTCGGGTGATTCTCGAAGAATGCGAGCGACTGCTCGATGGTCATGTCGAGCACATCGGCAATGGATTTGCCCCGGTAGTGGATTTCGAGCGTTTCGCGGTTGTAGCGCTTGCCGCGGCAGACCTCGCACTCGACAAACACATCCGGCAGGAAGTGCATCTCGATCTTCTTGAGGCCTTGGCCTTCGCAAGCTTCGCAGCGTCCGCCCCCGTTTTCGGCGCGGACGTTGAAGGAGAAACGGCCGGGCTTGTATCCCCGGATCTTGGCTTCCTTGGTCGCGACAAAGACCTTGCGGATGTCATCGAAGATGCCGACGTACGTCGCGGGGTTCGAACGAGGCGTGCGGCCGATGGGCGACTGATCAACCTCGATGACGCGATCAAGCGTTTTGGGCCACTTGAACGAGGCGTGCGCACCGGGTTTATCGCGCCGACCGAGCAACTGGTTGTTCGCGGAGACGAGCAGAATGTCGTTCACAAGAGTGGATTTGCCGCTGCCGCTGACGCCGGTGACGCAGACGAAGCCGCCGGTTGGGAGTGCGATGTCGATCTTCTTGAGGTTGTTCTGAGTCGCGCCCTTGATCGCAATGGCGTTCTTCGTGTCGAGCTTGCGGCGTTCCTTGGGCACGGGGATGTGCTTGCGGCCCGAGAGGTAATCACCCGTGAGCGACTCCTTCACGGCACAGATTTCTTTGACGGTCCCCTGCGCGACAATCCGACCACCGTGGACGCCCGGACCTGGTCCGACGTCGAGGACGTGGTCCGCCGCACGAATCATGTCTTCATCGTGTTCGACGACAAGGACAGTGTTGCCGATGTCCGCGAGATGACGGAGCGTCTTGATGAGCCGGTCGTTGTCGCGTTGGTGGAGACCGATGGTGGGTTCATCGAGCACGTAGCACGCCCCGACGAGGCCGCTGCCGACCTGAGTCGCAAGGCGGATGCGCTGGGCTTCGCCACCGGAAAGCGTCGCGGTTTTGCGGTCAAGCGAGAGATATTCGAGGCCGACTCCGGTGAGGAATCGGAGCCGGTTGTTGATCTCCTTGAGGATCGGCTCGGCGATCGACTGCTGTTCCTTGGTGAGTTTCAGATTGCCGATGTAATCAAGCGCATCGATGATGTTGAGGCGCGAGAACTCGGCGATGTTGAGCATCGTCCCGTCGTTCTTCGGGCGGCCGATAACGGTCTCAGAAAATGCTTTGTCTGTGTCGGCCTTATGCGTGCTGGTCAGCAGGACGTGCAGAGCCTCGAGCCGGAGGCGATCGCCCTTGCACTCTTCGCACTTCTTGGTTGACATGAACTGTCCGAGCCACTCTTTGACGGTTGGGTTGTCCGTTTTTCCCCACCATTCGGTGAGCTCGGGAATGACGCCCTGCCAGTTCCCCTTGCTGCCGACTTTGAGTTTGGAGACTTTTCCGGTTGCCGGATCGCCCGAGTATCCGTAGAGCAGCATCTGACGCTGGTCCTTGGTAATCGTCGCGACCGGCGAGTTGTAATCGATGCCGAGCGCGCGGCAGAATTTCTTCAGGCCGCGCTGAAACCAGGCACGAACCGCCATGTTCTTGGCATAGGCGACAATCGCGCCTTCGCTCAGCGCTTTCGATTCATTCGGCAGCACGAGCGCTTCGTCGAGTTCGAGCAAGTTGCCGAGGCCGGAGCACGTCTTGCATGCTCCTTGCGGGGAATTGAACGAAAAGAGCCGCGGCTCGAGTTCTTCGAGGGCAACTTCGGGATGATCGGGATCGGAGAAGCGCGTGGAGTACGTCGTGTCGCGCCAGCCGCCGTCGGCTGTCTCGATCGAGACGATCGCCGTTCCTTCAGCAACACGTAGCGCGGCTTCGACCGATTCCGCAACTCTCTGACGGGCTTCGGGTCCAAGCGAAATGCGATCGATGACGGCATCGATACTGTGTTTCTCAAATCGTCCGAGTTTGAGCGGGTTCTCGCTCGGGTCTTTCAGCACATCACGCAGCTCGAGGAGCTTGCCGTTCACGCGAGCGCGGGCCCAGCCTTGCTTGACGAGATCTTCGAGGACGTCGCGGTGAAAGCCCTTCTTGCCGCGGACGACGGGAGCGAGGATCATGAAGCGTGCGGGCTTGTCCTTCGTCGAGGTCTCGCTGGCGCGGGCGATGACCGCATCGACGATCTGGCTGCTTCCCATCGCGCTGATGACGCGCCCCGACCGCTCCACGACCGAGCCATCCTTCTTTGTTTTCGTCGGTGCCCAGGAGTGAGGGACGCCGCAGCGTGCAAACAGCAGACGGAGGTAGTCGTAGATTTCCGTCGTGGTTGCGACGGTCGACCGCGGATTGCTACTGGCTGAACGCTGCTCGATCGCGATGGTGGGGGGAACGCCTTCAACCTCATCGACATCCGGCTTTTTGAGCTGCTCAAGAAACTGTCGCGCGTACGCGGAGAGCGACTCCATGTACTTGCGCTGACCCTCTGCGAAAATCGTGTCGAACGCGAGGCTGCTCTTGCCGCTGCCGGAGAGGCCCGTGATCACCACCAACTTGTCACGCGGAATCTCGACGTCAATGTTCTTGAGGTTGTGCTCGCGCGCCCCTCGCACGTGAATCACGCGATTTTCGTACGCGCTCGACTTGCGCAAGCCCGTGTCGCGTGCAGCCTTGACCTCCACCACGGGAGCCACTTCGCGGCTCTTCTTGGCCGGTGCAGATTCAGTTTCAGCGGCAGAAGGTGACGGCACTTTTCTTCTCTCCTCAGGCACGAAACGACTGTAAGCGACCCTCGTTCGGGATTCGTTCAGAAGGAAGAAACGGAGTCAAAATTGTGGGTTTCTACCGAGGCGCAGGCTGTTCAGTTGGGCTGGCCGCAGGAGAGACGTTGGGTGGCTGCGTCACGGCAGGGGTGGGGGCTGGAGCTGGATCTTGCGGGTATTGGGCTTCGAGCGCCGCCTGCTCGGCCTGCCGGCGTCTTGCCTCCACGGCACTCTTGGCCCTGAACATACCGAGGATCATGAATCCGATCGCGATTCCGATGCAATAGATGCTGAGGCGATACAAAAAGCCCGCCCGATCGCTGCGGGGTTTGCGTTGAACAAGATCGTCTGGATGGGTGGGCAGCGGATCCACGCTCGATCGTACGGCCTCCCGGCAAAAAGAAGAGCGGCCGTCCCCTCCCAGGAAACGGCCGCCCAACGAACGCGGAGAGAACGAGAATCACGCTCGGCGACGACGAGCCATGCCGAGTGCGGCAAAGCCCATCAGGCCAAGGCTCGATGGCGCGGGAACAACGGCCATGGCAGTGATGAGGGAGCCACCACCGATTTCACCGATCATCGTGCCCTGCCCGGTGGCGAGGTCGATGCGCCAGAACGTGCTGCGCCCAAGCGCGTTGTCGCGAACAGTCGCGTACGCGATTCCGGTCAACCCGGAAATGTCGAAGCCGCCAAGATCGGAAATGTCGGTCCCGACGGATCCGACCGTCATCAACTGGCCAGCATTCGCGGGGTTTTGGATCGCCAGCACATCGAGGCCGGTGTCCAGCACGTAGAGCGTGGTTGAGAGAGCGCCGGCGAAGGAATTGGTGTATGCGGCATGCACGGCGTTGGGGTTGGTGCCGAAGTTCACGTCACCCGGGCGGTAAGCGATGGGCGTATCGACTGCCGCGACGGCGCCAGTGTCGGGATGCAGGCGCAGATTCTGATCGACGTCGCTGATAACGCGAATGCGATCGACGGTCGGGTTGAAATCGAAACCAAAGGATGAGCCGTTCAAAGGCGTGCTGAACGTCGGGCCGATCTGCGTCGCGGCACCGGTCGTCTTGTTGATCTTGTAGAGGCGGTTCATCGATCCCAATGCATACATCTCGCCCGTGTTCGGTCGGAGGTCTATGCCATGGATCACTTCATTGCTCTGAAGGCCTGAAATCGCAACGCCGCTCAGAAGCGAGCCCGGCGTAGCGCTATCCCACGTCACCAGCGACTGCTGGAGCGTGACGCCGTACACAAGTTCGGCGCGAGAATTCGAGGCGGCCGCACCGCACGCGAGAACGACAAAAACTGCGAGTGACTTCTGCATGAAAATCTCCTTCATCCCCTTCCGCCGCGGTAGGGAGTGGGAAGCACAGGGCGCACCGATACCTTCCGGCGCCGACACCGGCGCATTCATCGGAACAGATATGGAGCGATCGAGTGCCTTGCGGCCGGAACAGGTCAGTTCCGAGCCAACCGCGCGAGCGGATGTTCGATCGGACAAAATTTCCCCAAATTTGGGGAATCCAGTCAGAAGGGCGCGGGCGAAGAACCTTTGTGAACGTTCAGGTTTGTTTGCGGAGCCCCTCCCACGTTGTCCAGTTCCATTCTCCAACACGTTGCTCGAGGCGAGAGCGGTGCGCTTGCACGTTGTCTCGATGAATACGGCGGGCTCGTCTGGAGCATCGCGGATCGGCAGCTCCGACCGCTCGGCGAGGATGTGGATGATGCGGTGCAGGACATCTTTGTTGAAGTCTGGAAGAGCGCGGCGCGGTATGACCCGGCGCTTGGTTCGGAAGCGGCATTCATCGCCACGATCGCGCACCACCGCGTGGTCGATCGGGTGCGGCGCTCGGCGCGCCGTCTTTCATTGCGCGTGGACGACCCGGGCGCGATCGAGAACTTGAATCACCGGAATCACGGGAATCACCCGGACACGCTTGCGATCAGTGAGGACTTGCGGCTAGCTGCCGCAGCCTTCGACAAGCTCGACCAGGACGAGCAGCAGGTACTCTGGTATTCGTTGTACCACGGCATCCCGCACGAAAAGATTGCATCGCTGGTGAAACTTCCGCTTGGAACGGTGAAGTCCCGGATTCGGCGCGGACTTGTGCGGATGAGAGAAGCGATTGGCGGCCATCGTGCAAAGGAGGCCGTGTCATGAACACGAGACCTCCGGACTATGACCGCGTGATGGAGTTGCTCGCCGGTCGGGCGATGAACGACCTGGATTCCGTCGAAACGACGGAGCTGGAAACGCTGCTCGCGCGGATGACTCCTGAACAGGCGCGATCGATGCGCGAAGAACAGTTGCAGCTCGAAGGATTGAAGGGCGCGACGTTGGCTGGCTGGACAGACACAAAGTCGAATACCGGAATCTCGCCAGCTTTGCGTGCGAGGATTCTGGCCCAAGGTGCAGCGTCGCAGGCGGCAGCAGCGAGCAGGCGCTCCGCAAGCAACGGATCGAGCTCAGCCTCGATGAGGCTGCGAGAGAAATTCGCATGGCTAACTGCCGCGGCATCGATCGCGCTGGCGGTCTTCGCGTGGAATCGTCCGACCGGCACGGCTCCGCCCGAGCCCGCTTGGCAGGCACGCGCCGACTTGGTGAAGGCAGCGGATTCAAAGCTCGTTTCGTGGTCGACGACAGAAGACCCGAGTGCCAAGGGCGTGAGCGGCGACATAGTCTGGAACGCGAATCAGCAGCGGGGTTACATGCGGTTTAAGGGATTGGCCGCGAACGATCCTCGCTTGCAGCAGTACCAGTTGTGGATCTTTGACAAGGGACGCGAAGGCGAATTCCCGGTTGATGGTGGCGTCTTCGACATCAGTGCCGCGAGCAAGGACCCGACGACCGGCGACTTGGTCGTTCCAATTGCCCCGAAGCTCGCGGTTCGCGATCCGGCACTCTTCGCCGTGACCATGGAAATTCCCGGAGGCGTCGTGGTCACGAAGAAAGAGCGGCTGCTGCTTCTTGCGAAGGCTGACGAAGCGAAGTAAGCAGTGTCGAAAGCGGGTCAACACTTCGAATTTGCCACGCCGTTTACTTGCTGCCCTTTTTCCGGCTCGCGCGAGTGATCTTCACTCCGGGCATACCGGGCCGCTTTCGTGACTTTGCTTCAGCCTGCTCGCTCAATTCAGACCGACGAATGCGTGTCGAACCGCCGGATTTATTTGCCTTCTCAAGTCGCTGCTCAAGCGATTTGAGCTGATCGCGGAGAATTGCCGCGGCTTCGAAGTCGAGCTTTCGCGCCGCTTCCACCATTTCTTCTCGAACGGTGACGAGCAACTCTGAGATTTCGTAGTCGGCTTCGCGCTCGCGCACCGCGTCGCGAGCCTGCTTGCGGCCCTTGAGCGTTGTTTCCAGGCCGCGCCGGATTTCCTTCTTGATCGTTTCTGGCGTGATGCCGTGCTTTGTGTTGTACGCAATCTGCTTCGTGCGCCGGCGCTCGGTCTCGCCGATCGCGGCCTGCATCGCGGGCGTCATCTTGTCGGCGTACATGATGACCAGGGCGTTGACGTTTCGAGCCGCACGACCCATCTGCTGAATAAGACTTGTGCCCGAACGGAGAAACCCTTCCTTGTCGGCATCAAGAATGCAGACGAGTGAGACTTCGGGCAAGTCGAGACCTTCGCGAAGCAGGTTCACGCCGACGAGCACATCGAATTCGCCGAGGCGAAGATCTGTGAGGATCGCGACGCGTTCGAGCGTCTCGACTTCGCTGTGCAGATAGCGGACGCGAAGGCCCTTTTGATCAAGGTAGCTCGTGAGATCCTCGCAAAGCCGCTTGGTCAGCGCGGTGACAAGCACACGCTCCCCCAGCGCGACGCGCTTTTCACACTGCTCAATCAGATCGGGCACCTGCCCCTGCGCGGGCTTCACTTCGATGATCGGATCGAGCAGGCCGGTCGGGCGAATCACCTGTTCGGCGATCTCGCCTTCGGTTCGCGCCAGTTCATACGGCCCTGGCGTTGCGCTCACGAACGCAATCTGCGGCACAATCGACTCGAACTCTTCGAAGCGCAGGGGCCGGTTGTCGAGCGCGCTCGGCAGACGGAACCCGTGATCGACCAGCACGGTCTTGCGGGCCTGATCGCCGTTGTACATCGCACGAATTTGTGGCAGCGTCACATGCGATTCATCGATAATCAGCAGCCAGTCGCGAAAGTTCGGCCGACGCGAAGATTCGAGCCGTTCCGGCGTTCCTTCTTGCGCCTCACGAATTCCGCGTGGGGCCGTGAAGTAGGCGTTCTTGCCGGCGGGCGGCGCGAAATCGAAGTAGTCCATCAAGGTAAACGGGCGTTCTCCCCGCTGGCGACCATCCATGAAGCGCGAATAGTTTTCGATGCCTTGGCAGATACCGGTTTCCTCGAGCATTTCAAGGTCGTACTTGGTGCGGCTGATCAACCGCTGCGCTTCGAGCAATTTCCCTTGAGAACGCAGCTCCAGAACGCGAGCGTCCATCTCCGCACGAATCGCCACGAGCACACTCTGCATCTGCTCTTCCGGCATGACGTAGTGCACAGCAGGGAAAAGGAAAAACTGACGTTCTTCCGCAAGCACTTCGCCGGAAGTCGGATTGACAAGATCAACCCGATCAATCTCGTCGCCGAAAAGCTCGACGCGCACGGCATACTTCTCATACGCGGGCCAGATCTCGATCGCGTCGCCCCGCACGCGAAACTGCGCACGCTTAAACTCGATTTCGCTCCGGTTGTATTGCATCGCCGTCAGCCCGAGGAGGAACTCGCGCCGATCAACGCGCGATCCTTTCGTGATCGTCAGCACCTTTTCGCCGTACGCCTCGGGGCTTCCGAGGCCGAAGATGCACGAGACCGACGCGACCACGACCGTGTCACGGCGGCTGAGAATGTTGCTGGTCGCGGCGAGGCGCAACTGATCGAGATCGTCGTTGCGTGATGAATCCTTCTCGATATAGATATCCCGCTGCGGGATGTACGCCTCGGGCTGGTAGTAGTCGTAGTACGAAACGAAGTAGTTGACGCTGTTGTTCGGGAAGAACCCACGGAGTTCTTCGTAGAGCTGTGCCGCGAGCGTCTTGTTGTGACTGATGATCAGCGTCGGCTTGCCGAGATTCGCGATGACGTTCGCCATCGTGAACGTCTTGCCGGTTCCAGTCGCGCCAAGGAGGCAGACCGCGGGCTTGCCCGCTGCGAGGCCGTCGGTGAGCTGAGCGATCGCGGTCGGCTGATCGCCGGTCGGTTTGAAAGGAGCAACAACCTGGAAAGGTTTGGGCTGCACCGCCGAGCGTATCCCGGCGACTGAACAGAAACCCAACGCCCGAGAACCCCATGGCAATTCCGGCATGATCCCGTCAGAAGTTTGTGCCACCACGGGCATTACAGATTGGGTCTGCGTTGCGATAACTGGACAGACGATGCTGGTCGCATGAGGTGGATCAAGAACAAACTCAAAGGCGAGCAGGCCGTGTCCCCCGCGCCCGAGCGCCCGAAAGTCTCGCGAGCGGGTAAGCGGTTTGACACGCGCATGACCGATTCAGTGCTGGGCAGCGTGGTCGACCTCTCGACGGACGGTGCCCGCGTTGTCACCCGGTCCGAACCGAACGTGCGCGCCGGACACGTCTTCGAGATTGCGATTGCATGCGATGGCCAGCGCGTGTTCGTGCTCTCGCGAGTTGCGTGGACGCGCAAGATCGACAAAGACCTCTGGAACATCGGGTTGCACTTCTTCGATTCCGATGCACGCGCACGCATGGACCTCGAGAGGCTTCTTGATCGCTGTGCCGCCGGGCGCGAACTGCTTCCGACCAGCGTGGAAGTTGAAGACTTGTACGCCGTGCTCGGCGTGCCTCGCGAGTCCTCACTGGATCAAATCCGGTCAGCGTATCGCAAGTTGGCTCGCCAATTTCATCCGGATCACGCGCCGGGCGAAGACGCATCACGTCGATTCTCCCGTATCAGCAAGAGCTACATGGTGCTACGCGATGAGAGCCTGCGTCGGCGTTACGACCAGTTGCTGAAAGCCGCGTGATCTAACCCTTCATTGCCGCCAGCAGTTCGCGAGGCTGCTTGCGCGAGAGCGCGACAATAGCCGGCGTCGCCGCGAGCAGCGTAAGTGCGATCAGGATCACGCAGCCAGCGAGAATCGGCGCGAGCCGGGGCCGAAGGAACAGCTCCACGCCCATGATCGCCGCGTTCAATCGCACACCTCCATACGAGCCCTGAATACCCATCGCCACGCCGACAAAGCACGCGGCAACGGCCACAACGATCGCCTCCGTAAGAACAAGGCGGCAAACCGTACCTCGATACGCGCCAACCGCTCGAAGCACGCCAAATTCGAAGCGGCGGCTCTCGATGGCCGCGACGATCAGGTTCGCGACGCCCAGCGATGCGACCAGCATCGACATGACGGCGATCGCGGAGACGATGTACAAGCTGCGACCGATCGCACCCTCGATCAGTTGCTTAAAGAACCGCCCCGTGCCGACATCGAGTACGCCGTAGTCGTACAACTCGCGTCGGATCTTCGCGGTCACCTCTGCGTCGTCCACGCCTTTCGCGAGCGAAAGTGAAATGATCTGGGTGGGGGGTTCGTTACCTCCGAGCAGCTTGTCGCGCAGCGCATTTCGTGAACCGAAGACAGCGCTCACCGCCTGATCCACGTACATATCACCGAGATCAAAGAAGTTGCTCACGATGTCGAGGCCGGGACTCGTGACAACGCCGACGATTTCGAACTCGGCGGAGCGGTTCTGGTACGAAATCTTCACGCGCTTGCCGACGCCGAGTCCTTTCGAAGTCAAGAACTCCCGCGCCACGATGATCGAGTTGCCCTCGTTCAGTTTCCTGATCGCGTTCTCGCGATCACCCTGAACCCAGGTCACATTCATAAGCCGGAAAAACGATTCAGGGTCGAATCCAATGAACGCCGTCTTGAGTTGCTGGAGCGCTCCAACGCCCAGCCCCGTCATGCCCTCCGCCGAAATATTCGCGCGAACCAGCGAAAGCGGACTTGCTCCCGTGACCTCTGGCATGGCTCGCAATTTCTCGACGCTCGCATCCGAAAGTGCAATCCCCGTGACAAACGCATCCGGAAACTGAATACGCCCCAACCAATCGCGTGCGAATGCGTCACCTTGCGTCCAAAGCGCAACCATCATCGCAAGTCCCGACATCAGCGCGCCCGCCGTCAGTCCGTGCCGGTACGGCGTCCGCCGCACACTCCGCTCGAGCAGCGTGCGAGGCACGCGGAGCAACGCCGCGATCGGGGCGCCAAGCACACGCACCACCAACGAAACCGCAGGCACTCCAAGCAGAAAAAAGCCGACTGTCATGCACGGGAGCGCGAGCAGCACATACATGAAAAACAGCGTGTCCGCATCGCGCACGAACGTGACCACCGCAAGGTGAATCGAGATCAGCACAAGTCCCACGACAAGAGTCCAGCCAATCGACGATGCCCGCGGCACATCCGCCCTCGCGCTCAGCGCTTGCAGCGGCTCCATTCTGGCAGCACGCCACGCAGGAAACGCCGCGCCCGCCAACCCCGCAGCGATCGATCCAATCACCCCAACCGAAATCCCAAGTATCGGAAACGCCAACTCAATCTTGAGGTCTTCCTGAAACCACCAGATCACGGCGCTCGCAAGCCCGACGCCGATCGGCACACCAAGCACCGATCCCAGCGTCCCCAGAATCAACCCCGCGATGATCTGACTGCCCGCGATCTGGCCCCGCGAAGCTCCAATGCACCGCAGAATCGCCAGTTCGCGCTGCCGCTCAACGACGCCCGTCGTCATCCCAGTCAAGATGATGAACGCCGCGGAGAGAAACGCGAGCGTCGAAGCGATCACCAGCCCGACGTTGTTCGCTTTGAGATTGCGCTCAAGATTCGTTGTCACCTTTGCGGTCGATTGCAGGATCACATCCGGCGACAATTCCCCGCTTCGTGCCGCGACGATTGACTGCGGATCCGTTCCCGCCTTCAGCGCAATCTCAATCTCGCTGAACGTTCCCCGCTGATCCGTCGCCTCGGCAATTGCCTCGGGCGTCATCCAGGCACGCGGCCGCCCGCCCAGCATCCCGTGCGGTGCCAGGCCGACGATCTTCAGCTTCAAATCCGGCTTCCCCGCCCTTACCAACTCGATCGTGTCACCCAACTTGACTTGGTACTCGGTTGTCAGCCGCGCGGCTTCCGTGGCATTTGGAGCAGCCACGGGCCCGATTGCCTGGCCCGCCGACGCTACTCCCTGCGGCACATTCGCCGGCGAACCGGAAATCAACGCCGAAAGTGTCCCGCTCCGCCGATCGGTCCGAGGCTCAATCCCGCGAAGCCGATCCAGCACCGTGTGATCGATCGCAATCTCATCCGCACTTGCCGGCATCCGCCCTTCGGAAAGTTCCATCGGCCGATATTTTTCATCAAACCCCGGTCGAAAGCTCTCGATGTATGTGTTGACGGCCGACGACCGCATCGATCGCGGCCATGTCTTGACGCCGTTCTCTTCGGCTTCCTTCCAAGCCGGCCGCACCACCCGCAACGCCGCGGCCGCCCGCAGCCTTCCGCTCGCTCGCTCGACTTCCGGCCACGCCCCAATCGTTTCCACAAGGGCCGCATCAATGCGTTTCGCGCTTCCCGGACTGATCAGCTGCAGATCCGCGGCGCCCACCGCACTCAGCATGCGCGACCGAATCGACTCCGTCACGCTCGCCATGGCAGTAGCAACCGCGCACACGAGTGCCGCGGAAAGTGCAACGACCAGCAGCAGCAGGATGCTGCGGCTACGCCGTTGCCACAGACTGCTGATAGCGAGCCGCCACGGCGCCTTCATCCAGTCCCTCCGTTGCGATGCGATTCGTGACCTTGCCGTCCGCCACGACAAACACCTCGCGGCAATGCGCCGCTGCCGCAGGCTCGTGTGTCACCATGACAATGCTGATCTTCCGCTCGACCGCAATCTCCGAAAGCAGATTCCACAAACTCTCGCTGCTCGCCGAGTCGAGATTCCCTGTTGGCTCATCTGCCAGAAGCAGCCCCGGCGAAAAATGCAACGCCCGCGCGATCGCAACGCGCTGCTGCTCTCCACCCGAGAGTGCGTCTGGCCGATGATCCAGCCGATCCGCCAGTCCAAGCCTCGTAAGCAACTCGCGAGCCCGCTCGCGCGCGGCTTCCGAAGTCGCCCCCGAAAGAATCGCCGGAAGCTCCGCGTTCTCGATCGCGCTCATCGTCGGGATTAGATTGAACGCCTGGAAGACAATCCCGATTTTCGTGCGCCGAAAATCGGTCGCTTCAGCGTCGGTGAAGGAATCGATCCGCCGTCCCCCGATCGTGATCTCGCCCGAATCGGGTTTATCCAGCGCAGCAAGCAAATGCAGCAGCGTCGATTTGCCGCTGCCCGATCGCCCCATGATGGCGTAGAACCCCGGCTCGTCGATCTGCATATCGACGCCGCGCAGCGCTTCGACTTTCCTGTCACCGATGCTGTACGACTTGCGGACGTTGGTGCAGGAGAGCATGTTTCTCTTTACGAGGCCGGATGCGCCTTGTCGTAGGCCGCGCCATCGACAAGCTTGGCGAGGCCCGCCGGATCGGAGATCTTGGCCTTCATGAGCCAACCCTTGCCGTACGGATCTTCATTGATCAGCCCCGGGTTGTCGCCCAGCGCCAGGTTCACCTCGGTCACTTCGCCACCCACAAAGCAGTAGATGTCGCTAGTCGTCTTGACGCTCTCGACTTCCCCGACCACATCCCCCGCCTTGAACTTGGTCCCCACCTTTTTCATCTGGACATAGGTGATGTCCGTCAGGGCATCGACCGCGAAGCGGCTGATCCCGAGGGTGAGCGTGTCGCCCTCGACCTTGTGCCATTCGTGTGACTCTGAGTACTTGCGGTCGGCCGGGGATGCCATCGAATTACCTCGTGGTTGGAATTCAGCAAGAGTCCGGAGGTCCCATAAAACGGAGCGGGGCCGCCACCCCAAACTCGCCGTTTACGTCGGCAAATCACGGGGTTCCGGATGCTAGCCGCTCATCACCCCACTCATCCGGAAGCCACCAAAGGCCTTTCTCTGGGGTCTTGGCCCCAAGGTTCATTTGACGCGATCGGTGTGGCACGGTATTTTGGAGGTGTTACCTTTTTCCCCTCCGGACGGTCGTCGCTTAACGGTGTCGACCGTCTTTGCTGGGAAAGGTGGGGTCCTTGGGGCGGGGATTGGTTCGTTTCGACCGGTCGGGTGGGTTTACACCCCCGGATTTGTCGCAGCAGGCGATCCCGCTACAGTCGCCTCGACGACGCATGCTTCTAACTCTCAACGCATCGTGCCTCCGCTCTCAACTGGTCCCCGCCGCCGGAAGCGCCCCTGCGCTTGCGTTGTCGGATCTCCCGCAGTACACGCGGGAGGTGCTCGGACTGGGAGGCTTAAACCTCACGACCGACCTCTTAGTCGGTGCAGATCGACGCAAACTCGAGCAACTCCGGGAGCGGGCCGACCGGGCCGGTTGCCCCTGCTTGTTGCTGATAGAAGCCGAACCGCAAAAACTCGGGGCGACCGACGCCGCGACCGCAGAAGCGGTCATCGGACGCATGCTTCGTGTGATCGAAGCGGCCCAGATCCTTTCGTGTACCGCCGCGGCCCTTCGGATCTCTGCGGACGACAGTGATGTTGCGTTGCAGACAGTCTGGCCCCGTCTTCGCAAGATCGTGGACCGCGCAGAACGGCTGGAACTGAACCTGCTGGTGAGCCCGATGAAGGGGCTGACCGCAAAGGCCGAACGCGTCACCGACATGATCAAGAAGGTGGGGGGTTTCCGAATCGGAACCCTCCCCGACTTCCAATTCGCGTTCGAATCGACCGGCTCGATGGAAGGCGCCGTGACCTTCTTGCGTCGAATCACCCCATACGCAAGCGTGGTGCAGGCCTCGACCACCGATTTTGCCGATCCGGCTCCCGATGCTGCCCCACCCAAGCCGCCATCCAAGCGAGCTCGCGCAGCCGAAGATGAAGAGGAAATGGAGCTCGAAAAAGCTGCAAAGAAGGCCGCACGGTCTCCAGAGCCTCCCGAAGAGCCTGAGGCAACGGTTCCGGCAAAGGGCAAGAAAAAGGGCAAGGACGCTGCCAAACCGGCTGAGGCCGCCAAACCTGGCAAAACCAAGGCCGACGGCAAGGCACCCAAGGCGGAAACTCCCCCCGCACCGGCGGCAGAAGAAGATGACGGGGAAATCGAGGAACTCGACGACGCCTCGCTCGAAGATTTGATAGCAGACATCTTCAAGGGTGAAGGGGAGGAACCGCCACCACCGCAGGAACCGCTCCCGGTTCACAAGGCTTACGACCTGTTCAAAATGGTGCACGCCGTCGCCTCAGTCGGATTCGATTCGACAATCGCGGTTGACTACCGGGGGGGCGGAGACGTTACACTGGGCATTCGGAAGAGTCAGAGAGTGCTCCGTGCCGCATTGGATCACGCGGCGATGTCCGCATGAGTCTCGACGCGAGTTGAGAGCGGACACGGATGGTCAGCGCAGTATCGCGCAGGGAGGACCGCCATGCCACTCAACTCAAGCCAAAGCTCAAGCTCCGGTTCGACGTCGCTCAGCGATTCGTCGGATCGTCCCTTTGAACTCATGGAAGTGATTGAGATCTCGCGCTCGGAGATCGAGCAGATCTCTGACATGGAGCGAGTGGTGTGTGATCGCGATGGCGCGGTCGCTACTCTTGATCGCGCTCCGCAATTCGACGATCGCCCCATGCCAACGCTTCCGCGAGATCAAAGCATCGTCATCACGATCGACGGCCCCGCGGGAACGGGCAAGTCGTCGGTCGCGCGCACGCTCGCGAAAGCGCTCGGTCTCGATTTTCTTGATACCGGTGCGATGTACCGTGCCGCGGCAGCCTTGGCGATCGACAACGGCATCGTGCCCACCGACATCGAGGGCGTCGTTCGCGAGACGACGAAGGCCGACCTGCACTTTGACTGGACGAAAGACCCTCCCACGATCCTTGCGTTCGGAAAACCGATCGATCACCGCATCCGCGCTTCGGACGTTGCCGAGACCGTCTCGCCCATCGCGACGATCAAGCTGCTTCGCGAACACATGGTCCGCAAGCAGCGGATCATCGCGCAGCAGCATCCACGACTTGTGACCGAAGGACGCGATCAGGGCTCGATCGTGTTCCCCGATGCCGCGGTCAAGTTCTATCTCGATGCATCGCCCGACGTGCGTGCACGGCGCCGGGCCGAGCAGCTTATGGCTTCGGGTCACTGTGCCGACCTCGGCGCAATCACTGCCGAGATTCTGGACCGCGATAAGCGGGATTCGTCGCGGGCGGACGGCCCGCTCATTTGTCCGAAGGATGCGATCTGCGTCGATACGTCCGACATGACCTTTGACCAGGTCGTCAAGACCCTGCACCGGCACGTGCTCGCAGTCGTTGGTCGTTGATTCTGTGGGGGGGAGGCCGACGCGAGCCCGCCCCGACTCCCGCTATCCTCGCTCCCGATGGGTCTGAAGTCCTTCCTCGAATCCCGACGTCCGGGCGGCACGCTTGGTAAAGTTCTTCTCTACGAACTGATCGGCGCTTTGTGCGCGTCGTTGTTCATTCTGTTTTATCGCGTTCGCGTGCGCGGATCGAAAAACATTCCGACGACCGGCCCGCTGCTCATCGCAGCGAACCACCAGAGTTTCATCGATCCGCCCCTGATCGGTTGCTTCGTGCGGAATCGGCACCTGAGCTTTGTTGCCAAGATTGGTCTGTTCAAGTTTGGTCCGTTCGCGTGGTTTATCAGCGCGCTCAATTCGATTCCCATCAACGACGAAGCAGGCGACGCCGGCGCGATACGCGAGATCCTGAAACGGCTCGCCGCGGGACACGCCGTGTTGATCTTTCCCGAAGGCACGCGCACGCACGATGGCGGCCAGAAGGCATTCAAGCGAGGCGTCGCGCTCTTGATGAAGCGAGCGAAATGCCCCGTCGTTCCCGTGGCGGTCGAAGGCTGCTTTGATGCGTGGGGTCCGAAGCAGAAGTTCCCCAAATTACTCGGTCAGCGCGTGGCGGTGACGTATGGAAAGCCCATCCCCTACGACGAACTCGAGACGGCCGGCGCGCAGGCGGCACTGGACCGGATCGCACGCGAAGTAAATGCCCTGCGCGTACAGACGCGTGCTGAAATGCGACGAGCCAATGGGAATTCGTATCCGCCGAAAGGGCCGGGGGATCACGACGCCGAAGGGCTTGTCGCGGCCAAATGAATTCCTAGTACGAATCGTCGTGCAGCACGACCTTGCCTCGGAAGACCCAGTAAATCACGGCCGTGTACGAGAGCACGAACGGCATGCCCAGGAACGCGATGATCGCCATGATGCCGAGAGTTTTCTCGGTTGAGGCCGCACTCGGGATCGTGAGATCGTTCTCGGGCGAGATCGACGAGACAATGAGGTTCGGATACAAGGCAAGCCCAAACAGGAATGTGAACGCCGCAATCACGCAGGCAGATGTCAGAAACGCTCGGAGCGGCCGATCGAGATACAGCGCGCGAGGAATGTTTGCGATTGCCAGCATGTTGAGAATCAAGATGATCCACGTCCACGGGTGGTGACGGAAGTTCGCGGTGGCACGCGGGATTGTGAGAATGGCGTACACCGTGACCAAGACGTACATAATCAGGAAGAGCCAGAAGCACGTCCACATCCAGCGCCGGATGCGCCGGTGCAGTTCGCCCTCGGTCTTCATGTTCAGGTAGATCGCGCCATGCAAGGCGAACGCCGTAATGGCGAAGAGTCCGACGCAGACAGGGAACGGGTGCAGCATCTGAACGAGAGCGACGGACGTAACGAAATCGCCGTCGGGTCCGAGCGGCAGGCCGTGCATCGAGTTGCCGACCGCGACACCAAACAAGAAAGTCGCCAGTGTGCTCGCGGCACAAAACGCAATATCCCAGAATCGACGCCAGAGTCTCTCTGGCCGTTTGCTCCGAAACTCCATCGAAACGCCGCGGAAGATCAGGCAGAACAGCAGCAGCATGAACGCGAGATAAAGCCCGCTGAATGCCGCGGCATACGCCTTCGGGAATGCCGCGAAGAGCGCGCCACCAAACACCACCAGCCAGACTTCGTTTCCATCCCACAGCGGCCCGATCGAATTCATCATCACGCGGCGTTCGCGATCGTCGCGGGCGAGCGGGTGCAGGATCCCCACGCCGAGATCAAACCCGTCGAGAATCGCGTATCCCGCGAGCAGTACGCCGAGCAGCACATACCAGAAGAGCTGAAGAGTGGTCGTTTCCATCAGCGTCCACCTTCCTGCTGATTTTCGCCTTCGTTCGATGCGAGTGTGTGCCCGTGTCGGTCGACCAGAGTCGCCGCCGCATTCAGGAACCCAGCGCCCGATCCGCCCGCGGGTACAGGGTCCTTCGGCTCATCCGGCCCGTGCTGGATTTTTGTGTTCAAAACGAAAACAAAGACCGCGAAAAGCAGGATGTAGACCAGCGTAAAAAGCACGATCGACGCAAGCACCTGATCGGCGACAACGACTTTGCGATTCGAAAGTCCATCGACGGTGCGCATCCCGCCGACCATGTCGAACATCCCGTCGGCGCGCTGAACAACCTTCGGATACACGACGAACGGCTGGCGCCCGACCTCCGCCGATACCCACCCGGCCTGGTTCGCGGCATACGCCCCCAACACCGCAAATACAAACACCCACATCAGCCAGCGCGTTTGAAATAGTGTGCCTCGCCACAGCAGAAACGAAGCGAACACCGTCACCGTCACAAAGAATCCACCAAGCCCGATCATGAGGTGATACGTCATGAACGGGATCTTCACCGGTGGCCGATCTTCGGGGCGAAACCGATCGAGCCCCGTGATCGGGGTTTTGAAATCGCGATACATCAGGAACGTCAGCAAATACGGCACTTGGATACCCGTCACCGTTTCGGTTTGCGTATTGGGCCAGCCGATCACATACATACCCGTCGGCCCCGGCTCGGTTTTGAAGACGCCTTCGAATGCCGCAAGCTTCACGGGCTGATGAAACCCGACTTCGCGAGCCTGCAGGTCTCCCGAGAACATCATCACAAGGCTGCAGGTCGTCCCGAAAAGAAGCGCGATCCTGAAACTCTTCTTTGCGAAATCAAGATGCCGGTTCCGCAGAATGTAAAACGCCGCGATGCTCATCACGAAAAACGCGCCGAGGATGAACGCACCCATCAGCGTGTGGAACAACCGGATCATGCTCGACGGATTGAAAACAAGCGCCCAGAAATCCACGATCACCGCCCGGTTCTGGATCGGGTCGATCATGTGCCCCGCCGGCGTCTGCATCCACGAATTGGCGATGATGATCCAGATCGCCGAGAAGATCGAGCCAAGCGAAACCATGCACGTCGCGAAGAAGTGCATCTTGGGCGAAACGCGATCCCATCCGAACACCAGCACGGCGAGAAACCCCGACTCCAGGAAGAATGCGAAGATCCCCTCCGCCGCCAGCGCGCTGCCGAAAACATCTCCCACATACCGCGAGTAGTTCGCCCAGTTGGTGCCGAACTGAAACTCCATGACAATCCCGGTCGCGACACCCATCGCGAAATTGGCCGCGAAGATGCGGCTCCAGAACTTCGTCATCGCGTGATACTGCCGGTCGCCGGTCCGCAGGTAGGTTCCCTCCATCATCACCATCAGCACGCCCAGCCCGATCGAAAGGGGCGGGAACAGATAGTGAAACATGATCGTCATCGCGAACTGGATGCGGGAGAGAACTTCAACTTCCATGGCGCGGCTCCCGACAGACGAAAGGCTTCCCGTGTTTTAGCACGAACTGGGCCCGAGGCCCTTTCCAAAGTCTTTCTCGCCAGCTTTCGGGCATTCCGCACCCCTCCCCGCCATCCGCTACCCTCTCCGCCAGTCCGAAGGCAGTTTTCGAGTCTTCCGAATGCTCGTTCTAGAAAATCGACCCCCACGCAATCTGAAGTGGTACCACGCCGGGCCGTTGCTCTTTGGCGACTGGGGGACGAGCCGCCTCTATGTCCTCGGCCTCGCTTTCTACTACACCGCTCACGCCTCGGTCCTCTACCTCGCCGCAATGTCCCTCATCATGGCGGCGGTCGCCTGGGCGTACACCGTGGTCTGCCGCTGCTTCCCCGATGGTGGCGGCGTCTACTCAGCCGCCCGCCGCCTGAGCCCAACGCTCGCGGTCCTCGGCGCAACACTGCTGCTTTGCGACTACATCGTGACCGCTGCCCTTTCGGGCATCGAGGCATTTCACTACCTCGGCGTCGGTTCGACCAAGGTCGTGATCATCTCCGTGGCCGCGATCGCCATTATCGGCGTCGTGAACTGGCTCGGTGCCCGCAACGCGGGCAGGTTGGCGCTCATCATCGCGGTGCTTTCGATCGCGCTCTCTGCTTTCATCGCGATCCTGTGCATTCCGTGGCTTGGCGAAGGAATCAAGCGCGTCAGCCTGCACGACGGTGGCCAAAGCTCGCCTTGGCAGATGTGGGAATCGCTGGTCCGAATCGTGCTCGCGCTCTCGGGGCTCGAAGCCGTCGCAAACATGACCGGCCTCATGAAAGCGCCAGTCGCCAAAACAGCCAAACGCACGATCTGGCCAGTCTTGTGCGAAGTCGTCCTCCTGAACCTGATTTTCGGTGTTGCGCTCAGCGCAATGCCCGGGCTCCGCAATCAGACCGTTCCAGATTTCGTCCAGTACGAGCGAATCGAAGGCCGCGCCCCTGAAAATGTGCCCGCCGAAGTGAAGGATTACCGCGACACCGCGATGAAGCTGGTGGCCGTCGAAACCGCCACACGCCAGTTTGGCGATCGCACCGGTCAGGTCTTTGGAATCATCACAGGCATCATTTTCGGCCTGCTGCTGCTTTCAGCGGTCAACACTGCCGTCATGGCGATGGTCTCGGTGCAGTACTCGCTTGCGCAAGATGGCGAACTGCCTCGAATGGCAACGAGGCTCAATTACTCCGGTGTTCCATGGGTCCCCTTGATTATCGCATGCGCTGCGCCGGCAGTCTTGCTCATGGTCGAGGCCGACGTGAAGGCTCTGGGTGAGCTCTACGCAATCGGCGTTGTCGGCGCGATCACAATCAACCTGTTCTCGTGCGCCGCGAACAAAAAACTCTCGATCAAGCAATTCGAGCGCATCGGCCTCTGGTCCCTCGCGGCACTCATGGCAATCATCTTCCTCACGATCGTCGTCGCGAAGCCCAACGCGACAATCTTCGCGGGTGTCATTGTCACCGCTGTTCTGATCACCCGGTTCTTTGTTCGCATGCGTGCCCGCCGCATCGCCGCCAGCCCCCTCCCCGAACCGACCATCGGCTGGATCGCGCAGATCCGCGATCAGCCCGCAGTTCCCGGCCCCGGTCCGCGCATCATGCTCGCGGCAAGAGGTCGCGATCAGGCGGCATATGCCGTCGATATGGCCAAACGCCGCAAGGCCACTTTGTTCGCGATCTACGTCCGCACGCTCCGCCTGATGGACATGGTCCCCGGCCAGGTGCCCAAGATCGAAGACGACCCCGAAGGCCAGGCGGCGCTCGGCACCGCTGCGGTTCTCGCTCGCGAAGCGAACATCCCGTTCGTTCCGATCTACGTCACAAGCAGCGACGTCATGAGCGAGATTCTGGATTACACCGTGACGTTCGGATGCGACACGCTGATCATGGGTAAGAGCCAGCGAACGCCCTTCAGCCGCGCCGTGGTCGGAGACGTTGTTGCCCGCGTCGCGGAAAACTTGCCAGAGGGTGTCTCGCTCCTGACGCGAGCGCCGGGCCCGTTCGAGCACGCGGAAGAAGTGAAACCCGCAAACGGAGTTCACAAAGAAGCGGAGTCGTACAAAGAAGATCAGGAAAGCTAGTTTTCGATGTATGCTCGCTTCGAATGACCGAAGCCGCCTTCCGCAAACTCGCGCTCAGCTTCCCCGATGCGACAGAAAGCTCCCACCTGGGCCACGCGGATTTTCGCGTGAAAGGCAAGATCTTCGCGACCCTGCCGTTTGAAGACGATGACGAAGCGAAAGGCAACCTCCCCGGCGGCGTCGGCGTCCTGAAACTCACACCCGATCAGCAGGACGAGTTCATCGAAGCGTGGCCCAAGTGTTTCGAGCCCGTGCCCGGCGGTTGGGGCCAGCGCGGTTACACGCGAGTCTTATTGCGTGCGACTTCAACTCCGGTTATGCGCAAGGCTCTCAAAGTGGCGTGGATGAACCTCACCCAGAAAGTCTCCGCAGCCGCGCGCACACCGCGAAAACATTCGGCGAAATCAAAGCCGCATTGACACCGGCTTTGATGAAATCGCTTACACCGCAAGAACTCGAATTGGCCTTTGAGAAACGCTGAAATTCTCGGGCCACTTGAACGTCGCGAATAACCGGTTTGTGCCGCGTGCAGCGGCACGCCGCGGCACTTCACGGCTCGCATCGAAAAGTCTGCAGGCCGCAACTACGAACTTCGCGTATGTTGGAGAGGTAGAGATTGATCTCCGTAAATGGAGAGGGAGAAAGACACAATGAAGAAGCATGCGTTCGTTCTTGCCGCTTTGGCGGCGAGCGTCGGATTGGCCTCGACCGCCGGTGCGTCAGTAATTTTCACCGGTTCGGGTTTCAACCCCGAAGGCGGCGTGAACGTTGCCGGCTCCGCTGCATTCACCATTTCAGGAAACACGCTCACGCTCGTGCTGAAAAACACGACGGCGCCCCGCTCGACCGCGCAGGGAAACGCCATGACCGGTGTGACGTTTGATATCAACCCCGGGTCTCCGCTGCTGAGTCTGACAAGCACCGCCTTGACCGGCGGCGCCAATCTCTGGACCAGCAAGACCGCGTCCAGCAATTCCGCATTGCTCGGTGGCTCGTGGACCAGCGTGCTGGGCGCCTCGCCGCTCGGTGAGTACGGCGTCTCGACGTCGGGCTTCAACGGCAGATTCAACGGCGGATCGATCGCACTGGGAAACTCCGCGCCAAACTACGGCATCGTCTCGGCGGGAACCTTTAACGGCACGAACGTGTCCTTCTCAGGCTCGCAGTTCCCCTTCGTGCAGGACTCGATGACGTTCACGTTCAGCGGAATCGCCGGCTTCACCGAAGCCCAGATCAGCAACGTGAAATTGCTCTTCGGAACCGACGGTACCGGTGTGATCCAGACCGTCCCGACCCCGGGCGCCCTCGCGCTCGCGGGCCTCGCCGGAGTGGTTTCAGTGCGCCGCCGTCGCGCCTAAGCACGTCATTCATCACCTCTTTCGCGAGCTCGGGAATTCCCGAGCTCGCTTTGTTTAATGAATTACCGCGCGCATTCTCTTTGAGCCCGAGAAACGCAACCACCCCCGGATTCATTCACCGACTCGTTCGACACACCTCGCCGGCTTTGTCGCCCGCTACGGGCAAAGCAACTCGTTGTACGCAGCCACGAATAGCGTGAAATCCGAATCGTCGACAAATCCGTCGCCGTTGATATCCGCAGGACAACCCGGCGGCATGGTCGGATCGGCGCAGTCGAGAATGTTGTACCCGACCACGAAGATGCTGAAGTCGGAGTCATCCACGAATCCATCGTGGTTGAGATCGGATGGACAACCGCTCTCACCTCCGCCGTACTGAAGGTGATCGACTTCGAGCCCTCCGCTGTTGTGCCGGATGCGGATCGCGGAAATCCCCTGCGAATAGACCACTCCGTAAAACCGGTCCTCCGCCGTCGTCCCGTTCACGGCGTTGTCGGCGTGATGACCGACCACCGTGCCCAGTGATTGTCCCGTCGCGTTGTACGCCTCAAAGGTGATCGTCGCTCCGCCGCCTCCGTCCGTCCAGACGATTCCCGCGTGCGTTGGAAGCGAGCCGAGCACCGCGGCACTGAATGTGAACCTCACATCCGCGCCGGCAACAAAGAACGAATCGCCATTCAGCCCGGAACCATCGATGTGGCCGTCGTCGCAGTCCACCGAATCGTGAATCGCCGGCCCAAAGACGACGCTGGTCACGCCGCCATGATCAGCGCTGACGCCGGGAACGTTGAGTAAGTGATCCTCAAAGGTTTCGAGATGAAAATACCCCAAAGACAATCCGCTGAAAGGGCTATCACTGAAACACACATAAGGAGTGGGGCCCAGTAGCGTTTGCGCCGACGAACTCGTCGAACCCAGTACGCAGACAAGTACGCCGGTCAAAAGCGTCGCCGATCGATGGAGCATGAACCCCTCCTTGCTCAATGAGTTTCGAGAACCCCGCGCAGCGAGACTAACCGCGATTGAACGCGATTCAAATGAAAAGTCGACGCAATGAGCGCGCGCCTGCCCGAGCGCTCCCCACATTGAGTCCGCCCACCCCTCGCCCCGCTCCAAGAATGGCCCATTACGGGCAGAGCAGCTCGTTGTAAGCGCCCACGAAAAGCGTGAAATCCGCATCGTCCACAAACCCGTCGCGGTTGATGTCCGCCGGGCATCCGGTCGGCATGGTCACATCGGCGCAGTCGAGGATGTTGTAACCGACAACGAAGACCGTGAAATCCGCATCTTCGACCAGGCCATCGTGATTGAAATCCGCCGGACACGGAATGGTGTCGCTCACCGTAATCCGCAGATTGTCCATCGCCCACGATTCATCGTCGAGGCTCTGAATCCCCGGCCCCTCGATGATGAACGTGATCACCGCGCTCGAAGCAGTGTGCGCGAGATTATGAAACCGGGGCTCCAGATACATGTTGTACGCGCTGTCGGTGTAGTAGCTTCCCGGCCCCGAGAAACCCAGATCCTGCCGACGCACCAGAAGCACCCCGAAAGGCGCCACATACGACTGATCCTGCGCCGCCGTCGCATTCGCAAACGACTCGCGGAAGATGGTCACACCATCAACCTGCACGCGCAGAAAATCGCCTTCCGGGTACGAGCCCGTGCCGTCGAGCGAGTCGATCGCGGCAAACAAAAAATCAATGCTCAGCCAGTTGTGCGCCGGAAGATTGCTCAGCGACACCGTGACAAGGTTGCCGGTCGGGCTGCGAAGAAAGCTGCCACCGAACTGATTGCCGCTCGGCCCCACGCCCGCAAATTGCTGCACCCCGGTCAGCGTTGCAACACCTGGCGCTATCGGCGCCGGCAGAACACCGTCGAAATCACTCGAGAGAACCACCGTCTGTCCCGAGGCCGTGGAAATGGCAAGGCCCGCGGCAATCGCAAGCGACGACAGAATCAATGAACGCATCGGAATGTTCCTTTCGGGCACGGTGGAATACAAGAAGAAATGGTATTCGGTCCGTCAAGCGATCAACCTGCCGCGGATTTCGCCAGACGCTACGGACAAACGAGCTCGTTGTACGCGCCAAGAAAGATCACAAAGTCTGCATCGTCGACGCCAAGGTCACGATTGAGATCCGCGGGGCAATCGGGGAGCATCTCGTTGCAGTCGAGGATGTTGTATGCAGCGAGAAAGATGACAAAGTCTGAATCATCCACCTGTTCGTCGCAGTTGAGGTCGGCGGGGCAGGCCTTCACGTTCACGGTGACACTGGTACACGTTGAAACGCCGCAGGCTGTCTCCCAGCGGGCGAAGTAGGTGGTGGTGACCAACGGAGAAGCGATCGACAGGCCGTCGCCGGTGCCCGCAAGTGCGCCGGCGCAGGAACCGGTTAACCATCGAAGAGTGGTGCCCGAGCCACCGGTGACATAAAGCGTGATATTGCCCGAGTCGTTGCGGCACAGCTCGTTGCGATTCACGCCCGCGCTCGCCGGAGGGGCGGGGTTGGTGTCGACTGTGATCGTGGTCGAAGAGCACGAAGCCGAAACGGCGTTGTCGGCGGGCCGCCGCGCCCGCGCAAAGTAGTTGGTCGAGGTTGTCGGCGAGACAACGATCGGATTGCCGGTGGCGACAAACGTTCCGAGGCACGATCCCCTGTACCAGTCGATAACGATCCCGGCGGGCGGAGCCGCGACGGAGAGCGACGACGATCCGCCCGCGCAAACGTGTGGCAGGGTCGCGGCAGGATCGGTTGGAATCGAGGGCAGCACGGCCGACGTGATCGTGAAATCCACGTCGCTGATGTCAAAGAAGATGTTGTTGTCTCCGTTGACACTGATGCGAGCGGAGGAGGTTGCGGTGTTCGGAACGATGATGTTCGCCGAGCCGCTGTTGGGGGTGCCCCCGACGAGCTTGATCGGGAAACTCAGGCCTCCGTCAGTGGAAAGGAGAATCTCGACCGTGGCGCAGTTGATGCCATTGGCGGTTGTGCCGGCGACATTCCACGTAACGGTCTGTGTGCTGAAGCCGGGCCATGTGACGGCGTTGTTGGGCGATGTGACCTGGAACGCCGCGCCGGTGTCAACCGCAGTGACAGTGGTGGATGCCGAGTTCACGCCGCCCCTGCCGTCGCGGACGGTTAGGAAGTAGGGCGCGACGCGGGCGACCGCGGGAAGCTTTTCGCCGAGCATAAATGTATTGGCTACGAGGTTGGCATTCGCGGGGAACTGGCGGAAGTTCTGACTCACCGGAAGGAGCGAGCGCTGGATCGGACTCGTCCCATTGTCCGGGGTGGTGAGCAGTGTGGCCGGGCCGAGCGAGTACGCCTCCCAGCAAAAGGTGAGCGGGTCGCCGTCGGCATCGGTAGCGCTGCCGGTCAGGGTGTAGGGCGTGTTGGTCGGAATCGTGAACTCCGCGCCCGCGTTGACGCTTGGAGCGCTCTGACGAGTGATGGTGGATGTGCCGCAGTCGGGGATAGTGGCAAGAAACGCGGCGACTTCGTCGAGCGAGGCGTGATGGAAATACGGATCGGAATGGAGCTGGAGATTTTCGGCTTGCTCGATACCGGCGTACGCCATGATGGTCGAGCCCGATCCGGGCTCGTAGGCGGTGGCACCGTGGCGATTGCCTGAATCTCGGGATGTATTGAAAGTGTGGTTGGCGCCGAATTGATGGCCAAGTTCGTGCGCAACGTAATCGACATAGAACGCATCGCCGGCCGGGGAAGCGAGGCCGGTCTCTCCACGAGCTTTTCTCGTCGATTTGCAGACGGCATTGAGCGCGGCCTGCCCGCCGCCGGCGGTCGAGAAGACATGGCCGACGTCGTAATTGGCATCGCCAATGACGTTCGTCAGGTTGGTTTGGTTCTCGCTCGTGAGCGAAGAAGGACTGCCATTGCTGTAAGGATCGGTGGCGGCGTTTGTATAGACGATGCTGGAGTTGTTGGCGATGAGAATCAGGCGGACGCAGAATTCCTGCAGGTAAATGCCGCTGACGCGATCGATGGCCGTGACAATGGCCGCCTGCCCGTTGGCGACCGTGCCGCCAAAGAAAGCGGTGTATTCACCCGTCGCCGCAACCGCCAGCCGGAAGTCTCGTCGGACGTTGCCCGTCGCGGAACGATTCTGAAACGGATTGTCCTGCTTCGGGACGCCGAACTCGCGGCTGAATTCGTCCGTGACAAAACACTTCCAATCGTCCGGCGGCGTCAGGTCGCTCTTGTGATAACTCGTGTAAAGGTTGGTATCTCCCATCGTGACAGGGTCGATCCAGTACGAGCCGCTCGCGCTGAGGATTTGGGCGCGAAACCCCAGGGAAGTGATGTCAATCTGCGCATGTGATCGCGGATTGTCGATCGAGTCGCCCGCGTAGGTCTTGAAGTCTGGAAACTGCGCCGCAAGGCCGGGCTCCATGATCGAAGTCTCGAAGACCTCGAAGCGCTCGAACGATCCATCCGGCTTTGGAAGCGCGATCACCACAGGAGCTGCGCGCACGCCGACATCGTCATGCAGACTCTCGTGAGGGGCGCCGGCAAGTTGGGATCGGATCTTGCTTGTGTCCAGCAGCACCTGGGAGCCGCCGGAGGGACGGACGAACGGCTGCGCGCCGAGAATGGCGTCCGGGAACTTCTCGGGCAGGACGCTCCACGGCTCGTAAACGCCCACCGATTCATCCGGCGGCGGTGCCGCGGCGACTGCCACTCCCGCAATCAGCGCCAAACCTGGAACCAGAACGAGCTCCAGGCGGTGTCGAATGAACCGGAGCATCTTGACAGGCTCCCTCGCGGTGCAGAAGTGCCCGGGAATCGCCAGCATATCAGGCTTTCCAAAACCGACCAACGAAACTCGAAGCATCCGCGCACAGACCCCCGCGAGCAAACCCCATAATTCCGGAGCCAAACCGCACCCGTGAAGGCGAGAATGGAATCACTTCAACGCGTCAGACGCAATCCGAGAGATGCGCCGTTCCTGAGCACGACTAAACCAAGGGCGACGAGCATGCAATCGATGTGGGATCAAGCCGACTGGGTTCAGCCGTGAACAAAGCCGAGTTCGACGATCTCGGTGCGCGAGTGGAAGCGTTGCCTCAACGAGATAGGTATTTTTACCGATCATTGGCATAAGCAAATTCTACTTTTTTCGCGAATTCGCCGTATTTAAACCAAACACAATCCAAATCTGGTACACTACCCCCTGCGTGCCCGCGCACCCAGCCCGATCGTCTGCGTCCTCTACATCCGTCCAACCTCTACCACACCTTCAACCACGCACACAGGCTCGATCGCTCCGCTCAAAGCCCGCTCCAACACACAACCGCAAGCCGGCTCTCTCCCACTTCACGCCAACATCACGCGTTTCTCGCCGCGCACGCGCTCACCAAGAGCCCCGCGGCACATTCCCCCTTCCCCTTCTTCTCGTTTCATCGAAAGGTCCAGCCCATGCCACGTCAAAGCCGCAAATTCACCCGCGAAGAGATCGTCGACGCCCTCGTTTCCCTCGGCGCCGAACTTGGGCGCACGCCCAGCAAGTCCGACTTCTTCACGAAGCTCAGCCTGAATCAACACCACTTTGAAAAGCACTTCAACACGTACAACGACGCGCTCGCCGCCGCAAACCTGCAACCCAACATCGTGAAGTGCCGCGATGCAGATCAACTGCTCGATGACTGGGGAAACCTCGCCCGCCAGCTCGGACATGTCCCGACGCTCATCGAGTACAGATCGCAAGGCAAATACAGCTTCAACGCCTTGCGGTGCCTGTTTGACTCATGGAAAGGTGTCGGAAAAGCTTTCTACACCCGTTCCGCCGAAGACCGCAAGTGGCACGATGTCATCAAGTTCATCGAGGCCCGCACCGCCCGACGCGCCGAAAAAGTGCTTGTCCCGTCCGACCTCGATCCCGCAACCAACTTTGCCCCGCCCACCACAGCGACATACGGCAAACCCCTCAACTTTGATTTTCTCCGCCACGCGCCCGTCAATGAATCAGGTGTCGTCTATCTCTTCGGTTGCCTTGCAACAACGCTCGGCTATTCGGTCGAGGCGATCCAGATCGGGTTCCCCGACTGCGAAGCCAAGCGCGAAGGCAAAGACGGCCGCCTCCGGCGAGTCCGCATCGAGTTCGAATTCGAAAGCCGGAACTTCGAACTGCACAAGCACGATGCTTCCGCCTGCGACGTCATCGTCTGCTGGAATCACAACTGGAAGGAATGCCCCCTCCCCGTCGTCGAACTCTCCAGCGAACTGAAAAAGCTCCAAAAAGCTGCCTGATGCTTTTTCCGAATATCGAATGCCCAATGCCCAATGCCCAATGCGCCCGCTTTCCCACGCCGAAGGCGTGACCGGTCATAGCCGGGGCTTGCCGCGAACGCGGCAGCCCCGGAAACAAACGCTTAATCCCCCGCAGGCCGAAGGCCTGCTCACTCACCGATCACAAGCACACACTTCGTGTGCGTGAAAAGCCCAATGCCTGATGCCCACTTTCTCGTTTCTTTGACAACCAAACAAGTCTCAGAAAAAGGCGCAGTCACAAAACTGCATCCGCCGCGTTCCCATCTCCGGCCCCGAAGGGGCCAAGGCCTGTAGCCACGGGTGCAGCGCAGCCCGGCGCCAGCCGGGCCGCGCAACCCGTGGACCGGAAAATTTTCATCCAGTTTTCTGCCCCGGAGGGGCAGCGGACTGAAAGGCCACGATGCCCGGTACCTACTCCCAAATCCTCCTGCACATCGTCTTCTCGACAAAGCGCCGCACACCGTGGATCACGCCCGACGTCGCCGAGCGCCTGTATCCGTACATGGGCGGCATCGTGCGGAGCGAAAAGGGTGTCCTCCACGACATCAAAGGCATCGAGGACCATATCCACATGTACCTGCGGTGGCGGCCCGACAAGACCGTGTCGGACTTGATGCGGGACGTCAAGGCGAACTCGTCCAAATGGATACACGACACGTTCCCAAGTCTCGGTGCATTCGCTTGGCAGGAGGGGTACGGCGCGTTCTCCGTCAGCAAGTCGCAGGAGGGCGCGGTCAAGGCGTACATCGCCGGTCAGCACGAGCATCACAAGAAAGAAGACTTCAAGTCCGAACTCCTGCGGCTGCTCCGCCTGCACGAGATCGAGTTTGAGGAGAGGTACGTGTTCGATTGAAGAGTCGTGCCCGCCTCCTCTACCCCTCCGGGACAGAATGTTGAACGGGATATCTCCACTGGTTCCGCGAGGCCGAAAGCAGCCTCGCTCCACCAGTGGCTACAACCCGCGGCCCCGTTGGGGCCGTTGTTATCGTCGGTCGCGACCGTCCATTCCTCTTTCGGCTCGGCGCGGCCAGCGCGCGTTTACCCCGTCGTGCAAGCGCCTCTTCGCCCCAACGGGGCGCCGGGCTGTAGCCACGGGTGAAGCGCCGCCCGGCGCCAGCCGGGCCGTGCAACCCGTGGATCGAATCGCGCAGAGCCCTCCTGCCCCGGAGGGGCAGCGGCATGTAGCCACGAGTGAAGCAAGCGAGTCTTCGAGCCCGCGGAACCCGTGGGAAGAATCACGCAGATCCATCCTGCCCCGGACTGGCAGAGGAACTTCGCACGACCGCAAGCGAATGCGTAAACGGACAAACCACAGAGCGGCGATCGATTCCCTGTCCGCGTTTTCGCCCCAACGGGGCGGCGGGCTGTAGCCACGGGTGAAGCGCCGCCCGGCGCCAGCCGGGCCGCGCAACCCGTGGATCGAATCGCGCAGAGCCCTCCTGCCCCGAAGGGGCAGAGGAATGCTGCACACACGTTCTACGGACACGTCAACTCGTTGTACGCGTTCGCGAAGACGACAAAATCCGCGTCATCGACAAACCCATCGTGATTGAGATCCGCCGGACAACCCGCAGGCATGGTCGGGCTCGCGCAATCAAGAATGTCATACGCCCCCGCGAAGAGAACGAAGTCCGCATCATCGACAACGCTGTCACCGTTCAGATCGCCAGGACACGCCGCCCCAAAGGTAAACGCCGCATTCGGCTCGATCGCCGAAATGCCGTAACCGAAAATGGTCGACTTGAAATTCTGGGCGTCCGCCGGAATGCTCTCGCCCGACTGAACCCGCACGTTGACCGTTCCCGAACCGGCCGGCACCGTCACGAGCAGGTGCGAGTCATCCACATACGCCACGGAAGTGACGACCGTGTTGCCGAAGAGGACCTTGAGATTGCCGCTCGATCCCGAGAAATTCTTTCCAATGACGGTGAGCGACGAACCCGGCGCTCCCGTTGTCGAACTCAAACTGACGACGATCGGCGTCAGATCCACCATCTCGAAATCAGAAAAATGCAGGCTCTTCAGCCCGTGCGCGGAGTCTTGGATGTCATCATCGTCCCAGGTGCTTGTGATGACGTTGTTTGCATTAACGGAATAGCTCGACCCCGTCACATAAAAATTGCTGCCGTTGTCGGCGAGAATGAGTCCGTAATCCTTCATCGCCTGCGCGACGATCTTCGATTGCGGCAACATCCCCGAAATATTGACGCCCGCCTTCAAGCGGAATCGCGAACCCATCGGGGGCTGGTTGATCGGAGTGTTGTTCCCCGGATTCGCGACGTGCGACGCCGGATAGAGGTACTTGTTCAGGATGATCGCGTTCTGCAACGTAAAGCGGAGCGGATGTTTGATCACGCCTTGCGCGAGTTCATCGGGGCGGGCAAGTCCGGTCAGGATCGGCAATCCCGCGGCATCCGCCGAAGTCCACCCTCGCGGGCGGAACGTGTTGACGTTCAGATCCCAAGTCGCCTGCCCCGCCGCGTGCCATTTGTTGTCCCCGTTCTCATTCGGGCGGCTCGCGTTGAAGAACTCGTACAGAATGTTCGTGTCGATATCCCACACAAGCAAATGCGAATCACCCCGCGCAGCAAGGCCCAATCTCGGTCCGTTCTGGTAGTCGCCCTCAAGGACTGCATTGGCTGGGATCGGACAAGCTTGATGATCGCTCTGACTCGAGTAGATCCCGAGGACGACCTGGATCTTGGGCGTGGTATTGCCGTGCACGACATTGAACGGGATTCCGTAGAGGTCTCGCGCGTCCTGGAAATCCTGAGAAAAATCCGGGTGGAAGCGGCCATCGCCGTACCGGGTGATGATGTTGTTCATCACCGCGTCCGACGCTCCGGACTTCGGCGCGTTGGCGATCAACTGATTCCACGGGTTGTTGGAAGGAAACAACTGCGTGCCCAAAAGCTGCGCAGAAGCTTCGGTTTGCAGCGCGATCACGCACGCCAGCCCAATCATCCCGGAGCAAAGAATTTCCCGCATACACGACTCCTGGCTTGTCCCCGGTGACAGCGAGTTGACTTGAAGCACGCCGTTTCCTGCCTTTTCGCTGCAAAGCAGCGACAGCCAGTAGCCTGCGGCGTAAGCCGCAGGAAAGAGGGATTGGATCGCCGTAGCCGCGAAGCGGCGATACCTCGCCCGCCGCTGCACGCACGCGTGAACCAAACATACTCGAGTTTGAGACTACCGCGAGTTGGATCGAAATCAATCGGAAACTGGAGTTCCGTTCGCCAGCATGAATCCGGCGTCGCTGTCTTCCGAGGCTCCCGGTGCCTGCTCGCAAACGACAGCAAAAACCGACGCGGCCAACCCGCGCAAGTTGGGTCTCGCGGGCGCTTCCCCGCTACGCTCCCGCAACGGGAAGGAGCCCGAGTGTTGCAGGAAGAAATGCCGAGTCAGAGCGAAATGAGCGGAGAAGCAGGAGAGCTTCTCAAGGGGCTGACGCCGCCGCAAATGCAGGCCGTGCAGACGACCGAGGGGCCGCTGCTGGTGCTTGCCGGCGCGGGCTCCGGCAAGACCCGCGTGATCACACGCCGCATCGCGTTCTTGATCCATCAGGGCGTGCCTCCCTGGTCGATCCTGGCAGTGACATTCACGAACAAAGCCGCCGCGGAAATGCGCGAGCGCGTCATGACCGTCCTCGGTCATGATCCGAAGCTCACGCGCGGCTTGACGGTGACGACCTTCCATTCGCTCTGCGCACGGTTGCTCCGCCGATACGCCGAGGCCGCCGGACTCAAGCCCGAGTTTTCGATTTACGATTCATCGGATCAGGCCTCGCTCGCCAAGCGCGTGATTGCCGAGCTGCAACTCTCGACGAGCAACTGGCCCCCCCGCAGCGTGCTTTCGGCGATCTCGTCAGCCAAGAACGAACTCCTCGACGCCGATGAATTCGCGGCCCAGGCCCACGACTTCTACTCGCGAACGGTCGCGAAGATCTACCAGGGCTATCAGAAGGCTCTGAAACTCGCTGGCGCCGTCGACTTTGATGATCTGCTGGTGCTCACGGCGAAGTTGCTGAAAGGCAACGAAGAAGTTCGGCGCGAGTGCAACGAGCGCTGGCGCTATCTGCTCATCGATGAATATCAGGACACGAATCACGCCCAGTTCGTGATCGCGTCGCTCATCGCGGGCAAGAACGATGAAGGCCAGCCGCCGAATATCTGCGTCGTGGGCGATCCGGATCAGGCGATCTACGGCTGGCGCGGCGCCGACATCGCCAACATTCTCGAGTTCGAGCAGAGCTACCCCGGCACCAAGGTGATCATGCTGGGCGAGAACTTCCGCTCAACCGCCCCGATCCTGAAGGCCGCCGACACGCTGATCCGCAACAACCTCAAGCGCAAGCACAAGGACCTCTTCACGTCGCGCACCGGTGGCGAACGTGTGGAGATTTCCCTCACGCGTGATGAAAACCACGAAGCCGCGCTCGTCGTCGATTGGCTCAAGAGCGTCAAGGACGAACGCGAGGACGCAACAAATCCAATCGCCTGGCGCGAGATGGCGATTTTCTATCGCACCAATTCGCTCAGCCGCGTGATGGAAGATGCACTGCGTTCCGCGGCAGTCCCCTACACCATCGCCCGGGGCACCGCGTTCTACGAACGCGAAGAAGTCAAAAATGCGATCGGATACTTGCGCGTGGTCGCGAACCCAAGCGACGGCGTCTCCCTCGGACGAATCGTCAACACCCCGACCCGCGGCATCGGCTCCACAACATACGGAAAAATCGAAGACGCCGCAGCCCAGCAAGGCAGACCCGTCCTCGAAATCATGCGGGATTCCTACACGCTTTCCGAAATCGCCGGACGCGGCGCCGCCGCCGTCGGCAAGTTCGTCCAGATGCTCGACGAATGGACCGGTGGCGGCACGTTCATGGGCGCGCACGTTCCCACCGGTCTCGCCGATCTGGTCTCCCGCATCATCCGCGAATCCGGCCTCGAAGCAATGTATCGCACCCAAGCCAAAGCCAGCGGCAGCGACGCCGACCTCGAACGCCTCGACAACCTTGATGAACTCGTGAGCTCGGCCCGACAATTCGAGATGGAATTCGATGCAATGGCGGACCCAGCCGCGGAAAACGCGGACGGGCTCGCGCGTCCGAGTGATCAGACACCGCCCCTGCTTGCGCTGCTTCGGGCGTATCTCGAGTCGATCGCGCTCGTGGCCGATGCCGATGCGGTCGATCCCGCGCAGGGCGCGATCACACTCATGACGCTGCATGCAGCAAAGGGGCTGGAATTCAAAGCGGTCGCGATCATCGGTCTTGAAGAGGGCCAACTTCCTCACAGTCGCGCCCGAGAATCGCAGGAGCAGCTCGAAGAAGAACGCCGTCTGTGTTTCGTGGGAATCACGCGGGCGATGCGCCGTTTGCACCTCACCAGCAGCCGCTACCGGACGATGCGCGGCATTCCAGAACGAACGATTCCAAGCCGCTTCCTCGAAGAATTGCCCAAGGATTCGGTGATCATCAGCGATCAGGCCGATGTGCTCGGCGGGCTTGATGATTTCATCGAGCGGGGAGAAGGCGGTAGTGGTGGGGGCCAGAGGTACGAAGCCGAAGGCGAGTTCGCCGCGAAAGACTCCAAGCGCGCCAAACTCGCATGGAGCGGCACAGGTTCGCGCGGTTCGAAGAACTCACCTTTCCCAGTCGGCAGCGTCGTACGTCATCCCCAGTTCGGTGAAGGCGAAGTGATCAATGTCACTTCCGGAGCCAATGCCCGCGCAACCATTCGCTTCCGAGGCGTCGGAACCAAGACTCTCGTCCTCGAATACGCCCGCCTCACTCGCGTGAAATGAACTTTCCACTGGCTCGGCGCGCTTCACATTCGAAGTCAAAGATCGCATTCAAGGAGTACGTCATGAAGACGCATCGCGTTGCTGGTTGTCTCTCACTCTCGCTTCTCGCCGGAACCGCACTCGCGCAGAACGAGTCGCAAGCTCCGGTCGTCACGATCTACAGCACGCTGAACCCCGGCCAAGGCGTGCCGCGCGATGCACTGGCCCAGGCCCGGTACAACGGCGGCTGGTCGAACATCTCAAACATCGTGCAAGGCTTCGCAACCGTCCGCCAGTACCTCAAGCTCGATCTGAAAAACGGCCTCAATGACGTCCGCGTCACCGACGTCGCCGCATTAATCGAACCCACGACCGTCTCATTCCAGTCGCTCACCGCCCCAACGACTCGCGTCCTCGAACAGAACTTCCAGTTCGACCTCATCGGGCGGGAGAAGCTGCTCGAGAAGTACCTGGATAAAGAGATCAAGGTCGGGGCGTCGTCCGGCGACACGATGTCGTTCACCAGCGGCACACTGCTCAGCACCGCCGGCGGCATCGTGATGCGTGACAAAGGTGGCCAGATCCAGATCGTCGGCAACGCCACCAACTTCGAGTTACCCGCGCTGCCGCAGGGGTTGCTCACGCGCCCGACTCTGCTCTGGCAGGTCGAAACGCAGCAGCCTGGTACGCATACCGCGCGAATTAGTTACGAGACCGAGGGCATGACCTGGTGGGCGGATTACAACGTGCTCTTCGCTCCGGGCAAGGACAACAACAGCGGCACGCTCGATCTCTCGGCGTGGGTGAGCATCGTGAATCAGTCTGGGGCGAGTTATCCGGAGGCCACACTCAAGTTGATCGCCGGACGCGTGAACAAGATTCAGCCTCAGAACAACAGGTACGAGTACCGGATGGCAAAGGCCGCACTGGAAGATCGCGCCGACGGCGGCTTTGAGCAGAAGGCATTCTTCGAATATCACCTCTACACGCTCGGGCGCGCGACAACGCTGCCGGACAACTCGACCAAACAGATCGAGCTTTTCCCTTCCGTCCTGAAGATCCCCTGCGAGAAGACGCTTGTCTATGACGGTCTGGCGATGGATGCCGGCGACTACGGCGGCCCGATGACGGATCAGGGATTTGGAGCACAGGGCCGTACGACAGTGGACGTGTACCTGCGCTTCCAGAATTCAAAGGCCGCCGGCCTTGGTATTCCGATGCCTGCTGGGCGCGTGCGCGTCAGCCAACTCGATCCCGGTAAGAACGAGAATCCCGCCGATGCGATGGCCGAGTTCGTTGGCGAGGACGTTTTGAAGCACACGCCCAAAGACGAATCGGTGCTACTGAAGCTGGGAGCCGCGTTCGACGTGGTGGGGGAGCGCAAGCAGGTCGACTTCAAGGTCGACAGCAACCGGCGCACAATGGAAGAGACCATCGAGATCAGCGTGCGCAATCGCAAGGACGTGAAAACGAACGTGATCGTCCGCGAGCGCCTTTATCGATGGGCCAACTGGGAAATCAGCGGCGCAACTGAAAAGTACGAAAAGACCGATGCGCGCACCATCCAGTTCCCGCTCACGCTCGAGCCGGGAAAGGAAGGCAAAGTGCGCTACACAGTGAAGTACTCGTGGTAGCGGCGCGTACTCGTCGCGAGTTCAGGGCTCGGCCTTGACTGGTGCCGGCGATGACCCTTCGGGACCGGGCGATTCCGGCCTCGGCGCGGGCGCCGCCGTCCCGGGGGTCACAACCACCGGCTTGCCCGGCGTTCCGGCGTGCTCCACGCGCGGGTCGCTACCCGTCGCGTACTCCGGCGTCTTGCGGATCGTGACGTCCATCCGACGCGAGTACTTATCCGGGCACGCCATCACACTGTTGAGTTCGCCGCCCCGCGTCGGGCGATCAAAGAACTGCCACCGCATCGCATCCGGGTTCGCCGGATTGTCCGGATACTGCGCTTCATGGAACCGAAACGTGAGCTGCTTACCCACCGGCACATCGGCAGTCCAGACCGGCTCCCCCGTGCGAACGTCGACCAAGGTGATGGTCACCGGGTAGTACTCGTTTGAGATGAAGGTGAATGTGTCGTTCGAGCGCATCGAGCCGCCGGGGCGGTACACGTTGCATCCGGCGAGTGAAACGAGAGAGAGCGTTGTCGCGATAGCGGCGCGGCCAAAGTGCATCGAGATTCTCCGGCTCTGTCGGGAGGGTTGTGAAGTTCTGGGCTCCCGCTGAGCGTCCCAGAATGTATCGGCATCCTGACAGTTCGTCGTGATTTGTCGCCAAGATCGTTCGGAAAACGGTCGGTTGGGTGAAGGATAAACTCGCTCCGATGCTAAATCTCGCAGAATCGCTCCGGATTGGCCACGGCTACGACCTGCACCGACTCGAGCCGCTGGCCCCTGCCGGCGCGGGGCGTCCTCTACTGGTCGGCGGAGTGCGTCTGGATTCGGATCGCGGTCCGGTGGCCCACAGCGACGGTGATGCACTTTTGCACGCCGTCACAGATGCGCTGTTGGCTGCGGCGGGATTGCCGGATATCGGACAGCTGTTCCCGGACACCGACGCGCGCCACGAATCGCGCGATTCACAGGAGTTTCTGAAGGAGGCGGGCGTCCGGGTTCGCAATGCCGGCTGGGTGGTCGCAAACATCGACGCGACGGTGATCCTGGAAAAGCCCAAGCTCAGTCCGCACAAACAGGCGATGCGATCGAATATCGCATCGGCGCTCGACATCGATTCGTCGCGGGTCGGGGTGAAGGGCAAGACGCACGAAAAGGTGGACGCGGTCGGTGAATCGCGGGCGATCGAAGTCCACGTGGTCGCGCTGCTCGTGCGCAATTAGGACAACTGGCTCATAACTTTGGAATTGGCACCGAACGCTGCCTGCGCCGGAGCATGCTGTCGGTCAATCCCGGAAAGAGCGTCGCTGCCCCGAGGGCAAAGCGAACAGGAAAACTTGTCCAGACCTCGCCCCCGTGCGGCCTGCGAAGGCGTTTCACGATTGCATTCGCGACGACGTCCGCGGATTGCTTCAGCCTGTCCGGAGTTTGAATGCTCGTGCGCTGGCCACCGGAGTGAGTTGAAACAGTGTCGAAGAATTCCGTGCGTGTTCCGATCGGATGAACGGTGGAAACACACACGCCCTGTCCATCAAGCTCTACACGCATCGCACGCCCGAAATGATCCTGAAGCGCCTTTGTGCCTGAATATGCGGCAAAGTTGGGAAGCCCGATCTTGCTCACGCAGCTCGAGCACGCAAGCACGTGCCCCTTAATCGGCCCTGGATTCTTCGCGAGCATGTGCGTCGCGCCAAGCCTCATCAGCTCAAGGCTCGACCAGAAGTTCGTTTGGAAAATTAGATCGAGTTCGGCGTCGGTGTACTGAAGCACCTGACGCTCAATTCCGTAGCCGGCGTTTGAGAAGATGGCGAAGAGTGAACCGAATTTCTCGCAGGAAGAATCGACAAGTCGCTGATTCTCGCCTGGAGCCGTGACGTCCATGGCGATCGCTTCGGCCCGCCCGCCCGAAGCGCGGATCTGTTCAACACCTTGACGCAGTTTGTCTTCGCGCCGCGCGGCAAGGACCACATTCATGCCCGCGCGAGCGCAGGCAAACGCGGTAGCGAGTCCGATTCCGGAGCTGGCGCCCGTGATTGCGATCGTTTTGCCGGTGAGGTTGATCTTTGCCACGCACTATTTCTGAGTGTCGCCGGTCCAAATATGCGGCCGAGCGTCAAGCAAAGCGTATTCAATTTGCGTGCGGCGAGTGAGGCGTCATTCCGCCATCATCGATTCCATTTTGACGCCCGCTGGTGCGCGCCGGACCAGCCAGCGCAGTTCTTCGAGTCGGAAAATAAACGCCAATGCGCCGTAACTCAAGCCACCCACACTGGTTGCGACGCACAGTCGCAGGAGCCTCATCCACCATCCGTGAGGCGAAGGCCAGAACGTGATCGCAGCCCAGACCGCGACCCCCATGAGTATCGCGACCGCGAGGATCTTTATTGCGGCCACGAGCGTGGCGCGATCAAACACATCCGCGTGCAACTTCTTCCTCGCAATCCACGCGACGATCATGGCCTGCGCAACGGCGCAAATCCCTGTCGAGAGCGCGAGTCCGGCTTCTCGCATGAACCAGATCAGCACGAGATTGAGCGTGAAGTTCGCCGCCACCATCGTGACCGCCACGAGCATGGGTGTTCGCGTGTCACCCTTCGCATAAAAAGCACGCGCCAGAACATGATTCAGCGAATACGCCCACACGGCGGGCGCGAAGCAGGAGACGACGAGAGCGGAACGGGCGAGGCCATCCTCGGTAAACCGGTAGAACATCGTGCGTACGAGGTCTTCACGCACCACGATCAGCCCGATACTCGCCGGTACGCCGATAAAGAGCGAGAGCCGCACCCCACGCCTCAGCACATCCACAAATGCAATCGAGTGGCCCGCGGTTCGGGAGAGCAGCGGGAAAACCGCGGTGGCGACGGCAATTCCAAATACTCCCAGAGGGAACTGATAAAGCCGAGATGTGTACGACAATATTGCATTTGACGACTGATCGAGCGTGACAGCTATACCGAAGATCGTCGGCCCGAACGTGACCGGCCATGAAGCGATGAAGCCGTCCATGATCGTGTTGAGTTGGAGAGTTCCGAGCCCGAGGAGCACCGGCACGAATCGTTTGAGCACTCTGCCTGCCGCTGCCTTTGCATCCGCCGTGGCTCTCGTCCATCGGACAAGACCCCGAAGCGCCACGAGCGACCACACGATCTGCAAGATGCTCGCAACGACGGCGGAAATGCCCACCAGATACGCGGTTGATTCACGAGAGACGCCGGGCCATGCGAATGGCACCAGTGCCGCGACGATCATGAGGACGTTCAGTATGACTGGCGCGCCCGCCGGTGGGCCGAATTTGCCGTGACTCTGCAGTACGCCTCCGAGGATTGCCGTGGTGCAGACCATCGGCATCATCGGAAGCATCAGCATCATCAACCGGATGGTGAGCGCACGCTCCGGATTGTTCGAACTGAAATAGAGAGCTGTCAGCAATCCAAGTTCCACCACAAGCACGATCGCGGCGGTCACAAATGTGAGGGCCCGAAGCGTCAGGGATGCCAACTGGTCGGCGGCATTCGGTGAACCTGGTCGGAGTGTCGTGTACTCCGGAAGGAAAGCGGCGGAGAGGGCTCCCTCCCCGAAAAGACGACGGAACGCGTTTGGAATGGAAAATGCAAAGTTGAATGCGGATCCAACGGCGGTGTCCCCGAAAACGCTCGCCGTCAGGAAATCTCTCGCCAGACCTGTAAATCTGGAAACGAGTGTGATGCTCGCGACGATACGGATCGCCGCGGCCAGCACGCCCCCGAGCGCATGGATGTCATGCTCCTCATGCTGCGAGGTCGCTTTTCCGTCGGTTTCGCTTCCACTCATGCTGGCAGTTGGTCCTGTCATCGCCGGCTGTTTCATCGGCTCAGGCGTCCGAACGCCCACACAGCGCCGATCGCGAGCGAGATACCCAGCACGTTGCACGCAAGGTCGTCCCAAGCGCATGTCCGCCCGAGTGCGGGAATCGCCTGCAATCCTTCATCGATACACGCGTATCCCACCGCCAGCAGCCAAGTCAGCGTCAGATTTCGCGCCGAGAAAACGGGCCCGAAAAAACCGCAGACCGCCGCGAGCACAGTCCACGCGCCAAACGCACCCAGATGCACCCAGAGATCGCTTCGCTCGACGGGTCCCTTGATCTGAAGGTTCGGCCAATGCGTTCCGGTAAAGAGCAGGATCGCATAACCCGCAAAGATCGGCCGCGGCATCCGAAACGCACTCATACCAGCGTTCCCACGTTCCCCGCACTTCCTGTCACCGTCGCATTCGCAGCCACAGGACGCGTGATCACCACCGGCTTCTCGCCTCGCGATTCACCCGCATTCGCCGGTTTGCGATCGACGAGGAAAGCATCCGCGAGCGCGCGATAGTCTTCCGCGCCGCTCGCCAGCGGCGCGTAATCGAAAATCGTCTTCCCGAAACTCGGGCTCTCGGCCAGCTTGATGTTTCTCCGGATCGCCGGGCGGAACACCAGTGCATCTTTCCAGGGCGATTCGCTTGAGCGTCCACCTTCAAAGAACGCATCCAGGTCCGCAACCACTTCCCGGGTGTGCGTGCTCGCGGCATCGTGCATGCAGAGCACAACACCTGCAACCTTCAGCTTCGGATTGATCGCCTGCGGCCCGCTGGCCAGAAGCTTCACTGTTTCAAGAAGTTTTCCCACGCCCTGCAGCGCCAGGAAGTGCGCCTGCATCGGAATCAGCACTTCATCCGCCGCGGCAAGGGCGTTTAGCGTCAACAGGCCCAGCGACGGCGGGCAGTCGATCAGCACAAAGTCCACGCGTCCCGAAAACGCCGTCACCACGCGCTTCATCCGCTCCAGCCGATCGTCGGCGGACGCAAGTTCGGTCTCGGTCGCCGCGAGGTCTGTGTGACTCGCGATCGCAAGCAGGTTTGGGGAAACCTCGCGTGCCGCTGAGACCGCATCGGTCGCGTCGTGAATCAGGTCGTAGATCGAACGTCCTTCCGCGCCATCCAATCCCAGTCCCAATGTCGCATGCGCTTGCGGGTCGAGGTCGATCACAAGCGTTCGAAATCCCGCCTGCGCAATCGCCGCGGCGAGGTTCACCGTGGTCGTGGTCTTGCCCACGCCGCCCTTCTGATTCATCAGCGCAACGCAGCGAGGCTTCGATACCGAGGTTGGAACCGATTCGTTCATGCCCGAGTATACGAATCGGCAGAATCCGCGCGTCGGGAACACATCATTTCCGTATCGATTATCGCGCGGACGCTGTTTCGCTGGCAACGCGGATCGGCTCGACCTTCGCAATTTCCGGGGTGCCGGTGATCGCTGCGACCGACGAGACCGCCGGAGTTGACCGACGCGCGTCGGAATCGATGGCCTGCTGCTCGATGAACTTCCGGCGGGCAATTTTGATCGCCGTCACGCCGATGAACGAGGCGAGCATCAACGCGATGATGTAGACCACGCGGGCGCGTCCCATGCTGACCAGCACGCCCAGTCCCGCGAAGCTCGCGGCCATGGCATAGAGCACCAGCACGGCGCCCTTCACGCCCAGTGATCGCTTCAGCATGTGATGCAGGTGATCGCTGTCCGCGCTCGAGATGCTCTGCCCGGCCATTTTCCGACGCACAATTGCCAGGCAGGTATCGATGAGCGGCACCGCGAACACGATCATTCCGGCCATCACAAGGTGCGTCTTGTCCGTCGCCCCCAGCGTCAGAATGATCACGATGGTCGTATATCCGAGCAGCAGCGAACCCGCATCACCCAGGAAAATCGTCGCCGGGTTGAAATTGTGAGGCAGGAATCCGAGGCACGCGCCGAGCAGTGCCATGCACAGCACAAGCCGCTGGGTGTCACGCACGCCGTCGTCGATCGCCGCCAGACCGAGCGCGATGATGAGCAACCCCGCGGCGCTGATCGCCGTCGTCCCGGTCAGCAATCCATCCAATCCGTCGATCAGGTTGGTTGCGTTGCACGCGCCCAGGACGAAGAAGCCGATGATCGCGGTTCCGACCCAGTACACAAGATCAAAGTGCAGCGCGCCGCCTTCAAAGCCAGGCAGATGGAACGGCAGCGGAAGCGTGAACACGAGATTCTGGTTGCCGAGCAGCGTGCCCAGCGGCGAAAGCACCTGTGCCGCGACGCGCGCTCCGATGTCGTCGATGGCCAGCAATGCCGCGGCAAAGAGCAACCCGCCGATCTTGACCCGGGGCGCAAGCCCCCACACATCATCCAGCAGCCCGACCACGACAACCACCGTCATGCCAAACAGCACGAAGAGCGGAACGATTCGCTGCTCGGGCTCGGCGGCGGAAATGTGCGTCGACGCGTGATACTCCACCAGTCCCGCAAACTTCACCGAGGCATAGCTATACAAGATTGCCGCGAGTATCCCGAGAAACACCGCGACGCCGCCCAGATACGCCACCGGCATCCGGTGCACCTTGCGTGCCTCGCTGGGTCGATCGATCACGCCGTACGTGAGCGCCAGCCGTCGCATCAGGGGCGTCGTCAGCAGCGTCACCACAAACGCGATGGCCATGACCCAGGCATATCCGTTGAAGATTTCCCACCGCGAAGACTTTTCGATTTCAGATCCGGCCGCCGGGGCCGCGGTCTCGGCGCCCAACGCCACGTTGCAGATGGTCGTTCCGCAAAACGCGAGAAACAATGGCCAAGTTGCCCGAACCGTCCGTGCTGCGCTTTCGGTTCGCTCTGGCGCCCTGTTCACAGCTGAAGTCCTTCACGCACACCACCGGTTGCGGAGCCCGACAGCCATCCGGCCACGTCCAGAATGGTCTGCTCGAGGCTCTTCCGAGGCGCGAACCCGATTGCTTTCCGGATTTTCGTCAAATCCGGTCGACGATCGGCCAGGTCCTCGAAGCCCGACGGATACGCCTGACTATAGGGAACATACTCGATCCCCGAGCGCGATCCGGTCAGTTGGATGACGAGTTCCGCGAGCCCCCGAATGCTGATCGAGCGGTCCGAACCAAGGTTGAATACCTCGCCGCGGCAGGCCGGAGTTCCCAGCAAAATGGGCAGCGTTCTCACCACGTCGGAAATGTCGCAAAAACAGCGCGTTTGCTTGCCTTCGCCGTGCACTTTCAGCGACTGTCCGGCGAGTGCCGCACCGACAAACCGGGGCAACACCATGCCGTAGTCGCCGACCTGTCGGGGGCCGACCGTGTTGAAAAACCGCGCGACCACAGCGCCGAGCCCGCGCTGGCGCGAATAGCTCAATGCCAGGTATTCATCGATCGCCTTGCTGTACGCGTAGCACCAGCGCGAGACGACGGTTGGTCCATATGTCACGTCGTCCATCTCGTTGAATGGGGTCTTTGCGTTCTTGCCGTAGACCTCCGAGCTGCTTGCGATCAGCGTCGGGATGCCCGGTACCGTCGCGCCGGGCGCACACCGCCCGGAGGCAAACTCCAGCAGCGCGATCGTCTGCCCGATGTTCGTCCGCACAGCGCTGATCGGGTCGTTCATCACCAGCCCGACGCCCACCGCCGCGGCCAGGTGATAAATCTCATCGAACACCTCGCCGGGTCCGAGTGCCGCGAGAGCTTCACCCAAGTCGGCTTCGATGAAGCGGAGGTGAGCATGCTCCGGAAGGTTGCCGGTTCGGCCCGTGGCCAGGTTATCGATGATGGTGACGCGATCGCCCCGGGCGAGCAGTTGCTCCGTGAGATGTGAACCAATAAAGCCGGCGCCCCCTGTTATCAGGGAGCGCCTGGGGTGCGAATCGGGATGGCTCGGCTCGGCCGACATCGAAGGTCGAGGTTACGCCGCTGCGGGTGCCTCGGCGGGGTTCTGGTATTCGTGCGTTGCCCGCATGTTGCCTCGGATGTAGCCACCCGCCGAAGGCTTGACCGCATTGACCACAACGCCGAGGAACTCGCCCTTGGCTTCGCTGAGGTCGTTGCGGAGTCGACCGACGAGACCGCGCTTTTCGCCCATCGCGCGGACCACGAGGCAGCTCGCGTCGGTGCGGTTGGCGATCGACAGGCCGTCGCTGGCGACAAGCGCCGGGGCGACGTCGATCAGCACGAGGTCGTAGCGGGCCTTGAGTTCGGCGAGCAACTGGCTGAAGCGCTCGCCGCTGAACATTTCGAACACGCGCTTTTCGCGCGAGCCCGCGCTCAGGACGTCGAGTCGGGGGTCGCTGGTGTGCTGGACGGCGTCTTCGATCGACGTTCCCGAGAGCACATCGGCAAGGCCGGGCGTCTCGCGAAGTGCAAAGACGCGGTGCATTCCGGGCCGGCGGAAGTTGGCGTCGATGAGGAGGACTTTCTTGTCCGATGCCGCCCACGCGAGACCCATGTTGCACATGACACTGGTCGACCCCGAGCCCGGCATGCCGCCGATGACGACGAGCGACTTGTGGCCCGCCTGGCCAAGGCGCTTGGCGATGACCGAGCGCAGCTGGCGGTAGTTTTCTGCGATGACGCCGCGAGGACGATCGCGGAAAGTTGTTTCGATCGCGCCGGCGCCCGACGGGTCTTCCGACGCGTCCGGGATCCAGCCGAGCAGGCGCGTGCGGGGCATCAGGGCGATGTCCGCCGGGCCCTTCACGCGGCTATCCATCAGTTCAATCGCCAGGATGAGAGCGGTGACGAGACCGACGACGCCGAGCATCGAGGCCGGCAGCACGACCATCAGCTTCGGCGACGAGACTTCGCGAGGCAGTTTTTCTTCGCTGGCCACGACCACGCGGTTGCTGGTGGGCAGTTCCGCCAGCATCGCCATGGTGCGCTGCTGCTCGGTGTAGAGCGAGATCGAACGCTGAATGTTGCCGATCTTGTCTTCGAGATCCTTCACCTGGGCCAGCGTGCGTGCCGCGACCTGCTGCTTCTCGCTGATGGTGTCGCGGTCCTTGGTCATGTCGCGGGCCTGGTTCTCGAGCGACTGCAGCACGAGCTTCATCTGCTCGAGGTTGCTGTCGAACTTCTTCCGCATCAGGTCTTCCTTGGCCTGCGCGAGATTCTGGTTCATGCCCTGCAGCACCGAGTCGGTGCGCTTGTACTCGCGATGTTCGCGGGTGACTCCCCGCATCAGCATGCCCTTGAGTTCCGATTCCGCCGACTGAATTCCCTGCTTGATGTGGATGATCAGCGGGTCTTCTTCAACCTCGCTCTTGATCTGATCGGTGTACTGCACGCCTGCGGGGTTGTCGAGCTGATCCTGCAACTGCTTGATCGAAACCGACCGGAGCTGAATCTGGTTCTGCACGTCCAGAATCTGGGTGTTCAGGATGTAGAGGCGCTGCAGCGTTTCGCTGCCCTGCTCGTTGATCGTCGTCACGCCCGCATCGCGCAGAAGCGCGTCGCGACGGGTCTGAAGGTCGCGCAGTTCGAGGTTGTACTTCTCGATCTGCGCCTGCAACTGATCGCGCTGGTTCAGCGTGCTGCTGCCCGCCACGCGGCGCAGTTCGGTCATGTACGCTTCGCGCAGCAACTTTGCCAGCGCCGTTGAATCTTCGCGCCAGCGGCAGGAGGCCGACAACTCGATCAGCCTTGTGCCCGGGATGATGCGCGTCTTGGCAACGCTGTTGGTCAACTCTTTGACGGCGGCGACGGTGTCGAGCTTGCCGCCTTCTTCGAACTGACTCGTCCACAGCGGGGCTTCACGCGCCAGGCGCGGGTCGGTTGCCACGCGGTTCAGCACGTCTTCTCGCGTCATCTGGCGAGCCTGCGTCAGCATGAAGCGTTCAATTTCGTTCTGGCTTTCCATCGTGCCGATGCCCGTCGGGCTCACGATGCTCGATGTGGGGGTGAACGCCTCAAAGACCGCGGCGCTTGTCCAGACCGGCTTGAACCTCAGCAGCAGGAAGTAGGCAACGACGCCCAGCACCATTCCCACGCCGGCGGCGCCGGCGAGAATGTACTTGTACTTCATCAGAAGCTTGATGGGATCGATTGCGACGCCGCCAACGCCGGCGGGAGCGCTGCCGCCCCCTCCGCCACCACTCGGGCGAGGGCCGCCAAGTTGCTGAGGGGTGTTGGTTCCGGTTGGAGCAGTCGTCATGGTGCCACCTTCTTCAAACCAAAATCGTTCTGTATCTGATAGGGCTCCTCCTGGAAGAGGATGTGCCCTGTCAGGCGGTTCGATCTACGCGCGCTCGGTGTTCGTCCGAACGGAGATCGCCGCGTCATATAGATCGGCTCGGGACGGTAATTCCTGAGCTTCAAGGTCCCTCGAGCAGTTTTTCGAGCCGTGCGATGTCCAGTTTTTGCTGATCCTGGGTCAATCCTTGTGCCTGCTGGAAGAGCGAACGGGCTTTTCCGAGGGTCGCCTTGGCCTCGTCCTTCTTTCCCAGCTTGATCTGATTCTCGCACAGGTGCAGGAGGATCGTGACCTGCGTCGCGGGGCTCGTGGGCATCGCGATCGCTTTCTCAAGCACTTTCTGCGCTTCTTCGAGCTTTCCAGTTTCCATGAGCAAAAGTCCAAGTGTGTCCTGGACCTCGGGGCTCTTGGGCTTGAGCGCAACGGCTTTCTGCGCGTACTCGACGGCCTCTGCCGGGCGTTTCAGGTCTTTGCCGAGCAGATATGCCAGATTGTTCAGGGTGTCGGCGTCGTTGGGATCCTTTGCGATGATCGCCTTCATCGCTTCGGCGGCCTTTTCGTAGTCGCCTGCGAGATACATCCGACCCGAGAATTCGCGTGCAGCCAAGGTGGCGAGGCCGGCGTTCTTTGTCGTTTCGGAGATTCGCTTGATGGCATCGATGCCTGCGGTTCGAGTGACCGGATCGTCCGCCTGAATGCGGCCGCGGAAGAACGCGATCCAGTCCGGGTTGTTCCCGTCCTTCGCCAGGCCGTCCAGAGTCGTGGCAAGCTCCTTGGGTCCGAGCAGCCGGAATGCTGTCTGGAACCACTGCTGCATGACGTCGGCCTTCTCCTGAGGCAGAAGCTTCATCGATGCCGCGACGTCCTTGCGGGCATCGGGCAACTGGTTGAGCGAGCGGCGCACACCGGCGCGTGCCAGCAGAAGTTCCGGGTCTTTGGCGATCCGGTCCTGAACCTTCTTGAGCGTGTTTTCGGCCTCTGTCGTGTTCGGCGGCTTCTGAGCGAGCAGCGCATTGACGTATCGCACAACGTGTGCGGTGCGGGAATCGTTGGTGAACGCGGCGCGATAAAACGCGAGCGCCCTATTTCCCCGTCCGAGCGAATCAAACAAATCGCCAACGTTTGCGTAGAGCGTCCCCGGTGCTCCGCGGCGTTTTGCAACGTCTTCGGCGAGGGCGACCGCCTCGTCATCGCGATCATCGGACACGAGCATCCGGATGCCCAGCCCCAGAATTTCGTCCTGCGAAGGGTCGATCTGAAGAATTGCCTTGAGTTCACTCACGACATCGTTTTTCTTGCCCTGCGACTGGAAGATCACGGCGCGGAGCTGGTGGGCCTGCCAAAGTCGAGGATCAAGCTTGAGGACCTGGTCGAGGTCGGCCAGGACGTCAACCAGATTCCGCTTCATCTCGATCGACGCTTGCGCTCTTTTCAGGAAGACGCCGGCGTTATTCGAGAACGCCGTGACTGCCTTGTCGAGAATGTCCATCGCTGCCTTCGAGTCGCCCTTGCCCATGGCGGCATCTGCCCGGAGCAGCATGGCGACCGGGCCTTCGCGCCCTTCTTTGGTGAGCTGCTGCAGCTCCTTCTCTGCGTCGTCGAAACGGCGAGTCTGAATCAATGCTTCGGCCAGGCGCATCCGCACGATGTCGTCGGGTGTGTCCTTTGACGCGTTCACGATCGCGCGCAGCGATTCGATCGCCTTGTCGGTTTCGGCCATGTCGAGGTACAGCTCAGCGAGCATGCGGTCCACCTGCAGACGCTTGGGATCCTGCAGCGGGCGCGCTTCTTCCAGGGCCGCAATGGCGCGATCGGGTCGACCGCGTGCAACCATGAATCGGGCGAGCGCCATCAGCGCCTCGCCCGAACGGTTGTCGCCGTCCTTCTCGGCTTTCACCTTGGTTGCATAGTCATGCAGGGTCTTTTCGGCGGTGTCGAGGTCGCTCTGATCCGCGGACCACGTCGCCGCGATTGTTGCGATGTCGAGTCCGTCGTCGGTCTTGCGCAAGTCATCGATGCGTTTGCGGGCGTCGTCCCAGCGACGAAGGTCGGTGCTGAGTGCCGCGGCCTGCACTTTGTAGAGGCGGTTCGACGGATCGCGAGCGACGTCGCGCTCGCGCTCCTTCAGCGTCGTTTCCTTGTCTCCGTACACGCCCTCGAGCCGCAGCCATTCGTCGCGGATCAGTATCGCGTCGGGAAGCAGCTTCGCTTTTTCCTGCATCAGACGCAAGGCGTCGTCGGGTTTGCCCGCTGCCTGGAGCGTCGCGGAGTATTGCAGGATCGAAGTCGGATCGTCGGGACGCAGCGCGAGCGCCTTCTGCATGGTTGCCGCGGCATCGGCCAGCTTTCCTTCTTCCACCTGCAGCGCCGAGAGAACTCTCCAGGCCTCCACGTTGAAGCTGAATCGCTGGGACGCCGCGATCAGCGTCGCGATCGCTTCGGCCCTGCGGCCCTGGGCCGCCAGCACGCGAGCCTTGAATGTCGCGCCCTCGTACTTGTCCACGTTCTTGGCGATTGCGGCATCGGCCATGCGCTGCGCCACATCCATCTTCTTTTCCCGCAGGGCGCGCAGGAACAGCGCTTCGATCACCATGGGCTCGCCGACAAACTTCTGCTCAAGCTCGACGGCAGCTGCCTGTGCCTGATCCTTGTACTTGTCGCCTCCGTTGCTGTAGATGCCCATCTTCATGACGAGCCGGTCCACTTCGGTCAGATTCGGGGCAAGATCGACGGCCTTGATGTTCGCGAGCGTTACGTCGCCGCTCTCGAGAATCGAGAGCGCCGATTGCAGGTTCTTCTTCTGCTCTTCGTTGGGGTTGACCTCGATGGCCTTGCGCACAATCGCCTTGGCGCCCTCGACGTCATTTGAGTTGGTGCGTCCCTGCACGAGCACCTGCGTGATCCGTGCGTCGTATTTGTACTTGTCGGCCCCTTCTTGCAATATCTGCGTCGAGCCCTTCTCGTCGCCCAGATCTTTGCGTTTGCGGGCCTCGGCAATTACCTTCTGGACCGGATCTTCGATCTCACCGCGCCCGAGCTCCTGCTCGACCGCTTTCCTTCGGGCCTTGATGGCCGCGTTGTCCGGAAGAATCTGGATCGCGGTGTCGTAATACTTCAACGCGTCTTCGGTGTTCTTTAGCCTGAGTTCGACTTCGGCGAGCATCACGATCGCCTGCACGTTCGCGTTGTTGATCTGGATCGCGCGGGCGAGCAGATCGCGAGCCTTGCCCGGCTGGTTCAGCCGGAATGAAGCGTTCGCCGCCGCCACAAGCGCGTCGGGGTCGGATTCGTTCACGAGATTGAGGTAGCTGAGCAGCAGCTGCTGAGCGCCGGAGTAATCCTCCTGCGCGAGCTTCAGCTTGCCGTCCACGAACATCATTCGCGCAGAACTCTCCGGTTCGATCTTCGCGAGTTCGGCCCGCCTGGCCTTCGCCTTTTCGAGCCATTCAGCCTTGAGCTGCTTGTCCTTTGCAGGGTCCGGATCGCTGGCGGTGTCGAGGGCCTTGAGTGCAAGCGCCGCCTGGCGGAAGACCGCGTCGTTCTTGCGGTACCAGAGCAGCCGTCCCGCAACGCTCAGCGAGGGATTCGGCAGGTCACGCACCCGCTGCAACGTCGCGATCGCACTCTCGTAATCGCGGGCGATCGAGTCCGATTCCGACTTGCCGATCAGCAGCGCCGCCTCGTTGGGCTGCGCTTTGAGTGCGCGCTCGACCACGGCGCGGCTCCGGGGCAGCTTGCCGGTTTCGTCAAGCTGCATCTCGAGGTAGGAGAATTGCGAGACCATCGCGGACGTAAGCTCAGCCGGATCCATCGCATTCATGATGACCGCGACCTCGTCGAGCGCCTTGGTGGAGTCCTGTCGGAGCTGGTCGGCGATCTTCTTGCGATCCTCCATCTTGTTGAGGGCGAACGCCTGGCGTTTCGCGTCCGCCAGCATCCATCCCAGCGTCAGCAATTTGGTCCGAGGCTCGCTCGGGTCCTTTGCACGGAACTCACGGACGAGGTTGCGGCCCTTCTCCGCTTCATTGATCGCGTCGTCCGGACGCTGGTTGTTCAAGGCGTTGTCGGCCTTGAAGACGTACCAGTTGTGCAGCCCGATCACGCTGTCCACGTCCGCAGGATCGGCCTTGAGCGCCGCCTCGAAGTCGGCCTTGATCGCGTCCATCTCTGAGTCTTTGAGGTTCTTTGACTCCGACAGAATCCGGAGATTGGCCAGCGCGCGGTATCGGCGCAGCACCTGGCCGTCGCCATCGTTGGAATTGCCGAACTGCGCGAGCGCGTCGGTCGCCGCCTGCGCGAGCGACTCGGCAAACTGGCGGCTGTACCCCGCATTTTCCATGGTCTGCAGGTACACGTCGAGGTGGTCGCGGTGCGCCTTCACATCGGTCTTGAGCAGATCCGCGATCTTCTTGCGCACCAGTGAGTACTGCGGATACTTCGCATCAAAGAGTGTCTGCGTCGCCGGCGTCAGTTTCTCCAGCGATTCCTTCCACTTCCGCAGGTACGCGATGTTGGTCGCGTCCTTGTTCACCGCTTTGCCGTAGGCCTTTTCTGCTTCGGTCGGCTTGTTCGCCGCCATCAGCGCGTCGCCCTGCTTGGCAAGGTCTGCCGCGGACTTGAAGAGGACCATGTACGCCGCCGCGCCCACGCCGCCGGCGAGAAGCACGAGTGCGCCGACGAGGATTGCGACAAACTTGGTGTTGACTTTCGACGCCATGTAGCAGGCTCCGTTTCGATCGACTAATAGAAATGCGCCGCCGGTGGCGCGAGCGTTCCGCTCGCGGCCTCACGACGCATCTTTGCTCTCTTCCTTCGCCGGATAGTTCCCGGCTTCCACTTCCACCCAGTCCGGCACGCAGCGCATGATCTCTGGAAGCAGTTCGCCCATCAGGCTCGACGCCTGATCCGCGAGTTCTTCCGGGCTCCGCACCGACCGGCTGGTAAATTGAACTTTGAGGTAATACGCGTAATCGCTTTTGAGGTCGAACGCGAGCAAACGGACTTCTTCCGCGCTGCTCACGTGTCCGCCGTTCGCGATGAACAGATAGCCCGCGAACAGCTTCGGCCCGTTGGTGTTCGACGCCGCCGCAAACTCCGTGACCCGAAGCTTCATCGCGCCCGGATCCCGCGGCAGGGTGACGCTCGAGCCCGCGCCGTCCGGCGACCAGTTCGGCACCCGCTGGCGGAACCAGCCCGATTTCTCGGATTTCGTCGCGCCAGTATGCGGCGACCAGAGGCCGGCATCGAGCTTCAGAGGCACGATCTCGGTCCGTAGCGCCGTCATTCCGCCGCCCACGAAGCAGCGCTCGGGGATGTGAGGCACCGTATCGACGCCTCCGGTGTAATACGCCGCGTGCAGTTGCAACTCGATCGGAGGCTGCTCCGGTTTGCGATCCCGCCGGACGTAAGCGCGTGTGATGTAGTTCTTCGTGCCGAGTGTTTCTTCCACCTCGGCGGATTCGAGCTTGTCGGTGCCGACCTGCTTCCAGCTGGGTGTTTCCGTCGGCAGCGAAATCAGGGCGCGATTGCCGGGCGCCTCGATCGGCTTCTTCTTCAGGTGGATTCCCGCATAATAAATCCCCGCCGTCATTCCGGCGCCGCAGGCCACCATGATGACGAGCGAGAGTACATACGACAATCGCTTCAGCGCCGCCCAACCGTTGGTGGCGAGTTCGGGCTTTGGCGCGACCCTTCCGTTTGCCGGGGCCTCTTCCACGATCTTTGCGAGCGCCCACACAATCCCGAGAAACAGAAGCAGGCCGGGCAACAGCAGCAACGTGCCGATCATCATGTGCGCGTCGCCCTTCGCCAGTTCGCCATCGAACGTGCTGGCGACTCCGAGCACCGCGACGCGGATCACATTCATGAGAATGGCAACCGGCAGCGCCAGCGCGATCACCGCAACCCGCTGCCACCAGTGCTTCGCGGAGATCAGCGCGACTGCCCCGGCGAGTGCAATGAACGCAATGACCATCCGCATGCCCGAACAGGCTTCCGCGACGTTCAGCGGAATCTCTTGCCCGCCCCGGGGAGTCACCTTCAGCGTGTTGCCATCGACTTCCACTGCAAATCCCATCAGCGGCCCGATCACGCCGAGCATGAAGCCCGCGCCCTGACTCGCGATGAGCTGCAACTGGAACGTGATCTTGACCATGATCATCTCGCTGATCGTGATCGCGAACACGAGATAGGCAATCGGAAGAAACAGGATCCGGAACATCCGCGGGCCCGTGAGCCAGAGCGCGAGCCCCGCGATCGTCAGCACGATCGACAAGCCCTGGATCATGTGGTTCTTGATAACAACCATCGAAACGAAGTACGCGCCGATCCCCAGCAGAAACGGCAACAGCCCCGGCCAGAACGTGCTGATCGGCGTGCGCACGATCTGTTCGCGCTCCCGCCAGACCAGATACATGCTGATGAACGGGATCACATACGCGTGGCCCCAGTCGCTCGGCGCACGCATCGACATCCAATGCTGACGCAACAACCAGTGCCAGAACAGAAACGTAATTCCCGCAAGAAGCAATCCCGCAAGGAACACCTGAGGAGGGGTCAGCAACCCGCCGACTCTGCTTCCTTCGGGCGAGCCGCCGGCGCGCGACCCCGCTCCCGGGTTGAACCCCGAGAGACCTGAACCAGCGGACACACTTTGCGGGACCGTCGTCAACGTTGCAGATCCTTGAAATCAGCCCGTCCGGAAACAGTCCGGAACGGAAATGAAATCAGGGAGTGATTCTTGGCTGATCGACCACTTCGGCCCCGGCATCAAGCCCGGGAATCCAAAGGACAGTCGGCCGACGAATCGGCATCACCCGTACGAATGCCGACGCGGGTTTGGTTCACACGTTTCGCCACCAATTCATGCCAAACGCGCATGTTTTGCCGTGTGGGACGACGTTGGCGATTAGTTGAAGTTGTTGACGGATTCCGGCGGCACACCGAAGATGTCCGAACCGAAGTTGCGGTCGATGACGAGGCCAAATCCGTAGTTGGCCCTGAATCCGTTGCGGATGACCGCCAGGGGGAACGCCCAGAAGTTCGTTCCCACGTTGACCATGTCGTCCGCTTTGAGATACACGTCCGGTTGGGTGCCCTCGGCGATCGCTCGCATGTCGAGCCGCACCATCGCCTGCTGTCCATCCCCGACCACGCGAATAAGATCGACGCGTTCCGGGATTGCCAGGTTCGACAACCCACCCGAAGCGGCCTGAACGGCGCGCAGCAGCGTCAGCCTGCCGGTGTCCGAAAGGTTGTAAACGCCCGGTCGATTCACCTGTCCCGCGATATAAACCTCGCCCCGAGGCAGCGCCGGAATGCGGATGATGTCGCCCGGCCTCACCACGATGTTGAGCGCGGTGTCGCCCGACATCAACTGCTCGAACGGCACGCGGATGATCCGCTGCGCCACGACGCGGCGTTGCTCTGCCGGCAAATCCTTCTTGTTTTCAGGCCTTCCGCTGGGTGTGCTCGAGAGCTGCACCCACTTCCCGTCAATGAACACCCACGAACTTGTCGGAGCCGTCGGGCTCGACGCCGCCTGCGAAGCGCGGTTCGGATCTGGAAGATCGACCGTCGGGCTCGAACCGCGGCCCGCGCTTGGTTCGTCTCCAAATCGGCTTTCGCGTCGTGCCAAAACCGGACCCGAGCTGTACCCGGTCATCATTCCCGGCGACGGCAAATCCACCGGCGGCTTGGCGGGTTCCTGAGGCTTAGGCGTCGGCGGCGGCACAGGCTGAGGAGCCGGGGCGGAAGTGGGAGGCACGACCGGGGAAGGCGCGGGTGCAGGAGCGGGAGATGATGGTGCGGGAGGTGTCGCCGGCGTTGGGCTCGGCGAATCCGGCATCTGGACTGGCGGCTCGCCTTGCGGGCGCGGGGCGGTCTGGCCCGGCTGCGCTGGCGGGGTCTTGTCGCCGGGGGTGGAGAGCTGATCAATCAAGTCGATCAGCGATTCGCCGCTCTTGGGTGGTTCGGTGGTGGAAGGCGTGTCGCCGTTGATGGAAGGACGCGAAGGGCTGACGCCACCTGGGAAAGGCGAACGGCGAGTATCGCGCGGGCTCATGGCGCGCTCGTCGAGCTGTACCTGGCGGATGACGTAGATTTCTTTTGTCTTGTCGTCGATTCGGCCGCCGGCGGTGATCGCTTCGATCAGCTTGTAGTCAATAGACGGGATGAAGTACGGCCCCGGGCGCTCGATCGCGCCGACAACGGTGAAGGTCTGCTGCCGCAGTTCGCGGATATCGACGCCCACGAGCGGGTCGGCGATGAATTTCTTCATTCCGTCGGCGATGGTGTCGCGCACCTGCTCGACAGACTTGCCCGAAACAAACAATCTGCCGAGCTGAGGCAGTTCGATCATGCCGGTCGGATCAACCACGCGATCGAACATTTCCGGAGGAGTTCCGGTCTGCACGAAATCCCAGATCTCGATGCGGATGGAATCGCCCGGGCCAACTCGGTAATCGCGGGGGTCGGTATACAGGTCTTCGGGGGTGGGGGCGCTGTGCTCGACGAGATCGCCCTTTGCGTCTTCGATGCTGGCGATACGCTCCAAAACAGGCACTTTGGTGGGCGTGTGCTCCCACCGGCCCATCACGCTCGGGTCAATAAATGAGTCAGATTCACAACCCACCATCGTCAAGCCGACGACGCCGCCCGCCACGGCCAGAACCTTTGCGGTCAGGCGGCACATCGATGAGCGGCTGGAAATAGGGTTGGTCGCGGTGTCGGTCGGGTTCAAACTGGGCTCCTGGCTCGGCATCGGTCGCTCTCTCTCGGTGTCGGACCGGAAGTCCGCACCGTATCACCCGCGAAGCGGTTGTCAAACCTTTCTCGGGCAGCCCGAGGGGTTGGCGGGGGTGCTTCCGCCGACCTTTATCGGGTCCACTCTCTGCATCGGCTGATTCCCCGAAGGGTTTTGATCGGACCTTCGGTTGTCGGGCAATGAAGGTTCGCGCAGAAGATGCTTCAATCTACCGGCGTCTTGTTCGCAACAGGAGTGCCGCGGACCCTAGAGTCTGGAGATCCATGACCCCCCCTAACGGCATTTTGCCTCCGGGAATGACCCCGGAAGCGCTCGCAAAGACCCTGGCAAGGCACCCTCGGCCGGCCGGAGGTGACCCATTGCGCCGGGTCGATCAGCCGCTGGTGAGTCTTTCAGGGATGATTCTGAACAACCAAGGGGCGGGACCCGAGCAACTTTTGGTGAAGCGCAAGCCGCCTTGGCTGAAGGCAAAGGTGCCCGGTGGGCCGGGGTACAACCGGCTGCGCAACATCATGTCAGAGCACAAGTTGCACACCGTCTGCGAAGAAGCCGGCTGCCCGAATATGGGGGAGTGCTGGGCTCGTGGTGTGGCGACGATCATGATCCTGGGTGACACCTGCACCCGGGCCTGCGGGTTCTGCAATGTGAAGACGGGGCGTCCGCAGGCGGTTGATCGGGATGAGCCGCGACGCGTTGCCGAGAGCCTGGCGCTCATGGGTCTGAAGCACGTCGTCATCACGAGCGTCAACCGCGACGAACTTTCGGACGGCGGGGCAGGAATCTGGGCCGACACCATCATCCGGACGCGCGAGTCTTGTCCTTCGATGAGCGTCGAAGTGCTGATCCCAGACTTTGAGGGCAACTGGCCGGCGCTTCAAATGGTGATTGATGCGAAGCCTCACATCATCAATCACAATCTTGAGAGCGTTCGGCGGATGTATCCGGCGGTGCGCCCGAGCGCGAAGTTTGATCGTTCGGTGGAACTGCTTCGGCGTGTGAAAGAGCAGGGGGGCGTCGCCAAAACCGGCATCATGGTCGGAATCGGCGAGAAGGATGACGAGGTCTTGGCGCTGATGGACGAGGTGATAGCCGGAACGAAAACGCCGCTCGGCGCGTGCGACATTCTCACGATCGGACAGTATCTGCAGCCGACCCGCAACCATCTTCCGATGGATCGCTGGGTCCATCCGGACACCTTTGCGATGTTCAAGGAAGAGGGCCTGAAGCGCGGCTTCAAGGTCGTCGAGAGCGGACCGCTGGTGCGCAGCAGCTATCACGCCGATCATCAGGCCGATGTACTCACGGATATTCTCGCGGCACGCGAGACCTAGTCGATTGCGTCTGAAACCGGGCGGTGAGTGTTTTTCCGTTTCGCGTCCGTTTCCTTACGCTTCAATCACTTGATGTCCCCCGAAATCATCCAGGCGCTGGTCGGCCTTCTCGAAGCGAAGGACATGAGCACCGCTGCGCACACCTGGCGCGTCGTGCTCTACACGCGTGCGCTGGGTGAACGGGCGGGCGCGGATCACGATTTGCTGGAGCGGCTCACGGTTGCCGCGGCCTTGCACGACATCGGCAAGATCGAGATTCCTTCGGCGATCCTGCAGAAGCCGGGAAAGCTCACCGATGCCGAGTTTGAGGTGATGAAGACGCACACGACGCTTGGTCATGAGCGTTTGGTCCGGATGGGAGAGGAAGATTCGGTTGTATTGAACCTGGTCCGCTCGCATCATGAGCGATTCGACGGCCTTGGATATCCAGACGGTCTGGCGGGTGAGCAGATCCCGATCGCGGCCCGCTATTTCGCAGTGATCGACTCTTTTGACGCCATGACCAGCCTTCGACCCTACCGGCACGACACCGGCGAGGGGGCGGCAGAGCGAGCAATCGGCGAACTCCAGAAGGGCATCAACAACCGCTACTGCCCGGGGACGGTGGAGATGTTCGTCGAGATGTATCGCACCGGCGGCTTGGCTTGGATCCTCGAATATTTCAACGATGCGGCACAGGTTCCGGCGCTGGCGGGGCTTTCTGAGGTGGCCAAGACGCGTCCGGCCCCGAAGAAATGAGAGTTCGGTCGTCCTGCGCCCGAGGCCGATTTGCGCCGTATCCTTCTCCCCGCTCGGCGAAGGCCAAAAAGCCCCGTTGAGCCGTCATGGTGGCCATAGCTCAGTTGGTTAGAGCACGAGGTTGTGATCCTCGGGGTCGCGGGTTCGAGTCCCGTTGGCCACCCTTCGACCGTCTGCCGGGAGAGGACCCTTTCCTCAAAGCCCGGCGATTTTTTTGAGCGCTGCCGCCATTTCCGGCGGCACGATCATCGCGCTTAATCGAGACTGCTTGACCAAACCCAGGTTCGCAAAGCGTTTGTCCGCTTTCACGGTTTCGAGCGTGACTGGCGTCCTGGCTCGCTTCAACGCTTTCAGGTCGATCACTGGAAACTTGGTTTCTCCCGCACCCGTCAACCCGGGCTTCTTTGGATCGGGGTACGAGTCGGTCAGAATCTTCGCCAGACCGACAATGGCTTTCTCATCACCCGTGTGGTAAATGAACGCCTCGTCGCCCTTGCGGGCATCGCGCAATGCCTTGAGCGCGGCCGGATTGGTGATGCCGGTCCACGCGGTCTGCTTGTCGCGTTCGAGGTCCGCGAACGAATATTCACCCGGCTCGGTCTTCAGAAGAAAAGTTGCCATGACGCACTCCGCGTCATGCTAGCGATCGATTGCGTCAGGCGGCTTTGGCCCGTTCGCAGGCCGCGATCACGTCGGCGAGGACAACTGCCGATTCCTTCGCGCTCTTGGTCCAGACGAGCATTTGCAGCGCGCGTTCGACGGCGGGGACCATTCCCCCGAATCCCAGCGCCGGGGCGGTGCCTGCGATCATGAGGCAGGCCCGTTCACACTCGGGCGCGTCATCGCGTTCGATCGCGCCGCGGATAGTCGTCGCTGCGACCCGCAACTGCGCGATGAATTCGGGGAGCATCTCGGCCGCCGGATCGTCCTTGGAGATCGTCGCGATCGCGGAGGTGGAGGCGGAGGATGAAGCATCACCCATGAATTCGGCGAGCGCGCGGAGCAGGCGGTCGCAGCTCAGCGGTTTGCCGAGCACGCCCTCGCATGCGGCGCCGCGTGCGGCGACCCGGGATTGCCTCGAAACGTCCGGCGTGATGATGAGCACCGGTGTGCGCACGCCGACGGCGCGAACGGCGGAGACGAATTCCGCGGCATTGCCGTCCGGCAAATTGAGCGCGACGAGCACGAGATCCGCGGGTTCACGGAGCGCCGCGAGCGCGTCTGCCTGAGTGGCGCAGCTCCGAACGCGGATTTCCGTTCCCTTTGTGAAATGGCGGATGAGGCGCTGTTCCTGTTCGTCGGGGTCGACAACAAGAAGCGAGCCGGAAAGCCGCTCAGGGGACACTCGTTCCTGGCTGTAGATTTCGGCGCCGGCGTCGAGCGAGACGAACTCTTTCGCATCGATGGGTTTGTCGAAGCGCACGCCCAGTTCGTGCACCATTCCGCCCCGGTGCTTGCATCGAGCGAGCGTGCCGAATACGCCCACCTCTCCCCGCGTCGGATGGGGAAGCCAGAGCACGCAGCGTCCACGTTCGTGGAGGAACGCGCTGTGAAAGAGCGAGATTCCTCCGCGTGAGAGATTGCGGCACGCGAGTTTGAGGAGCAATTGGGTTCCGCCCGGCTGATCAATCTGGATGCGCACGCGCTCACGATGAAAGGGCCAGCGGACAAAGTCACGTTTGAGCTCGGGAGGGCGGCCGCCGTCGATCGAGTCGAGGCGCGAAGAGAGAGCGCGAACGCCGTCGAGGTCAAGCCCCAGCGTATTCCTGCGCGCTCCGACGGAGTCTTCCGTCCAGCCGTTCTGTCCGCCCCAGGTCGATCCCTCTCGCTGATCCATTTGCTTGTTCCTCGGCCTTCCGCGCCCGATGTGAGCGTCTTTGGATCGGTCGGGATTCGACATGGATTGAGGCTCCGAGTCAGTCTTAGCGCGGGGAGGGCTGGTCGAGGTCCGGAAGCGCAACCGGTTTAGCCGGCGCGTCGCGCCGCCTGTGCACTTTCGCACGCGCCGATCACCCGCTGTAATGCAGCCTTCGAAGATTCGACGGACCGGGTCTGCGTGAGTGAGCGGACGGCCTGATCGGCCAGTGCGCCGATGCCCGCGAATCCCATTGCCGGAGCCGCGCAGGCGATCTGCGAGCAGATCGCCTGCGTTGCGTCCAGTTCGTTGCGTTCGAGCAAGCCGCGCAAGTCGCACGCCGACGCGTTGAGACTGCGAACAAATTCGGGCAACAGCATCATCTTTTCGTCGGCCTGATGCATCGAGCTGACCGTGGAAGCAGCCGAACGGCCGACGATGAGGAATTCGCCGAGAGCCCGAGCAAACACGTCGCGTGTGAGAGGCTTGGCGAGGACTGCTGCCGGATTGTCGTCTACCAGAATCTTTCGGCGTTCATCGGGACCACGAGCCGTGATGACGAGGATGGGAGTTGCGAGCCCCGCGGCCTCCGCGTCACGGATGAACGAAGAGATCTGGATCTTCTGCTGGTCAGGATCGGCGACGATGAGATCGGCGCCCTCCGCGGCGTGCGCAAACGCCGTTGCCTGATCGCCGGCGCAGCGGAGGCGCACTTCCGTTCCTTTCAGGAAGCTCTGCACCAGTTTGGCTTCCATGTCGCTGGTGCCCACGAGCACGATGCAGCCCCGCATCTCTTCGTCCTTGACGGTTTCGAGCGTGAACCAGTCCTCGAGCGGATCGAGCTGAAGAAAATCCGCCGGCTTGATCGGCTGCTCGAACTTGATGCCCAGCTGGTGAACGAGCGCCCGTACATGCGAGCAATGCGCCACCTTGCCGATCACCTGGACGTTGCCGCGTGTTGAGTTGCGGAAACTCAGAACCACCTTGGTCCCGACGTGCAGAAACGAGTTGTGCAACAAAGCGGCGCCGCCGCTGGAAATATTGCGGCAGACCACGCTGAGTCGTGTCGGGACGCTTCCGACGTGATGCACTTCCATGTCGAGCGAGGCCAGTCGAAACTGGCGTCGCTTGAAGCGACGGCTCTTCGACGACGAGGCCTTGTCCGCCTCGTCCAATCGCCGGAGGAGTGCCGCGAGATCCGCGATGCTCAGCCCGAGCGTGTTGATGCGCCCGACATTCTGCGAAGTGCTGTCCCGCCCTCTGAGTTCTGCCATCGGAAGTGCCCCCGTGTCCATTTCATCGGGAGAATCTGCGAGGGCTGTGAGGGTGAGAACGCGCTCGGCCCAACAGCAATGAGGTCGCCCCGGTACAAACGTCAGGGTTTATTCGCGAGGCCCCGTGCGCGGATCAAACGTCGAGGTTTTTGACCTCAAGTGCATGGTCCTCAATGAATTTCCGGCGCGGCTCGACTTCCTCTCCCATCAGGACCGAGAACATAGCGTCCGCATTGCTCGCCATGTCCCAATTTACGCGGAGGAGCACCCGCTTGGACGCATCCATCGTGGTTTCCCACAGCTGTTCAGCATCCATTTCGCCCAGACCCTTGAAGCGTTTGATCTCGAGCCCGCGACGACCGAGTTCGTGCAGCGACGAGAGAATTTCGAGCAGGTTGCTCGCCTCGATCACGCGGGAAGTGCGAGGATTGAGCACGGCCTTGACCATGCCTGTCTCTGCCGAGCCCTCGGCTTCGTCCGCTGCTTCTGCCGCAGCCTCCGCCGGCTCCGGAGCCTGAGGCATGTCGCCCGTGATCACCCACGCGAACTTGGCGGGCATTTTCTCGCCTGCCGCGGATTCCTCGCGAACGAGCGCGAAGTCATCGATCGACAGTCCAAGCCCAGCCAGATCCTGGAAGATGCGTTCGAGTTCGCGGTTCTCGTGCAGTTCGCGCACCACGGCGACAAACTCGCCGAAGCCAGCGCTGCCACCGGCGCCCGAGCCGCCGGAGCCATTCGCATCTGTGCCGCTCGAATCGGCCAGCCTCAGTTTGTGTTTCGCGAGGATTTCAAACGACTGTTCTTCGGTCCACGCGTATTCCTCGCCGGCGCGCCAGTTCACGCGGCGAGTGGGCAAACGTCCCTTGCCCGACGGGTCCTTCGCTCGGGCAGAGAGCAAATCAACAAACTTCACACCGCGCCGTTCCGCGATAGTCACGAGTTCTTCGAGGCGGCTCAGGAGGAAGATCACCCGCTTGAGCTTGTCGCCTTCGATGCGTCCCGACTCGGCCGCATCGCGGCCGGGGGTCGCGTTCAGGATGTCTCGCATCACCAGGACGGCATTCTCGAGACCGAGGTTGGTGAGCGAATCGTCCAGCGTCTTCTCGTTGAGCACATACCACGCGCGCTTCGCCTTGCCGTGTCCTTTGGCAACCTGATACAGCGGCGGCTGCGCGATGAAGATGTGACCCTTACGCACGAGTTCGGGCATCTGCCGGAAGAAGAACGTGAGCAAAAGCGTGCGGATGTGGCTTCCGTCCACATCGGCGTCGGTCATGATGATGATCTTGCCGTAGCGGAGCTTGCTCAGGTCGAGCTCGTTGCCGATGCCGACGCGGAGTGCCGCGATGAGCGTGCGGATTTCCTCAAAGCCCAGGATTTTGTCGATGCGGGCCTTCTCGACGTTCAGGATCTTGCCCTTGAGGGGCAGAATGGCCTGCGTCTCGACATTGCGTCCCTGCGTCGCGCTGCCGCCTGCCGAGTCACCTTCGACGATGAAGATTTCGGCCTCATCGACGTTGCGCGTCTTGCAGTCGCGGAGCTTGTGAGGCATGCTGCCGCTATCGAGCGCGGTCTTGCGGCGGGTGAGTTCGCGAGCCTTCCGGGCGGCTTCGCGAGCCTGTGCTGCGACGATGCCCTTGAGGCACAGACGCTTGGCTTCCTGCGGATGCTCTTCCATCCAGCTCTCGAGGGCCTCACCCACGGCCTGCGAAACAAACGTTTCGATTTCGGGGTTGAGCAGCTTCTCTTTCGGCTGGTTGTTGAACGTCGGGCTGGGGAGCTTGACGCTGATGATTGCGACAAGTCCTTCGCGCAGATCTTCGCCGCTCGGCACCGGGTCGCGGTCCTTGATGATTCCCGATTTCTTCGCGTACGCATTGATGGTGCGTGTGAGCGCAACCTTGAAGCCTTGGGCGTGCGTGCCACCGTCGACGTTGTTGATGTTGTTGGCGAAGCTGAGCAGCGTCTCGTTGTAACCGTCGTGATACTGCATCGCGACTTCGCAAACCAGCGTCTGCGCCGGATCGTCGCGGCGGAGATAGACCGGCGACGCAACGGCGTTCTTGCCGGTCATGAGATACTGCACGTATTCGAGCAGCCCGTTTTCGGCGCGGAACGTCTCCGAACGCACCTTGCCGTCCGGCCCGACGCGTTCGTCGGTCAGCTTGATCGTGACGCCAGGATTGAGGTACGCAAGCTCGCGAGAGCGATTGGCGAGCGTTTCGAAATTGAACGTCGTATCCGGGAAGATGACCGGATCGGGCCGGAACGTGATCGTCGTGCCCCGCACGCGCGTCGAGTTTTCCGGGATCTTGCCGATCTCGTGCAGCTTGGTGGTCACGCGGCCTTGTTCAAAGCCGATGCCGCAGATCTTGCCGTCGCGGTAGACCTCGGCGTCGAGGTATTCGCTGAGCGCGTTCACGCACGAGACACCCACGCCGTGCAGACCGCCCGAAACCTTGTACGCGCTGCCTTCCTGCTGGAACTTGCCACCTGCGTGCAGCTTCGTGAGCACAATCTCAATGGCGGGCTTGCCATTGAGCGTCGGGTCTTCCTGATTCTTCATCACGTCCGTCGGGATGCCGCGGCCGTCATCCATCACCTGACACGAGCCATCGGGCTGAATCGTCACACTCACAAACGTGGCGTGCCCGGCCATCGCTTCATCGATTGAGTTGTCAACGACTTCGTAGACGAGGTGATGCAGCGCGTTGATGCCGGTACCACCGATGTACATGCCCGGGCGCTTGCGCACGGCTTCAAGACCTTCGAGGACCTGGATCTGTTCCGCTCCGTAGTTGCCGCTGGTCGCGCCCGGGGCAGACGGATTCGCCTGTGCGTTCGAAGACGAGGAAGAGGTGGGGGATGAAGTCGGAGCGGGCGTATTCGAAGAAGCTTGCGTCACGGGTTTTACCTCGATCTGCACGTCAGAAGGCGCCGCGTCGGCGACCGATTGACCGGCGGATTGATCAGAATGAGCGTTGGGGTTTGTGCGAGCGAGAGTCATGTGTGAAGCGAAGGAAGCGCGAGTACGAAGCCGGCGAGCGGCCGGAAGAAGAGCGAAATTCGAACCGAAAAACGAGTCCTATCAAAACACAAACACGATTCGGAAAAGTCGATCCGGAATGATAGGCAAACCACCCGAAAAACCGGTGGAATTCTTGCGATTTGTCCGGCGCCGGAAGTGCCTGAAATACAGGCACTTATGGTGGCTTTTGCAAGGGCCCGCAATCAGCCCTTCAGCGACCTTCATGGAAGCGCTATTTGGCGGGTGATTTCTTTGCCGCGAATGCCGCGCGCAGATCCGCGTCGACAAAGCCGGCGGGCGCGATTCCGTCCGAAGCGAATCGATACAGCGCCGCCATCAGCACGATCTGCATCGCGCTCGTGATGAGCGACCACAGCACAATGAACACGAAGGTCAACACGCCGCCGACCGCGACGGGAATCCAATGGTTCATGCTGATCGAGAGCGCGAGTCCGATCGCGACCGGCACGATGCACGCGATGAAGAGAAGGAAGTTGATGAGCCCGAGTCCGACATTGCTCACGAGCGCCGTGCCCCAAGTCTTCGACAATACCGAAACCGAGCGCTTCACCGCGTTGAACGGACCGACTCTTTCGACCACCAGAATCGGCACAACAAAGTACGTCGCGATTGTCCATCCTGCGCCGATCAGCGCGGTCACGATGTTGCCGACGATGCCAACTTTCTCGCCGATGAATTTCAGAATGGTTCCCACAGTCGCAGAGAGGAGCGACCACGCCAGAATCTGAGGCAAAAGCGAAGTCGCGGCACCAAGCCCACTCGCGACCGTCGGCGACTTTCCATCAAACCGCTGCATCGCGCACGACGCCAGCGCCGTGTTGAAGTACACGATCACCGTGTAGTTCACAAAGTAAAACAGGAACGAAACAACCAGCCCGAGCCAGCGAAAGCTCGTAGCGAGTTCTTCCTTGCCGTAATTCTTTGCGACGCCTTGCGCGACGCAGTATGCGATGATGGGCGTCGCGAACGAGACGAGCACCGCAAGGCACGCGATCGAACTCAGCAACGGGAAAATGAGCAGCTGCTTGTCCTGCTTCAGGACACAAAAACTCTGCTTGAGAAGTTCCGCGCTCTTGCGAAATGCCATGTCGTCCTCCGGGCGCTTGTTGGGAATCTGGTATCCAGAATATCGCAAAAACAGCCGAGCCCGGACCTGAAATCGGGCCGGGCTCGGCAGAGTGCGTTTGTTCGAAGTTCCAGGCGGGAGCTGCGGCGTCCAAGCCTTTGATGTTCAGGGCACGATCTTCACATCGCTGATCTGCTCGACGAGCATCTCGTACAGCAGCTTGATGTCCTCGTCGCCGAGGCGGACGCAGCCCATCGACTTCTGTTGCCCGATCGAATCGGGCTCGATCGTCCCGTGCAGGCCGTAGCCCGTCACTGTCTTGCTGTCTCCGACGCCTTCGATGCCCATCCAATATTCGCCGATCGGGTTCTTTGGGTCGTTCGCATCGAACTTCTGCCCGGTCTGCGGGTTTACCCAGTGCGGGTTGACAAGCTTGCTCTTGGGCTTCACAACAAAGCTGCCGAGCGGAGTGCTGTTGCCTGTTCCTAATCCAACCTTGAACGAGCGGATGTACATCCACGATTCGGGATCATCCGGCGAACCTTGGAAGAGATCGAGCCGGTAATCACCCTTGTGCACGATCGCGTGGAACGGCCCGCGCACCAGCTTCAGCTTCTGTCCGACCTTGAGCGCATTGCCTTTGACGCCGTTGATGCGCTCGACGAGCCGCCAATCAACGGCGATCTCGCGATTGCGAGCGATCTTGATCAGGTTGTCGCCGCTCTTGACGACGTAGGTCTCGGCCATCGGATCGCCCGCGAAAACCTTGGGCGAGAACAGCAGGTCGGCATTCAGCGCGGCCATCTTGGTTCGAATCCGATCCTGATCGTCGCGCACGGCGTTGGCGTTGTGCAGGGCCTTGTTGAACAGGATGCGTGCCTGAAGCAGGTCGCCAGCCGCCTGACGCTGCTCGGCCGCCTGAATCTGCTGCGTCACTTCGCTCGTGCTTCCGGTCGGCGAGAGCGAAGTAGACTGGCCGGGGTTCGTCGGCGCCGTGTTCGGCGTGTTCGAGCCCGGAGTCAGGTCCTTTCGCGTGACATCAACCGCGCCGGGGCGGCCGGACGGGTCCGACGCAGGAGTGCTGGTCGGCGTGGCGGCCGTCGAAGGCGTCGTTGCCGGAGCGGTCGGCGTGATTGCGGGCGAGATCGTGGGAGTTGTCGTCGTCGGCGTTCCAGTCGGAGGCGCGATTGGCGCATCGGTCCTGATCGTGCTCGGGTTCGAGCCCCCGGCGGGAGCGAGTCGTGGTTGCGTGGATTCGACCGGAGTCGAAGGTGTCGAGCTCGCGAGCGAAATCGAGGTTGGCGCGTGAGTGGAGGAGGGAATGGGGGCGGGTGTTGGCGTCGAGCCCGACTTCGCGGGTGCAGCCGTTCGAGCGACTTCCGCTTTGCCATCGGTGGCGGGAAGCGTGCTGGTTGCGGAGCGCCGGTTGACGACCGTCACTATTCCCCAAACAGCGCCGGCCACCACGATCAGGCCGACAGCGATCATCAATGCCAGGCGCGTTCCGTTGGCGGCCGCGGTGCGCTGGCTGTACACATACGAACGACCGATTTCAGTCTGACGTTCGGTCTGGGAAGGAAGAGCCATTCACAACCTCCATGCAAAACAGGCCCCGCGAAAAGCGAGCCGATTCGGGCCTTTATCGACCCAATGGGCTGCCGCGGCACAATCACGCCGATCGAACCCGACTCATGCCGGGATCACGCCCTGATCAAACCCTGATCACGCGTGATTCGGTCACAATCGTCGAAACCGGCGCATCCATCGCGCCGGCGGGAATCCGCTGCAGGATCATCTGCTCGGGGGCAAGTCCGATCGACTTGGCTCCGACCGAATTCTCCAGCAGGAAACGATCATAGAAACCCGCACCACGCCCGAGGCGGTTTCCGGAGGCGTCGTAGCCCAATCCGGGGACGATGATGAGGTCGAGCGATGTCGGATTGAACGGGACGGAAGTTTCGAGCGGCACCGGAACGGCGGGGCGATCGGTATGGCGCGGGCCGGCGTTGGCGTGCGACCAGTCAGAAATGCGAACGGGCTCGAGGATGCCGCCGGTCCAATCGGTGCGAGGAACGCAAACGATCTTGCCGGTTTCGAGGGCTTTGGCTGCGAGCGGTAAGATGTCGAGTTCGCCGGGCATGGGCGAATAGAGCATGACGGAGCGGGCGGATTTCCAATCGGGAAGCGAAACCAAGCGATCGCAGATCTGGGTAGAGAAAGAGGCCAGCGATTCGGGTGTGACCGCCCGCCAGAGAGATCGAAGCTTTGCTCGCGCGGTTTTCTTTTCGGTATCGAGGCCGCGGATCATGAGGCGCCCCCCGGGGATGAGGGGCGGCGCGAGCGGCCGGCGCTTCGGAGTTTGCGGAGTTCTTCCAAGCGTTCGCCGAGAGCTTTTTCGAGGCCGCGGCCGGTGGGGCGGTAGTAGATTTTCTCGACACCGAGGTAATCCTGGTCGTTGATCGCGCCGGCATCGCCGTGGCTGTAGCGATATCCCGTTCCGTTCGCGGCTCCCGCTCCCGGTGCGGGCGGCGCGGCGTTGCCGTCGCGGAGGTGAACAGGAACGGGGATCGTGCGGCCTTCTTTCACATCTGCCAGGGCCTCATCGATCGCGACGTAACTGGCGTTGCTCTTGGGCGCGAGCGCGAGATAGGTGGTTGCCTGTGCCAGGATGATGCGGCCTTCGGGCATGCCGATGCGTTCGAGTAGTTCCCACGCGCTCTGCGCGACCATGATTCCCCGCGGATCGGCGTTGCCAATGTCTTCGCTGGCGAGAATGGCGAGGCGCCGGGCTATGAAGCGTGGATCCTCGCCCGCGTCGAGCATGCGGGCGAGCCAGTAGATCGCGGCGTCCGGATCGCTGCCCCGCACGCTCTTGATGAACGCGCTGATGCTGTTGTAATGCTCGTCACCCGTGCCGTCGTAGACGGCGGCTTTTTGCTGGATGCTGTCTTCGGCCGCGGCGCGGTCAATTCGAAGAGGTGTCGAGGTGTCAAGGTGTCGAGGTTTCAAGGGGCTTTGCGCCGCTCCGCCCTCGACACCTTGAAACCTTGACACCTTGGCACCTTCCGAAACCACTGCCACTTCCAACGCCGTCAACGCCCGCCTCGCATCTCCATCACTCTTCGTCGCCCACACTTTCAACGCATCGTCATCGACCGAGAGATTGAGCGAGCCGTACCCGCGCTCTTTGTCTGCGATCGCGCGGCGGAGCACATCGATGATGTCTTCTTCGCTCAGCGGCTCGAGCCGGAAGAGCGTGCTGCGGCTGACCAGCGCGCTGTTCACCGCGAAGAGCGGGTTCTCCGTGGTCGCGCCGACGAGCGTGAGAATGCCCCGTTCGACATCGGCAAGCAGCACATCCTGCTGCGGCTTCGTGAAGCGATGAATCTCGTCGAGGAAGAGCACAGTGCGACGTCCGCTGCGTTCGAGTCGCAGCGCGGCCTCATCCAGAATCTCGCGGATGCGCTTTACGCCGACGCTCGAAGCGTTTTCGCGCTCGAAGTGCCTCTTGGTGAATTGCGCGATGAGTTCGGCGAGGGTCGTCTTGCCGGTTCCGGGGGGGCCGTGCAGGATGAGCGACGTGATGACGTCGGCCTCGAGCATGCGCCGCAGGAGCCTTCCGGGGCCCAGGATGTGCTTCTGCCCGGCAAACTCGTCGAGCGTGCGTGGCCGCATTCGAACCGCAAGCGGCTCCACCGCCTTGCGGCTTTGCTCGCGCTGACCTGCCCATAAATCCCCGCGATCCATCGCGATCTGGTCCTTTCCGAGTCCACCCGATGCCCGGCGCGCGAGTGTACACCCAAACATCTCCTGACCATCAAAAACGGCCGACGAAAAACAGGTTGTTTCACCCACTCGACAAATCAAGTTTGCAACGGCTAGCATCGCGTTGAGTGGCCTTCACAATTCTCACGACTGCCATCCTCCTCGCACTGGTGCTCGGGCTTTTGGCCTGGGGAAGTGCCGCGCTAATCAACAACGATCGCGCCGAACCGATGGCCGGCCTGCTGGTCTTGATCATGAAGTTGTACGCCCGGGTGATGCAGCGGGTGCGGGTCGAAGGGCGCGAACACATCCCCGATTACCCGCATGCAGGGCCGCTGATCGTTGTTTCGAATCACACGGCGGGTGCGGACGTTCCGATTCTTCAGAGCTTGTGCCGCTTCGAGATTCGCTGGCTGATGTCGCGCTCGATGCAGGTGGAGAGCCTGCAATGGTTCTGGGAATGGGCCAACGTGATCGGAGTCGATCTGGGATCGCGTGATACTGCCGCCATGCGTGAAGCCATGCGTCACGTCAGCTCGGGTGGCGTGCTCGGCATCTTCCCCGAAGGTGGTCTCGAGCGTCCGCCCCGGCAGATCATGCCCTTCCAGCCCGGCGTCGGTTTGCTCGTGAAAAAAACCGGCGCACGCGTGCTCCCGATTCTGATCGACGGAACGCCCCAGGTTGAGCCTGCGTGGGCGAGCTTGTGGCGATTCGGCCGCGCCCGAGTCCGCGCGTTTCCAATCATCGATTACGCCAAGCTTGGCTACAGCGCGAGCGAGATCGTGCAGGATCTCCAGCGCCGCTACGAAGAGTGGTCGGGCTGGCCGGTCAACCCGCGCGGCCCGAAGCCCGAGCCCGTGACGCAGCGCGTTCAATGCGATGGAATCAGCGGAACATCAGTGCCCGCATCCGACCCCCGCGCCACTCGCGACGCCGCCTGATCCGTCAACTAATTGGTTTTGAGCTGCGAAGCAGCGTCCGCCTAAAGCCTGGGCCGTCAGGCCCAGGCAATCAGCGGCCCGCCATCCAAGCCGCAACGCGGCGACACATTTTCCTCGTTCGCTCAATCGCCGAAGCCGCTCACGCCTTCGTCAACTTCACGCCGCCCACCAACTCCGAAATGTTTTTCGCCCCCTGCGATTCAACCCACTTACTGAGCCCAATCGCGATCCCCTTCGCCGCCCGCGGATCAACAAACAGCGCCGTCCCAATCCCCACCGCGCTCGCGCCCGCCAGCACAAACTCCGCGGCATCTTCCCAATTCATCACGCCGCCCAAGCCCACAATCGCCGTCCCCGTGCTCTTGCAAATTCCGCGATACGCATCATGCACCAGCTTCACCGCAATCGGATGAATCGCGGGCCCGCTCAATCCACCGGTGACATTCGACAATCGCGGCTCGCGCGTCCGCACATCGATCGCCATCGCCGGCACCGTGTTCGCAATCACCATCGCATCCGCGCCCGGTCGCTGATTCGGCCCCGCCGGCGCCGCCCCGCTCTCGATCGCAGCGCGGCAGATCGCAACCACGCCCGATTCATGCTCCCCCCGATACCCCATCACCGTCGGCGAAATCTTCACGAACAGCCGCGTCCGAGTGAGCACCGGCCGCACCGCGCTGATCAACTCTCGCAGCAGCGCAGGGTCCGATCCAAACTCTGTACCGTGCTTCACGTTTGGACAACTGACATTCAACTCGACGGCGGGAATCGCACCGACTTCATCCATCGCCGCCGCGACCACAACGAAGTCATCCACACTGAACCCCGAAATCGACCCGATGACGACCGGCTTTTCCGAAGCCCCCTCCCTCTGGGAGGGGGTTGGGGTGAGGGTGCCTTTCGCAAACCTTTCAATCCGCGGCACAATCTCCGCCTTGAACCTCTCCAGCCCCACATTCGCCAACCCAATCGCATTCATCATCCCCGCGCGATGCTCGATGATCCGCCATGTCGCATTTCCTTCGCGCGATTCACGCGTGATCGATTTGGTGACAATCGCGCCAACGCCGCCGGCTGCTGAAAGATCGGTGACATCCGCGAGTTCATCGATATAGCCGCTCGTTCCCGCAGCGAGAATCATCGGGGTCTGGAGAGGAAGGCTCGCAAGTTCAGTTTTAAGATGGGAGTGCGACATTAGCCAGCCATCAAAGTATCATGGCAACAGAATGAATGCGCGCCGATGTCCAAAGTGCGGATACGACCTGTGTTCGTCCTTTCAAGTGGAAACAGAAGCGCTTTGCCCGGAATGCGGACGACTTGTTACGCGATATGAGGCGGTACCGATCCGCGCTACGCACACAACGGCCTGGTGGGTTTTGGCTTCGATTGGCCCGAACGTAATTTGGGGTCTTGTACCGACTCTTGGTTGGCCGACTTGGGGATTGATCGCAATGCGTTTTCTTGTCGGCGCGACCGTGAGTCTGATTCTTGTTGTGGGCGTTGCTTTGTGGCAATTTAGAGATCGCATGCCGCCTGACTCTAGTTTTAGGGCTTTTCGAGGTGAGTTGCGAGACACGCTTTATCGCGCACTTCGCGTTGCGATTGCTTCAAATGTGATATGGGGCTTATTGCTTGCATTCCTTGCTGTTGCTGGTCGTCGCTGATCTGCTTTCGCATTCTCGCGGTCGACCGAGCGCGACTGTGAAGCGATCCCATTCCGCGCACGTTTGCGAATGGACGCCGCCTGCGGATGAAAGTTCCGCGACATCCACGAGTTCATCGACGTAGCCGCTCGTACCCGCGGCAAGCAAGAGAGACGTCGCGAGCGAAAGCCCAGCGAGATCAATCGAGATGTTGCCGAACGGGTGTGCCACGCGCAAACGATACTATCGAACCCGAGTGCGCCGCCTTTATTGTCGAAAATGCGGGTATGACCTGACGCCGCTCTTTCAGGGCGAGGTGTTTGAAGCGGTGTGTCCGGAATGCGGTTCACCGGCGGACAAGCGCAGGGCAAACGCCAAATCGACGTGGTGGTGGCGAAAACCCGCGTTACTTTCAATCGGCGCCGGGACAATTCCAGCTCTGTTCGGGCTTGCAACAGCATCGGTTCTTCTCCCGCTTTCGATTCCCGCCGGCGCAGCAATTTGCCTTGTTGTAGCGTTGTTTGTGTTTCCAAGGGATGTACCGGGTCGCGCGAACTTTGGCCGGTTCTGCCCGTTCCTTTTCATGGTGTGCATCGCCAGCTTCGCGGTGAATTTTGTGCTCGTCGCAGTCATTTCGTTCGCCACGATGCTTTTGTCGATTCCGTAAACTCTCATGCCCGCAACCAACTGTCCATCCTGCAACTACGACCTCGCCGGCCACTTTGAATTGGCAGAAAAGCACGCAAAGTGTCCCGAATGCGGACGTGTCGTAACGCAACAGGAACTCGAGATGCGCCCGCCCATCTCCAAGTCAAAGGCGGTGATCTATTCCATTGCGTGGGGTTTCAGCCCGACAGCGCTCGCCGTGATCTGCGGCGTTTTCGGTGTAACGACCGACGTGCGTATCGCCTTGCTGGGGATTCCCCTGAGCACGCTGATCGGCGCGGGCGTCGCTGCAATTTCGGCTTCAACATATCAACCGGCGTTCAATGCTCCGAAGCTGCCGCGGCACGCATCGTTTGTATTCGCCGTGACCGCGTTGTCGTTTGCGATAAACGCGACGGCTGCGGTGATCGCGTTTTTCGTGTTTGGGTTTCCGACCCGAATCTGCTGATGCACAAGGTGCATTGCAAGATGGGCGAGAAAGGCCAAAGCTCACGCCGACGAGGTAAAATCGCAATCCATATGGATGCTCTCACTTGCCCGAAATGCCACTACAACCTTACATCGCTCTTTGTACAAGAGCTTAACGTCGTCACGTGTCCAGAGTGCGGCTCAGCGGTCGAGCGACAGTGTGCCACTCCCAGAAAACCTCGCGGCTGGTTTCGACAATGGATTTGGTCAGTTTTGATTGGACTTCCAGCGCCAGTGTTTTTCTTTTTCATGGGCATATTCGATGTTTTTCCGGGTTCGTACGCGGTCCTCAAGGCTCTCATCTGCAGTGGCCCGCTCATCAGCTTGGGCGCCGCGTGGTTGTTGTTCTTGCGCCGGGATTGCCCTCGGCCGGTCGATAACCCCAAGCCACTTTTCACGCTGAACGTTTTTGTAGGTGCAGTAATTGCAAACTACGCCGCGCTTGTTCTGGCAGGAATCGCGGCGCTTTATATCGGGGCGCACATGGCGAGGCGGTACTGACCGTCCTCGGTTCACCGCGTACGCGCACGATGTATGGGAGGAACGAATCGATGAATGCCGATTTTTTCGTCGCTTCGGTTCTGCTGATCTCTGCGAACATGATTTCGCAGGGTTCGGTGTTGGGTCTGCTCCGCCTGTTCTACTGAGCGGCGCGTACCCTAATACATGGACATCGCCCAGCGCATCGCCCAATTCGAAAACATGGTTCAGGCCGACCCGACCAACGACATGGCGCACTACTCCCTCGGCAACGCCTATTCGCAGGCCGGCCGCCATCGCGACGCCGCGGAGAGCTACGTCCGTTGCTACCGCATCAACAAGGACATGTCGAAGGCCTATCAACTCGCCGGCGCGGAATTCATCGCCTGCGACGACAAGCCGCTCGCGACCGAAGTCTTGAAAGAGGGCTACACGGTCGCCTCGCAGCGGGGCGACTTCATGCCCAAGAAGGCGATCGCGGACCTGCTCAAGCAACTCGGCGAATCGCTCCCCGAAGTCGAAGGCGCGAAGGTCGAAGTCGCGATGCCCGAAGGCACGTTCATGTGCAAGCGCACCGGGCGACCCGGCATGAAGCTCGCGCGCCCGCCTTTCAAAGGCCCCGTCGGCAACTGGATCTTCGAAAACATCTCGGCCGAAACCTGGAAGGAATGGATCGGCCAGGGAACAAAGGTCATCAACGAACTCCGCCTTGATCTCTCCCGCGACGACCACGCCGAGACCTACGACCAGCACATGCGCGAGTACCTCGGTATCGATGAAGCACTCATGCGCGAACTGGCGCCCAAGGTCTAAGGGTTCCCTCGCATACCCTCCTCCCATGCGCCGCGGCCAAACTCGACGCCCCAACGACACCGACCCGAACGCTTTCAGCAAGCAACAACTGCTCGACGCGGCGGAGATGTCTCCCAAGACATTTGACGTCCTCCGCAAAGCCGCCCGCGTTCGAGGCCCGGGTCACGGCGGGTTGAACTGGATGTTCAGCCGTTCCGACATCGAAGCGATCATCCGCAAAGCTGAAGGCGGCACGTTCACCGAAAAGGGACCGGCCGCCGCCGAAGCCTGGCGAAACCTGATCCAAAACGGCGTGCCGCCGGCGCCCTCAGATGACGACGACGATCAGTAGCGACTGCTGGACCGACCGGCACGAATCGAAACTTGCGGCCTGGCGAACTTACTTGGGATAGAACGGACTGACGTTGCTGTCCTCGCTCATGCCCATTGCGTTGTGCCCGCGGTCGCGCTCCTGGGCCACTTCGTCGAGCAGCTTCTTCGCGTCGTCCGTTTTTCCGTCGGCGATCGCTTCTTCAAGGCTGATCAGCTTCTTCAGCAGCGCAAACATGTGAGAGCGATACTCCTGCTTGAGCTTGGTTTGCGCTGCTTCGTTGCCTGCCTTCTCGAGCAGTTCTTTCGGAACGGGCAACCCCTTCGCGATCACGCAACCCCGTTGCATTTCGTTGACATGCCCCAGATTCTCGTCACGCTTCGCTGGGTTTGAAATGTCGTTGTTCAGAGGCTCCATGGCCCGGTCCATGATCTTCATCGCGCCCTCGACGCTGATCCCGCGCCGCTCGCCGCCCGGCCTTCCCGGCTGCCCGCCACCTTGACCGCCGCCCTGTCCTCCACCCGGCCCGCCCGGTTGCCGCGGCTGCTCAGTCCCCGGCGCAGGCTGCGAGGCCGGCGCCTTCTGGTCCGGAGCGGTCGAAACCGGCTGAACGAGCGTGGTGACGGTGACAAGAACGGCGGTCGCGATCGAAATCATGTCTTCTCCTGATACAAAACGGTCGCAAGCGTATCGGTCGGCCCCGGGGCATGCCGACCGGCTCGCGGCAAAATCTGCAATACTCATACAGCGCTGGCGTTCTACCAGCGGTGACCAAAATCGGGAAAAACTACGGAGATATTTCAATGAAGAACGGTCGGCTTTTCGTCTGCGGCATCGCCGCCAGTGCGTTCTCGTTCGGCGCGCTCGCGCAGGATCAACAAACTCAGAAGCAACCGCCCGCCCAGCGCGCTCCAGGCGGTCCGCGCGAAGGTGGTGGCGGACCGGGCGGTGGCGGCATGGGAATGGGTCGCCAGCTGAGCCCCGAACGCGCAAAGGCCGCGTGGACCGCCCAGGCAACCGGCGTCGCAACTCGCGTCGGTTTGAATGCTGATCAGACCAAGGCCACCGTAGCTGCGTATCTCGCAGCGCGCGAAAGCCAGGGTGCCGCCAGCGACAAGATGCGCGAAGAGGCGATGCAGAAGGCACGCGAAGACGGCGCCGGTCCTGAGACCATGCGCAACATGATGACCAAGGGGGAAGAGCTCAACACCGCCGAGCGCGAGAAGCTTCAGGCGGCGCTCACGACGGCGATCGGCGCGGATGCAACGGCGAAAGTCATGCCCTCGCTCGGTTTGTTCAGTCGCCAGTGGGACAACATCGTCGATGTCTTCTCGACCTTTAAGCTCGATTCGGCGAATCAGCAGAAGGGGATGAACGCGATCGAAGAATTCTCCGTTGCGAGCGCCGCGGCACAGGCCAAAGCCCGCGCGGCCCGCGCCGCCAATCCCGGCGGCGGCGAGGGCGGAGCACCGCCCGATCGCGAAGCGATGCGCACCGCGGCACAGGAAAGCCGCCAGAAATTCCTCGACACCATGCAACCGATCCTCAACAAGGAACAACTCACCAAGCTCGAAGAGTCACTCCCCGGCGCCGGCCGCGGTGGCCAAGGCGGTGGGGGCGGAGGTCGTCGCCAAGGCGGCGGAAACTGAGCCGCGAGTTATTCGTGTGTTTTGAAAGGGAGCCCATTCGTGGCTCCCTTTCTTATTTGTGAACTTCCGCTTATTCCGCGGTCCCCGGGTACTTCATTCTCACGTCGAATCTTCTGATGAAAAACACAAGTCAGGAGGCGTCGATGTCAATGCTGCTCAAAGGTCGGAACGGAAACGAGTTCGAAATGTCGTTCATTCGCGATTCGCTGGCAGAAGCACAGGACGGTTTCGGTGATTCTCGATGGGCCACGGTGCTTATTCGCGGCGCCAACCAGGAGGACACTTGGGAAGAGAGTTCCCCCTGTGTGAACCTTTTTGAATTCCAGAACCTTGCAGACTGGCTCGCCGCCGTCGGCGAAGGAGAAGAAGGCCCCGGGGAATCCGATAGCGTGGAACTGCTCGAGCCGGACTTGAAGTTCTCGGTTTCGAACCAGTCTAAGAACGACGCGACAATACGGATCGGATTTCATCTGGACGGACGGCCGGAGAAGTACAACGTCGATGCCGAGATGGATGACTCGGCGGTGCTCGATCTTTTTATTCCGCGCGAGAACATACGTACGGCAGCGCGGACGCTCCGGAGTGAGCTCGCTCAGTTGAACGCTCCGGCGAAAGACGATCTCGATGGCGAGACCGACGCGGGCGTGCTCGGTGAGCCGGACCCCGGCTTAAACATTGTCGATGAGATCAAACCCAACCCGCCCGGTGCGGGCGACGGAGAAGACAACGCGGGCAATCACTGATTGCCCGCGTTGAGTGGACTTCACTTTGTAAACCGCTCTATTCCTCGTCGCCCTCGACCTGCGCGTTCTGCGCCTCGACCTCGACTTCGAGCTCTTCGATCGGCTTCTCTTCCGCAACCTTTTCGCCTCGGGCGATGGCCGCGGCCTTTTCCTTTTCGATCTTGCGTTTGATCGCGTCGATCTTCACCTTGTCGGGCGCGACGATGATGCTCGCCTGCTTGCCCATCCAGCGCGGGGTCTGCTCGATCTTGCAGACTTCGGCCAGCGCGTCTGCGACCTGGCGCAGGTTCTGAAGACCGAGATCGCGGTGCGCGATTTCGCGGCCTTTGAATTTCTGCGTGACCATCACCTTGTGGCCGGCGATCAGGAAGCGACGGCTCTGGTCGATGCGGATCTGAATGTCGTGCTCGCCGATCTTGACCGAACGGCCGAGACGGACTTCCTTCATTTCGGTGGACTTGGAAGCGGCGCGCGTCTTCCGAGCTTTCTGCGAAAGCTCGTACTTGTACTTGCCGTAATCCATGATCTTGCACACCGGCGGGCGTGCATCGGGCGAGATCTCGACCAGATCGAGGCCAAGTTCCTGCGCCTTCTTGAGCGCGTCGGGCGTTTCGAGAACGCCGAGCTGCTCTTCTTCCGGTCCGATCACGCGGATCGGGGAGAAGCGGATCATGAAATTCACACGGGTCCGAATGACCGGACCGCTCTCGCGACTGAATCGACCGAATGCGATGGGAAACTCTCCTGACAAGTGCCGCCGGTGTTCTCGCACGAAATCGGGACACACGCCCGAGCCTGCGAATTGCCTGAACTCAAGTTTTCAACTTGCCGCGGCAGATCAATCCTAACAGATCACGGCCTTGGAAGCAATAGCCTGTCCCTCCAAATGCGGGAAATGCCTTGAATTCCAGCGTGATTTCACTCTAACTTCGCATCATCAGCAGGACAATGTTGAAGCCCACGCTGACGACGAGGCTGACGATGAGCCCGAGCACCAGGTAGGGATTCGGGGCACGCCGCATCGAGCTGCGGTCTTCCGCCATGTACGCGGTTGCGGAATGCTCTGCCGCGACGAGCGCCGAGATGTCTTCCTGAGGTAGGACGTCCTTGTGCGCGATCGGGGGCGATTCTTTTTTGCGAACAGCGCGAAGATCGATGAGCAGGTCTTTGCAGGACTTGTACCGGCCCCTCGCGTCCTTGGCCATCATCATCTCGATGACCTCGGAGATTCCGGCGGAGAGCTTCGGGTTGACGTGATCCGGTGGCACGAGCTCGGACTTCAGATGCTTGTGCATGACCGCTGACGGGTTCTTGCCGTCGAACGGAACTGTGCCCGCGACCATGTGGTAGAGCGTGGCGCCGAGCGAATAGATATCCGCGGCAGCAGTGATATTCACTTCGCCACGGATCTGCTCGGGGCTGATGTAGTACGGCGTGCCGAATGCCTTGCCGGCTTCTGCTTCCGCCATTTCCTTGTCGTTCATCGCGCGGGCCAGACCCATGTCGGCCAGCTTCGCGACGCCCTCCTTCGTGATCATGATGTTTTTGGGCTTCACGTCACGGTGGATCAGGCCTTTTTCGTGGGCGTGCTGGAGCGCTTCGGCGATCTGGATGATCACATCGATCGCTTCGCCTTCCGGATAGCGCTTGTGCTTGACGATGTCGTCGAACACGGTTCTGCCGTCCACGAACTCCATCACGAAGTAGTGGAACTCGCCCGACTTGCCGACGTCGTACGCCTGCACGATGTTCGGATGGTTCAGTGCCGCGGCGGCGCGACCTTCGGCGTAGAAACGTTCGATGAACTGCGGGTTGCTGCTGAACTTGCGGGGAAGGATCTTGATCGCGACCACGCGGTCGAGGCTGAGCTGCTTGGCCTTGTGCACAGTCGCCATCGCGCCGGCGCCGAGCTTGCCAAGGAACTTGTAACCGGCGATCTTCTGTCCGCTCCGTTCGGCCTCGAGTTGCTGCTTGAGACGCGCGAGCTGGCGTTCGGTCGCGTAGCGGTTGTTTACAAGGAAGTGCATCAGCGACTGCTGGTTCTGCTCTTCCTGCTGATTCTGGCGCGTCATCGCCAGGCAGTGCTCAACTTCTTCGGGAGTTGCCAAGCCTGCATCGACAACCATGCGTGCGACGAGCGTGTCGACGTTGGTGCCACCTTTGGCGACTTCCTGCAGATCGCTTTCGATTGCCTGAACGGTGGGGGCCGGTCCGGGGTCCTTTGCAACGAGCTGAGGCGTTGCGCCGGGATCGCCCATTTTGGAACCCATGCGTGCGGTATCGCCTGGCGATCCGGCGCGGCTACCCCCAAGTGGGTTGGTATCTCCCGCATCAGGGCGGAGGGGAATGGAGCCGGAATTGTCGGTCACAGAATGTCGTCCATGTCCATTCGAGGTCGGTTTCGCGCTGAGGGCATGGCCGTTGGATGTCGCGCCATGTCCGTTGCTCGCCGGTTGGCGAGCCATTGGGTTATCGGCCGGAAGAATAGCGGGAATAGGTCCGCCTGCCGGAGTTGCTGGAAATGGTTCTGTATTCGACATCATGTCGCGAGACTCCCGCCCATCGCGCCCGTGTGGTGGGGAGGGGGTATTTGCGACCGTTCCGCCACGATGAGGAGGCGTCCTCGGGCCTCACCATTCCATACGCATGCAGTTGCGGACGGTTGCCGACCGAGAACCGATCAGCGGCTCACTCACCGGATGGTTCGCCTGGGGTCAAATTCCGAGCGCATCTGGTTCAGGGCTTCGACTCGGCGTTCGGTCGGCGGGTGGCTTGCGAAGAGGTTCAGCAGCGAGTTCCCTACCAGCGGCTCCACGATGAACATGCTGTTCTGGGCCGGATTGGGGTTGTGCATCGGGATGCGTTGGCTGTACGCGTCGAGCTTTTGGAGCGCAGAAATCAGCCCGTCGGGGGAGCCGGCGATGACCGCGCCGTCGTGATCGGCCACAAATTCACGCGAGCGGCTAATCATGGCCTTGATGACTGCGGCCCCAACTGCCGCGAGGATGATCGCGAAGAACGCGAAGAGCGGATTCCCGCCCTCGCGGTTATTTCCGCCTCCGCCCAACATGAAACCCCACTGGGCGATAAAGGCCAAAACACCTGAAATTGTGGCGGCAATCGTGCTTGTCAACGTGTCGCGGTTCTTGATGTGTGCCAATTCGTGGCCGATGACGCCCGCGAGCTCGTCGCGGCTGAGCAACTGAAGTGCACCTTGAGTTACGGCGACTGCTGCTTTGCTCGGACTGCGCCCGGTTGCGAAGGCGTTCGGCGCTTCCTGCGGGCAGATGTAGACGCGGGGCATGGGCAAATTCGCCCGCCGGCTCAGTTCTTCGACCATTGGATAGAGCTCGCCACCGTTGTCGGGCGTGACTTCCCGCCCCTGCATCGCGGCAATGGCGATCTTGTCTGAGAAGAACCAGGCACCGAAATTGGTGATCAGTCCAAAGACCAGCGCGATGGTCAGGCCCTGCTGCCCATAGAAACTTCCAACGAACAGAAAAAGCCCCAGAAGCCCGCCCAGGAGCAGGGCTGTCTTGAAGTTGTTAACCGTTCGAACCACTGGCGAATCTCCTCAGGCACCCTACTGAATTTCAGTGGAAAGGTACCGCCAAACCTATATGCATACGCCCTGCCAACCCCCCGGTTCTCGGGCGCGAACCAGAGGGCTTCCGAGGGGCTATTTGGGTTGGTTTGGTGCTTGAGGGCGCTGTCGCGGCGGGAAGTTCCTAACAGAACACTGCCGAATTGGCGGTTGTGTGGACCGCACCGGCGCATCCGGTCTGCCGGAGCACCCGATTGGATCGAGGTCCGGTAACTATTCGCTTCGAAATCGGGTGTGGGGTATCCTTCATCAGACCGCGGCGGAGCTTGTGACTACTCACTCGCTTCGACGGACATCCGCGGGTCGCGTGGAGTGCGCGAAAACGGTTCGGGGTTGGATGCCCCGGGGAACTACCAAGTGAAGACTCGTACCGAAGTCCTGAAGCTATCTCCTTGGCGGGTGCAGGGTTGGCGCATTGCGCTGCGGCATGGTCTGATGACGTTGGTGGTTGGCGGCGTGCTGGGAATGACTGCGTATTCGGCGGTGTTGGCGAAGGAAGCGCGATCGGCGCAGCCGCTCGCTGCGATTGAATTCGTTGACGACGGGACAGAACAGATTGCGACCGATTTCGTCGCGGTGCGCGCGGAATTGCCCACGAAAACTCAAGTTTCCGATAGTCATGCGACGTCGGCGCTCAAAGTGGCTACCACTTCACCGAAGATTTTTCCCGCCGGGACACGGTTCTTCGACAATCGCCCCGTTCGAGCCGCAAAGACGATTGAAATGGTCGTGACTGCGTACAGCCCGGACTGGCGTTCGTGCGGCGGCTCGGCGGACGGAATCACGGCGACCCTGCATCACGTCTCCACGAATGGCACCAAGCTGGTCGCGGCCGACCCCCGGTTGCTGGCGTACGGCTCGCTTCTGACGATTCCTGGCTACGACGCCGGGCAGGTCGTCCCGGTGCTCGACTGTGGCGGGGCGATCAAGGGCAATCGACTTGATGTGCTCTTCCCGACGCACGAAGAAGCCCGCAAGTGGGGCGTCCGAAAGGTGAAGGTCACCGTTTGGGAATACGCCGACGGCCTGCCTCGCGAGAATCCGCGGAAGAAGCGGTAAGCGAATTGAAGTGAATTTGCGCCAGCAGCGATCCGCTACGAAGGTTTTCGCGCGCTGAAGTCCGCGTGAATGCTCAAGTTGAGATCGCGAGGTGTTTTCGTTGGATGTTAACTTGTAATATATTGCGTTACAACGCACCGAAAAAATTGGTAGGTTCCTTTGTGCTTCGTCCGCGATGCGAACGAACGCGGGTGTGCCGCGAAGTGAGCGTGGCCGGACCGATGCGACAATGGAGCGAATCGTGAAAAACGCAAAGAAGAAACTTGGCATGTCCACGTTCAGCGCCTGCGTGCTCGGAGTGATCGCGTATGCGGGGAGCGCACTTGCGATTCGGCCGCCCGAGCAGCCGCAATGCCCGGATGTGTACGCGCCGGTGAAGTGCAGCAACGGATTTGTGTACTCCAACGGCTGTTATGCCTCAATTGCAGGCGCGACAGGTTGTGTGCCCTACGGCGACGAGCCGGCGGAGTCGTAAATCGCACGCAGAAAAGAAGCGAGTGCGGGGCCGCCGGTTGAGGGCCCCGCATTTCATTTTGGGATCTTCGTGAGCGTGGCGCCGACATGAATTCTCGCAGACGAAGAGTGTTCGCGAAGCGATTTCGCGAAACTTGTCTAGTGTTGATGCGTGCTGATCACGACGCAAACCAATCCTCCCCGGTCGCTTGAGGAGCTTCTTCCTCCCGGCCTTGCCGCGAAGATCGATCGGCTCGATGTTTTCAGCCGCCGGGTTTTCGCGGGGAAGTTGCCGGGCGAGCGGCGCAGCAAACGCCGCGGGCGGAGCGTCGAGTTTGATGATTTCAGGCCGTATGTCGCGGGCGATGATCTGCGTCATGTGGATTGGAACGTCTACGGCCGCTTTGAACGGCTGATCATAAAACTCTTTCGCGAGGAAGAGGATCTTGCGCTGCATCTGATCATCGACGCGTCGGCCTCGATGGGCGCGGGGAGCGAACCGGGGCGAGGAAGCGCGCAGGAGATTCCGAGCAAGGCTCTGTATGCGCACCGGCTTGCAATGGCGCTTGCGTACGTAGGGCTCGTGAAGAACAACCGGGTTTCGGTCGCGTTGTTCGGTGGCGCAGCAGCGGCGCGCACGCTTCGGCCGGTGCGGGGACGAACGAGCCTGCGGCGGATTTCTGAGTTTCTGCTTGAGTCGCTCCGGTCGGGCGCCTCGAACAAATCACCGGATTTCAATGCAGAAGTGCGCGCGATTGCGGCGCGGCTCTCGGGGCGCGGGATCGTGGTGCTGCTCTCGGATCTGCTCGCGTCGGATGGAGCGGCGGGCGGGCTTGCTTCGCTTGGCGCCGCGGAACACGGTGCTCTCGATGCGTATTGCCTGCAGGTTCTGTCGCCTTCAGAACTGGACCCCGTGCGTGGGGCCGGAATGGGATTGACCGGCGACTTGCGATTGACAGATATTGAAACGGCGCGGGGCGTGGAAGTGACGATTTCTCCTGCGGCGATCGCGAAGTATCGCGAGAATCTGGCAGAGTTTCTCGACGATTGCCGCGGAGCGTGCCGGTCTCGGGGTGTTGCGCACTTCCTCGTGCCGACAGACACGCCGATCGATCGACTTGTGATCGACTCGCTTCGGCGGGGCGGGATGATGCGATAGCACCGGCGAGCGATGCCGTCTCAGCCACATCAAGATTTGAATGCGACGTTATTCGTCCTTGGACGTGCGCTTGATATCCATTGCGTGCGCGCGCGAGTACTGCTGGATGTCCTTGAACTTGCCGCCTTTGTCGCGGACGGCGTAGAGCTTCTTTCCCTTGCTGCTGTAGAGCACGGTGCGCCGAGCCTTTTTCTTGGCGGGCTTGCGGGCGGGCTTGCTCGCGGCCTTACTGGAAGACTTCTTCTTGGCCTTCTTCTTCGCTTTCTTTGCCATGATTCTTACCCCGTAGCGTGCCGCGGTTATTCGGGGGTCGCGTCTGGAGCATACGGCAAGACGAGGGAGTGTGCGTAACCTCGAAGTAGAAGAGGCATCGAAAAGTCATGTTGGTTAGTGCGGATTGCTCGCGGAGGATTCGATGAGTCACAGCCATGGGTTTGTTGCGCCGGGATCGGTGAAGCATCGTCCTGTGGAGGGCGAGCATCTGCTGAACAACCTGAAGTGGCGGTACGCGGTCAAGAAGTTTGATGCGACGCGGAAGATCGAAGCGCATTTCTGGAAGTCGCTCGAACAGGCCGCGATTCACGCGCCGTCGAGCTTTGGGCTTCAGCCGTGGAAGTTCGTTGTGGTGGAGGATGCGTCGCTTCGAGAAAGGCTGCGCGCCGCCAGTTTCAATCAGCCGCAGATCACGGATGCATCGCATCTGGTGATTTTTGCGCGTCGCACGAAGCTCGGTCAGCAGGAAGTGGATCAGTACATTGATCAGATCGCGGCGGTGCGTGGGAGCGAAAAGAGTGCTCTTGCGGATTTCCGCAACACGATGATGGGTTTCTCGCAGCGTCCGGGCTTTGATGTAAACGCGTGGGCGGGCAAGCAGGTTTACATCGCCCTCGGGGTGTTTCTGACGTCGGCGGCGATGCTGGGGATCGACTCGTGTCCGATGGAGGGCTTTGACCCGGCTCAGTACGACCAGATTCTGGGTTTAACAGAACAGGGGCTGGCAGCGCAGGTGGTTGCAACGGTGGGGTATCGCGCCTCGGACGATCCGTTTGCGTCCATGAAAAAGGTGCGGTTTCACGATTCCGATGTGATCATCCGGCGTTAGGGTGGCGGAGAGCGGACGGCGCGCTCGGGGCCGATTCGCGGTAGAGTGCCCGCTTGAGGGTGCTGTGAACCAATCGGAAGGACATGATGAACTCCGCCCAGCGGGCGATCAGCCGACTTCCCCGGTGAGTTCTCCCACGCCCAGACCGGCGAGCGGATTCCCGACACCTCCTCCGCGCGCACACGTTCCGTTCGTTGTGCCGGTGCAGATTGCGGGCTATCGGATCATCCGACTGATCGGCGCGGGCGGCATGGGGCTGGTGTATGAAGCGGAGCAGGAAGCCTTGCAGAGGCGCGTTGCGCTCAAGCTCATGCAGCCGGGCGCGGTGAGCAGCGAAGCGCTCGCGCGATTCGAATCCGAGGCTCGCGCACTGGCGCGGCTGAAGCACCCGGGGATTGCGCAGGTCTATGACACAGGCGTCTACCGGCCGGGCGGCGAAGGCGGCGATGGGTCGTCGATCGTTCCATTCCTCTCGATGGAACTGGTGGAAGGGAGTTTCACGCTCCAGGAGTTTGCGGACCGCGCCGGTGTCACGATCGAAGACAAGCTGCTTGTCGTTGCGGACGTTTGCGATGCGCTCGAGCATGCGCACGGAGAAGGCGTTGTCCACCGCGACCTGAAGCCGTCGAACATTCTGGTCAATCCGTCGCGCATCGGGTCACGATCGCGGGTGGGTACCGGGATAGACCTCGGCACGGGTACGGCTACTCGATCGGAGGCCGACGGTTCTTCGATCAAGATCATCGACTTTGGAATCGCAAAGGTTCTCGGCGATGGATCACGCACGATCACGTCGCGCGGGCAGATCGTCGGAACACCAACGTACATGGCGCCGGAGCAGCTCATTGGCGGCGTCGTGGACGATCGCACCGACGTGTATTCGCTGGGCGTGATTCTGTATCAGTTGTGTACCGGAAGACTGCCGCTCGAAGTCGCGCGAGGGCTCGATCGGCACGGGATGGAAAAAGCGGTGTGCGAAGCGACTCCTGCACCACCCCGCACGTTCGATCGGCGTCTCGCGGGCGACCTCGAAACGATCATACTGAAATGCCTGCAAAAAGGGCCGCTGGAGCGGTACCAGAGTGTTCGCGAGCTGCGTCAGGACCTGCTCGCGTTTCTGGCGGGAGAGCCGATACGGGCGACACGGATCGGTGTACTTACTTCGGCCAGGCGTTCGATAAGTCGGGCAGCAATGCGGAGGCCCTTCGCGGCGTTTGTGTTGTGTGCCGCGGCGGCGATACTCGTTTCGATGCTTGTCATTGATCCGGCGTTTGATTTCTGGACCAATGTGAGCTTGCGGTATTCGAACATCATCGGCCGCCTCGCACCGGCCGAAGGAATGGTGAATTCGATTCCCGATGTGCGGGTAATCGTAATCGACGATGCTACCGATTTCGAGGCCGTTGCGGCTCGGCTGGGGCTAGCGGGTGTGTCAAACGACAACATCCGCAGCGTTCGATTGATTCACGCGGAGGTGTTGAAGCGGCTTGCGACCATCGATCCACGCGCGGTAGGGCTCGACGTCACATTCCGAAAGCCAACCGAGTTTGATGCTCCGCTGCTGGGGGCCATGCGTGAGCTTCGCTCGCGCGGCGTCGGCGTGGTTTTGGCGTGTCCGTCTTGGACATTTGGCGCGGATGGAACGCCGGGAATCGTTCCTGAATTCGCGAAGGTAGCGTGGGCGGCACCGCCGAGCGGCGGCTTTGGCGTTTCCGACCTATGGAACATGGATTTGGTGCTCGACCGAAAGGGAACGGAGGCGGTGCCAGGATTTTCGCTGCTGGTGTTTGCGGCTTGTCGCGAACCGGAGGCAGAGGTGGGGGTTTCGGTGCAGAGCGGCATTGCGGAGATCCGGTATTTCAAACCGGACACGCAGCGACGTGCCACGTTGCGAGCCCCGGATCGTTTGAAGTACTCCGGCGTGAACAACGTCGAGAAACAGGACGAGGAACGCGGGCTGGTGGCCGGGGATGTGTTGCCCGGATCGCAAATTCCGCTGCCCGTGAAGGCGCTCGAGGGAATTACGATGACCTTGCAGCGTTTCTTTGCTCTTTCTGAACAGGAATTGCGAAGGGAGATGTCGGGAAGAGTCGTGCTCATCGGCAACGCATCGGTAGCGGGAAACGACATACAGGTGTCGCCGACCGGGCTGCGTGTGCCAGGTGTGTGGGCGCACGCTGCGGTTGTTCAGCAAATGTTGCGCAATGAAATTGTGGATTCGCCAAATATGGATGTCCGCTGGTCCATAGCGGCAGTGATGGCCATGGCGGGTGTGAGCGCAGGATTCGGTTTTTCGCGAAGATTGAAGGCCGCGGTGTTTGTTGGGATATTGACGCTGATCTCGATCTGTGTTAGTGTCCTCTGGCTGCGATCTGGCGGGATGTACTGGAGCCCGTTACCGGCGATCGCGGCGGGGTGGTTGGGATGTGGGCTGGCGCTGATTGTGACGCACGATGTGCGTCGTGTTCGCGTGGCCCGCTTGGGGAGTATTTAGCATGAAAAGGGGACCGGGGCGCGACACAAATCGTGTGATGGCGTGGTCGATGCTGTGTGCGACGGCGCTCGTTGTTGCCGGGCTTGCGAATGGAGTGTCAACCGCATCGAAGGCGGAGGGCGCGATCGACGCGCCGAATCCGGCGACACCTGAAGTGCAATTCAACAAGGGTGCGTTTGTGCCAAGTTCCTCAGCCTCGCAGAGGGTGATTCTGCTCGACGGCACTTACTTTATTGGCCGGACGAGCAAAACCGAGGCATCGCACCTTCAGCGTCAGGTTTCGCGCTATACGGCGAAGAGAATTCCGCCCACGCGCCCGGACGACCTGTATCAGATGCGTTTTACGGCGACACAAACCGGGGGCTCTTCGGGCGATCCCAAAAAACCTGGTCCGGTCATCAGGCCGGGAAAAGAAGACAAATTCACGCTGGATTCGGTGTATGAAAACGGCATGATGATGCCCGACGAGGGCATGGTAATCGTGAACGGGACCGCCCCGATCATTCAGGTAAAAAAGGCGACAGTTTCATCGGACGGCACGAAGTTCGCAATCGAAGCGACGTCGGCCGGATGGCTGTTTGTGGTGCTGGAAACAAGTACCGACGACGTATGGGTTTATTTTGACGACTCCACCATTCCGAATCCAGTGAGGCCACGGGCCTTCCAAGTGGGACAAGGGTGGTACTACCCGGCGGACGCAACCTTGCCGAACGAAGGCCGCGCTGCCACAACGGCTGAGTTCACTGCTCTAAGAGATTACGCCGACTGGGTGCTTTCGCAAACGCCCTGAGCGGATCGGCTCTCGAACGACACGAGTCATCGTTTGCGCCGATGCGCCAGATCCGTGAACTCCAACATCGTGCGATTGCTGCTGAGCTGGCTGCGGGGGAGCGCGATGGAGTGGCGCCTGAACCGTGGACAAGATCGGACTGTCGCGAAATCAATTGTCGGCTTCGGCCCGCGGATCAATGGAGAACTTCAACATGATGCGAAGACAAACTCGTGTGTGGTTCGGCGTGCTCGTGGCCGGCGTCGCGGCAATGCTGTTCGGATGCAAGAGCGATGGCGCAAAGCAAAACGGCGGTGTGAATGTCCCGCGCAGTGCGGCGCAGACCGCGCAGTTTCCGGTCAGCATCGTGACAGACGGAAACTTCTTTGTGACATGTAGAGTGAACAGCCAAACGGCGTCGGCCGTTCGGCAAGTTTCAAAGTACAAGGCGCGAAGAGTTGGGGCTCCGCCGAACAACGACTATTCGATTCTCGTTGCCGAGAACCGCGCCGGCAACCTCGGACTCTTATTGCCGGATGTTGTGACCCGTCCTGCGGCATCGGACGCGGCAATCACTGCAACGACTGAGGAGCTTGCGTTCGTGATGCCCGAAGAGGGCGTCATCGTGGTGAACGGCGCGGCGCCGATCATTCAGGTCAAGAGAGTGACAGTTTCGTCGGAAGGGACGGTTTACGCGATCGAAACCAACGGAAGCGGCTGGTTGCTCAAAGTGCTTTCGACGCCGAACGGCCCTGTGATGGTCGACTTTGGTATTCCCAACACGAGGCCTACGCCCCTGCTTGCGCCCGCATGCAAGTACTGTCCGTTTACGGCGAATTCTCCGACTCAGATGACAGATGGAGTTGCGGCTGATTGTTTGAATCTGGAGTACTACGCGACCGACCTTCTCAACGGCACGAACTAAAACGATCACATTGCACGAGTCGTCAGGTGGTATGCCAATTCCGCGTACTCCGCCATCGGGCGGTTGCTATTGAACTGGCTGCCGTTGAGTGCGATCGAGTGGCGCATGACTTGGAGCCACATCGGCCGATCTTTGTAGTACATCGGAACGATGTCGTTTTCGAGGTGCTTGTAGATGGATGCCGCGTCTTCTTCGGGCGGGGTGGAGGCGTGCTGCGCCGCATTCACTTCGAACGAGTCGCGGCCGATGGTCCAGCCGGTGACGCCTTCGACGCAGCCTTCGAGCCACCAGCCGTCGGCGGTAGAAAGGCTGGGAACGCCGTTGAGCGCGGCTTTCATGCCGCTGGTGCCGGAGGCCTCAAGCGGGATGACGGGGTTGTTGAGCCAGAGGTCAACGCCGGCGACGAGCGACTTGGCGAGGGTCATGTCGTAGTTCTGGAGGAAGACGCCCTTGATCTCGGGAGAGAGTGATTTCAGACGCTCGATGATTCGCTGGATGATCTCTTTGCCCTGGTAGTCCTTGGGGTGAGCCTTGCCGGCGTAGATGATCTGGATCGCGCCGGCCTTGGAAGCGATCGAGCGCAGGCGATCCAGATCAGAAACAAGGAGATCGGCGCGCTTGTAACCGGTGGCGCGGCGGGCGAAGCCGATCGTGAAGACGTCTTCCTTCATGGAGAGGCCGGTTTGCTTCTGGACGATTTCCAGCAGGCGGCGCTTTGCGGCGGAGTGGGCGGAAGCAATCGCTTCGTCCGATGCGAAGAGGGCGCGGCGGACGTCGCGGAAGTCGGCGCGCCAGTTCGGGCCCTGTTTGTCGAGGATTGACTGAACCTCGGGAGATGCCCAAGTTGGCGCGTGAATGCCGTTGGTGATGTAATCGATGCGGGCACCGGGGAACATCTCGCGGCTGACTTCGGCGTGACGGCGGGCGACGGCGCTGGTGAAGCCGCTGTAGTAGAGGGCGAGCCGCGTCATGTTGAGTTGATTGTGATTGACGTACGGAGCGCCGTCGTAGATTGCCGACTGCTCACCCAGCACTTCGAAGACCATGTCGAGCGGGAACTGATCGTGCCCCGCGGCGACGGGCGTGTGCGTCGTGAAGGCGCAGGCTTTGCGAACGGCGTCGATGACCGCCGGATCGGCAGGGCTTGTCTTGCGCTTGTAGGAGTGCTCGGCAAGTAACTCGACGGTGACGAGCGCGCCGTGGCCTTCGTTCATATGATACGTCTGAATGTTGGCGCAGCCGAGAGCACGAAGCATGTAGATGCCTGCAATGCCGAGCAGACCTTCTTGCACAAGCCGATGGCGCTGGTCGCCTCCGTAGAGCGCATCGGTGATCTGGCGATCTTCGGGTTCGTTGTCGGGAACGTCGGTATCGAGGAAATAGACCGGGACTTCGCCCCCTTTGGCGTGCGTGGACTTGACGGTGTACTTCCAAGCCTGCACGGTCACTTTGCGACCGTTCAGCTTGACGACGACGCGGGGTGATTGGAGTTCGAGCCGATCGGCGGGATTCCAGCGGACGGGTGCCTCCTTCTGCATGCCGGTGGCGTCGATCGATTGATCGAAGTAGCCGGCGCGATGGAGGAGCGTGATGCCGACGACGGGGAGGGCGAGGTCGGCCGCGGAGCGGAGGAGGTCGCCCGCGAGGATGCCGAGGCCGCCGGAATAGGTTGGCACCAGCGGATCAACGCCGATTTCCATGGAGAAGTAAGCGACGCGGGTGGATTCGGACATGTGGCCTCCGTGCCGGAAAGGGCGAAGTGTACCGCTTCGGGCCTGGTAGGAGAGAAGGGGTGCGATCGCGTATGCTCGGAATCCTCTGTTTCTACGCATGTGACCCGACGTATGCCCGACCCTCGTGAAACTCCCGCGATGCAGCAGTACTACCGCTTCAAGAAGCGGCATGAAGGCTGCGTTTTGTTGTTTCGCATCGGCGACTTTTACGAGATGTTTGATGATGACGCTGTGGCGGTGAGCAAGGCGATCGGGCTGACGCTGACGCAGCGGACGGCGGGCGTACCGATGGCGGGGATGCCGTATCACCAGCTTGAGACGTATCTCAAGAAGCTGATCGATAAGGGATTTCGCGTTGCGGTTTGCGAGCAGACGGAACTTGCGGAGAACGCGAAGGGTGTGATTCAGCGCGACGTCACGCGCGTTCTTACGCCGGGGACTTTGGTGGATGGACCGCTGCTCGAAGACGGCGCGGCGATCAAGCTCGCGGCGATTTGTTTCGTTGGCAGCGGCGAGGATTCGGATGCCGCGATCGCGGTGGTGGATGCTTCAACGGGCCAGTTCAGTCTTGTGCATGCGAGCGGGCTGGCGGGCGGTTCGGCGATCATCGATGAGCTGATGCGCAGGAGCGTTCGCGAGCTGCTTTATCCGGCGATGGCGGATGGAGCTGTGCCGCCCCGGGTGAAGAGGTGTTTGACTGCGCTTGGAATCAGCGGGACGCCAAGGCCTTCGTGGCAGTTTCGGATGGATGAGGCGCGTGATTCGATCACGACTCATTTCAAGGTCAAGTCGCTGGCGGGCTTTGGTGTGCGCGATGACGATGCCGCGGTGAGCCCGGCCGGCGCGATCTTGCGGTACTTACAGGAAACGCAAACTCCCGGGGGCGAAGACGGAAAATCGCCGGTTGGCAAAGGCACGCTTTCGCACCTTCGTCCGCCGACGCTTGAAATTCCCGGCGATTCGATGATTGTGGATGCCGTGAGTCTTCGTGCTCTTGAGATTGAGCGCGTGATTCGCGCGGCACCGGGGTCGTCGGACAGCGGGCAGGAAGGCTCATTGCTTGGTGTTTTTCTGACAGGGCCGAATGGGGCTGGTGGTGGGGGGGTGTGTCGCACCGCGATGGGGAAGCGGCTGTTACGCGAGTGGCTCTGCCGCCCGGCGCGGAATCGCGAGACGATCGAGCGGCGGCACGGGGCGGTTGCGGCACTCTGTGAAGATCGGCGGCTCGGAACCGAGCTTCGCGAGCTGCTCCAAGATCAGCCGGATGTGGCGCGAATCGCAGGCCGGGTAGCGTTGGCTCGCGCGACGCCACGGGATTTGGTCGCTCTTGCGAAGGGGCTTTGCCGCGGCCCAGCGGTGTTGGAGCGGATTGCATCAGTGCCGGCGCTCGCAAAGAGTGCGGCCGAACTTGCTCGCGTCGCGAAGGAGCTTGCGGCGATTGGCGAGAAGATTGTCGCGAGCTGCAATGACGATGTGCCGACGCACCTGCGCGAGGGCGGGTTGATCAAGGACGGCGTTGATGCCGAACTCGATGAGGCTCGATCGCTTCAGAAGGATGCCGGGGCCTGGCTGGTGGAATATCAGGAGCGGCTGCTTGCAGAGCACGCGCTGCCGGGATTGAAGGTTGGTTACAACAAGATCTTCGGCTATTACATCGAACTGACGGCCTCGCAGGCAAAGCAGGCTCCCACGGCGTTCACTCGAAAGCAGACGCTCAAGAACGCCGAGCGGTACATCACGCCGGAATTGCATGAGTTTGAACGGAAAGTCAGTACGGCGGAATCACGGGCATTAGGCCGCGAGCGTGAGTTGTTCGACTCGTTGTGTTCGTCAGCTTCGGCGAAGCTTGCGGATTTGGCCGTGTTTGCTGACGCGATCGCGGAGGTGGACGTTCTGCTCGGTTTTGCAGAGCAGGCATCGCGTGCGGGCTGGGTGCGGCCCGAGATGAGCGACGACACCACGCTTGTCATCCACGATGGACGGCATCCGGTGCTCGAACGCTCGCTCGGACGCGACTTTGTTCCGAACGATGTCGAGATCGGTGCGGCGGAAGT